>Ga0187854_10003628_pt1 | contig 12101 bp, 9 predicted proteins | sample June2016WEW_6_15_FD_132445 | JGI IMG/M metagenome (GOLD analysis project Ga0187854, IMG submission 132445) | Peatland microbial communities from SPRUCE experiment site at the Marcell Experimental Forest, Minnesota, USA - June2016WEW_6_150 | ecosystem: Environmental > Terrestrial > Soil >...
CCGATAAAAGAACCCGGGCCACGGCCGGACTTGGCGCCGGCGTGTACCAGCGCTCCCAGAAAGATTCCCAAAACGCTTCCAATAACCCCTCCGATCAGCAGGGAAATCAAGCCGTGGCCGATCAGTGTAAGCGGCAACAATATTCCAGCTATGGCTCCGAGAATGCCGCCGCCCCACTTTCCGGTAGCGCTCAGTATCCAGAAGAGCGGGAAAAGCATGACGATCAGCAGATTGAAGAGCCGGCCGGAGGAGCGATGGGAATACTGGGTTTCCGCTCTGGGATTGCCCTGGTAGAGGCCTCGAACGGTTCCGATGATTGCGTTTATGCCCGCATCAATCCCTCCGTAATAATCTCCCTGGCGAAATCTTGGGACAATCTCATTCCTGATTATCTGATTGCTCCCGGCATCGGTCAGCTTTTCCTCAAGTCCATAGCCGACTTCGATCCGGACAACTCGGTCCTTTATTGACACGAGCAGAATCGCACCATTGTCCCGCCCCTTTTGCCCGATTTTCCAGGCTTCTGCGACCCGCATCGAGTAGTCCGCGATGTATTCCCCTTCAAGGCTGGAAATGATGACAACCGCGATCTGCGTGGAATCGCTGGCTTCAAAGGACTGCAGTTTCAAATCCAGGCTGGAGACCTGGTCGGCAGTTAATACGCCGGCCAGATCGGTTACCCGGTTCTGGAGTTTCGGGACATCGATGGCAAGTGCGCTGAAACATTGAAAAATGAACAGCGCTAAAGTCAGAGCAAGTCGCGACATTTGGGCCCTATTTTGTGAAGTCAACGACCGGTGCTTTTTCACTCCCCGGCGCTGCCTGGAAATATGCTTTTTTCTGGAAACCGAACATGCGGGCGAAGATGTTTCCCGGGAATTGCATAACGCTGGTATTGTATTCCTGCGCCACATCATTGAAGCGTTTACGCTCGACCGCAATTCGGTTTTCCGTTCCTTCCAACTGGCTCTGCAGTTCAAGGAAGTTCTGATTGGCCTTCAGATCCGGGTAGCGCTCCACCACAACCATCAATCGGGAGAGAGCGCTGGTCAGTCCGGCCTGTGCCTGCTGATATTTCTGAAATTCAGCGGGATTGTTCAACATATCCGGCGTAACCCGAATAGAACCAACTTGCGCTCTCGAAGCTGTTACTGCCTCCAGCGTCTGGCTTTCGTGGGCCGCATATCCCTTTACGGTTGCGACAAGATTCGGAATCAGATCGGCGCGCCTTTGATAGACATTTTCCACTTGAGCCCACGCGGACTCGACACTCTGCTGTTGCTTAACCAGATTGTTGTAAGCTGCAAAGGCTGAAGCGCCAATAATAACAACGACGATGACGATGACAGCCAGACAGCCCAACCCTATGATCTGACCTTTATTCATGCTTCCTCCCGGACTTAAGAATCTCCCATTATCCCAATCTTGGAATGATTACGCAATGTGCGATCAGAAGGTTCCAAATATAGAAGCCAGAAGTTCTCGCGACTGGCTTTCGGCGCTTGCCTTTTTAAATCCGGTCGAAACCTACAAAGGTAGGCTCCGGCTGCAACTCGATGCCAAACAGTGTCCGGACGCGCGTCTGAATCACGTGCATCAAGTCCACAATCTCCTGTGCCGTGGCGCCGCCATAATTAATCAGCGCAAGGCTGTGTTTGTCCGAGATCCCGGCATTTCCGAATCTATATCCCTTGCAGAAGCCGGCGCGCTCGACAAGCCAGGCTGCCGCCAGCTTCTCTTGTCCCGAGGGTGCTTGAAAGCGAGGGATATTTCCCTTGGATTCAAGAATTCCGCAAGCGCGCGCCTTCTTCTCCAGGGCTGCTGTTTTTTCCGGATCCCAAATAGGATTTTTGAAAAAAGACCCGACGCTATTGGAATCAGAACCCGGCTCGTCCAGGAGCATTCCTTTACCCTTCCGGATCTGCAGAACGGCCTCCCGGACTTCCCGGATGGATGGGGACTCTGACCTTCCCGCGAAATGGCGACGCAAATCCTCGTAACGCAGACACGGCTTCCCGTCCGGGCGCAGGACAAAATCCACTTTCAGCACGATGTAGCGGTCTTTATAAATCGTGTTAAAAACGCTGGTGCGGTAGGAGAACCGGCAATCGGCATTGCTTAAGTGCAAAATGGAATAACTGCTGCGGTCCAGGACTCGAATCCGAAGGATTACTTCACTTGCTTCTTCGCCGTACGCCCCCACGTTCTGTACCGGAGTGGCGCCGACAGTTCCCGGAATTCCGCTCAGGCACTCGATCCCGGCAAGGTTTCGGTCAACGCAATATTGAACGAAGCGATCCCATTCCTGGCCGGCCGCAGCCGAGACTCTCTCCTCGGCCTCCGAACTGTGGGACTCAATGCCCGACAGTTCGATCTTGAGCACTACGCCGGGGAAGCCGGAATCGGCTACGACGAGATTGCTGCCTCTTCCCAAAATGAAAACAGGACAGCTGCGCTTCCGCGCAAAATCGAGGCCCTCGCCAATCTGCTCTTCGGTCTGTACCCGGATAAAAAAGCGGGCGGGGCCGCCGACTCGCAGAGTCGTCAAAGGCGCCAGCGGAACGTTTTCTTCGACGGACAGCTTTGAAACGGGTCTGCTCATAAGGGAATCAAGGGAATCGGGGAAATCCCGTCCCGACAAGAAAATAGCACACGAGCGACTCAGGACGAATACTTTAACCAACAGTCTGCGCGATTTCATTTGTTGTGGAAATGCATTCTTGTCATGCCCTGCCTTTTTTTGTATCCTCATGGCCTTTGCAAAACAACTATGTCATCCCCGAATAGCAAAGAGCGGATTTGGCGGATCGCAGCGATTCTAGCTCCCTCCCGTTCTCTTCCCCAACCCGAGCAAAAAGTAAAGGTGCATGCAGGGGCCACAACCAAGGCGACGAGATACGGGTTTATAGATCTGCTGCGAGGTCTTGCGCTGGTGATGATGGTCGAAACTCACGTCGTCAATGCTTATCTCCCGGTTGCTCTTCGAAAAGGTTCTGAATTCTTTTTCTGGCTCAGTTTTGTCAACGGACTGGTGGCGCCGGGATTCCTGTTTGCCGCCGGGTTCTCTATCGTGTTGCAGGGCAATTCCCAATGGGATAATTGGCTTCACTTTCGCCTCCCTTTCTGGAAGCAGATGCGCCGGCTGGGGTTTATCACTCTCGTTGCTTATTACAGCCATCTTGAAGGTTTCAAATTGAGCCGGTATCTGCGAGACTGGGGTGACCGCGCCATGTGGACCAAAACGCTGCAGGTGGACATATTGCAGTGCATCGTGGTCTCACTTCTTTTTGTTCACCTGCTCCTATTCGTGCTACGCAGGAAAAACCTTCTTGCGTGGGCCTCATGCCTGCTTACCGGATGCGTGGCATTCGTTACTCCCTGGATGTGGTCTCGAGACTTCAGCAGGAGTCTTCCTCTTTCGATGGCTCTGTTTTTGAATCCTCACGGTGTTTCGCTGTTCCCCATTTTCCCCTGGCTTTGCTTCGTTCTGGCCGGAAGTTGCGCAGCCTGCTTTTTCCTCAAATCGGTCGAGTTGCGCAGAATCCCTGAGTTCATACGAGGCATTGCAATTCTGGGCGCTTTGATGATCATCGCAGGAGTCCTGCTACGCAGTGCGCCGTACACGCTTCCGGGACATTCAAATTTCTACACGACCAGTCCTCTTTATGTAGTGATCCGGATCGGATGCATTCTGCTGATCACGGCTCTCTTATATCACCTGGAAGCCGGCATGCAGTGGGTTCCCAGGCCGATTCAGCTGGCAGGACAGGAATCACTGCTCGTTTACGGCGTTCACCTCTGGTTCATTTTCGCCCTATTGCGGGGAAAGCACGTAGGTCGGATTCTCGGCCTGGAAACAGGTTACTTGGGTTGCCTTTTTTTGAGTTCCGCGATCATATTGTTGATGCTTTGTCTGGCCAAATACTGGCACTCTTTGAAAAAAGGTTATCCCGGTTATACAAAATTGGGCCAAACCATCACGGTTCTAATCATGATCGCTGTATTCCTGCTGAGTTAAACTGGGGACGCCACCCTTTTCGCCAGAGCAACAGCGGTCCTAGGAAAAGCTAAACTGGCGAAAAGGGTGGCGTCCCCGTTTGCGCAGGAGGCGGATAACTGGCTATAATTGGTCGGATGAAAACCCTCCTGTCGGTGATTGGGGCTTGTCTCTTATTAACCCTAAGCCTCCACGGTGCGGCGCCGGTTGTTTCCATTCGAACAATTCCGCCAGCCCAGGCGTTAGAGCGGGGACATACTTCCATTTTTGCCGTTGAACTGGATATTTCCAGTCCATACCACATCAATTCCAATCGACCGCTGCAGGATTATCTTATTCCAACCACTCTGGAATTTGAGCCCCAGCCGGGTATCGTGTTTGGGAAGACCGTGTTTCCGCCTGCTCCCATAAAGAACTTGCCCGTGTCAGACTCCCCGATGGCGGTGTATGAGGGGGTTGTGAGAATTGGTGTGGAGGTCACCCCCAGCGCAGATTTTATTTCGAGGGAAGTTAAGGCAGAGGGGAAGATTCGCTACCAAGCATGCAATGACCGTTCTTGCCTTCCTCCAGTATGGCAGGACTTCAGCATAATGCTGCCGGTTTCAGTTTCTGCAGGCTCGCAAAACGTTGCTCCGGCTGCAAGCGCGATCGGTGCCCCCCAACAGCCACGTTCCTCTGAGCCCTTGCCTGCAGCCGAAAAACAAAATTCAGAAACGCAAAGCTTCGGCGATAAGAGCCTTCTGATTACCTTTGTCCTGGTTTTTTTGGGAGGACTGGCGCTGAACCTGACCCCTTGCGTTTATCCGATGATTCCGATCACCATCTCCTATTTCGGCGGACAGGCGCAGGGGAAAAAGGGGAGCCTCATTGCGCATTCCAGCCTATATGTCACAGGCATGGCCGTGACTTATTCGGTTCTTGGCGTGGTCGCAGCTTTGACGGGCGGACTTTTTGGCGCGGCAAATCAATATCCACCGGTGCTGCTTGGTATCGCGCTTGTCATGGTAATTCTGGCTTTGAGCATGTTTGATGTGTACGAGTTGAGAGTCCCGCAGTGGTTGAACCGTCTTGCCGGGAGTTCTCAGAAAGGTCTCTTCGGTACTTTCCTGATGGGGCTCACGGTGGGAATCGTGGCTGCGCCGTGTGTCGGGCCTTTCGTCCTTGGGCTTTTGACCTATGTCGGGAACCGGGGGAATGCAATTCTGGGTTTTGCTCTGTTTTTCGTGCTCGCCATCGGGCTTGGAATCCCGTTTCTTCTCCTGGGAATCTTTTCGGGAAGCATTCACCGCTTGCCACGCTCCGGCGCGTGGATGGTTTGGGTTCGGAAAATTTTCGGTTTCATCCTGTTGATGATGGCTGTGTATTTCTTGAAATCCCTCTTCCCGAGTCTGCTGGCTTACAATCTGACACTGGCGCTGATTATGCTTCTGGGCGGCATCTACCTGGCTTGGATTGATACCGTACCCGGACCTGGCAGAATATTTTCGTATGTGCGCAACGTGGTCGGGATTGTTTTTTTTGCCGCCGCGCTATATACAACCGTCGCTGGTCTTCAAGGAAGTATCGGGAGCGCTCAGGTCCGTTCCGCAGCGAAGAATCAGGGCGAATCCATCCAATGGATGCCATATTCCGAATCAATTCTGAGCCGAGCCTCCCAGGAGAATAAGCCTGTTTTCATCGATTTTTATGCGGATTGGTGCGCACCCTGTAAGGAACTCGATAATCATACCTTTGCAGCACCCGAGGTCGTTGCCCGATCAAAAGACTTTTTCATGCTGAAGGTAGACCTCACTTCAGCAGCCAATCCGCAGTGGGAGTTGCTTAGGAAAAAATTTCAGGTCCTGGGAGTCCCAACACTGGTGTTCCTCGGACCGGACGGACAGGAGATCACTAGTCTTCGCGGAACAGGTTTCGAAACGAAAGAAGTTTTCCTGAAAAATATGGACCACGTTCTTCGACAGAAAAAGCCCATGTGATTCAGAATTCAGAAGTCAGAATGTGCTTGGATTCTGACTTCTGAGTTCTTTTTGATTGGGGATGCTACATGCCGTACCTAAAGCCCAAAATTGTGAAACGGATAAGTCCTGTCCAGACCGACATCGTCTGGAACGACGGTCATCTTAGTTCCTATCCGTCCTGGTACCTTCGGGAGAATTGCCAGTGCGCTGCTTGCGTCGAGGAGTTCACCGGGCAGCGGAAGATAATCCATGGGGACATTCCCGCAACTGTGGAGAGGGTGAACGTTTCCACGGTGGGCAATTATGCTCTGCAATTCGGCTGGAGCGACGGACACGATACCGGAATTTATACCTTTGATTATCTGCGTCAGCTTTGCCCCTGTCCGCAATGCCTCCCCACCGGTCTAAATGAGCCGCCGAAACAGGTGGGAAAACCCGGCTCATTTGAAGTTTGATGTTGTCGCTTTGCGCGGATGCGACGCTTTTTGGGGACCTGCCCCGCACATCATTTTTCCCTTAATTTTTTCGTGTAAAAGTTGCAATTTTAAAGGTGGGCATGTATATTCGAGGGCGACCTGGATCATGGCGAATGCCTACATCTGAAAGGTCTTGAGCGTCTGAGGTGGAGATGTCTCCCCGGTTTGGTTTCGTCCCCCCTTGGGTTTAGATGGAACGAAAACAGACAATTTAGATTTAAATTGTATCCCTGCGCGCAGCGCAGGATTTGAAGTAAAGAATAAAGAGGAAAAATGAAAGAACAAGGCGTGGTTAAATGGTTTAATAATGAAAAAGGCTACGGATTCATCCGGCGCGATTCCGGGGATGATGTTTTCGTGCACCATTCCGCTATTCAGGCCACTGGTTTCAAATCATTGAATGAAGGCGATCACGTAGAATTCAATGTTGCCAAAGGGCCTAAAGGGTATCAGGCTCAGGATGTAGTAAAACTTCAGGCCTAAGTTCCCAAGGGAGGTTCTGGCGGAAGCCGGGACCTCCAGATCAACCAAAAATTTGAAGAACTCCGGGTGAGAGTGCCTGGCACAACTGTTCAGGTGGAGGCTTGACCAAAAACCTGAAGATTGGCCAAGCTAACGGTGTGCGCAGGTTTTGCTGTGCCTCGTGCAAATGCGTGTCCGACCGCACCTGGGTATGCAACGTTGCCTGGAGAACCGGTGCCTTTCAGTGTAGTGAGATTGCAGCAGTTTTAGGGACGCAACCGCCCGGATCAGCCTTCATCGCTCCCGTTTTCCGTTTCCCGTTCGGGGCTAAACTTTGAACCTGGAAACCGGGGATCCTATCCTGCATCTTGCATCCCACATCCTGCATCAAGTAAAGTCCGTTTTTGCCTGTTTAGAACGGGGAATGGAAAACGGGGAACGGAGAACCTCCAATGAGAAGCCTTGAAATTCCGAAAAGACCATACCGCGATGAAGTCAGCCTTTCGATTCTCGGACTTGGCGGAATGCTCCTGGTAGGAATGGAGCAGTTTTCGGTGGACAGGATTGTCGAGGAAGCGCTGGCCCGGGGAATCAACTACTTCGATGTGGCCCCGTTCTATGGTGATGGAGAAGCCGAGCAGAAAATGGGGAAAGCGCTGGCACCGCACAGAGAAAAGGTATTTCTTGCCTGCAAGACTCTGGAAAGATCGGCAAAGGGCGCCCAGGAAGAATTAAATCATTCCCTGCGCCAGTTGCATACGGATCATTTGGACCTTTACCAGTTTCACGCCGTTTCAGACATGGAAGAAGTGAATGAAATCTTCGCGCCGGGCGGCGCATTGGAAACATTCACGCAGGCACGTCAAGAAGGGAAGATCCGATACATTGGGTTTTCCGCTCACACCGTAGAAGCCGCAATGGCGCTGCTCGACCGTTTTCAATTCGATTCGGTATTATTTCCCATTAATTTCATCTGCTTTGCGCGAGGGAATTTCGGACCGCAGGTCATCGCGAGGGCAAAAGAATTGAGCGTTGCGCGCCTTGCAATCAAAGCGATGGCTCATGGCCCATGGCGCAAAGGAGAGAAAAGGAAATACCCGAATTGCTGGTACCGTCCAATCGAAAACCGCGAAATGGCCCGGCAAGCCCTGCGCTTTACTCTCTCGGAAGGTGTAACCGCTGCAATTCCTCCCGGTGATGAACGGCTTTTCCGAATGGCGCTGGAACTGGCGCCTGATCTAGATCCCATGGGCATGGAGGAACGCAGCGAACTGCTGGCAAGCACTCGGGCGCTCAGGCCGTTGTTTCGTTGTTAAGGCGTCCGCAGGTCTGAATTTTCTTTAGCAGTCCACGATGACTTTGATTCCCGCACGATTCGCGGCACAGGCATAAGCCCGCTCGACTTCAACGAGTGGAAAATGGTGCGTCACCAGCGAATCGACCTTCACGACTCCGCTTTTCACCAGCCGAATTGCGCGCGGATAGGAGTTTTTCATCCGATGCTGCACTTTGATCGTCAAATCCTTGCGCCGGGCAATCGATGAAGTAAAGGTTGTGCGATCGTCGCGGGGTATCCCGATCAGGATTACGTGTCCGCCGGGCTTTACCGCGGCAACGGCGGCTTCGACCGCCTCAGGATCTCCTGCAGCTTCAAACGCGACGTCCACACCGCGCCCCGCTGTTGCTTTGAGAATCTGTTCCGCTTCCCGTCCGCCGCAAGCTTCGAACACTGTTGCACCAAACGACCTCGCAGATTGGACGCGGTGCGAAAGGTCAGGCAACTCGGTGGCAAAAATAGAAGTTGCGCCCGCCTCTCGCGCTAGCTGAATTACCGAGAGCCCGATTACACCGCAGCCAAAAACACCAACACTCATGCCCGGTTTTACGGGTGCACAATCCACCGAATATAAAGCCACACCCAGCGGTTCCAGCATTGCCCCTTCGCTTTCAGAGATCGAATCGGGGAGCGGAACAAGGCAATGGTCCGGCCAGGCAATATACTCGCGAAGGGCGCCATCATCAGGTGCGTGCCCGGCGAAGTGCAATGCCGAACACAGATTCGGATTTCCTTCGATGCAGAATTCGCATTTTCCACAAGGACATGCAGGGTCAATCGCCACACGTTCCCCTCTCCTGGGACCGCTCTCAATAATTCCGGCGCACTCGTGGCCAAGGATCAGGGGGTTAATGATCCTGTCGTTTCCAATGGCTCCTTCTTTCCACCAGTGCACATCCGATCCACACACACCAACGGCAGTCACGCGCACGAGCGTTTCCCCGGGACGAGGCGCCGGAGCCGGCTCATCATGTAGGCGCAGATCACCTGCGCCATGGACTCGAGCTGCTTTCATATCTGCTCCTTGGCCGTGGAAAACGGGGGCAGTTATCAGCTGTCAGCCGTCAGCTATCAGCCATCAGAAAAAGCGCCGTTGCTGATAGCTGACGGCTGATAGCTGATGGCTGAGAATTCGGTGCGTGTCCCCGTTTTTCTCGTGGTACTATAGCACCCCGTCAACGTGCACGTAAACTGATTGCCAATAATCCTATCCCGACGCTTTACTGCCTTGAGAAAGGACTTGTATGGATTCAGGCACACAGAAAATCCCAGTTCTCGAGAAAATCGGCTACAGCCTTGGCGATGCCGGCGCCAATTTTGTTTTTCAAACCATGATCCTCTTTCAACTGAACTTCTACACGGACACGGTGGGGATTGCCGCTGACATTGCGGGATATCTTTTGTTGGCAGGCCGGTTCTGGGATGCATTTTTCGATCCGATGATGGGCGTGATTGCCGACCGGACGAACACACGATGGGGTAAATTCCGCCCATGGGTGCTATGGTCGGCATTGCCCTGGGGAGTCGTCATGGTTCTGGCTTATACAACTCCCACTTATAACCCGATGTGGAAGATTGTATATGCGTGCGTAACCAACATCCTGCTGATGACGCTCTATTCCATTAATAACACTCCATACTCAGCCTTGACGGGCGTTATGACCGGCGACGTGAATGAACGCACGAGCCTGTCTTCGTATCGATTTGTTTCCGCAATGATCGCCCAGTTGATTATCGGAGGCTTCACTCTACCGCTCGTAGCCAAGTTTGGTCAGGGCAACGACGCAAAAGGCTGGCAGATGACAATCGGTCTGTGGGCCATTCTCTGCGTCATTCTCTTTGTCCTTACTTTTCTCAGCACGCACGAACGCATCCAGCCCGACCAGCGCCAGGAACTGGCCGGGAAACAGGATTTTCGAAACCTTGCGAAGAACGGTCCCTGGATTGCGATGTTCATCGTCACTTTGGCCCATTTTATCGTCGCTGCAATGCGAGGCGGGACGGTGCTCTATTTCTTCAAATATTACGTAAATCAGGACCGTCTGTTCGGAGTGCTTCAGAGTTTAGGCCTGGCTCATACCGCGAATGGCGGCGGCCTCTGGTATAGCCTCTTGAATACCTTTGGCTTGATTATCGACGCTGAGAAAAAAAATGTCGCTTCGGTCGGGTTCAGCCTGTTCAATATGTCCAGCCAGTTTGTAACCGTGATCGGCGTGTTGTGCGCGACTTTTCTTTCGATACGTTTCGGAAAAAAAATTATTATACAGGTCGGGTTCGGGCTGACGGCGATTTTCATGGCTTTATTCATCCTGCTCCCCTCAGATGCCATCTGGGCAACCTTTACTCTTGAGTACCTGCGCGCCCTGGCTTTTGCTCCGACCATTCCGCTTCTGTGGGCAATGTTCGCCGATGTCGTTGATTACGCGGAATGGAAGACCGGACGCCGCACAACCGGGGTGATCTATGCAACCATCATGTTTGGGCTGAAAGCCGGCTTAAGTCTGGGAGGCGCCATGGCCGGCAAACTGCTGAAGCTGTATGGCTACGTGCCCAATGTGCCGCAAACGGCCAAGGCATTGCTGGGCATCCGTATGACGATCAGCGTTTATCCGGCTTTCTTCTTCCTGGTCGTCGTGATATGCATGTTCTTTTACAAAATCGGCAAAAAGCTGAACATCCAGATTCAAGATGAGCTGGCCGAAAGGCGCAGGCAATTTCAGCCGGCGTTAACCGCATCAGCAAAAAATTAGGGAATCCAAGTGGGGACGCCTCCCTATTTCGCCGGGCGGCCGTCGTGAAGTGAGAGCTAAAAAGCGAAATAGGGTGGCGTCCCCTTTTTTCGAGGAGACTGCCGTGAAACCCAAATCCAGGTCCCAGGAAAAACCGGCTTATATGAACCCGACTCTTTCCGAGGAACGCCGCACGAGGGACCTGCTTTCGCGCATGACCTTGAAAGAAAAGGCGGCTCAGATGCTCTGCATCTGGGAACAGAAAAGCAAAACCCTCGTTGACGATCAGGGGAATTTCGATCTTCAAAAAGCAAAGGATAGCTTCAGGCAGCACCTTGGCCTCGGCCAGGTAGGACGGCCCAGCGATGCCGGAGGCGGCCGGAACGCCAGACAGATGGCTGAACTGACGAATGCCATTCAAAGATTCTTTATAGAGAACAGCCGTTTGGGAATCCCTGTGATGTTTCACGAGGAATGCCTTCATGGGCACGCTGCTATTGACGCGACAAGCTTCTCCCAGCCTATCGGGCTCGGCGCCACGTTTAATCCTGATCTCGTTCGAAAGCTTTTTGAAATGACCGCCGAGGAAGCTCGCGTCCGCGGCACTCACCAGGCCTTGACGCCGGTCGTGGATGTCGCCCGCGAGCCTCGCTGGGGCCGTGTTGAGGAGACCTATGGCGAAGATCCTTATCTGGTGGCCTGCATGGCGATTGCTGCGGTGCAGGGATTTCAGGGTGACGCCACCTTTAAAAACAAAAAAAGTATTATTGCCACGCTCAAACATTTTGCCGCGCACGGCCAGCCCGAATCCGGAACGAACTGCGCGCCCGTAAATGTGTCGGAGCGAGTGTTGCGCGAAGTTTTCCTTTCCACTTTTAAGCAGGCGATTCAAAAAGGCGGCGCCATCAGCGTCATGGCATCGTACAACGAGATCGATGGCGTTCCATCCCATGCAAATAAATGGCTGCTGCGGGACGTGCTGCGAAGAGAGTGGGGCTTCAAGGGGTTTATCGTTTCGGATTACTTTGCCATACGAGAGCTGAATGAACGGCCGGGCTTTTTCGGCAATCACCTGGCTGAAAACGGCAAAGAAGCTGCAGCTCTCGCGGCGAAAGCCGGCGTCAATATCGAGCTGCCTGATCC
>Ga0187854_10003634_pt1 | contig 12090 bp, 17 predicted proteins | sample June2016WEW_6_15_FD_132445 | JGI IMG/M metagenome (GOLD analysis project Ga0187854, IMG submission 132445) | Peatland microbial communities from SPRUCE experiment site at the Marcell Experimental Forest, Minnesota, USA - June2016WEW_6_150 | ecosystem: Environmental > Terrestrial > Soil >...
CACCATGAGCTCATTATATGAAAACACTTCTTTTTCCTCTAACACGACTTTGTTAATTCCCTTATAAATCTCTTTCTCTGTTATCAAAATGGCTAAAAATGGCGATACTGGGTAATACAACTCTAGTTTGTCAGGAGGTGACGGTTTGGAACCTCCTGTAGCATATGTGTTAATAACCGGCTGATCTCCGGTAATAAATTCTTTTGATGATGTATTTTTCAGCAGGACCATTTTGAATTTCTTTCTATCTCTGTAAAGACTCCACCCAAAGTTTATTGCAAGTATGTGACTCAAAACATTCCATATTTTCTCTACATATATTGACTTGATGCCGCTGACATTTGAAAGCACGCTCGCTTTCATTTTTTGGGTTCTCATGTATTGAACACATAAATAATATACGAAATTTAAACAACCTTCATCAGTTCTATAAAAGTCAATGTCTTCCTTTAGAATATATTCAATATATTTTATAGCGCTTCCTTCGATATGGGTGTGAAGATCTTCTTCAAGATTAGATATAGCTATATCTATTTGTTCATTTATTTTAGGATCATTAACGCCCTTGGATTTAAGAAAGTCCTTTAAGGAAAAAATAAAGCTGAATTGCTTTATCAAATTTTCATGCAGTTTTTGAAGGTGCTGTGGCGAAGCATCTATGGCAAACTTTTTAATGAAAACAAAATCATCCGCGTTTAACTCTTTAAGTCTGTAAAAATCTCTTCTTTGACCAATCCCCATCAAATTAGTCTCAAATATTTTCCCTTTTCTTAGGCAAAATATTATTTCGGTTGAAGCCCAGGGTCTAAGATAATTCCTCCATACATAGTGATGTTTTCTTTTTTTCATTTATGAGGCATGATCCTTTCCTGATTCAGGACCAACGCGATCGCATGCAAACGCTCCGCATTCATCTTCTTCTCCTTAAACTCCGATAGTCATTTCAATCTATTTCCCATACGCATGTGATTTGGGGAGAGCCGAGAGAGAGAATCAAAAAGAATTCTGTAATTCTCGACATTCCATATCCATGCCTCTTGAATTTCATATTCAGTTGTGTAATGAATCCATATCAAGAGGTCCCAGTCGTAATTCTTGGCTTTTGCCACGAGAGTAACACGACTACCTGTTTTGCCACTTGGACGATTTGCCTTGACCTGGTATCTCTTACCAGCATATATGAAATCCATACCTTTCGAAACCGCTGTTTTGTCCCGCATGAATCGCGAATATTCTTTTTCCGGACATCCCACCAGCACTGTCGCATCATATTCGGACAACGCAGAGGTTATTGCTGGAGCTACGCCAAAGCGTCGTTGCCATTCAAGTGTGGCTGAAACGAGTTGTTGTCTTAGATCCATTTGTCACCTGCGGATATTAGGCATCACCGGTTTCGAGATTTATTGGCGATCTGATGCATGCCGTGGTTAGCAGCTCTTATGAGTAGCCGCAAAGAAAAGAAATAGACCGATGCCGAGTAAGAAGGAGACAATTTGAATCCAAAATACTACGTCAAGGGTACGTTCAATTGTCTTGGGTGAAAGCCATGTGCTTTGTCCCCAGGCATGCTTAACCCATTTTGCCGATACATAATAGAAGACTGTAGCGGAGATAACTGATAACCCAAGGAGAATCCAAGACCAGTAGATCGAGCCGCACAAATAATTGAGCAATGGCCTGTCCCCAGGAACGGAAAGAAAGCTCCTGAGAAAAAGAACAGGGAGAACAAGAGACCCCGTAGCCAATCCCATGATTGTACCAACGACCTTCTGATACCTATCATTTGTTTCTATTTTCCATTGTTCTTTCGAATTATCGGTGGTCATATTCTTTTTTTCACTGGTAATGATAAAGACTGGATCCGTACTGGAGAAAAGCAGATTTCGGATAGGCGAAAGATAAAGGGGTTGAAATAAAGAAGGGAAAAATCAGGATCGGAACCGCTTTATATTTCATTTCCTGGTCCCTCCTAAAGAGCACCAGTATTTCCAATTAGGTCGATTCCAATTAAATCCCAGGAATACGAGCTCCAACGTTGATCTTTGGGGGAGTATTTCACAATTTCAGCATTTTGTCAAATGGACGTTGAAATTTATTCCTGTTCCCTCAAGAATCGATCAAACATGGTAGCACACCCCCTTATTATTCTTGGTTTCGGAGTAAGAATAATCATTCCATCGCGTTAATCGCCCCATTAGAGCATTCATTTCCAATACGGGCAAAAACAAACCACCCTTCGTTATTCGAGCAGCCTCTGTCTGTCCCTCCATCCAAATTTAGAGTTTGAAAGAAGGGACGGAATTGGTCATTCAAAATTTTCAAAGCCCCTTTGCCGGATGCCCAGTTTAGACTTTATTGGAATTTTCTAGGGAGGGAACTTCGGGTTGGCTGCAGACCAGGGGATTCAGTTACCGGCCGGCATCACTTCAACGCACGCAGGATCTCCAAGAGCAGTTCCAGCTTTTCCTTATCCTGAATTTGATTGATTACCTTTAAAAGCTCCCGCTTGATCACATCAGGATCTCCTCCTTCATCCTTACCCCTGACCAGATCAATTATCTCGATTCCAAGAGCCCCAGAGATTTTCTTCAAATCCTCCACTGAAAGATCTGCTTCTCCCCTTTCAATCCCTCTGATTAGCTTTAAATGGAGTCCACTTTTTTCCGCCAGTTCCTTCTGGGTCAGACCTTTGGACCTCCTGAGACTCCTAACCCTAACCCCCACCAGATTCACGACATTGCCGTTCTTCATTGAAAATGCCTCCTTCTCGAATAATTTGGGATTTGATGATTCTCATTGCCCAATTTGGAAAGAGATATATATAGAAGGAGGCGTTAACCGAGGATTCCATGGAATTGATGTCTAGGAACTGGAGGGACAAAGCTGGCCACCAAAAAAAAGAGGGAATAATCCCGTTCCATTTTATCACGGCGGGTCTATATATATTTCCAACAAAGGATGGATCTACTGCTTATCGGCTGTGGGTCAATTCGAAGAAATTTTACGGCAGGAAGGATCTACTTCAGGGCGTGGATAATCTTTAAAATGAGCTGGAGCTTTGCGGTATCCTCCTTTTCGATCTGATTGATCGTCTCCAAAAGATCCTTCTTGATCTTGATTAGATCTCTTTCCTCATGCTTGAACCGGAAAAGGTCGAATAACTCTACTCCCAGTCCTTCGGCAATCTTCTCCAGGGTCTTCAGAGAGGGATTCTCTTCTCCCCTTTCAACCGCCCCGATGAATTTGTAATGGACGTCGCACTTTGCCCCCAATTCCTCTTGGGTCAAATCTTTGGATTTTCTTAAACTTCTGATCCGCCTTCCCAATAGTACCGCAGCATTGTCCTTTTTCATGAGGGTATTAATAGATTAAAGTTTGAAACAAATAAACCCGATATAGAGAGCAAAATAATTATAAATACCTTCCAAATGATTCCTAACGGACCATGCTTCTCCCGGGAGGTATCCATATCCCATTGAAAACAAAGCTGATTTGTTTAGAACGGCTTCGAATTGTTCTCTCTATTCATCTGCCGTCTAAAAGAAAATTTAATTAATTCAAGGCATTACGATTCAAAAAAAGGAGGAAGTCAAAATGAAGAAAATGTTGGCAGTTCTGGTGATCATGATCACGATCTTGATGGTTGGCGGGGTGGCGCTTGCGGCTACTGAGGAGATGTCTTGGAAGGATGAGCCGACCCTTCAATGTAACGGAGTTGACTGCACCTCTCAGGATGGTGAGACTGCGTGCTACGTGGTGTACTATGTAGACCAGGACAGCAAACCGGCATGCTACGTAGTATACTATGTGGTGCCGGGCGGGGGACCTGATGCGAATCCATCCGCCAATCTTGCACGGTCAGGAAAGTAAGACGTACCGGAATGGACCCAAGGGAATGATTTCTTGGGTCCTCACTCCTTTAATTTTGCTTCTCCCTTCTTAGCTAATCCTCTTCATTTTTCATCCAGTCACTCTCCCCTTCATAGTTTCTCGACCCATTCCCGAGTAAAGGACTTTATCCGTTATAATGGTCCATTTTTATATATATTTCTAACAAAGAGACCGAGCTCACTCTTTACCGTTCTTTCCAACCAAAATCAATTACCCTCTTCTAAATCCAGAAAGGACCCCTATGAGCACAGTAATTTTTGAGATTGAAAAAGCAATTTTCCACCTTAACCTTCGCGATGTCTTTGCTTCCCTTCAGGACTATTCTTCCTGTGGCCGGGTTAAAGATGCTGCCGACCTCGTCAATATTTTAGAGGCGTCATCGAGTGAACCTAAAAGCATCCCTAGCGAAAAAGGATTCTTCGGATACATCTTATTGGACCTCTTCAGCAAAAACAAAGGGTCTGTTTTCTGTAAGGTGTGTCAAAAGACCTATCCGGCAAAGGAAGTCCTATTCCATCGCATTGGATTCGGAGATAACCCTTTGGCAGTAAACCAATTCAGGAAAGGAGGGATTTTAGGAAGGATATTCGGGCGAAAAATCAAGAGAGTGAGAATGATGGGAGGGAAAGGATTCAGGTGTCCAGAAGGTCATGAGTTGATTTCCATGATCACCTGGATATCGTGACTGAGCGTAAATCCAAGACAGAAAGGAGGTGAATCTATGCTAAATCAATGCACCCTAACTGGGAATTTGGGTGGAGATCCAGAGGTCTTCTATTCATCGGAAGGGAATCCGGTAGCATCCTTCTCTCTGGCGTTCCATTCATCCAAGAAGAAAACCGGATGGATCAAGGTGGTGTGTTTCCAAAAGCTCGCTGAAGTGACCCAAAAATACTTGCACAAAGGCGCCAGGATCGCCGTAATTGGCACCCTGGATCATCACAAATGGGAGTCAGATGAAGGCATCCAGAGGAGTTCTTTTCAGTTGATTGCCAATAGTCTTGAATTCATCAAAACGGACGGGAGAGGGTTCGAAGAGGGCAAAACAGAAGAAGACATTCCATTCTGAGATTTAAGGAGCGGGGCATGAAAAGAAAGACCATCCAATTGATCATCACCATACTCGCCTTCACCACTGAAGTTCTGGCAGTAATAAAAGAGAAAATAAACGGGAGGAAAGGGAATGACGACAACAAAGGAAATACAGAAAAGAAATGAGAAATCTCAGGACCTGAAAGTGCTTCGGGTTAATGGAAATTATTTCGTGGAAAGCGCTGAAGGAATGGTTCTCTACAAAATTTGTCCCACTGGGGAACCAGATAAATATGCCTGCACCTGCGGGGACTACGCCAGAGGAATCAAAGGAGACACGAATTTCCAGTGCAAACATATCCTGGCAGTTCTTTCCTGCGTAATAACAGAAGCTGGCGAATTCCTGGAAAGGAAGAAACCCAAGCTGGACGAGAGGTTCATCAAGACCATCGAGGGAAGGGATTTCGTCCTCTACTCGGGACTCCTTGACCTGGCACATCAGAAGGGACTCCTGAAGATCGAAGTGGATCCCCTTCAATTCCCCACCAAGGAAAACGGGAATTTCGCCATCTGCAAAGCAGCTGCTCATTCGAAAACCGGTGAAGTTTTCATTGACGTAGGGGACGCGAATCCGATGAATTGCAATGCGAAAGTATCCAAACATCTCCTCAGAATGGCCAGCACGAGAGCCAAAGCCAGAGCTCTCAGAGACATGGATGATATCGGAATGACCTGTCTGGAGGAGCTCGGAGATCTGGATGAGGTTCTTGGAGAAGAATCCGGGGATAATGGGAAAGGGAAAAGGGTCCCTGCAAGAAGAGCCGCCAAACCTCCTGAATCTCAACCTTTCCAGGAAACCAAAGCGGAAAAAGGCAACGGATCAAATGGGGGAAACGGGTCTTCCGTGGAAACCAAGGCAACAGATCCAAAACCTGAAAAAACCAAACCCGCACCCAAATCAGAACCTAAGCCAGCACCGAAAGGGGAATCCAAAACCGACCAACCCGCTCCCTTGATGTCCTCGGCACAGAAAAATGCCATTTTCAACCTGAGCCGGAGGAGAGGGATCTCTGTCGAAGAACTGGGAAAGATGTCCCAAAAGGATTACGGGGTTGAAGTCGATAAACTGACCGCAGCAAATGCCTCTACTTTTATCCGGTCACTCCAGCAATCGGCATAACCAGAACCCCAATTCAAACAATTCATTTAGAGATTAAAAAATAAGGACAGGGGAATTTTATCTAATTTCCCTGTCCTTTACGAATCTAAAAGCGCAGGATCCTGCGCTTTCTAAGGAGGTATGGAATGCTTGATTTGTCGGAGTATAGGGCGAAACCTCACCTTTCGGCATCTTCAACCAGCGACTACATTGACTGCGGGTTGATGTACCGATTCGGCAGAGTGGACAAGATCAAACCCGAGTTCAAATCCGATGCCCTGGAATTGGGGTCAGTGATTCATCTGGTCCTGGCTGAATTCTACAACCAGAGGAAGATTGGGAATAAACTGCTTCTCAAGGAAGTCCAGGAGAGTTTTGAGGCATTCTGGAGGGAGCACGCCGAGGATAACCCTGACATTCAGTACTCGGATGACAAGAATTTCGAAACCTTGCTCCTGGAAGGAAAGGAGCTCCTGACCCCCTGGTACAACAAGCTCCCCGAAAATGAGTTCAAGGTGATCGCAGTGGAGGAGCCTTTCATTCTCACTCTTCCTGAGCTTGCCGTCCCTGTTATCGGCTACATCGATCTCATCGAAGAGGACGAATCTGAAACCATCATCGTCACGGATTTCAAAACAGCGGGAAAAAACTATTCCAATGATGAAACCGACAAGAACCTCCAGCTGACTATCTACCAGCTTGCCGTCAAAGGGAATGGATACCGTGACAGGGAAATCCTCCTGAAACTTGATGGTTTGATTAAGACCAAAACCCCCAAGTTTGAACAGTTTTACACTTCCCGAACGGAGGTTGAAGAAAAAAGGGCAATCAAGAAGCTCCAGGAGGTCTGGAATGGGATAAACAAAGGAGTCTTCATTCCCAACGATGGCCACTGGAAATGCAAGGGGTGCAGTTTCAAGAAACATTGCGATGAGTATCTGGAGGGAGGATGAAATGACCATTGAAACCATTCAAACCATCCAGGATTATCTGACCATCTCCAACGGTAATGGAGAAAGGAAAAAGATCGTCAATGTGGAACCTCTCCTTAAGAGACACCCTCCCTTCTCGGTAATCGAGCTCTTAAAAAACCTGCTCAGACAGAAAGGAAAAAAGCTGGTTTGCCTTGTCGATCTTGACAAATCCCGGATTGATATTGACCAAACTATCGGTGAAATGTTCAGGCTCCACATGGCCATTAAGACTCTTGAAAGGGAAATGGAGGAGGTGAAGATCACGTGCCAAAACTGAATAAGGAGCAGGAGGAGGCTGCCAGTTTCGTTGAGGGAGTCGCAGCTGTTATCGCCGTACCTGGCTCTGGAAAAACCCTGACCATGACTGAGAGAATTGGAATTCTGGTCAAAGAGCATGGAGTGGCTCCAGAGAATATCCTTGGATTGACTTTTACCCGAAACGCTGCTCAAGCTATGCGGGATAAGTTGCTTCCGGTGCTTAACGAGCAGGCAAACAGAGTCTCTCTCCTCACCATCCACAGTTTCTGCCATTTCCTTCTCAGATCTGAAGGACGATCCTTTGAAATCCTCACGGGGAAAGACCAGATTGTGTTCCTAAAGAAGATCATGCAGAAGCACAGGGTCAAGGATCTTTCAACTGGAATGGTATTGAGGGAAATCTCCCTGGCCAAGAATAATCTCATTTCAGTGGAAGAATTTATGGTGCTCCATGAGGGAGACAAGACGATGGCCAAGATCGGGGGCATCTATGAAGCGTATGACCGGCAGAAGTCCAAAAAACTGCTCCTGGATTTCGATGATCTGCTTTTTGAGGTCTACAAACTCCTGAATGAGCGGGATGAGGTCAGGTTCAAATACAACCAGATCTACAACCATATTCTGGTGGACGAATTCCAGGACACCAATATCGTCCAGATGGAGATTTTGAGGCTTTTGATGGAGAAATCGAATGAGGGATCAAGCTTCTTTGTCGTCGGGGATGACTGGCAATCGATCTATGCTTTCACGGGAGCCACAGTGGCCAATATCCTGAACTTCGAAAGGATGTTTCCCGAATCCAAACAGTTCATTCTCAAGCAGAATTACCGTAGCACTCCCCAGATCCTGAAAGCCTGCATGAACCTTATTCAGCATAACCAGAGAAAGATCGAGAAATCCCTCGAAACTCAAAATGAGGATGGGGAGCAGGTGATCGTCCTGGAATCTTCAAACGAGGAAGGAGAGGCGTTAAACATGGTCAGCGAGATCTCGGACCTGGTTCAGAGGAGAGGCTTTGCTCACAAAGATATCGCTGTCCTATACCGCTGCAATTTCCAGAGTAGGGTGATCGAAGAAGTTTTCTCCAGGCTCAAGGTCCCTTTTCACATCGAAAACGGCACCAACTTTTACCACCGGACTGAGGTTAGGGTCTTACTGGATTACCTGAGATTGATAGCAAATCCAGATTCCGAGCAGGGGGATGAAGCGTTTCTAAGGATTATCAACATCCCCAACCGGTACATGGGAAAGAAGTTTACCGCCGACCTAGAGCAGTTCGCTTCAAAAAGGGGAATTCACCTCTACGAAGCATTGAAAGAAAGTCCCGTAGAGGTTCCCTATTTGAGGAAATATATAAAGGAATTCGTCCATTTGATGGATCCTTTAATCCCGGACAGGGAGATTCTGGAGCCGGCCGATGCTATTTCCTTGCTCAGGTCGAGTCTGGATTACGATCGGGTGATCACAGATGAGGATGTTCCTTCTCCGGATGACGTGAAAATTCAGAATATCAACCAGCTTCAATTGTCAACTTCGAGATACCGGGACATTGAATCCTTCCTGAATTACACAGATACCTTCCAGGATGAGTCTGCCAACGACAAGGAAGGGGTAGCCCTGATGACCATCCATAAAAGTAAGGGATTAGAGTTCCCCGTGGTCTTCATCCCAGGTTTGGTTGAGGGAATTACGCCGACCAAGAAGGGGGACATTGAGGAGGAACGAAGAATCGTATTTGTGGGATGCTCAAGAGCAATGAAGGTTCTCTACCTGAGCTATTCGCTGAACTTTCTCGGGGTTCCCGCCAAGAAATCCATCTTCATTGATGAGCTTCTGGGAGCCAAATAACCCCTCCCAATCGAGTTGTAGGCCTCCCAGGAAAGAGATCCCAAGCAACCATTATCCAATGGATAGGGAAGGACTAAAAACCTTCCCTATTCGTGTTTACAGGTTAAGAGAAAGGAGGATTTATGGGGCAACCAGAGAGGGTGTTTGTGAGCATTTACTGCAAGATTTACACGGACTGTTTCAGTCTGGATATGTTCAACCGGATGGCCACCGGACAGGAAATTTATGAATTCCTGATGAGAGATGCCGGTCTGTGTGAGGACGAGGATAATGGGTATAAAAAAATTCCTGGCGACTGCAATCTCTGGTATCTGGGGTGCAATGAGAAATTTGGATGCCTGAAATACCAGGACAAGACCTTAAGCTGGAACTTTGGAGAATCCTCTTTCCTTCGGGTGACCGTCTTCATCGACATGCTTTACAGGGATGGAGTTTTCACTTCTGAACAATTCCGGAACCTGTTTGACAAGATCCTGGATGGTCGCCAGATCGACTGTATGTACGACATCAGGGATTATTTAATCTCTAAAAAAGAAGGGACACTCTGGGTCAAAACAGAAAGAGCTCGTCAATTCCGGACTGAGATGAAAGGGTTTATGGCCAGAGTGGAGAAGCATTTTCAGGATGAAGGTTTCCTGCTTTATAACTTCCCTACTGTCCATTGAAAGAAATCACATCGAAAAAGGAGGCATACCCATGTCATTTGAACTGCTGCATTTTCGAGACTCGGATAAGATTTTAAAGAGCAAAAAGCTGGAGAAGGATGTCCAGGCCACTTTGGAATATGTGAGCGATTGCCTCTACGGGACCCTTCACCGCGGAGAGCTCTTGAGACAAGCTCTGGAGGAGATGGAATGGAGAAGAAACGATGATGCTTTGATCATTCTGGATGGACGCCGGTACAGGTTCAAGGGGTTTAAGAAGGGGATTGCCATTGAGGGAAGCTTCTCCGCTTACGAATTCATTCTTGAAGGATTGGTCAGGCTCCAGATCGGCTTCGAAAAGAAGAAAATCGACTCCGGAATCCTGCTCCTGACCAGTTTGAGGAGTGAAAAATCTCCTTACAAAAGCTCCCGTATCATGGTTGAAGAAGATATCCAGAATCTTCATCCCACCATCTCCCTTCCTGTTTCCGTTGCTCTCTTTGACCTGGGGAGACCCATGATCCCTGAAGAGAATGGAAAGTCGGAATAAAGCCTCTGGGAGCCGCCTGTCCGCTAGTATGGATCTACACCCTGTTAGATTCGGCAGGGGAAATATAATGTGCCAGGAGGTGAAAGGCACATCTCCCAGATTTCATAATGCATTATGAAATTCAATCAGGAAAGGGGGCATCCGTGCAGAACGAGAAAGGTATCAACATTGATATTGTGAAAATCCAGATGGTCAGGGACGGGAGCATCGAGTACGGCAAGAACCCCATCAGTAAACCCGAAGATTTAGCTGAACTGGGACTCAAATTCCTGAAGAACGCTGACCGGGAGATGTTCATTCTGGTTTGCCTGAATATCAAGAATTTTGTCAATTGCATCCACCTGGTCAGCATCGGCACTCTGAATCAAGCTGTTATCACTCCCAGAGAAGTCATGAAGGCAGCTTTACTGAGTAACGCCGCTTCTATCGCTTTCATCCATAATCACCCCAGCGGCGATGCTAAGCCGAGTCCAGAGGATATTAGTCTTACGAAAACTCTTGGGAAGTGTGCCGATCTATTCGACATAAGGGTTTTGGATCACGTGATTGTTGCGGATGACGGGCGTTATGAAAGTTTTGCCGAAAAGAAACTCCTCCAACCTGACTCTTCTCCCAATGAAAAACGGGCAGCTTGATAGGGAGGACCTATGACGAAATTCTCTGCTCATTACGTTGAGGTTTGCGACATCCCATACTGTTCCGAACCAACTCTGTTTTACCAAAGAAGGATTGGGGTGGAATTGCGGGTTAAGGAACTTAGGGAAAAGGCCTCCCGTCTCTTCGACAAAAAAGACACTGAATTGACCATCCGGGATCTGAAGCTGGCTTTTCTGAAGTTGTACCCGATCAAAGTAAACCTGGGCGGGGATGATCACGAAGTAACGGTCAAGAAGCTGAACGGCTGCTGGGTATTATCATGCAACTGCCGGTCCTGGATTTTCAACCGAAACGGCGACAGAAGGTGCCAACATACTGAGCATATTGAGAACCTGATGGAGAAGGAAGAAAACCGATGGGAGCACGGTAAATGATTGATGGTGATTAATTCCCAGGATTGCAGATTCAATGAGAGCTGCAGAAAGGAATGAATTCCATGCCGACCATTATAAGGGATCCAAAAGGGGGAGTTCTTTTGATAATCCTGATAGAGCTGCTCAAAAAATTGAAAAAGTTCATTCTCAAGAAATTAAAATGCAAACCAAAATGATCCCAAGGAGGGAAAATCAAATGAAGAATATGACCACGCTGGGAAGGGTTTCGGATAGGGTCAACGACCTTTCAATGAATTGCCACGATAATCTGGTCAAGGTGGAGGATATTTCTTTCTATAGTCTGGAAACGGTAAGGTTGGCTAATGAACCTCATTTTCTGAGACCTATGGCACAGCAATCCGCCGCTTGTCGTCTTGGAATCCCCATACATTATCTGAGAAAGTGCCCTCCCGAAGTCCAGGCATATAATATGAATCACTGGATCCAGAAGGAGAAGAATGAGGAGCTGTTCTTCCGATTCGATGGGGGGGAGGTCAGGGCTATCTTCACTCCCCGATACCGACCAGTGGACAATTTCGAGGTAATGGAGAAACTGGATTCCCTTGGATATGGTCCCGATACTCAGGTTCAATGCCATCTTGATGCTGAATTCATGCTCGTGAGTATCCTCGATGGGACCCTGCCTTTCTCGGGGATGGGGGATAGGTTGACTCCGGGCGTGTCCATCTTTAATTCTAAAGTG
>Ga0187854_10003645_pt1 | contig 12059 bp, 8 predicted proteins | sample June2016WEW_6_15_FD_132445 | JGI IMG/M metagenome (GOLD analysis project Ga0187854, IMG submission 132445) | Peatland microbial communities from SPRUCE experiment site at the Marcell Experimental Forest, Minnesota, USA - June2016WEW_6_150 | ecosystem: Environmental > Terrestrial > Soil >...
GACCTCATTCGCGGTACCGTCCTCACCACTGAGATACCCTACAGCCCGAGTGATCCGGCTCAGTATGAATATCCGGTCCCCGATGATAAAAACGCCCGGCTCTATGAGCCTTACAGAAGACGAGCCATGCAAATCCCGGATGTACTTTTTTGCGGGCGATTGGGAAAATACCGGTACTATGACATGGACCAGGTAATCTCGAATGCTATGTCGCTGGCCAATAGACTTGTCTGCGGCCGCATAGAATGAACTTAGGTGTCTCGATGGGATAGGGGGTAATATGTAATTGGTTAGATCCTCGGCGACGGCTGGGGTTGTGGCTCCATTTACGGATAGACCGCCGGCGAGCTAGGTTCCGCACCACTTCAAGCCGTCCCCCCTCAGCCACATTAATTTGTGCTACGATATCAGATGGTTGGGTGGAATGCAGCATAAATCTTACAGTTTCTCGTGCATTATCCGGGCTGAACAATTGCGAAATTGGACATAAACCTGCCATACTTATTATTTTTGTCGCATGAACCGATGCGAGCATTTGAGCACGCAGTTCGGGGGTGTAATTTGGGTAATTTAATAGGAGTGGCTGCTGACCGGGACGTGGACGTTTATTGGGCGCAACAAGTCGCCATTGACTGGACGGATAGTTTCGACTACCGAAAACTGAAGGAAGAGGAAATCGAGCAATATTCGAGTATCGAAGTAACTGAGGACTTACGCGAGGGAGGCATCCACGCCCAAAAGGCATGGGCATACTGGTTCCAATATTTGGCCCGAGAGCTATGGGAAACGACCCTGAGCGGGGAGATTTTGTCTTTTTGTCAAACTGTTGCCAACCCAAGAATTCTGAGTCTCGGATGCGGCTATGGGGGGATCGAGATAGAAATTGCACGCTCTCTGGAAAAACCTTACGAAATCATTGCTGTGGATCTCAATGACAGTATCTTCAACAGGGCTGATAAAGAGGCCATGACAAAAGGTTTTAATATCCGGTTTTTGTCCCTTGATCTGAATTTTGTTGAAATCAGAGAGAATGCCTTCGACGTAGTCTTTGCGCACGCATCTTTGCACCATTTGTTGAACCTTGAGCATGTTTTCAGTCAAATATACAGGGGCCTGAGAGAAAATGGCCGGCTTATCGTTCAGGACATCATCGGGAAGACGCAGGTTCTCTTCTGGAAGGAAAACGTCGACTTTGCGATCGATATTGTCCGGAATATGCCGCCCCAGTACAAACCTGATTCCCTTGACGAGCAAGCTATAATCCCCCCTTATGTCGAACCGTCAATTCAAAAAGGGATGGAAGGAATTAGGCAGGAAGAAATCGAGTCGCAAATTAATAAGTATTTTACTCCGATCAAAATGTTTAAATATGGTTCTTTTATGAGATTGATATGTACACATCCCGAGCTCGGGAAACGGATCTGTCCTGATAATGAAGCAGATAGGAAGTACCTCGAAACTCTTTTTCGACTTGACTTGCAGCAGATAGAAGAGAATAAGCTTCGACCTACGGAGATGTTCGCTGTATTTGAGAAGCGAGCGTCGGTGGATGTCAATAAAATCAATTCAGAAGGCCTGGCGAATCTTCGGGTCTACTGTTCCCAGTGGAAAGACGACAAGGTGTTTTCGGCTTTGCTGGGGAGGTTAAATCGGCATTACCGGCGGTCTGGTGTTGGCGGTATGTGCCTGCGCTTCCTTGCTATGATTTGGAAAGGAAAAGCGACCCTTTAGCCCAGAAGATCAGGGAATGCCTCCGGCAAGGCAAGTTCTGTATCTTGGTAGAAGTGTTGGCTGAATGTCACCTGCAGCGGGGCCGGATGGGATGGCGGTCCTAGCAGTGCAGAGCCCATCACTTGCGCAGAGTGGCAAATAGTGGTTACCCTCCTGCACCAGGAGTTATTACAGCAATACGGTAGCGCAAAATGGCAAACAATGCTGCCGGTCACCTACGGCTTTAGGATAGCATCTTGCAAATAGCTGTATATTGCGATTCGATCTTCTTGATGGCCCAGCGCCAAGATAACGGCCTTGCGAATATTGATGAACTCATGAATTACGGCGCTAGCTTTCGGGATGGTAAGGACCATTGGCATGCCGCTGAACACAAATCTTAGGATTTCGATCGTAATACCTCATTCTGCCGATGGAGGACCGGTAGGGCAATGCCTGCAGTCAATACAAGACATATGGATGGAGGCCATTGCAGAAATAATCGTGGTCGTTCCCTGCGGGTCTGAACTGGCAAGCTGCAGAGTTCCGGAGTCTCTTGCGGGAGTCGCAAAGCTAATTAATGCAAGCGAACTTTCTGTGGACGCTTATGTTCAACTGATAAATGAGCACACCAAGGGAGATTTCATTTTATTTCTCAACTCTAGAGCGAGATTAACGCAAGGTTTTTTTTACGAACTTCTGATTATGATCCAAAATCCTTCCTGTGCAGGTGTAACCGCTAAGGTGATCGATGAATCAGGTTCCCTCATTGAAGCGGGCGGATCGACCATGCTCCGCGAAGGCATAAAAGGCGTTGGTGAGGGGTTGCCGGGAAACGTCCCACAATACAATGTCCAACGTGATGTGGAATCGGGGTCGAGATTCTGCTTCCTGGTTAACAGGCACGATTTGTTCGCGGTCGGCGGTCTGGACCGAGGTTACCTTTCTTTTGAATCTGCACTGATAGACCTTGGTTCGATGCTGATCTCCAATGGCCGCCGGGTCCTATATCAACCCCGTGCTGTAGTGCAAATGAAATCGGCTCAAAGTTCCGACAAGAATGCTGCTGTCAAACTCAGGCCAACAATACAGCACATAGGCACAAAAAATATCACCGTATCTGACGAGAAAAAACCGGCAGTTCTTGTGCTAGGTGTATATCTTGCCAATCAGCCGAACAATATTATTGACGTTGTCGAGGTGGTATCCAGGTCCAATGTCTACAATGTCACCCAGCAATGGATTGCTCTTTGTGGACCAGCCCCGCAGAAAGTTGCGGCGGTTACCTGCCAGGAAAATGTCAACCAAACCGCCAAGTACGTACTTATGAATTCTTTATTGGCTGACCTTCAATTCGACCGCTATGAATATATCCTCACGCTTGATGCTGATATTGTGCTTCCCGAAGGCTTCATCGATGAATTCCTGCATATTCAGACCAAACTGAAATTCGCTATTGCACAGCCTGCGCGAACCACAAATTCATTCGTGGACCACGCTATTGCGATTCAACAGCGCGGCGTGTTGGCCCGACAGAGTCGTTTCGTAGAAATTGGCCCGGTAGTTAGTTTCCACCGCTCGGTATTTTCGATTGTTTTCCCCTTTGATACCACATCATCTATGGGTTGGGGTTACGAGAACGTATGGTCTTACCAGGTGGCGCAGGGTGGAATGAAAATGGGAATCATCGACAATGTCCCGGTAGACCTCAGCATGAGGGCGCCCGTGGCGAATTACAACTGGAGCGAGGCGGACCGGCAGAGAACCGCCTACCTGGAAAAACACGAGCACCTTTCTCTTGATGAGTGCTTCTCCGTATTGAAGGTCCATAATTTTGGGGAGATTCTGTAATGGTCAGGAACAGCGGAACTCGATCAATAAGTGTTATTATACCTACTTATAATCGATCTGATTATCTTGAATATTCTCTGTCAAGCCTTCTTCATCAAAGCCTCCCGCAGGATCAATTTGAGGTCGTGGTGGTAGACGATGGATCTGAGGATGAAACACCGCAGCTATGCAGAAGGTTCCAATCCCGGTTGCCTCTGAAGTATTTTCGCCAGGAACATTCGGGAACATCTGCGGCAAAAAACCTTGGAATCTTTGCATCCGAAAGCAGAGTTGTCCTCTTTTTCGATGACGATGATTGTGCGCATAAGGACCTTCTGCTAAAGCACCTCAAGATGCATCAAAGATGGCCGGGTGAGGAAACGGCGGTGCTAGGGCACACTACCTGGTTTCCGGGAATACCTGTAACCCCTGTGATGCACTACATCACGGAGGTTGGCTGCTTTCTATTTTCCTATGTGAGCCTTAGAGATGGTCAAGTGCTTGACTTTACCTATTTTTGGGCAGGCCGGACCTCATGCAAGAGATCTCTTCTCATCAGGAACGGCATCTTCAACCCGGATTTCCGTACCATAGAGGATATCGAATTAGGCTACCGGCTTTCGAAATTCAACCTTAAAGTGGTTTACAGCCAAGCTTGCGTCAGTTACATGAAGCGCTCTCTTACTTTCGAACAATTCTGCAACAGGTGCGAAAGACACGGGCAATCTCAGTACCTGTTCAGCAGCCTCCATCCCGCTGCCTTGATCCAGCAATACTGCCTTGCAGATGAAGCCAGACATCAATGGCAATACATCCGCGAAAATCTTGACAGATGGTTCTCCAGGGTAAAGGAACTTGAGGCATTGCTTATGTCCGGGGCGTTCCGAGTGAGAAAGTCAGTCTTCCTTGAAGAATTGTTCAGCCTGTACAGGCGAACATTTATCGGCTCGAAAATAAAGGGTTTTATCGATGCCGAAAGGTCCTCAGAAAAGAAAACCGCATTGCATGACAGCGATTTTTTATACTATGAACAAAAACGGGCGGCTTCTCGGCAGTCAGAAACCCGGCCGATAGAGGGGGTCTCCGCATTCCAGGAGACCGAACGCATCCCCGTGGGTATCGCGACTCCGGGGATCAAAGTACTCGTTGCGCACCTTACCCCCCCGCTCTACGACAGGGCTTCAGGTGATTTCCGCCTATACAACCTGGTTCGGATCCTCAGAGAACAGGGTCATCATGTCACCTATGTTTGCCTGTATGGCAAACTGTTTGATGATATCGACATGACCCCATATATCTCGGCTTTGAGCGGCATGGGAGTTTTGGTCCATGCTCTGGACACCCCATCAGGTCAGCTCTCCTGCTGCCCGACGCCGGCAGCAACGGAGGCTTTCGCAGATCTCCTTCGTGAGAACCAATATGACGTGGCGCTTCTCGCTTTCTTTAACTTTGCCGGAGGTTTCATTCCCACGTTGCGTTCCATCAGTCCGCGAACGAAAATTGTGATCGACACGGTGGATATTCACTTTTTAAGAGAACGAAGAGAAGCAGAACTCTCCTGGGACCCGGCGGCCATGAAGCTGGCTGAGCTTACAAAAGCTGACGAATTGGCCGTTTATTCCCATGCTGATGCTTTGATTACGGTTACGGAGCAGGACTGGCAACACATCGACGCCTATTTACCCGCAAAACCGCATTTTGTGATCCCGAACGTACACTTCGTGCCGGATAGCCCAGGGTGCTCACCCAACCGCTCGGGGCTGCTCTTTATCGGGGGCTTCAAACATCGTCCCAACACGGATGCGGTCTTATACTTCATTAAGGAGATTTTCCCGCTTGTGAAAAAGGCGGCGCCGGATATTACCATGGAAGTTGTGGGCAGCAGCCCGCCGGATCTCATTCGGGAATTGCGGGACGAAGGGGTCACGGTCACCGGGTATGTCCCATACACAGAGCCCTATTTGCAAAAAGCGCGCGTGTCCATTGCCCCGCTCCGCTATGGCTCAGGTATGAAAGGGAAGATAGGGGAAGCCATGGCCCACGGTGTCCCCGTGGTCACAACTTCCGTGGGGGCAGAAGGTATCGGGCTGGTACATGGAAAGACGGCATTCATCGCCGACACGCCGGCAGAATTTGCGCAGCACGTGGTGAACTTGTACTCGGATGACGGCCTGTGGAGCACCATGTCTGAAAATGCCCGACTGTTTATCAAGAACAACTATTCGCCTCAGGCGGTGAGCAGCGCCGTACATGATATGATGAGCCGTCTGGCACAGCTCGAGTCGCATAGAGCGGACCTTTCCACCAGCACGACCAGATTAAGCACATTCTCGGCGCTAAATATTGGCTGGGACAATTATGACGATGCCTATCAAGTATGGAAACAATATAAGAGAGAAAATGCTAAGAGGCGTCATCAGACGTTGAAAACAATTGGTTATCAATATGGTGTTTGTCTATTCTTTCTATTATATCCACTCTACAAAATTGTAAAATCTTTCCGAAATCTTTCCCGAAAGCTCTCAGGGCGAGCATTTAACCGTTCGCCGATCAGGTGACCATTCACCAGGGTATGTCATAAGAGATAATCCCGAAACGATGATCGGTAAGATTATGGCTTTGCACGGAAAGTGGCGCCCTGCACGGAAGGCCCGGCGAGGAGCTTCCGGAGGCCATAAAGACCCATTCGGGAATACAGCCGGATATGGGGGCCGGAGCCAGACGGCACTTCCTGCCCGGATAGGCTCGGCGAGCCCCAGCCCGGCTTAGAGCTATCATTTTGGGGTCTAAAACGAGCTTTTAAGCCCTAATAAGGCCAGTGTTTTTAACATTTATCCATAGATACCGAGTTATTACCTTGGTCCGACCCCAAAGCTATGACCCCAAAGCTATGAAGCTCCAAAGCTATGAGAGCGACTCAGTGAGAATGGTATTGAGGGCGTCTCCTTAATGATGGATAAACTCTATAGCCCCCAGCAGTAAATCGGGAATGAAAAGAGTGTGATGGCGCTCAAAATCAGTGTTTGCATACCTACTCACAATTAGCTTCGGGAACTCAGCAGCTATCTGATTTGTAACGCTCACTGATTTAGTATAATGGGCCGATACGGAATGTACGGCTGCTATCCTGCCTTGACTTTGGCGATGTCAGCGCCAGCCGCATTGTACCATTTCTGATATCCGGCAGCTTTGGCAATGGCTAAGTGGGTCTCATCAAGCCAGGCAAGAGAAATGTTAGGGAAACTGAGGAGCAGAAAGACCGTCAGTGCAACCGCTCTGTGGATTCTCTTTTTCGTAGGCATGTTGATTCCAGATGTGATCGGACTATTTCACCTTAATCTGTGAGGGCTCCTTCACTTCAATCTCAGGAGCTTCATACATTAGCCTTATCCCTCGCTGATCAAGTCTTCTTTCCCCACCAATAATCGCCGGAGCGAAGACGTTGCAGTATGCTCTCAACTCGTCCTGGCCCACTTTCTGACCGGTCATTTTGGCTGTTTCTTCCACCCCCGGCGCCAATAAGCGCAAAAGGATTGGGCCGGCGCTGGTTTTCTTCGCTAAGGCGTAGTATGTAGGGAGATTCATTCCATTCCCCAAGCTGCCGCGCTTCGGTGGTCTTCCGGAACACCAACGATTTGCCGAGGTCAAGCGCCAGCTCAAAGCCCGGCTCCTCGGCCAGCTGCCGACCCAGTTCCTTGACCGAGTGAAGTTGCAAATCGTCGATCAAAAGGTAACCGCCCTGGCGTAGCATGAAGTTCACATAGCAAAAGTCCACAAACACTGTCGGCCAATTATGCCCACCATCGATTAGGCCGAAGTGCAGTGGTGCCTCACCCTCCCTGGCACGAGCCGCGAGTTCGGGCAGCAGCCACTCCGACAGACCTACATGGACATCGAGGTGATCGGTCGGCAGCCGGGCATCTTGGCAGAAGCGCTCGATGAGACTTAGCACCGCCGTGTCCGGACAAATCACCGTGTGGCGGGCTGGGGGAAGGAAGCAGAGAGTGATAGTGGTGTTGCCGGCGCCGGTTTCCAGAACAAAGGGGTCGGGCGGCAGGGCATCGCGAAGAAAGGCATATAGCCGCCGAAGTTGATGTGGCTCGAACCCACCGCTGTTCCAAGTCTGCCCGCCGTCCCAGGTGTGTAGCAGCGGCAACTCGGCAAGATAGTTTTCAAACGTAATCACTCTTTGGCTTCCTTTCGGGAGGTGCCCTGAACCTCAAGGCCCAGCAGCAAAGGGCGGTGTAATTGGGCGAAGCAGGGGACAGGGATTTCATCAGAGCATTCCCGAAATGGACGCCCCACCCGCCCCAATATCGGTGCATGATAGCCTGAACGGTAACCTCGATGGAGCAAGGACTTATGAACCGGAATAATGCATCAACTTCTGTGCTATGTATCCAAATTGCATCCAGGAATCGGATTTTTGCCCGAAAAACTCCCGCTGGACCCTGAAACCCTTTAAAACCATACGATTTCCCAATAGAATAAGCAAGTGAAACGTCGATGAGACCGGTTTTTATAGTTTTAGATACCGTCTTGAACGTCAAGGCGGAGTTCTAAAAATCTAGACGTTTTTTGTTCTTTGAGAACATAAGGAGTGCCATTGGCCTCTTAACCATAGCATGGGCGCGATCTCAGTAAAGGCTATCCTTCGGCTCGCTACCGCTCGGCCTTGACGGAGATCGCTTTCCCATGCTTTCAAGCAAGCAGGCCGACGGCGAGAGGATTGGCCTCCTTTCCGACCTCGGGCTCAAGGATTGGATGAAAAAAAGCCCTATAGGTCTGACGATTTTTTATAACCCCGAAAGCAAGGTGGGCCATTTTACGCATAGCGCCTCCCAATGCTGACATCTTGGTTTTGCCGGCCTCTAACAAGCGTTCATAAAGGACGTTAACGTCAGGATTAACTCGGCAAGCCACAATGCTTGGCATATAGGGTGCCTTTCGCAACGTGCGTGGCCCCATTTTAGACAGGCTACTCCTTTGATTGTCCCTGACTGATTTTGTTTGGGGGTAAGACCAAGATAGGCGGCAAATTGTCTTGCACTGTCGAACCGGCTTCCCCCTTCAAGGACACTGGCCATTCTCAGGGCAGTAAGTTCTCCGATACCTGGGATTGAAGTCAAAAATTTTATGTCATCTTTGAGATCGGGATGCGTTCCAACTTGGATTATGCGTTAGCATGACTGAGGATTATATGACTTAGAATTGTGCTGAATTCATTTTAACCGTATGATATTATCGCTTAAATACGTAAACGGGATTAGTTGTTCCGCGCAGTTGGTCGCAAAAAGACGGGGACCATAAGGCCGGATTTCGACAGATCCAGCAGTGTTGATTTTCAGTGAGCGAGGGTCGCCACCGATAGCGGCCTTCTTCTTACGAGGGAGGCCGATCAGCGATTCATCGTCCTCAGTGGTGCTGAGTCCCAAATTGATGACCCGAGATCGCCTCGGCATAAGGATTATCCCTTGCCCTAACTGCTGCGACAGAGAATCTACCGAGCAGCGGCAGGCTTTGAGGACTGTAATGACCGCCTCGCGGAGCGTGGAGTTTTCGCCTGGCCCCTCAAAATACTATGTTGCGGGGGAACGAGCTCATCAACTCCGGGCAAGGAGGTGCGTCCTAAAATTGCAAAAATCAGCATCATTGACATATCCTCGCATCTTAGATTGGTAAATCGTATGATCTTGAAGGCCTTGGGATTATTTCAGAAGGAAAACCTATGATTATCACCAAACTTATAGGTGGACTTGGTAATCAGATGTTCCAATACTCAGTGGCGAGGCATCTCGCTGTAATACACAATACTGAACTAAAAATGGATATTTCGCCTTTTAGCGACTATCGAGTACGGAAATACTCTCTAGATGTGTTCGACATTCCCCAATCCTTCGCTTCGAGTAGTGAGATCGCCTCTCTCGCAGTAACGAGAAACGATATTTTAGACCGCTTGGTGAGGTACTTAGACGTGATAGGCATTCACCTATATCCGGATACCTACATCAAGGAAAGGGCGCATTGCTTTGACCCTAAGATTCTGCGTTTACCGAATGATGTTTACCTGGATGGTTATTGGCAAAGCGAGAAGTATTTTGTGAGAATCAGTGATATCATCAGAAGAGAATTTACCGTTAAATTTCCTTTGTCCAAACTGGACAGGGCGGTTGCGCATGACATTCAATCCTCCGAGTCAGTTAGTGTCCACATTCGGCGTGGAGATTATGTTACGGAGCCATTTATCAATCTAGTACTTGGTACGTGTGATTTGCGCTACTATTATGATTGTGTAGAATGCCTCACTCTCAAAGTCAGGAGACCTCACTTTTTTATTTTTAGCGACGATCCTGAATGGGCACGCACGAACCTTTTACTACCCGCTCCTGCGACATACGTGGATCACAATGGAGCAGATAGGGATTATAACGACCTTCGATTGATGAGTTTATCTAAGCATCATATTATCGCTAATAGCACTTTTAGTTGGTGGGGTGCATGGCTCTGTACAAACAAGGGAAAGATCGTTTTCGCGCCAAAAAAATGGTTCAATAAGAGCAACCTCGATACAAAGGATATAATTCCAGGCACATGGTTCTCACGTTAGGGTCAATGGCGTGCCCATCGCATCTGACATATGTGTGTGTGCAGCAGAATGGGACGAATATGACATTCCCCCAATTGGTGCTCAGGCTGCTGAGCTTCACTGAACGAATTCACAAAGGCAGAGCAGGCCGGGAGAAGCCCCCTCGTGCTCTACTGCAGTTTTTCGGGGAAAGATCGCTGTGCTTCACTCCTGCTATCGCCGATCCTATCGATATTGGACCGGCGTCCAGCCGCTTTAAGGGCCGTACGGAACGTAGGTTGTAAGACTATTGGAGCTGTTGAGGGTCCAGACGGATGCATATCCTCCCGGTTCACCCCAGAGCAGGGTGCTTGTTGTTCCACCGGAGTTATAGCTGTAGCTCACCGGATTCCAGCCGCTGCCAACCTGGTAATTTACATAGGTTTCTAAATTATTATTGGAGGTGTTGACGGTCCAGATGGACGCGTATCCTCCCGATCCAGCCCAGAGCAGGGTACTTGTCGATCCAGCGGGGTTATAGGTGTAGCTCACCGGCGTCCAGCCGCCGTAAGGGCCGTAATTTAGATAGGTTTCTAAATTATTATTGGAGGTGTTGACGGTCCAGATCGATGCATATCCTCCCGATCCCGACCAGAGCAGGGTGCTTGTAGATCCAGCGGGGTTATAAGTGTAGCTCAGCGGAGTCCAGCCGTTGCCGTAAGGGCCGTAATTTACATAGGTTTCTAAACTATTATTGGAGGTGTTGACGGTCCAGATCGATGCATATCCTCCCGATCCCGCCCAGAGCAGGGTGCTTGTCGATCCGCCGGGATTATAGCTGTAGCTCACCGGCGTCCAGCCGCCGTAAGGGCCGTAATTTACATAGGTTTCTAAACTGTTATTGGAGCTGTTGACGGTCCAGATGGATGCATATCCTCCCGATCCCGCCCAGAGCAGGGTGCTTGTAGATCCACCGGGGTTATAGCTGTAGCTCACCGGAGTCCAGCCGCTGCCGTAAGGGCCGTAAGTTACGAGGCTTTTAAAATTATTGGTGGTGCCGAGGGTCCAGAGGTATGCATATCCTCCCGTTCCCGACCAGAGCAGGGTGCTGCCGGCGGAGTTATAGCTGTAGCTCACCGGCGTCCAGCCGCCCCCGGAAATGCCCGTGGTAAGGGAGGTGATCAGGCCGGTCCCCTTCGGACTGCCCCACCCGGTCACCAGGTCGTAGCCTGGTTCACATGAGTAAGTGCCGTTACTGCCGCTGGTGATGTCGTGGAAGTCGGTGCTATAGCTAGACCCCAACCCGATCGTGTAGATGGCCGGGTTGATGAAGCCAACCGTGCTCAACCCATTTGCCACCGCTTGTTGATTCACCAGCGCTATGTAGCCGGCCCATCGGGGCGCCGCGAAACTCGTTCCGTACCAGTTGGAGTCGAAGTGTTGTCCTGAGCCTTCGTCGCCCTCATTGCCGCTGTAGCAAATGTAATTGCCGGCGTCCGCTTCTGCGGCAACGTCGGGGACATTGCGAAGGGTTTTCGATCCTTTGTTGGTAGTGGTGATAACCCCCTGCGTCTGCTGGTAGCTTGGGATCGGAATATTGTTCGGAGAAATCCCGCCGCCACTGCCTGGCCATGCTGTTTCCGATTGCCAGGGGCCTCCCGCGCCGTTGGTGGTCAAGTGCGTGCCGCCCACCGCCGTGACATACGCATCGTCCGCCGGATAAACATACTGGCTGGGATACGAGCCGCTGTCGCCTGAGGCCACAAACAGGCTCTGACCCTGCGCGAGGAACGTCTTGAAATACAGGTCGTCAGTGCCCGGATCAGCCGGAGACCACGCCCACGAACAGCTCAATGACTTGACTGTATTGCCGTCGTTAGCCATCGCGGCAAAGATGTCGGCGTCGCTGTTCTGGGCTACGTACATGCGGACATGGCTCATGCCCGGCGCCATC
>Ga0187854_10003654_pt1 | contig 12036 bp, 9 predicted proteins | sample June2016WEW_6_15_FD_132445 | JGI IMG/M metagenome (GOLD analysis project Ga0187854, IMG submission 132445) | Peatland microbial communities from SPRUCE experiment site at the Marcell Experimental Forest, Minnesota, USA - June2016WEW_6_150 | ecosystem: Environmental > Terrestrial > Soil >...
CCGCCCCCCGGGCCTGCAATTCCGGTGATGGAAACGCCAATTGTGCTGTGGAGAACATTCCGCACACCGGCCGCCAGGGCCTCGGCGACTTCCGCACTGACGGCTCCATGCTGCTGCAACAATTCCGGGCCGACGCCACAGAGCTCAATTTTTGCCTCGTTGCTGTAACACAGAATACCTCCCCTGAAGTAGTTCGAACTCCCGGGCACGCGCGTGATATGCATTCCCAGCATTCCTGCCGTGCAGGATTCGGCTACGGCAAGAGTGTTTCCCGATTCCTGCAAGAGCCGGCCGACAACTTCCTCCATGGATTCGTCCGTCGTTGTGAAAATCGCATTTCCAAGCTTCGCCTGAATTCTCGTCGTGAGCTCGTTGATGTCTGCCGGCTCCTGGCCTTCGTTCGCCCATCGATACATCCGGACGGCGATGTGCCGCGGGCCGGCCAGGACGGTTGTGTGCACCTGCGGATAACTTGTATAGATCGACGCGATTTCCGAATCGAGTTCCGACTCCGTCATTCCGGTAATATGAAAAGACTTGTATACCAGCCGCTTTCCTCCGCTGAGGCTCCGGATCCTCGGCAGGATTGCCTCGAAGATCGACTTAAGCTCCCGGGGAGGTCCGGGCAACAAGATGATGTAGCGGCCCTTTTCTTCAATCCACATCCCGGGTGCAGTCCCGAAGGGATTGTCGAGGATTTCCGCCCCCGATATCACCTCCGCCTGCCTCTCGTTGATTTTGGCCATACGAAATCCGCGAGCTGTGAATCTCTGCCGCAAGATTTCCAGAATCCCATCGTCGATTCGGATAGAACGTTCGAGGGCAGCGGCCACGGCAGGTCGTGTGAGATCGTCTTCGGTCGGGCCCAGACCTCCGCTGAATACGATCAGGTTCGAACGATGCAGGGCGGCTCGCAAAATTTCCGCAATGTCGTCCCGGTTATCTCCGACGACAGTTTTCAAGTGAACCGCACATCCGGCTTCATTCAGGCGCTGGGTAAGATAAAGCGAATTGGTGTCGACATTGTCGGGTGTCAGAAGTTCGGAGCCGACTGCAATAATTTCCGCCTTCATCATTTTCCAACGAATATCCAAAGAAAGTTGAGAAACTGGAGAAGGACGTTTCCGTACACTCCGGCGAGCAGGTCATCCGCCATGATACCCACCCCTTCTCCCAGAGATTCCAGTTTCCGGATAGGAAAAGGTTTCCATATATCAAATGTCCGGAAAGCCAGAAATCCCAAAACGAGGTTCAGCCAATTGACCGGCAGGAAAAGGAGTGTCAGCAACTGCCCGGCAACTTCGTCGATTACTACGAATGAAGGATCCTCCTGGCCTGAACTGCGGCTGACTTCTGCAGAAGCCAAAACGCCCGCCAAAGAGATCAGACATATTGCGCTCAGATGAAGCGCCGGCAGAATCCTGCCCGAGAAATGGTAGATAACGGAATATGCAAGCACCGCCGCCAGGGAGCCATAGGTTCCCGGCGCCCCTGGGATGAAACCGATATAGAAAGCGGTCGCGTACATCAGGCACAAACGGTTCTTCATTCTTTTTCGGAATCCTTTTGGGGTGGCGATTCCCCGTCTTCGTCTTCAGCCTCGCTTTTTCTTGAAATTCGGTAAGTACCTGAAATCCAGTCGCCCAGATCGATCACTTTGCAGCGCTCGGAGCAAAAGGGACGGTATGGGTTGCCAACGCTTTCCGTTTCTTTCCCGCAGCGGGGACATTTCAGGATCATAGGTATTGAGGGGGACGCTTCCCTATTTTGCATTTCGCTCTCGATTCTAATCGCAGCTAATTTGACGAAATAGGGGAGCGTCCCCATTTATTTTATTTTACGATCTTTCCCAGCAAATCGTGCTCCAGCACGCGCGTAATCCGGATCGTTCGGAATTCACCACTGTGCAGTTCTCCGACATCGGAATCATTAATCAAACAGACCCCGTCAATTTCGGGCGCCTGGGACTCCAGACGCCCCTGGACAAGGAATTCGCTTTCCTGAGAAGGTCCCTCAATCAGGATGGGAAACTCCTTTCCGACCAGTTCCCGGTTTTTACGACTGGCGATGGCTGCCTGCTGCTCCATCAGGGCACGGCGCCTGCGTTCAGCGGTCCGTGCCGGCACTTTGGCTTGCAGGGCGTGGGCTATCGTATCCTCTTCATCGGAATATGTGAAGACTCCCAGACGGTCAAATTCCATTTCCCGGCAGAAGTCTCTCAGTTCGATGAAGTCCTGTCGGGTCTCCCCGGGAAAACCCACGATCATTGTGGTTCGGAACGTCACTCCCGGTATACTGTTCCGGATCCGATTGATCATTCGAGTGAGGCTTGATCGGTTGCCTCCGCGTCTCATCGATTTGAGGATTGCAGCGCTGGCATGCTGCAATGGCATGTCCACGTAACGGCATATCTTCTCGCTGGAATTTATGACCTCAACCAATTTGTCGCTGACCAGTTCCGGATACACATAGAGAAAACGGATCCAGCGAAGGCCGTCGATCTTGTCCAAAGCCTGCAACAGATTTGCGAGGCCATCCTGAATTCCCAGGTCGGTTCCGTAGCTGGTCGTGTCCTGCGAAATGAGTGTGATCTCTTTTACGCCCTGCGCTGCGAGCCTGCCGGCCTCCTTTACGATTGACTGGATGCTTCGGCTTCGGAGCCGTCCCCGTATTTTGGGAATGATGCAGAAGGAACAGGTATGGTCGCATCCTTCCGCTATCTTCACATAAGCCGTATATTGCGGCCCGATCAGTGTCCGGGGGGTCGTGTCGTCGTAAAGATAAAGATCGGCGTCACTGCGGCCATACGAATTCGGCGCCGCTATCGGTTTTCCTGAAACGGCGCGGACGATTTCTTCGATTTGATTGGTGCCTAGAATGGCATCCACTTCGACGAGATCCGATCGGATTTCCTTAGGGTAGCGCTCGGCGAGACAGCCGGTGACAATGAGCTTCTTGCATGAGCCTGAATTCTTCAACTGCGCCGCGGCAAGAATGGTTTCGATCGATTCTCTCTTGGAATCGGCAATGAAACTGCAAGTGTTGACCACAAGTATTTCGGCGTCTGCCGGATCAGCGGTCAACACGTGACCCTGGGCTTGCAACAGCCCGATCATGACCTCGCTGTCTACGAGATTTTTAGGACAACCCAAGCTGATAAATCCTATTTTTGCCACCGACCACCCCGAGGAATTAGAAATAGTAAGCCCCTCGACAAATTGTATCAAGGATCAGGTGTTCTTCGAGTCTTTGACGTTTCGAGTCTTGGAGGTAATGCAGATTGAATAAACCTCGAAGACTCGAAGACTCAAAGACTCGAAGAAGCGTCCTTATTCAGAGCGGCTCGAAGCGTGTGCAGGAACGCTTGCGCTTCCGACTGATTAAAGGAAGAGCCTGGGGCTCCGAATCGAACTGCATTGTACATGTGAGTGAGAGACAGAAGGGGTATAGCCGCTGGGTGATTTCCAAGGCTGCGGGCGAATTCAATCGGAGTCTGTCCATAGCTGCGCATTATTCCCTGATTTCCAAGCAGAATGATCGCCCTTCTGTAAAAATCTGTGGCGACAACCTTCTCATTCCGTCGGTAGAGAACGGGCCGGACCGAGCCTGATATTTTCCTCCTCAACGGACGGATCATCAGCAGGATTGCTATTGTGATACACGAAAACCAGATTGCCCATCTGCTTGCCAATGAAGATGCGAGATGCGGAGAACGAACGGATGCCGCTCCCGTTCGAATCTTCTCTCGAGTGCGAGCCGCAAGCCCTTTGATGCCCAGTTGGAAACTCTCCATCGTCATTCGCAGCGCGCTGATGACCTGGTATTGCTTTGAGGAGTCATAATTCACGACTCCGTCCCACCACCAGAGATCAATGGCGTCGGCCAGATTGGATATCACGCGCTGAAAAGCTGATCTTGGATGTTCCGGTTCCGGCGGCGTGGGATCAAACTCGATCCAGCCGTAAGGCGGGAAATAAGCTTCAACCCAGCTATGAGCGTCGTACTGCCGCACGGTCCAGTTGTTGCCGATCGCATTGTACTCTCCGATGCGGAATCCGTTTACCAGGCGGGCGGGGATTCCGATCTGGCGCAGCATAATCGTCATGGCCGAAGCAAAATATTCGCAGTGCCCCTTCTGCACGTCAAAGAGGAACATTGCCAATGGATCCCGGCTGTGTGGAGTTCCACGAAGCACAAGGCTGTAGGAGTAGTGGGTGCGGAGATACTTTTCCAGCGCCTGGGCTTTGCCATACCGGTCCTTCGCGGATCGGGTCACCTGTTTGGCCAGCTCTGCGATCCTCGGATCTTCGGGAGGCACCTGTGTATATGCTTTCTGGACTTCGGGCGGAATCGGCCTCAAATCGGAGATGTTTGACGGATCGGGCCGAATCGGATCTGAAACCGCGGAATACCTGAGCTTGGCAGTTAAGGGCTTGGCAGCGTAAAGGCTGTCGGAAGAATCTCTCCAGAGCAATCCCACGTCCCTCGAGAGGGCCAGCGCCTTGTGCGTAGCGAAAATCACGTCTGTGGACATGGGTTCGAGAAATAATGTCTGGCGAATCAAATTCGTTCCTTGAGTGGAATTCTCCAGCTTGTAATACCACCCTTGTATCGGAACCGCGCGGCGGCTCTGATCGGTGCGTTTCCACACCCGTCCGTCGTAATAATCGAACGAAAGTCCGCGCCATTTGAGATCGAGGGGCATTTCCGAAGGAGGTTTGTCGGTTTTCACTCTCATGACAACAACATCGGATTGTTTGATGTCGCCGATGCGACCCAGTTCGACCGTATCCGAAAATCCGCTCGTGAACTGAGTTTTTCCAGAAGGATGCCTGTACATTCCCCAATTGACTCTGGGCAGCAGAAAAAAGACGGGAACTGCGACCGCAAGTATCAGCGCAGCTATTCCGATCACGATGGCCGAGAAAAGGCCAGCGGGAAAGGGGGAAAAGAGCTCGAACCCTGTTCCCCGCATTTGCCTGGGGACGACGAGAGGCTGGACTCTGGTTTGGTCCTGCATTCTTGCATGAGTGCGGCGCATTTCGAAAAGAATCAGTGTGCTGATGCCGGAGAGCAGAAACGCCAAAAAGCAGCCTGCAAAAACAATGTTGGCGGTAAGAGTCGATGTGGCCAGTAGCTCGGCAAAGCTGATGAGGTACAAAAGCAAATAATCGCGATCCTTCGAAACCGTCAGCAGCTTGACCGCCGCCGCGAAAATAATAAGGTGGAAAAATGTTACGACGAGGGATCGTGTGAACAACCGGTAATCCACCGCGCAGAAAGTCAGCCAAGCGCCGCTGATGCAGATCAACAGCCACTTAGGGATACTCTGCCTAATCCTGTCCGTATCCAGAAACCAGCTGCTGATGAATACTGCTGTGAACAGGACGATGGAGATCGCGTCTACGCTTCCCGTCGCGGCGAGCGCAACAAAGCCGGCGCCGATCAGGCAGCAGGATGATGCTTTAAAATAGCGTGAGAAGGTCATAGTTCGTCGAAAAAGACTACATGGGAAGAACGCCAGACCGCAGAAGGAAAGCTCCTTTTCGGTCTCGACGTGAGGATGATCTTGAATACCTTGTCTGAAAGGATTTGCTCAACCTCCTGACGCTCCGCGGCCCCGGAAAAATCTGCGCTGGCCCACAGTTCCGAACTCGATCTTGGGACCAACTCATATTGAACAACAGCGAGGATCCTGAGGATCCGGAAAAGATGGTTGCTTCCGATGCCGCGGGGCACATATTCATGGGCCGTCATAAACTCAATTCCGGCTCCTCCTCTTAGAAAATGCGCCGCGATGCTGGCGGCAAGAGTGACCGCTCTTTCAAACTTGTTTTCGTATCCTGCCTGCGTCTGACCGAAAATCCGCGTGTCCAGGATCAGGCAGAATTTGCTCTCCTCATCCAGGGCGTATTCACGGGCCATCAGTTCGCCGGTTTTTGCAGTCGCTTTCCAATCGATGATTCGGGAGCTTTCGGTTTCCTGATATTTCCGGATCGAGAACAGGTCCTCGCCAGGTCCCACGTGCAATCCGTTCAATCGACCCGGGAGGAAGGGAAGCAGGTGGAAGAAAGCCGAGATCTCCTGCACTTGAGGATAGACGAGCACTTCGCCATTCGCCCCAATACGTTCACCGCGCTGGAAAAAACCAAAGGGGAAACGGGTTGAAATCCAGAAACCATCGAGTTTGTAAAGTCCACGGCGCGGAAAACACTGAACGGTCAATTCAGAACGCGTTTCACCGGGGCGCAGGATCGGGAAATAGGCTGCCTGTCGAAGCATCGCTTGGTCGGATGACTCGTCTTGAGACGTCGCAGGATGCAGTTTGAGCAGATTTCTTAACAAAAAAAGCAAAGAAGGCCGCCGTCCCAATTCCGGATCTTCCACCCGGATGGAAAAGGTGGGAAAGATCCGTTTCAAATTTGTCATCGAAACCTTTATCGAGACCCTTTCGCCGACAAACACATTTTCCGGAACCTGCAGCGAGAGCGAAACCTGTTTCAGCGCGTTGCGCGAGATAATCCCCGAGACGGCAATCATGGAAAGCAGGGCTGCCAGAACCAGGAACAGAAGGTTGTTTTCCGTGTTTATGGAGGCGATGAACAGGACCAGCACGCCTGTCAGGTATATCAGGCCTTCGCGGGTAATTCTGATGGAAAAAGGCAAGATGCGCCGGAAAAACCGTGTTCTGCGGCCGCTCTCTGGATTAGAGCGGGATTTCGACGCTCTGAAGTATTTCAGCAAGAATGGCCTCTGCCTCTTCGCTGCGCTTGTATGGCGAGGAATATTTGGAACTGACGACTACTCTGTGGGCCAGCACAGGTAATACCAGGCGCTTGATGTCGTCGGGAATACAGTATTCACGCCCCTCAAAATAAGCGATCGCCTGCGCCGCCCTGCGCAACGACAGGGATCCGCGAGGGCTCGCTCCAATCATCAGGAACTCTGACCGACGAGTGGCTTCCACAATGGCCATAATGTAGTCCAGCAGGGACTCGTCGACACGGACTGCGGCGACAAGCGACTGCATCTCCAGAACCTCTTCTGAGCGCATCACCGGCTGGATCAGCTCCACGTCGGGCGTTCGATTCCGTCGTCTGAGAATATCCTTCTCCGCGCCGTTTTCCGGATAGCCCATTTTGATGCGAAGGAGAAACCGGTCGAGCTGCGATTCGGGCAGAGGATACGTTCCGTGATGTTCAATAGGATTTTGCGTTGCGACCACCATAAAAGGTCGGGGCAGCGGGTACGTTTTGCTGTCGACGCTGACGCTTCCTTCGCTCATCGCTTCCAGCAATGCGCTCTGCGTCTTGGGCGTGGTGCGGTTGATTTCATCCGCGAGTACGACGTTCGCAAAAACCGGTCCACGGCGGAAATCAAAATTCTGGCCCGTCTGACTAAATACGGAAACTCCCAGGATATCCGATGGGAGCAGATCGCTCGTAAATTGGATCCTGCGGAAAGTGCAATCAAAAACGCGCGCGAGGGAGTGAGCCAGAGTGGTTTTCCCGACCCCGGGGACGTCCTCGATGAGAAGATGCCCCTCCGCGAGCAGGCAGACCAGTGCCAGCTTGACCGCTTCCGGTTTGCCTTTGACGACCGTTTCAATGGCTTGTTGAAGCTTCCCGATCCTTGGTTCCAGTTCTATGGTCCTAGTCATATGGCCAGCTCGCAGAGACAGTATACTGAAACCAAGGGCCGGAAGACAGCAGCAAGCAGCCGGGCTGTTGAGACACTTAGTTGTTCAAAATCGGGGTCGGGGTCGTTTTTTGGTTTTTTCGATACCGATACCGATTCCGACCCCGATGAGTTTTTCTCTTGCTCTCAGAACAGATTCTTTTGATTAGTGGGGAGTGAGACACGGAAGTGTTCGAATGCTTTGCGGGTGGCCATTCTTCCGCGCGGGGTTCGGTCGATGAATCCTATTTGGATGAGGTAAGGCTCGTAGATATCCTCGATGGCATCTTCGTCTTCGTTGATCGCTGCCGAGAGGGAACCCACGCCAACAGGACCGCCATTGTACTTTTCCAGGATGGTGAGCATCAGTTTGCGGTCAATTTCGTCAAATCCGTAAGTGTCCACATCCATCATCGTCAAGGCATCGATGGCTACGGAACGGTCGATCCTCCCGTTTCCCTTCACGTCGGCATAATCGCGAACGCGCCGGAGCAGCCTGTTCGCGATGCGCGGCGTTCCGCGGCTGCGGGAGGCGATTTCCAGGGCGCCTTCATCATCAATCACCACGCCTAATGTTCGGGCGGACTGAATCACGATTACGCGCAGATCAAGACTGCTGTAAAACTCGAGGCGATGAATGATTCCGAACCTTCCGCGCAAGGGGGCGGTAAGAAGTCCTGCCCGTGTTGTTGCGCCTACCAGGGTGAACCGGGGGAGCGGCATTTTAATGCTGCGGGCGCCGGGCCCCTCTCCGATGATGAGGTCGATGTAGAAATCCTCCATGGCGGGATAGAGGATCTCTTCTATGGCGGGCTGCAGCCGGTGAATCTCATCGATAAACAGCACGTCATTCGGTTTTAGATTTGTCAATATTGCGACCAGGTCGCCGCGCTTCTCAATGACCGGGCCGCTCGTAGTGCGAATATTGACCTTCATCTCATTGGAAATGATCGTCGCCAGGGTCGTCTTTCCCAGTCCCGGAGGTCCGTACAGCAGCACGTGATCCAGTGCTTCCTGTCTTTTGAGGGCTGCCCGGATGCTGATTTCGATATTGTCCTTGACCTTCTGCTGCCCGATATACTGGCGGAGTTTCTGGGGGCGAAGGCTCTGCTCAAAGGATTGTTCCTCCGATTGGGACGTAGGATTCAGAAGAGTGTGTGGCAATTCGTGCTTTACCATATCTGCCGATCGCATCAGCCGGCCAGTCGCCGCAAGGTCGTGCGCAAAATTTCTTCAAAAGTGCGTTCGCATTCCGCAGAACGCAGCACCACGGAAAGAGCCTTTTCCGCAGAAGCACGAGGATACCCCAAATTGACGAGGGCGGAAAGGATATCCTCTTGGAGAGGGGAAGGGGCGCCGGCTTCTTTCGCAGCCTGCGCCTGCTCGGGTAGAAGAAACGGCGAAATCTGCGACCTCAACTCGAGCACCAGCCTTTCCGCGGTTTTGCGGCCCACGCCCGGAATGGCTGTAAGACGAACCAGATTGCTTTCAGCGATCGCCTGTGCGAGCTCTTCCACCTGCGCGCCCGACAAGATTGATATCGCCAGCTTGGGCCCGATCCCGCTGATCGATATGAGCTTCAGGAAGAAATCTTTTTCCCGCTGCGTGTGAAAGCCGAACAGGGTCAAGGCATCCTCACGCACGTGTGTGTGAATCTTCAGCGATACTTCGCTCCCTTCGGCGGGAAGTTCGTAGAAGCTTGTCAGCGGTATAAAGATTTCATAGCCGACTCCATGGACGTCGACAAGCAGCACGTTGGGTTTTTTCTTCAGCAGCTGCCCTTTGATGTATCCAATCATTTCAGTTATTACCAAAAAATTGCGGATTTCGGATTGGGGATTGGAAATGACATCTCTAAATCCGAAATCCACAGTCCGCGATTATCCGTAATTATTCCTCGACAGACGAGCGGCAACGGCACAATCGATTCTATCGCGGTGTTGCGTCGGGGAGCCCGCCGTCAACCGGAATCGTCGCACCGGTAGTCGGACTCTGACGCGTTGCAAAATAGAGGACAGCCTTTGCCACATGCTCAGCCGTCACCTTGGCTTTGAGGAGATTGCGATTCCGGTAGTACTCTTCCAGTCCCTCCGGAGACAGCCCCCGCGCGGCCATCCTATCCGGGCCGACTTCCGCCCATAATCCTGATTTGCGCGAGCCGTGGGAGAAGACCGCATCGGGCGCAACCATGTTGACCCGGACATCCATGTCTGCGAGTTCCTGGCTGGCAATGCGCGCCAGCTGGTGGCCGGCGGCTTTTGTGGCGCTATAGGCTCCGAAGCGTGCTCCGGGTGCAAAGACATTTTTCGTCGAGACCATCACGATGTCTCCGCCGGTCCCCTGAAACTTGAAAAGCCGCGCCGACTCGGCCAGCACGAGAAGCGTCCCTTCAACGTTGATCTTCTCGAGCTTCCGGAATGATTCGAGAGTCATTTCCGTGAGAGCCGAAACGTGAGCCACCCCGGCGTTCAGTATCACCAAATCAATTCCACCCCATGCCCGGATGACGGCGCCAAATCCTTCAGTTACCGATTCCGGATCCGTGATATCCAGTGGGACTCCCATGACTCTTGGTCCAAATTGGGTCCTGAATTCTTCCACAAGCCCGGTCAGAGAATCTCCCGGCAGGTCTGTAGCCGCGACATGGCAGCCTTGCTCCAGAAATTCCTGCGCGATCCCGGATCCGATTGCTCCTGCAGCTCCGGTGATCAGAGCCACCTTTCGAGCCAGGGGCAGATGTTTATCTCCCTGCAGCTTGGTATGCTGCAGGCTGCGGTACTCCATCTCGAACAGGTCCCGCTCGCTCATCCCGCAATAAGAACCCATTGCGGCGATCTGGGCTTTGGTTGCGAGCGTATGGGCCGTAATATCCCGGATGATCTCGGCGGCGAAGACATCCTTGCCTGCACACAGAGCGCCCAGCCCGGGCACAAGGATTACTCTGGGAAGGGAATCCATGCGCTCCACTCCAGGAGGCATGTCTTTGGCATATCTGGCTACATAAGCGTCATAAGCCGCTCCATATTCCTGGATCGCTTTAGAAAATTGACCCTTGAGTTTCCCGTGATCATCGAAGTGTGGATCTGCGACCCAGAGGTAGAACGCCTTTGTGCGGATCAAGTGATCCGAGGTCAGCGGCGGAGTTAAGGCGAGTTCCCGTCCGGAATCGGAATCGACGAAATTCAGAACGTCCTTCGTGATCAGCGGCCGCAGAATCACTCTTTCCCAAGGGTGGTCCGGATTGCCGGTGGGGTTTGCCAGTAGTCCGCGAACCATCGGAGCGATTTCGCCAAGCCTTTTCTCCGCTGTGGAGATCGGCGTGGAGATCCTGCAAACAATCGGATGGCGGGCATTTTGTTCGAGATATCTTTCGGCCTTGCTGGTCAAGTCGATTGTGGTTCCGTAAGATTCACGCGCCGTTTGACTCCAAGTCACCAGTCCATGCCGCATCAGCACGATCGCTTTTGCCGTCGGATCCTCTTCCAGAGCGTTGGCGATTGCTTTTGCCAGCTTGAATCCCGGGGCGAAATACCTGAGAACTACAATGCTTTTTCCCAAGGCTTCTTTGACCAGTTCCTCGCCTCTCTGCTGATTGGTGAGCGCCAGGATGGCGTCGGGATGCGTGTGGTGGACGAACTTACCGCTGACAAACACGTGGACGAGCGTTTCAATGGATGGCGTCGCTGCGCGCGCATCGAGAATATGAGTGCGGAACTCATTGACCATCTCTTCGTCGGATAGATCCGAAAGCGCTCGCAGTTTCTTCAGGTAATCCAAATCCAGACCCGTATAACCGTTGGGTTCGATGTGGGCCATGTTATAGCCGGATGCCTTGACGTAGATCGCGTGCAGGCGTTCACCCAGAAGATTCGTATAAACTGTTTTGACAGAGGAGTTGCCTCCGCCGTGCAGCACCAGCTTATCCTCGGCCCCGATCAGCGAAGCCACATAGAGTCCGATCGCCAGGTCTTCGCCCCATCGGGCCCCGTATCGCTCGATAAATTGAGCCGCTTTTTCATCCGACCAGCGGTTTTCCATTCTGCACCGTCTTTCTGCTCCACTCGGGGTCGGAGTCGGGGTCGGAATCGGAATCGGTTTTTTTGACCCCGATACCGACCCCGACCCCGATTTGGCCAACTAAGAAATATTGCATCTGCCGATTATTTCGCGGACGCCGGCCTGCTTTCGTTTTTTAGAGTCTTGTACAGCTCAAACGCATCCACCGGCTTTGCATTTTCATGAACGACCGTGCGGACTGCCTGGATCATGGCTGCCGGGGCATCGGATTGAAAAATGTTCCGTCCCATGTCGACTCCGGCTGCTCCTTCGTTGACGGCTCGATAAGCCATTTCCAGCGCC
>Ga0187854_10003655_pt1 | contig 12030 bp, 8 predicted proteins | sample June2016WEW_6_15_FD_132445 | JGI IMG/M metagenome (GOLD analysis project Ga0187854, IMG submission 132445) | Peatland microbial communities from SPRUCE experiment site at the Marcell Experimental Forest, Minnesota, USA - June2016WEW_6_150 | ecosystem: Environmental > Terrestrial > Soil >...
CACAGCGCCAATGATGGTGCCAAACGCGATGAAGACACCCGAGATATTTTCTGCGATTGTAGACCAGATGCTATGAGGTTCCATGTTAATTCCTCAGGTTACACACATTTTGTTCGCCTTATTTGCTTCGAGCGTGAAGAAACCCTGCGCCGCAGCGACCACGCCACCCTCGCTATATACGCACCATTCCACTCTCCCGTCCATAGCTGCGGTGGAATCCCATTGAACCGACCAGATATTAGTTGCCTCGTTCAGGGAGAGAGAAAGATTCGTTGTGACGAGTTCGCCGGAAGTATACGAACGATACCGCAATGTCGCATAGACATTGGAAGGTTGCGGTTGCGGCGGCGGATTTTTCCAAGCGCCAGAAGACCAGAATTGGCCTGAAAGCGTGAGCAGGTTCCTGCGAACGAAACTGACCATCAGTCGTACTCCTCAGCGATCTCCATGTACCCTTGTTGAGGCGCATCCCACGAAAACTCAGCCAGCGCCGAACACTCCCAATGGAACTCGGCTTCCTCTTTGACAGGAGCGGACAGACCCAACCCTTCTTGTCCCAACGTGTCTTCACCCAACGCTTCTTCACCAGGCATGTCAGTGCTCCTCATACCAAGAGTAACCTTTACCACGCTTCTTCAGACCCCAGCGTTTGATGTAATGAGGACGATTGGCCTTGAGCCAGGGACCAGCTTCATCGATCAGCTTTTGATAATTCGAACCTACCGTCGATCCACCGACATGATGAACATAAGATCGACAAATGTAATGTTGGAAGCCAAGAACATTCAAATCCTCACACATCACGTCCTCAGAAAACCAACTGATCGGTGGGCACCCTACTTCACCAAGCGCCTCGAAAGCTATCTTCGACATCCAAGCGAACACCGGACCACATATCTGTACTGGCACGATCGGATGAGGATCATTACCAGTGACGATCTGACCGCGACGGTTACTATCCGACCAAGCGCTTACTATCCCCAGTTTATCACCATGCTCCGCCCTCAACGCCATCACGTCTTCCAGCAAAAGCCTGACTGAATCCGGTCCTACTACAACGTCATCGTTGCAAAACATCACCTCATCGTAATCCTTGAAGGCATGCCTCATTGCCCGGTTGAAATTTTCACCAGCGGACGAACTTTCCGGCCAAGGGTACAACAAGACTTCGATCTCCGGCGCATAAGTTTTCATGCTCGCCTTCAGCACCTCGATGTGCTTGTCGGTCTTGTAAGGAACGACAAGAGGAGGAAACTTCACTTCTTTCGCCGGAATTGCATTAAAATCTCTCTCAATCGCCGCCAAGTTCGCCTTCAACCTAATATCATTCGGTTCTATTTCGATAGCCTTCTTGGCATACGTAACTGCCTCCTCTTTCTTCCCCAAGTTCCAGGCGGCGATTGCCGCAAGATCGTACGGCTGAGCGCCCCAACAGAGGGGATCATCAGTATAAACCCACGGACGCATATGGACCGATATCGCCGCAAGAGCGGCGTCAAGGCATTCCTGCCAACGAGAATTCTGGTACATGAACATGGCCAGGTTGGTCCAGGGCTCACGGAGATGCGGCGCAGCCTCAGTGGCTGCCCGGAGAATATCCTCTTGAGCGGCCTTATTGCCAAATGCCTCGAAACACCGCGCCTTCCAGCGTAACGCCAAGTCACGCTCGTTGATCCAGTTTGCCTGGGGCATGGCAAGATAGCGGTCCAGCGCCGGTATCGCCTCCTCCCAACGACCCTTGAAGCACAGTTCACGAGCATAATAAACGGCGCTGCGCGGATCATCAGGATTCTCGTCAACAGCCACTTTCAGCAGGTCAATGTAATCACTGCGACTCTTTGTCGCATCCGGCTTATGGACCGTCAGAAGCTTGTCCGTGAAGGCCCAGACTTCTTTGGTCCGAGGATCAGGATAGATATCCTCATGGCAGGCAGGCCGCCAATGATAGCCGTTCCGGGCGTGGATATGGTCATAAGTGAACCGAGCGCCCATACCCCAATCATGATGATACCCGATCCTGGTCACACCATCTTTCCATAATCGTTCGATCTCCGCACGCCAGCCCGGCTGAAGCACTTCGTCAAGATCGACGCTGAAACAGACATCAACATCCGCGGGAACCAGCGCCAGCGCAGCATTGCGCGCATGATCGAAACGCCAGGGCGAGATCGTAATCTGATGAACCTGCACTCCGTTTACTTCGGCCAATCGCATCGTCTTGTCCGTCGAGCCAGTATCAGCAATCAGAAGCACATCAGCATCCCGACCAGCCTCCACCCATCGACCAACAAACTGTTCCTCATTCCTCGCGATAGAATAAACACAGATTTTCACGACCTTCTCCTTACGTTGTATAGATTATGATAATAACGCCGTTAGCTCCAGCGCCACCATTAGCTCCAGCGCCACCTCCACCTCCTCCTCCACCATATAAGCCGCCTGCGCCACCGATATCAGCATTACCCCCAGCACCTCCACCGCCTCCAGGACCAGCGTATGTTGAATCATTAGTTTGTTTGTAATCGATGCTGGTTCCACCAGTGCCACCTATACCTGAATTTGCTGTATAACTACCACCACCACCACTTCCATGTGATCCCGGAGAACCATTAGGACTATCGATAGAAGCCCCTCCTGCACCACCAGCTGTATTATCAAAAGCTTTTCCACCAGCAGCGCCAGGAGAAGAATTACTTGTGGCGCCCCCGGCAGAACCTCCATCGGCCGCACCGCCGCCAGACCCGCCGCTATTGCCGCCAGAATCACCGCCACCAGTCGCACCAGCACCATTCGGACCACCAGCGCCTCCCCCGCCACCACCTGCATAACTTCCGTATTCGCCACCTGTACCACCAGAATATGCCCCGGTCGACGGCGTACAAGATGCAGCAGCGCCGCCAGCCGCGTTGCCGGATGTATCTCCTTTCGGACCCCCAATCCCACCTTTGGCAATTACTGTAGTAGAATTGAAAGTCGTATCTCCACCAGTACCACCAGTTTGACTGCCGGATGTCCCGCCACTGCCGCCTTGACCAAGGGCGTAATTATATGCACTACCATGAGTTAATGAAACATTCGACTTAATAGCAAATGCGCCACCACCACCACCGCCAGCTCCCCAACCAGATGAGCCGTAGCCACCGCCGCCACCGGCCCCAATACCAATAATATAATTGTTTGAATTATTCCAATCCAGCGGACATTCCCACGAAGTTCCTGACTCTAAAAAGATAGTTTTCGTCCCCGCTACTACGGTGATCGGCGTCATAATCGTACCCAACAAAGCCTGAGAAATCCTAGTCATGTTGCTGATGTATCTCCTGTAACAATCCAGGTGTTAGTCCCAGCCTTGGTGATAGCTATCGCCGAATACTGCGCACGGGTAATAAGACCAGGTGTAGCATTTTCCAAAGCAACCCCCCCAGACGGCGCAAGAGTGAGCCGTCCAGTCCCCATCTGATCCATAATGATAGAAGTGCCAGTGGGGAAAAGCTGTTGAGCATCCGCAGGAATCGTGAATATTGCTCCAGTTGTCGCCAGATTGTAACGCACCCAAGTGTTCGCATCAGAACCGGTTAAGCTATAACCTGTCGTCTGCACAGTCATTGCAAGCGATGGAGGCCCGGTAGGTCCTGTCGGTCCGGTAGGTCCAACGCCATAAGGTCCCCCCGGACCCGTCGGTCCTGTTGGTCCTTGCGGTCCTCCAGAAGGTCCAGTTGATCCGGTTGCTCCAGTTGGTCCAGTAGGTCCTTGTGGCCCTCCAGAAGGTCCGGTAGGTCCTATAGCACCCACATTGCCGGTCGGTCCGGTAGGACCCGCCACATTCGAAGCTGCGCCAACACCGCCAGTCGGCCCGGTCGCTCCTTGCATGCCAGTTGGTCCTGTACGGCCGGTCGGTCCCGTCACGGTTGAAGCAGCCCCAGTCGGTCCGGTCACGGAAGGTCCGGTCGCCCCGGTTGGTCCTGTAGGACCAGTTATAGTTGAGGCAGGACCGGTCCATCCCGTAGGTCCTGTAGGTCCTATAACTCCTGAAGGACCGGTCACACCCACAGAACCTGCTATCCCTTGAGGTCCGGTGGGTCCTGTCCAGCCTGTAGGACCGGTGACCGTGGAAGCTGCGCCCGTTGGGCCCGTCACGGAAGGTCCGGTCGCCCCAGTATGTCCAGTTGGACCGGTAACCGTAGAAGCCGCTCCTGTCGGCCCAGATTGCCCCGTAGGGCCGGTCGGGCCGGTTATGGAGGCTCCCGTAACTCCAGCCGATCCCGCCACCCCTTGAGGTCCTGTAGGTCCTGTCCAGCCCGTCGGGCCCGTCACAGTCGAGGATGGGCCTGTTGCCCCAGTTACCGACGGCCCGGTTGGGCCTGTCGACCCGGTCGGGCCAGACGGTCCGGTAGGACCTGTGGGGCCGGGATATCCTTGAATGCCGCCCGCGCCGCTCATACCAGTCGGGCCGAGCGCTCCGGAGGGGCCCGTCGGCCCCGTAACGCCTAGCGCGCCCGTAGGGCCGGTTGATCCGGTTACCCCAGTCGGCCCCGTCGAGCCGGTGGGCCCGGTCCCACCCGTAGGTCCCACGCCGGAAGGCCCCGTCGGTCCGAGCGCACCGGAAAAATCCTCAGCCAAGCCGGTGATGAACACCTGCGCCGAACCAGACAGATTAAGAGGTTGATTGTTGTTCGTCGATAAAATGACTCCGCGTGTCAATTCCAGGGTGGCCAAAGTGAAGGCGCCGCGACCAACCTCGCGGGCAGTCCCGCCCAGGTCCCAAATGCCGTAACTGATGATGTCGCCATTCTGTGCGCCAGCCTGAGGGAAGGTCAGAAAGCCAGGAACGGCCGGCCCAAGCACAAGCGCGCTCTGCCCAATCGTAGAAGTGTAAACCCTCGCGAGATCGTAAAGTTTGGCCATCAGAATCACCTCACGAATCAACAGATGGCGCAGTCCATACACCATTCACTAAGGACCAACCAACCCAGACACCTGCCGGAAGCGAGGAAAGCAGAACAAGGGTCACGCCAGCCGGAAGTGGATAAGGTGAAACACCATCCCAGACGATGACAGTGATAATCACCCCATTCTGGATCATAGCGTAATTTGTAGGCATCAGAACCACTCCACGATGCACATATAACCCTGGCCACCGGCCCCACCATTACCAGCGGCACTACTCGAACCGACAACAACCGAACCACCGCCGCCGCCGCCTCCGCCATAACCACCAGTTGCGCCATTCCCGGCAGTCGTTTGAGTCAAACCCGAACCGCCACCACCAGCACCAGTACCAGCAAGCATGTCTGCCATGAACGTCGTTAGATTACTTCCTGGACTGCCCCCAGTATTCGCTGCTCCGCCACCACCGCCGACCACCGTACTACCAGTAAGAGATTGAGTACCACCATTAGCACCTACATTAGTTCCAGGACCTGTCGTCAAACCGCCACCACTTCCACCACCCGCTCCACCACCAGAAGCCGTTCCACCATATCCCGCTACACCACTCGTTGAACAACCACCACCACCGGATGAACCGGGTGTACACGTAGCACTAGACCCGCTTGCTCCACTTCCTCCGGCTAAACCACCACCTACTCCAGCAGCTCCACCTGTACCACTTGTTGAAGCGTTTCCATGACCCCTGCCGGCACTACCACCGCCACCGCTTGCTGTCGCCGCCAACTGACCGCCTGCACCGCCGCCGCCGTACTGACCATAAAGCAATGTCCCAAGAGATGTCGCTGTTCCATTGTTGCCGTTGGTTCCCGCATTTGCCGAAGTTCCAGCCGGAGGAGTAACTGCAACTCCTCCAGCTCCGATTGTGACAGCCCGCGATGAGCCAATCTCAGTTGCAGTAAATCTTCCTTGCGACAATCCACCACCCCCACCCCCACCACCACCACTACAAGCAACGCCGGATGTCTCAACTGCACCTGAGCCACCTCCTCCACCACCACCTAAGAGATAAACATCACATAATTTCATACCGGGTTGAGGAGTATAAGTGCCACTACCCGCAAAAAGTTGAATATTCTGACTACGTTCAATAATCGTCCATTCACTAACACCATCACTCTCTAAGTAAATAAATCCGTAGGGTGTAACAATTGTGCTGAGCGTAGTGACACCATTAACATTATCCGCCCCTGCCGGCCCAACAGTGATGTTAATCGTTTGCGTGACCGAACCAGATTCATCAACGATCCAAAGTAGTGCTCCAGTCGGAAAAGCTGATGCAGCTGGAAGCGTAACTTTCCTGGTCGTAGTAATCGAGGTGTAAGCAATTATCCGATCAGTGGCGAGCGCCTGATAAGCAGCGTCAGCTATCGGAGTCCGTGACGAAAGACTTGTCGACCAGCCACCAGCCGTCGAACCATCCTGGACACGCAAAATCCAGTTCGTAGTGTCAACCACGAATGAACCAAGAGGTCCCGTGTAAGAGGCGAGATTCGTCGCAGTGTCCCGCAACCATTTAATCGGCCAGCTCATGATCGTCTCCGTTCACTGCCTTTCTACACCATTCCATATCTCATGCCAACCGTTCCATCGTCACCACAAAAACATTCCATTGATCTCCAGTCACAGCAGTAGTCATCCAGAAACGAAGATCGAGCGTTTGTGCTCCAGTAGGAAAGCTTCCTTCCGCACCCCCATTTTCCGAAAAAGCCAATACTTTCGTCGATGAATCAATGCTATTCAAACACTGAGACCACACCATAGCAGTATTCGCCCCACTCTGACCAATGATTATTCCCTCATACTCCCAATATGTAGATTGACTAGTACCCGTAAGAACAGTAATATCCAATATAGTAGATGATAATTGTGTTGTACCCCAATATAAACACATCGCAGCATTACGAGCAGTCCCACTACTCGTAGCAGCAAAATTTCCTTTTGCTTTAATACGCCATGCGGAACCTTGGGCCAAAGTTTGATTAGTTAATGTCACGCCCGCTGTAGTTGGCGTTTGTGTATAGTTAATTGTAGTCCCAACGGAACCAGTCTGAAGACCAACCGCAACCGCCAACAAGGCCCCTGTTGGTCCTGTGGAGCCTGTAGGACCTGTCGGTCCAGTCACGGAAGGTCCTGTCCAGCCTGTCGGTCCTGTAGGTCCAGTCACAGAAGGTCCTGTCCAACCTGTGGGGCCGGTGACGGTCGAGGCGGCTCCGCCCGCACCTGTGGGGCCTGTCCAGCCTGTGGGGCCGGTGACGGTCGAGGCGGCTCCGCCCGCACCTGTGGGGCCTGTCCAGCCTGTCGGTCCCGTAACAGTCGAAGCAGCCCCGGTAGGTCCTGTGGGGCCTGTCCAGCCTGTGGGGCCGGTGACGGTCGAGGCGGCTCCGCCCGCACCTGTGGGACCTGTCCAACCTGTGGGGCCAGTCGCTCCAACGCCGCCCACATTTCCTGAACTTCCTGTTGGCCCGGTCGGACCGGTCGCCCCCGCAGCACCCGCATTTCCCGTACTCCCTGTCGGTCCGGTCGGTCCGGTTGGTCCTGTTATAAAAGGTCCGGTTGGGCCAATTGGTCCAGTTGGTCCTACACTCGAAGGTCCTGTCGGTCCCGTAACAGTTGAAGCAGGCCCCGTCGGTCCAGTATTTCCGGTGACACCTAGAGTCCCCCAGCTCCAGCGCCAGCCATCGCGATCCTTATCGTGGATCGGATACCATCCCGGACCGTAAGGCACTTCACCTTACTCCCTATTGAGGTTGCACAAAACCGCCAACTTTAGGCGCAAAATCAAGAACACGCTTGTAAGTCGTCGCCCAATCTCGCGGCGAAATGCCGGGAGGCGCGTTCTCTGATTGAGCGATGGCCTGCTCCTGCGCGGCGTGCTGCATTATAGCCTGAATTCTCATTATAGGGCCAGCATCGCCGGGATGATCGCGTTGAAACTGTCTCGCCTGGTCAGTCCAGTAAGGCATGCTTGCCGGATTTTGACGCTGAGCAAGTACGATATGACGCTCAATATTCTGCTCTCGTTCTGTTTCCTGCGCCTTCAATCCTTGATAGGTTCTTCGCTGTTCCTGAATATCCGTCAGACGAGCAGGATCAAAGCCCAAGGCCGATGCAAGAATTTCTAATGCAGTAGGCGTCAATTTATTTCTGTTACCATATTTGTCGACATATCCATGTTTGTCGATGTAGGCCGCCTCGGCAAGACTCCTGAACTGCTCGGGCAGCATCTTAGTCGCGCCCAGGAGATAATCACCATTCCACATATCACGCAGACCAAGAAGAGTGTTTACGGCCTGACTGGAGGCCGCGCCACCCATGGACAAGAACCAATCCCTGGTAGCCTCTTCAAGTTTACGCTTGTCCTGCATGATCTGAGTGCCGGGAAGCAAGTTCTGATCGCCCACTTTCGATAAGTCAATACCGAACTCCCGCGGCAATCCCTTCGCCATGATCTCGCCAACGTCATCGCCGAACACATGCTTAAGCCATACTCGGTACATTCCCTGAATATCGACATCATCACGACCAGTGAATAGCCGCGCCAGCTTGTCAAAAGCACCTGCGCCAAATCCGGCGAACGGCAATCCCAACGTACCAGCAAGAACAGTCGCCGCAGCAAGATGCGCCATCAAGAATGTCCCAGCTTCCTTCTGCGCCTGACTGCCTTCAGCACCCGCGAGAGAACGTATCTCATGGCAAATCTTAACAACCATACGTTGTTGATAATTCATGAATGCAAACGAAATCCTGGTAGCAGGACCAAGCGGTCCTTTCTTGCCCAACCAACGCGCATTTTCGCCAGCACCCCAAGGAAATTGAGAGTTAGTTACAGCTTCTCGAATGTAATCATCCCGGCTCATTCCCTTGCGAGAACTTTCAATCTGCTTAGGAAAGTTATCGTAAAGTCGTGCAGCCGCAAAACCAGTGACAAGACGAGGCAACATCTCCGCATAAGTACCGGGAGCGTTAGCTATATGAAGAATTCTCTCTTGCGTACTGGTGAGCGCCTTGTTCATTGCGGTCATGTTTGGAGTAAAACTGTTCAACAATCCAGCATTAGCCATTCTTATGACAACATTCGTATGCCACTCATCAACGGCCTTCCCCACAACGCTCTCACGAAAAACAACATTAAAGCGATCCGGACTTCCTAGAACTGCTGCAAGAACCTTAAACGCCGGACTAGTTTCAGCACCGATAGCATAGGCGGCACGCGCCATACCAAACACCTTAGCCAATTCAGGATGCGCCAAAGTCACAATCTGCGATGTCGGCAAGAACATGTACGGCAAGCTAAATCCAATACTCGACGTATGCATAAGAGACGCTACCGTATCCCCAAAATTAGCTGGTATTGACCACGCAGCTTCCGATTCACGACGATACCACTCACGCGCGGCGTCGTTTCCTTTCAAATTATCCTCAGTCGAAATATTAGGATCGCTCCTGGCAGCCTTGACTGCCGCATTAATTAACGCCCAACCATCCATCATTCGACTAGACATTGCCAGAGTGCTATGCGCACGCGCGATATTTATGGCGGTAGTCTCCGCCACTTTAATCATATCTTCATCGTGCCCATGAGCGTAAGTGCGTTGCTGTTCGTTCGGGATGATCGAGGTGTCAGAAAGCGTCTGCATCCAGTTGGACATCAGACGGCCCTTGATCGCGGCCCGCTCTTCCGGCTTCATCTCAACATCTTCCAACGCCTCATTAATAACGTCAGATACAAACTGAAACTGCTTAGGTCCAAGTCTCGCATACGATTCCGTATCTCCAGGATGTCCACTCTTAATCTCATCAGGAAGCAAATGCTCCTGCTTATGCAAGTCCTGGAAGATACCCTTCAATCTGTCCATCGTCGCTTGATCGTCAACACGAGCAAAAAGCGTGTTGCTCCCGGAATCATGAGCCAATCGAATACGCTCAAAACCCCCCTTGTCCAAGGCATTTCGCACTGCCGTCGCAGCCGCAGGATCAATTTTCTTATCTGCGCCAAGTGCAATCTTTCCTGAAACGAAGAAATCGCCGCGACCATGATTAAGAGGCATATAGGTGCCTTTCTCAACCTGTTTGGTCCTCTCCTGCATATTCGTCAGCAAGGCGCGCTCGGCCGCCACTGATTCTTCCGATGCGCCGCCGCCAGTCTTTGCATTGATGCGCGCTTCCAATGCCGCCATAATCGCAGTATTCTCATTCTTATAGAAATTGTATGCCGTTAATAAAGTCGGATCATCATGCATCATTTTATCGAGTCCAAAAAGACGCGGAGAAGTAAACCGAATGCTTGAGGGAACCCAATCAGGACCCATCAACGGCATACCTGCCTTGGTTGATCGATAAATATATGTATCTGCCCCGTCCACATTTCCTTGAAGCCCTAGTATTTGATACAAACGAAGCATTGCATCAAGCGCAGGACGACCACCAGCACGCTGCATGGCATCAAGATTACTGCGCATCTGCGTATAAATTGCCTGAAGCTGTGGAGTATTCTTCAAATTATGTAGCTCAGGATGATCATTCCATGATTTCCTTGAATCAATACCCCACGGATTCTGAAGATCATCCGCCACAATATTAACAAGTTTCTGCGTAGTATCCGGTGATGCACGAGCAAGACGCATGCCCATTGCAGTCACTAAGTTTGTTGCACTTGTAAGCATGTCCCCATGATTGTGCATATCATATGTGTAACGCATTGAAGGCCGCATATGCTCGGGAGCACTATTGACAAGACTATCAAGATGACGACCACCCAGAGTGTTATTATAAACTCCTACTTTGGTAGTCGAGCCAAGCGCCTTCACCCGATCCCACAAATTACTGATCGCGTTAACCGCGCCACGACCATCCCGCTCCGACTCCTGGATCGTTCGCTCGGCCTGAAGATCATTCCCCTCAGGGAATCGATGACCAGCCCGGTTACTCAGTTCTTTTCCCCAACCATGCGCGTTATCCTCGCCAGCATGCGCCTTCATATAATCTATAAAATTCGCAAACGCCTGATCGGGAAGGTCCTCACCAGTAATAGCTTGAAGCATGCCACGTATCCGATTAGCGATACCTAAGAAGAACTTACCTACTGGAGTCGTATTAACAACCTGGTGCAAAAGAGCGCGTCCCGTCATATCAGCAGCAAATTCATCCCAGCTCGTGGCGTAATTAAGATAGTCCTCACCAAGAGATGTCATCGGAGCATCCGGATGATCCAATTGACCAATCATGGCCGGACTTTTTATCGATCTAAGAAACGCCTGTTTCGACACATGTGAGCCGAGCGTATTCCTCCATATCTGATGAGCATTGAGAAGCGCCTGTTGCACCTCTACTGGAGCATTACGAAATGCAGTCTTTAAAATAACATGTCCCATTTCATGCGCCAGCACCCCAAGCTGTTGTGGCATGCCCATACCAGGCTTGATGTAGATCGCGAAATCTGTGGAATCAGGACCGAAAGTTGCTGCAAATCCATTCCAAGTATGATTAGGCAATCCTGCCGCACGCGCCGCCGAATAATCGCCAAAAAGTCCATGTTGATCACCCGGACCATCAGGCACATCGTCGGGATGCACAATCAAAATTCGCAATTTACCCAATCCAATCACCCGCATAGCATGATCAACAAGACTAACCATCCATGGCGCAGCATTGGTAGTCCCGACAACTTGACCTTGCTCACCCCGGAACGGACCATCAGGACGTTCTTGTTGCATTCGCCGACTTTTAGCCACATCTAAAAGAGCCAACCTTCGAAATTGTGCAACTTTATCGGGATCATTAACCAACCAAGAAGGCAACCTCTTGGTTCTAATATCATCGACGCCAATTGCATTCGAAACACGATAAACAGGTAAATATACTGTGCGACTAAACTCATCCATTGTCTTCAATAAACCGTGATCGGCATCGAAAGTCACAATTTCGCCACCGACAGTCCTCACTGCATCGTGCATGAAGTTCGGAATTGTTTCTTTTGTCGATTCAGCAAGCTGTCTGACAGGTTCTTCAGTCGGTACAGGAGCCAATTTACCTTCAGCCTTGCCAAATGTAACCGGTTGCCGGGCAGGAACCTCAAGCACA
>Ga0187854_10003660_pt1 | contig 12024 bp, 11 predicted proteins | sample June2016WEW_6_15_FD_132445 | JGI IMG/M metagenome (GOLD analysis project Ga0187854, IMG submission 132445) | Peatland microbial communities from SPRUCE experiment site at the Marcell Experimental Forest, Minnesota, USA - June2016WEW_6_150 | ecosystem: Environmental > Terrestrial > Soil >...
AACTGAGACCCAAGCTGAAAAGAATAATCTTCTTATACCCGAAGCGGTCGGCCAGCGGCCCCCCTAAAAACGTCCCCACGGTTCCTGCAGCCAGGAAGGCAAAGAGCAGATTCCCCGCCACCATGGGGTCTCCCTTCATATAATTTACATAATAAAAAGGGATAAAGGTTAATATCCCGACGTGGGCCCAGGAACGGAACATAACCATCCCCAGCAGCAAAGACATGGGGTGGGCGGCCGTCTTCAGAGCTTGAACTGCCGATCCGGAAGAGGCTTTTTTCTTGATCGCCGTGGTAGTATCCACGCGCCAGAATCGGCTGAAGAGAAAGATCCCGGCCATCACCGTCCCGGGAATTACAAGCAGGGTACTGCCCTTGAGTCCCATACTTTTCACGAAAAAAGTAGCCATCAGCGGCCCGATGGCAAATCCAAGATTTCCCCCCACGGCGAAGATCGACATTCCCGTGGCCTTCTTCTCCCCGGCAAAAAAGTTGGCCACCCGCCATCCTTCGGGATGGTAAATGGCCACCCCTAACCCGGCGAAAGTGACCAGAATTAGGACTTGGTGGTAACTGGCAGTAAATCCCACCAGAGAGATGCCCAGAGCAGCACAAAAACAGCCCAGGGGGAGGAAAAAGAGCAGCGACTTTCGGTCGGTAAGATAGCCGAAGGCTGGCTGAATGACCGAGGAAGTTATGTTGGAAACCAGGATGATCATCCCGGCCATGGCGTAAGAAAGACCCATCGCCTCCTTCAAGAAAGGGAGCATCGCGGGCAGAGCGCTATTATTAATGTCCGTCACCATGTGTCCCAATCCCAAGAGAAGCAAAGCCCGGTAGTCAATCTTTCTGGGAGCCTCGACCTGCTCAGTCATTTTTTCCTCCAACCCATGAGTCTATCTTTTTTCGGCCAAAATGCCACAAAAAAATGCCATCGCCCTTCTGCACCCCTCTCCCGCGAGGGAGGTTCCGGATGAAACCTAACTAAAGAAGAAACAAAAATTTCTAACGGTCATGACCGAAATAAGCTATGATGCTCCCGGAGGAAACGGATGAGCCGCCGCACAGCTATGGTTGGCGTTTTGATCGCCATGTTCTTCCTCTCCTACTTCTACCGGACTTCTCCGGCGGTGATCGCCCCTTATTTATCCCGGGAGTTTTCCCTGGGAGCAGAGCGACTGGGTCTTCTGAGCAGTATTTTTTTTACTGTATTCGCCGCCGTTCAGATTCCCCTGGGCCCGGCGCTGGATTTCATCGGGCCCCGGCGGGTCATCTCGATCCTGGGAGCAGTTGGAGCACTGGGGAGCCTGATCTTTGCCCTCGCTCCTTCTTATGATCTCTGTCTCCTGGGCCGGGGACTCAACGGCCTGGGCATGTCCTGCATGTATATGGGTACCCTCACCATCGTGGCCAACTGGTACCCTCCAAGATCTTTCGCCACGGTCACCGGCATCGTTGCTTCTCTGGGAAATATGGGTGCCCTTAGCGCAACTCTGCCCCTTGCCCTTTTAGCGGGGTCAATGGGATGGCGAGGGTCCTTTCTTCTTTTCGCCGCGATAAATTTCGTCCTGGCTATTCTGGTGTGGATCATCGTCCGTGACCGTCCTTCGACCTCAACTCCCCATTTCGTTCCGCCTTCCCGGAAATTTACCCCGGGACAGGCTTTTCGGGCTGTCTTGGGAAGCTCTTATTTCTGGGCGATCGCCATTCTTAGCTTTTTTTCGGGCGGATCTTTCCTTGCCATCCAGGGGCTCTGGGGGGGACCCTTTCTGATGGATGTCTTTGGCCTCACCCCGGTGGGTACAGGATCCATCCTCTCTTCCATCGCTATCGGCTACATCATCGGCTGCCCTCTTATCGGGATGATTTCGGATCGGATTGTAGCCTCCCGCAAGAAACTCGCTTCGATCGTATTATCTATCTATCTTCTCACCCTGTTGCTGTTCTGCACCATCCTTCAGCCCGGTCGGTCTTTTCTTCTCCTTCCGGTCTACTTCTCCCTGGGGTTTTTCGCTTCAGGATCAGTCCTTCTTCTCGCCCAACTCAAGGAACTTTTTCCCGGGCAAATCGTGGGGACCGCCCTCACCTGCAACAACCTCTTCTCCATCGGAGGAGCCGGCATCCTGCAGTACGTGATGGGCTGGATTATCGAACGACATCCCCCGGTGGGGCGCGTTTACCCCATAGAGGCCTATCGGGAGGCCTTTTTACTCATCCTTGCCGGGTTGAGCGTGTCGTTCATCCTGTATCTCCGAACGCCCGAGCCCCATCCAAAAAATGTCTCAGCGAGGCACATTGTTGAAGGGAGCGATTGACAAGGCTATAGATTTTTCTGCTGGAAAAGACGGAAGGAAGGCCTTTTGGGGATAGAAAAGACACGGGGGCGACTCGGCGAATCGCCCCTGGATGGAAAATCCTCAATCTGGCAATTGGCGTCAAATATACTTTCTTTGGAAAGATTCTGGACTCACTCCTGTTTTACAATCCGCACTCCGCATTCCGCAATCAATGTTTAAAGGCTCTCTGGCCGGTGAAGATCATGGTTACTTTTGGTTTGGCTTCGTTGCAGGCCTGGATCGATTCGAAGTCCCGATCCGACCCCCCCGGATGGACGATGGCCGTAACTCCTTCTTTGATTCCCACGTCCACTCCATCCCGGAAGGGGAAGAAGGCATCGGAGACCATCACCGCTCCCTGGATGCCCCCATGGGCTTCCTGGGTCTGTCGGTCGATCTCCTCCTTTGTCCCCGAATTGCGCTTGCCCTGGGCAATCTCCATTTCCAGGGTCTTATAGGGAATCCCATATTCCCGGAAACAAAGGGTATCGGCATACTTGGTGTATGCTTTAAAAACCGCAATCTCCGCCACCCCGACCCGATCTTGTTCGCCCGTGCCAATGCCTACGGTCACACCTTTTTTTACATAGAGGACAGAATTGGAGGAGACCCCCTGTTCCACGGCCCAGCCGAAGATCATATCGGAGTATTCCTCTTCGGTCGGCTCCCGCTCGATGGTGTAGGTCTTCCCCTTGTAGGTGGCGGTGGCTTTCTTAAAATCTTTCTTGGTCTTGATGGCGTTCAGGGAAGACTGCTGGACGATGATTCCCCCATCGATCAGGGATTTGAAGTCCACAAAGCGGGTATTCCGGTATTCGGCCAGGTAATCCATCCGGGGAATCCGGACAATGCGCAGATTCTTTCGGCGCATCAGGATACCGACCACCCCCTCTTCATACTCCGGAGCCCCCACCACTTCCAGATAATTCTCGCTAACCATCCCTGCCGTGGCTTTATCCATGGCCCGGTTAACGATCAGGCATCCACCGAAAGCGGCAATCCGATCGGCTAGGTTGGCCCGGTCGTAAGCCTCAACCAGGGTTGCTCCGTAGGCGACCCCGCTGGGATTGTTGTGCTTCATGATGGCCGCAGCCGGGCGGTCCATCAGGTACTTCAGGATATTCAGGGCATTGTCGGCGTCCGTGAAATTGATCTTCCCCGGGTGTTTCCCCGACTGGATCATATCCTTTTCCGAGATGGCGCTCACCAGGCCTTTTCCCGGGCCGATGAATTGACAGCCGCCCAGAACCAAATTCCCGTTCACCAGTTCGTAGAGGGCGGATTCCTGCCCTGGGTTTTCTCCATACCGCAAACCCTTCTCGATCACCTCCCCGGTACTCTCGTCCGGGATCTTCCAGCTTCTCTTACGGTAGACCAAAGTTTGTTCGCCAAACTGGATGGTCATTTTTTCAGGAAAATGGTCATCCATGACTGTCTTGTACATCCGTTTGATATCAGCCATATTCTCCTCCGTATCCTTGAAAGATTGAATTTGAAGAAGGCCAAAAATCCTTTACGCCAAGAATCTTACCAGAGGGCAAAAGGAAATGGAAAGAAATTTTTATCAGGCCTTCTTACGAGAACCCACCCCCCCTTCCCTCCTTGCCGGTGAAGATTCCATCTGTTATTCTATTATTATAGTTATGTCTCGTGTAGGGGCGATTCAAGAATCGCCCCTGCGTTTCTTTTTATAAATTGTCTCCGAAGGTGAACACGGACGGAGCGGTCTTCTCCTTTTTAGGCAGTTGGTTCTATGGAAAAGGAAATTGAAATCAATCAGGTCACCAAACGTTACGGAACCCTGGTGGCCGTAAAAGAGGTCTCTTTGACGATCCCTCAGGGTATGGTCTTCGGGCTTCTCGGACCCAACGGGGCGGGTAAGACCACTTTGGTGAATATTCTCACCACCCTGATGAAATCCACTTCGGGGTCGGCTTCTGTCGGCGGCTACGATGTGGTCAAGGATGGGGCCAGGGTTCGCAGCCTGATCGGGGTTGTCCCTCAGGAAAACAACCTGGACCGATACCTCACGGCCCGGGAGAATCTTATCTTCCATGCCAAGATGCACGCCATGAGACCCTCCTCTTACAACCGCCGGGTTGATGAGCTTCTCTCGCTCATGGGCCTGGCCGAAAGGCAGAAAGATTTTCCCAACAAATTTTCCACCGGCATGCAGCGGCGACTGGTCGTAGCCCGGGCGCTGGTCCATGATCCCCAAATTCTTTTTCTGGACGAACCCACCACCGGTCTCGACCCCCAGGCCAAGCGCCTTCTCTGGGATTATTTTCTCTCCCTGAAGGGAAAGCGAACCCTGTTCCTGACCACTCACAACATGGAAGAAGCAGAGTTCCTCTGTGACCGGATTACCATCATCGATCATGGCTCCCCCATCGCCTCCGGGACCCCTCCCCAGTTGAAGGAGATGGCGGAAGATTCCTGGTTCTATGAGGTTGAGGTCGCCAAACCGGAAGAATATCTCCAGATCTTTCGGGCCTTGCCCTTCGTCGCAACCTCTTCTCTCCAGGATGGACAGATCCGGGTGGCCCTGAGAAAAGGGGCCACCCTCGGAAACCTGGTGGAACAAATTAAGCCCCAGGATTTGAAAAAGCTCAGTTCCCGGCAGCCCTCACTCGAGGACATTTTCTTGAAACTGACGGGAAGAGGATTACGGCAATGATGCGCGGCGCAGTCTGTATCTGGCAGCGGGACATGCTGGTTTTGAAACGAAACATTTCTTCGGAACTGGCCACGGTCATGGCGTTCCCCTTAACTTTTTTTCTCACTTTTGGATTGGGGCTGAAGGGCTACATTCAAGACATCGAAGGAGTGCCCTATGCCATCTTCGTCGTCCCCGGATTGATCTCCATGACCGCGATCCTGGGCGCCTTCGACGACGGTGCCTGGGGAATGTGGTTCCATCGGATCGTTCAAAAGACCATCGAAGAATACCGGGTCAACCCGATCACGGTAACGGACATCATCGTAGGCAAGATTATTTCCGGGTTCACTTCCGGCTTCTGCAAAGGTCTGGCCGTGGGGATCTCTTTGTTCTTCCTGCCTGGGTTCAAATTCAGCTTTCTTTTTCTCGGGAGTTATCTCATCTTTATATTTCTCGGGTGTATCACCTTTTCCTGCCTCGGCTCTCTCTGCGGCACCCTGATCGATAAACCCGAGAATCTGGGCCGGATTGAGGCGGTGGTGGTCATGCCGCTCATCTTCCTGGCAGGTCTTTTCTTTCCTCTTTCTGCTTACCCGGATAGCGCCCTTTATTACATCAAAGCCATCCCTACAACGGCCCTTTTTGACGGTGCCCGAATCGCCCTTCTGAGCGGCAAGATCGACCCTCTTTATCTGATCGAGATGATCCTCTCCGCTATTATCAGCTTTATCCTGGCCGTGCGAATATTCGAAAAAAAGATGCACGGATAAGAAAGACTCGGGGATCGAGGGGCGAGGTTCGAGGAAAAGCGGTCAGCGGCTACTACACATTGGTATCGATGGTCCTGAATGTGTCCGAGATCCCGGTACCCCCCGGCGAGAAATCCCCGTGGTGATGAGACCGACGTTGATTCAAAGACAACTCATTAAAAAGTATTATTTCGAACCAAATCGCTCCTATGAATTTGCCATTCGATTTATCAAGCGGGGGTTGCTATTCTAAAAAAAACTTCCCTTCGAACCAACGTCTCTTAATCACTTCTCTTCAACTATGATCTTAAATCATCCAATGAGGTCGCGTGGTCATCCAACTCTTCAAGGTTTTGGGCAACCAATCCTTCAGACCTCTGGCCAGGTAGAATCGGGGGAAAAGAAGGTCATCGTGGGGTGCAATTACACCCTCGTCTACGGCCATCTTCGCTATCGAAGTATGCGGATAGATACGGACCCCCACGGTGATTTTCAGGCTCTCCAGTTTAAGAGAATCGGCAAAGACAAGGCTTTCTTCCACTGACTCCCGGGTTTCACCGGGACTTCCCAACAACAAGAACCCCATTCGTCTTATACCATGATCAGACAACATTCCAGAAATTTGGCGCACATCTTTAAGGGTAAACTTCTTGTTCATATTTTTCAGGATTCGTTCAGAACCGCTTTCAAACCCAATACTGACTTGCTCGCAACCCGCTTTGCCCATGAGCTCTACCAATTCCTCATCCACATGCGCGGGATAAAGGATGCTCCACCATTTTATGTTCAGGCCATAATCTATAAGCCTACGACAAATTTCCTTGGCAGGAGATGGTGGAAGGTTGAAGGTATTATCAACGAAGAAGAACTGATGGATTCCAGCTTCTCTCCAGTGAGCGATCCACCGGACAATGGCCTCCGGGGAATGTCTGCGGAGAACCCGACCCTCAATCGCGCCCGTGCTGCAATAGCTGCAATTCAAAGGGCATCCTCGCCTGGTCTGAACTGGCATCCACAGTTCATCTTTTTGAGATGGTAAAGACCAGAGGTCGGTCTCGGGCAGAGGCAAAGTATCGAGATTTTTCGTAAACCGTCTCTTGCACTGAGGGCCCTGTCCGGGCAGATAAAGACTGAACACTCCCGATAGGTCGGCCCCCTGCTCCATCCGGGCAATCAAGGCTGGAAAAGCCACTTCTCCCTCTCCTTGAATTCCCATATCTGCGCCCAAAAAGGACAGCGCCCCTTCTGGAAATATGCTGTATCCTGCTCCACCTAAAACAATCTTAGCCCTGGAAACACTTCGACAACGGTCTACGATTTTCTTGGCCTTCTCCAACAGGAACTTAGGATTTTCCATATTCTGGTCATCAATGTTTCTTACCGATATACCGATAATATCAGGACGAAAAGCCTCGATAGTCTCTTGGAGGACCGATCGGGTATCCTTTTCGACCTGCAAATCCAGCATCGCCACCTCATGCCCTGATTTTCTAGTCGCAGCAGCCACACACGCCAGACCAAGGGGTAAGGGGGTCATACTTATCTTTTCCGTGTTAGCGGAAATGAGAAGGACTCTCATGACCTTAAATCCGAATTGCCTTTTTTACTCAACTATTGTCTCCTAAAACCCCACTCAGAAACTCCTGCAGAAGGATTTCCGTATTACTACCCGCCTTCGGCCGCGGGCTGCCCTGGATGGCTAAAATTTTCATCGATTTTCTCTCCTTATTTCTAATGGGCTCTGTTCCCTCGTTCAGCGTTTCAATTCTCGATCCGCATTTGTTGGTTTAGCTCTGAAATTGACGACATTAATGGCAAAAAGGCAAGTCATGCCCGCGGAAGCGGGAACCCAGAAAGAAACTTGATTCCGGGTCAAGCCCGGAATGACCAACAGGTATTTTCCCCCTATTCCGCAATCCGAAATCGGCAATCCACATTCAGATGACTCCCTCTTTCTTGAGCCTTCCTACCTGCTCTTTACCCAACCCCAGATATTTACCCAGAATGAGCTCATTGTGCTCTCCCACCAGGGGTGAGCTGCGGTCGATTTGCCCGGGGGTCTCCGAGAACTTGAAGGGAAACCCGGAAATTTTGGCCTTGCCGATGATGGGATGTTCCACCTCGAGGAAATATCCCCGGGTATTCAGGTGGGGGTCTTCGACTACCTGCTGCATGTTGAGGATCGGCGAAGTGGCAACCCGTTCGCGGTCCAGCTTTTCTTCGAGTTCTTTGACCGTGTACTCGGTGGTAATCTTTTCAATCTCTTTTGCCAGCTCCCATTTCTTCGCCCAGCGCAGCCCTTTGGTGGCATATTTTGGCTCTTGGGTCCATTCCGGCTTCCCGATCGCCCGGCAGAAGCGCTCAAAGTGTTCATTGCCAACCGTACCGATGATAATATATCCGTCTTTGCAGCGATAAGCAGCCATGGGAGATTCATTTGTGTTGTGGGAGCCGATGGGGCCGAGAAGCTCCTTACCCACCGTCCATCTTACCACCGCTCCCTCCATGATCGACACCATGGCTTCTTGCATGGAGATATCGATATACTGTCCTTCCCCGGTTCTCTCCCGGTACCAAAGGGCAGCCATGATGGCAAAAGCCGCATGCACGGCAGCGTTGATGTCTCCCAGTGAGGTACCCACTTTCGTGGGAGGGGTATCGGGGTAGCCGGTGACGGACATCAACCCGCTCATGGCCTGGGCAACAATGTCAAAGGCCATTTTTTGAGAAGAAGGCCCCCATTGGCCGAACCCGCTGATGCTGCACATAACGATCCGCGGGTTAACCTCCTTTAGAACGGGGTAATCGATCCCCAGGCGCTTCATTACCCCCGGGGCATAATTTTCCAGGACTACATCCGCGTCCTTAACGAGTTTTTTCAGAATATCCACCGCTTGGGGATGCTTCAGGTTCAAGGTGACCCCGTATTTATTCCGGTTGAGGGAGAGAAAATAGGCACTACGGCTGCGGTCATGAGGACCCCCTTTTCCTGTTTCGACACAGGGGGGATTGTCACGGATCATCTCCCCTTCCGGAGGTTCAATCTTAATCACCTCGGCTCCCAGGTCGGCAAAGAGCATAGAGCAATAAGGCCCGGCTAAAATCCGGGTGAGGTCCAGAATCCGAATTCCCTCTAAAGCTTTTCCAGGCATCTCCGCTAATCCTTTCCGCTGAAAATTTTCCTCCTGTGCCCTGGTCCGAAAATGGACTTTGTATTCATGAATAGATTTCAATCGGGGCGGGCTGAACCGAGTCGCAAAATCAAAGTGGAAACACTCAACCCGAGCGGGGTTAGGGATGTCTTCGACCCGTAGCAGAGATTAAAATAACATGCGGTTTTTCTTTGGTCAAGGCGCGGCGGTGAAAATTAGATGGCCCCTTCTTCTTTGAGCTTTTTCAACTCTTCCTTGTCGATGTTCAGGTATTTCCCCAGGATCAGCTCGTTGTGCTCTCCCACCAGCGGAGAGGGGCGCTCGACCGCTCCGGGGGTCTCGGACATTTTGAAAGGGATCCCGTGAATCTTGGCTTTGCCGATGATGGGATGTTCCACCTCGGCAAAGTAGCCGCGTTCCTTCAGGTGAGGGTCTTCGACCACCTGGGGAATGGTGAGAATGGGCGAGTTGGCCACCCGTTCCCGGTCCATCATCTCGCCGACCTCTTTTATCGTGTATCGGGTCGTGATCTTTTCGATTTCTTCCTGAAGAAAATATCTCTTCTCCCAGCGCTGCCTCTTGGTTGTGTATCCGGGGTTCTGAGCCCAGTCTGGCCGCTTCACCGCCCGGCAGAAACGCTGCCAGTGTTCATCCCCCACTGTTGCAATGATAATATACCCGTCTCTACATCTGAAAGCCGCCATGGGCGCTTCGTGGGGATTCATGGAGCCCAGGGGAGGAACCGTTTCCCTGCCGATGGTCCAGCGCACAATGGCGCTTTCCAGGATGGCCACCATCGTCTCCAGCATGGAGACATCGATATACTGTCCCACCCCCGTCTTCTCCCGGAAATAAAGCGCGGTCATGATGGCGAAGGCAGCGTGCACCGCCGCATTCACATCTCCCAGGGAAGTTCCTACGCGCGTGGGCGGGTTGTCCGGATGTCCGGTGATGGACATGAGACCGCCCATGGCCTGAGAGATGACATCAAAGGCCATACGTTCGGAATAAGGACCGGTTTGTCCGAAACCACTGATGCTGCACATGATGATCCGGGGATTAATCTCCCGAAGGACCGGATAATCGATCCCCAATCTTTTCATCACGCCCGGAGCATAATTCTCCAGTACGACATCTCCGATTTTTACTAAATCCTTGAAAATTTGCAGAGCCCTGGGGTGCTTGAGGTTCAAGGTGATTCCGTATTTATTCCGGTTGAGGGTCAAGAAATACCCGCTACGGCTGCGGTCGTGTGGTCCGCCTTCGCCCTGTTTGACCATCGGAGGATTATCCCGGATCAATTCCCCTTCGGGAGGTTCAATTTTGATTACCTCGGCTCCCATGTCCGCAAAAAGCATCGAACAGTAGGGACCGGCATAGATCCGGGTGAGATCAATAACTCGGATTCCCTCTAAAGGTTTTGGTGCCATAATTCGTTACCCCGCATTTCGTTCTTCGATCCTTCGCTTTAGCCTTTCAAATACTTCTTCATTTTATTTTTGTCAATCGCGATCCCCAATCCCGGACCGGTAGGGACTTTCACGAAGCCATTTTGACATTCCAGAATGGCTTCTTTGAGAATTTCAGTCCGGAGGGGGTTCTCCGTGTACATATGTTCAAAAAGGTAAAGGTTGGAAAGGGAGGAAGCCCAGTGGACTGCGGCGGCAATGCTGACCGTCCCGGAGGCGCCGGTGGGGGGGGCCACAGTCACGCCATGAGAACTGGCCAGGGCAGCAATTTTGCGCGCCTCGGTAAATCCGCCACAATGGGCGATATCCTTCACCTCCACCAGCGTGGCCGTCATTTCGGCCATGACCAACCCGGCGATCCGCCAGGGTTTATCCAGGGGCGATGAAATCATGTAGGCTCGAACTTCGGTGATCTTCATATTTTCTGTTCTTTCACAACCCTCACTCGGCTTTCCCTCCCAACCCCGGCGGCTCGATTTCATCCATTTTTTTCTGCTCCTTCTTCTGCCAGGCCGAGGTAAGCGTCTTTCACCTGGTCGTTCTCCAAAAGTTCCTGGGCGGTTCCCTGGAGGACGATCTGGCCGTTGCCCAGAATATATCCTCTCTGCACCAGGGTCAGAGCCCGCATGACGTTCTGTTCGACCAGAAGAATGGAAATTCCTCCCCGGTGAATTTCATCAATTTTCTCAAAGGTGGTCTCGGCCATGATGGGAGCTAAGCCCAGCGAAGGTTCGTCGAGCATGAGAAGTCTCGGGCGGAGCATTAAACCCCGGCCGATGGCCAGCATCTGCTGCTCCCCACCGGAGAGCGTACCGCCCATCTGTTTGGAGCGCTCCCCGAGGATGGGAAAGATATCTAGGACCCAGGCCAGGGTCTCCTGGCGTTTCTTTTTCGCCGCCGGGAGATAAGCGCCCATCTCAAGGTTCTCTTGTACCGTGAGTTCAGGGAAGACCCGCCTCCCTTCCGGCACGTGGGCAATCCCCAAACCAGCAATCCCGTATGGAGGGAGCGTACGAAGCTCATGCCCATCAAAGAGAAGGGACCCTGTCCGGGGGCGGAGAAGGCCGGAGACCGTTCTCAGGACGGTAGATTTCCCGGCACCGTTGGCACCGATCACGGTCACGCTCTCTCCATCCAAAACCTGAAGAGAGACCTTCCTCAGTGCTTGGACTTCTCCGTAGTAGACATCGATCCCCTTCACTTCAAGCATGGCGGTAGCCTTTTCCCAGATAGGCCTCAATCACTTTAAGATCCTTCAGGACCTCGCCCGGCTTGCCTTCCGCAAGTTTGGTGCCCTGATAGATAACCAGGATTCGGTCGGAAAGCGCCAGGATGGCCTTAATCACGTGCTCGACCACGATGATGGTGATTCCCCGGGTGCGGACTTTTCGGATCAGGTCGATGGCATCGTCAAATTCCCGGGGATTCAGCCCGGCCATCATCTCGTCCAGCAGAAGAAGCTTCGGCTCGGTGGCCAGGGCCCGGGCCAGCTCCATGCGGCGCTGGTCGATGGTATTCAGGCTGCGGGCTAGGCTTTCTTTCTTATCCAGAAGCTTCACGAAAGAAAGCGCGGCCAGCGCACGCTCCTCGGCCTCTCTGGAGGATGATGTTTTTAGAAAAGCGGCCATTACCACGTTTTTGAGGACGGTCAGGTCGCGGA
>Ga0187854_10003664_pt1 | contig 12020 bp, 7 predicted proteins | sample June2016WEW_6_15_FD_132445 | JGI IMG/M metagenome (GOLD analysis project Ga0187854, IMG submission 132445) | Peatland microbial communities from SPRUCE experiment site at the Marcell Experimental Forest, Minnesota, USA - June2016WEW_6_150 | ecosystem: Environmental > Terrestrial > Soil >...
GGGAACGAGAAAAAACATTTTCATCCTTCATCCTTCATCCTTCATCCTTTCATTTTTGGTACTGGCTCAGCCTGCTGGCATTTTTGATTGCAATGCTCAGCAAGGGATCCGTGGCGGTATTGCCGGCGCTGCTTTTGGGGATTATATGGTGGCTGCGTATTCTGACGTGGCGTGACTTAGTGCGGACCGCGCCGTTTTTTATTGTCGCGGCCATACTGACTTCGGTGAATGTGTGGTTTCAAACACACGGTTCAGGTGAAGTGCTTCGCAACGCTGGTTTTGCGGCCCGCATTTTGGGCGCGGGCAGTATGATATGGTTTTACCTATACAAGGCGATTTTTCCGGTCGATTTAAGCTTTATTTATCCTCTGTGGGACATTCCGGTCAATCAATTTCTCTGCTGGCTGCCGCTTTTTGCCGCCTTGGCGGTTACGGGAATTCTGTGGGCGTATCGGAAGAGCTTGAGCCGGCCGTTCTTATTTGCTTGGGGATTTTTCTGCGTGGCGTTATTGCCGACGATGGGCTTTACGGATGTTTATTTCATGAAATATTCCCTGGTGGCCGATCGTTATCAGCACATCGCCATTATCGGGATCATTGCACTGGCGTCGGCGGGATTTACCGCATGGTTTCAGGGCGCGAAAGGAGAAACACGCTGGGCAGCGGCCATTGTCCTCATCATGGCAATAGGATCTTGCTCGTTTCTAACTCGGCGGCAATGTGGAATGTACCGCGACGCCATAACATTGTATGAGACAACACTGAAAAAAAATCCGCACTGCAGTATAGTTGAAAACAACCTGGGCAAAGCTTTGTTCGATATAGGACGATTGCCGGAGGCGATGGATCATTATAGAAAAGCGATATCGCTCAATCCCGGCTACGTTGAGGCCAATTATAACCTGGGAAACGCACTGGTCCAAACGGGTCGGAGTCAAGAAGCGATTGAGTATTTCCGGCAATCGATAAAACTCGCCCCCCAACTCCCCATGGCTCATAACAACCTGGCCGTTGCCTTGTTAAATACGGGTAATCCTCGGGAAGCAATAGGCCATTGTCAAGAAGCCTTGCGGATAATGCCCAACAATATTGAAGCATACAACAACCTGGGTAACGCTTATAAAGCCATCGGCCAATATCCACAGGCGATCGAACAATACGAAAAAGCATTACAACTCGATTCAAACCACAATGATACGTACATAAACCTGGGCGCGACACTGGTCGAATCGGGTCAGCCCGGCAAGGCTATCGTATGTTGTAACCGTGCCTTGCAGCTACAGCCCAATTGCGCTACGACATATTTTGTTTTGGCCTTGGCCTATGCCAGCATGCGCCAACCCTCCCAGGCCTTTGCCGCGTCTCAAAAGGCATCAAGACTTGCCCGATCTCAAGGTCAAACAGATTTGGTGAAACAAATAGATAATTGGCTGAAATCTTACAGCGCCAATTTGTCCACTTCACCCAACACGCCGCCTCCCGAAAAAACCGCTCCCACAAAACAATAAAAAAAGGTCTTACAAAATGAAAAAAATCTATAAACATCCGCAAAAATCATATTTGGCGGCGATTCTGATCTTCACTTGGTATTTCATAATATTTTTCACAATATGCCCAGCAGTGAAAGCCGCCGATTACGCCGTGGGCGCCGATCTTTCCTTCCTCAAGCAGGCCGAGGATCGGGGAACCGTTTTCAAAGATAATGGGCAGGCAAAGCCGGGCCTGCAAATCTTCAAGGATCACGGATACAACTGGATCCGACTCAGGCTGTTTCATACTCCCACGCAACTCCCCAACAACCTGGAATATACAATCGCGCTGGCGAAAGAAGCGAAAAAACTGGGATTCAAAATTCTCCTCGACTTCCACTATTCCGACACCTGGGCCGATCCGGGCAAACAATTCATCCCCAAGGCCTGGAAAGACAAATCGCACGCCGAACTGGTCCAGGCGGTCGAGGAATATACAAAAACCACGATCGCCGCCTTTCGCCAGGCCGACGTGTTGCCCGACATGGTGGAGATCGGCAATGAAATTATCAACGGCATGATCTGGCCCGACGGAAAGCTGCCCGAGCGTTGGGACAATTTCGCCGATCTGGTGAAGGCCGGAATCCGCGGCGTAAAGGCCGGCTGCGGCGAGGGTGCTAAAGGGGACAGTCCCATTTTTGCTGGAGCAAAAATCGGGACAGTCCCCAGGATCATGATCCACATCGACCAGGGCGGAAATAAATACCGAACCAAATACTTCTTCGACAAACTGAATTCCTACGGCGTGGAATACGACGTCATCGGGCAATCGTACTATCCCTGGTGGCACGGTTCGCTTTTGGACCTTCGCGAAAACATGATCTTCATGGCCGAAGAGTACAAGAAGGACATCATTCTGGTCGAAGCGGCCTATTGCTGGCGGCCCACGGAATATAAAAACAAAAATGCCCCTTTCCCCGAGTCTGCCCAAGGACAAAAAGAATTTCTCGACGAGGTGAATCGCATCGTTATGAGCACGCCGAATAATCGAGGCATCGGCATCTTCTGGTGGGAGCCCGCAGTCGAGGGCGGGCTGCGGAGCCGGGGCTTTTTCGACAACGACGGCAACGCCCTGCCCGTGATTACGGTCTTCGACAAGTTCACAAGGGGCAAAACCCGCGAGTGAATAATCGACTAACCCGCATTTCTCATCAGACTGGTTCGTTCCAAAACAGTGTGCCACGACCAACCTTCAGTCGGTGCCCTGCTTGCAAGCAGTGTAGACGTAAATCAGCAATTCAACACTGCTTGCAAGCAAGCAGTGGCACACTGTGGTGAGCGGTCTGCAATCCGATTACCCGTAAAACGCGGCCACGGGCAAGGCGGTTTCGCGGCGCACGGTTTCGGCAATGGAATCCACTTCGGCATTGCTCAACGGGGCCACCCAGGATTCAGCCGGGCGCCGGGCAATGGTGTGGATTTGAACCAGCTTAATTATTCCTCCGCCCGCGACGATCTCTTGCAGCCGGCTGCAGTATGCTTCTATTTCGTCGGCCGGCGGCGGTTGCCCGCGGATCCGCATGAAAAGACTCTGGATGACTATGGGCCTTGCCCGGGCCGTATCGCGGAGATTGTCCAGAATTTGCCGCCACGACACGGCCGATCGGGCGACTTGGCGATAATAGTCCTCGGTGCCGGCGTCGAGTTTGGCCCAGATTTCGCCGTTGTTTTGGTCCAGGATTTCCAGCCCGGTGAGCACGTTCCAGCGATGAAGCAGGCTGGCGTTGGTTATCAACACCAGCTTTACGTCATCCAGCCGGTGACTGCGGCGGACGTCGGCGCACACGGCCACGGCCTGGGCAAAGTTCCGATAGGCGGTCGGTTCGCCGTCGCCGGAAAAGGCGATATCGTTCAGCCTCCGCAGCGACTCCGGCGTGCCGCCAAATTGCTTATCCTCGAAAATGCGGCCGGAAGTCACAAGATCGACGGTGCGATCTAATTCCTGCTCTAAGCGCTGCAGGTCGACAAGGTCGTCTTCGCCCGGCTCGGCCGTATCGACCTGGCAGTAAATACAGTTGAAGTTGCAAAACTTATTGCGATTGAGGTTCACGCCGATGGAAATCCCGCCGGCTCGGCGGCTTAAGACCGGATAGACGTATAGGTTGCTTTTGAAATCGCGGGGATGCACGGCAAAAAGCGGATCGGTGGAGTCGGTCATGCTTGTCGATTCAACGATGGCGGGATGAAGGCACTGCTTGCAAGCAAGCAGTGGCACACACGTGTTGGTTTGCAAGCAAGCAGTGGCACACAAGCTTTGCTTGCAAGCAAGCATTAGAACACAAGTGAAAGACTTGTCAACCGTTCATGCGCGGCGCAACGATGTATATTCGTCGACGGTTATGGCGGTCAATTCGCCATCGGGAAGTTCCAGGAGGATGGTATCGCTGTAAACTTTGTCGTCAAAATTCCGGCGATGGTGCAAACCGTGACGCCTGCGCTCGGTGCGCAACACGGTTCCGTATGTTTTGGTCGGCCAGCTATTGCGGCCCACGGTAACGGTATGCTCGACCTCGATTCGATCGCCGGGCTTGAGTTCATCGAAAAGCGTGTGCGCGCAACTGACACTTGTTGACATAAAATAATTTTAGAAAAAGTGAATCCTGAAAAAAAGACGTTACGACAGACTTGTTTAATCAAGTACGCAAATTACGTCGCCCCGGTTCATCGTCTGCATTGTGTGTAGATAAGAATGTTCGGCTGGCAGACAGAAGATTGTACGGTTAATGCAATTGTGCCGATATTGCGGTTTTCCGCAATAGGGATTTTGGCGGATAATACACAGCCGCACAGCAAAGGACCTCACTATTCCCCTCTCCATAGGGGGTATATTGCAAAATTCTGTCGCGGCGTAAAACCGCAACCAAACCCCCGGTGTGTTCACCGGGGGCTATTGAGTGTCAGAAAAAGTATGTCGTATGAAAAGTCAGAGCCGGGGCGTGTCGCCCCGGTAATTCCGGGCCGACACGGCCCGGCTCTGAGGCGAAAATGCGACATTTATTACCTGACACTCAATAAATGAATGATGCGCGCAAAATGCACAAAAATCCCAAATTCCAGTCCCCAATCCCCAATCCCTTTTTAAACTTCCTTGGCGTTGATCCAGGACATCAACTTGCGCAATTGCCGGCCGTTTATTTCGACCGGATGGGAACGTTCCTTTCGGCGCAGGGCCTTAAACGAAGGGGCGTTGGCCTTGTTTTCCAGAATCCATTCCCGGGCGAATCGGCCGTCCTGGATTTCGGCCAGGATCCGCTTCATCTCGGCCTTGGTCTCCGGGGTGATGATCCTCGGGCCGCGGGTGTAGTCGCCGTATTCGGCCGTGTTCGAGATGCTATAGCGCATGTAGCTTAGTCCGCCCTGATAAATCAGGTCCACGATCAATTTCACCTCGTGGACGCACTCGAAATAAGCCATCTCGGGCTGATACCCGGCCTCGACTAGTGTTTCAAAGCCTGCCTTAATCAGGGCCGACAGTCCGCCGCAAAGCACCACTTGTTCGCCGAACAGGTCGGTTTCGGTTTCCTCGGCAAAGGAGGTCTCGATCACTCCGGCCCGGGTCCCGCCGATGCCCTTGGCATACGCCAGGCCGATCTTCAAGGCATCCGCTCCAGCGCCCTCGCCCAGGCCGATCAAACACGGCACGCCCGCCCCGCGAACGAATTCCGCTCGCACCAAGTGACCGGGACCCTTTGGCGCCACAAGGATCACCGCAACACCCTTGGGCATGTTGAATTGGCCGTAATGCACATTGAATCCATGTGAGCAGACCACCATGTTGCCAGGTGAAAGATTATCGCGAATATGCGTGTGGAAGACGTCGGCTTGCAGCTCGTCGGGCAGGAGGATGGTAATGATGTCCGCCTTTTTCGCGGCCTCGGCTACGGAGACGGGCTTGAATCCGTCTTTTACCGCCAGTTGGTAATTGTCCGTGCCCGGCAATTCGGCCACTATCACGTTGCAGCCGCTGTCGCGGAGGTTTTGTGCATGGGCGTGACCTTGCGAGCCGTAACCCAATATGGCCAGCGTCTTGTTGTTCAAAAGAGAAATGTCGGCATCTTTGTCGTAATAGATTTTGGCGGGCATAATTACGTGCTCCAAGAGATATTTTTAGTGTTTAGTTTTTAGGGTTCAGAATTAAGGGTTCAGGGTTCAGGATTTACAGGGATGGTCAGTTTACTGACCATTTTTAGAAATCCAAATCGCGAAACCGCAAGCAGTTTTTTTCAAGTTTTCAGTTATCAGTTCAAGGTTATCAGTGGGCAGTAAACTGCCCACCCCAAACTAACGAATGTCCGTTGTTTTCATCCTTCATCCCTCATCCTTCATCCTTGACTATATTGCTTCCCCTAACCATCGCGATTCGCCCGGTACGGACGACTTCGAGGATGCCGAAGGGACGCATTAGTTCAATAAAAGCCTCGACTTTTCTTTCCTGGCCGGAGATTTCGACCATCACGGAATCGAGCGATACGTTTACGATCCGGCCGGAAAAAATACTGGCCAGTTCGCTGATCTCGCTGCGTTTGCCGGGCGGGGCGCTGACTTTGATCAACATCAAGTCGCGTTCCACAAAGTCTTGGGAACTGATGTCGTCGACGCGGACCACGGTGACGATTTTTTCCAATTGTTTGCGGACCTGCTCCAGCACGCTGTCGTCGCCGACGATGACAAAGATCATCCGCGACAAATGGGGGTCCTCGGTCTCCCCCACGGCTAGGCTATCAATGTTGTAACCCCGCGAAGCCAGCATCCCGGAAATGTGCGACAACACACCGGGTACGTTCTGCACCAAAGCCGACAAGACATGCCGCATATATAATCCTTAAAAACAATAAAACGACTATTTTAATACCCAAGGGGCCATCAAACAAGAGGCACGAATAGGATTCAGGGTTCAGAATTTTGGATTCGGGTTTTTGGATTCGGTGTTTAAATTCGGGGTTTGGATTCGGGTTTTTGGATTCGGTGTTTAAAAGGGGTGGTCAGTTTACTGACCACTTTTTGAAGTCCACAATGCAAAACCGCAAGCGGTTTTATGCAGATTTTAGTTTTCAGCCATCAGCGTTCAGCGTTCTCCATTCTGCGTTTTTCATTATTTCCATTCCCACTCCCCTTCGGGTTGCGGCTAAACTAATCCCCAATCCCCAATCCCTAATTATTGCACGTCTTCATGTTTGACTTCGCGGATCATCTGCAGAAATTTTTCCATCGAGGGACAGCGTTGGCCCATCAGAGGCTCGATGCAGGCGTGAATGGCCTTGGCCAAGGCGGGATTGATTTGCGGGCGGTATTTGCTGATGTCGATGGGCGGGCGGTCGTGGGTCATGGCGGCCATGCCCGTGGTGCCGCGCATCCACGGCAGCTCGAAGGTGCAAATTTCATAGGCCGTCACGCCGAAGGCAAAAACGTCGAGACGCTGGTCGGTTGTGTGGCGGCGGACCAATTCCGGGGCCATATAGTTGGGCGTTCCCGTGCGATTGCCCGGCTGCATGAATTCCTTGGTGGAAGGCACGCTCAGGCCGAAGTCGATGAGTTTGATGTCTTCGCCATTATTGGTGAGCATGAAGTTCCTCGGGCAGATGTCGCGATGGATGAATCCGGCTTCGTGGACCGCCGCCAGGGCCTCGGCCGCCTCGCGGATAAACTTTACGCGGCGTCCTTCCAAGTGCGGATCGCGCGCCACCAATGCGGAAAAAAGCGTGGCCCCTTCGAGGAACTCCATTACTAAGTACAGTTCGTCCTCGGTCGTCAGCCCATATTCGAAGGTCTCCACGATGTTGGGGTGCTTTAGCAGCAATGAAATTTCGCCCTCGCTGGGTTTGTGCAGGCCTCGGAAACGGGCGTTGAATTCGGCCCTTTTCTTGGGATTGAGAATCTTCAGACCCACGATGGCGTTGGTCCTGAGGTCGCGGGCCATGTAGAAACTCGACATCGTTCCTTGAATCGCTTCTCGCAGCAAGGCAAAACGGGCGGATACGTTCAGCCTCCTTCCAGCAAACAGTTGTTTGAAGCGATCCAAAAAGGGCATATATAAGTGGACAGTGGATAGTGTAAAGAATGGGGTGGGCAATTTATTGCCCACTCTGAATTGTTAATGGGGTGGGCAATTTATTGCCCACTCTGAATTGTTAATGGGGTGGGCAATTCATTGCCCACTCTGAATTGTTAATGGGGTGGGCAATTTATTGCCCACTCTGAATTGTTAATGGGGTGGGCAATTTATTGCCCACTCTGAATTATTAAAGAACAAAGGAAAACATGAATATCGGACAGTGAGGGCCGGGCAATTCATTGCCCGGTTTATCGTGGACCAATGGGCAATGAAACTATGTATATTTTACATACGCCGCGCTTATATTTAATATACCATCCAAAGCAACCGGAATTCCATATTTTTGCGAGAAAAAGCCCGCAAAGCCCCTGTTTTCAACTGCCCACTGCACTCCGCGTGAAACTCAGCCCCCTAATCTTCTATCCCGTAAGTTGATTCTCCATACTCTATACTCCGTACCCCGTACTTCGTACTTTAACCCCCGCAAGAAATCTCCTCCTCCATCTACACTAATCAAGCATTCCACCAACCAGCCCATCTACCCGCCTCTTTAATCGATTATGAACTCCTTGGAATTTTTACATTAACTCTGTTGGCATTGCGTCGATGATCTTGACTGTTTCGATACTCACGCGTACCACTTGACCTACCAGACGGACTATGTACTCCGGATCATCGGGACGGTTGGGGTCGCTATGGATTCCCGACCGCTTGTCGTCACTTACTTGATACTGGTCGATGACCCAATCCAGCGCGGAACGGTTGCCTAACCGGTAGCGGAATATTTCTGGCGGGATGCCTGAAAGTGTGAGTGAATCATTCACTTTCAGTGATGTTTTGTCTTTGCTCAACCGCATCTTGTCTTCCACGCAGTAGGAGAGCGGCACGTCGGGCGGTTCGATCCACTCAAGCGGCCAAGGCACTAACTTTTCATAATCAAGATGCAACTGGGCGAGTTCCTTGCCCGCCTTAACAAATGCCTTGAAATCGGCTGCCAGTGGAATCCGCGGCAATTCCCGTTTCAAGTTCTCCGCAAACCGCTCCCGATAGCCCGGATGGTGCAGGATGCCATAAACGTAATAAAAAATATCCCATTTCGTGATCTTCTTATCGTCGTAATGCTCGCGAAAGTGCTTTAAGGCCCAATCGGTGATATTCTCCCGGCGATTGCTTCCGTCTTCATCGTAGACGTAGAAAGGGAAGCATTGATGTGAATCGAGTCCCGCACAAACATGCAGGTCAACTATAGAATTTGCAATCAGCGTACTGAATGCTTGAGCGCGATAGCCAATATCACTGACTACAATTACTCGATTATCTTCCTCACATGTTGATGTGGGGAATATTTGTGGGAAAACATATACCTCTTCATTAAGTATCCGGTCGAAAAAGAGATATCTGTGGTTGAAAGGCCGATATAAAGCCTTTCTAATTTTTTGCTCTTGGAATTCACCATATCTGCCCCGTTGCAAATCGGCTTTTAGATCACGGCTCCATTTGATCTTTTCGTATATAACAAAATCATCCAAATTCGCTTTTCCGCCGACGCGAATAAATCGGTCAACTTCGGAGTTGTAGTTTTCGATAAGATTTTGCACACAATAAACGAGATCTTTTCGACATGAATTGTAAACAAATTCATCACGACACGTCGCCACTCCGCGACCATAGATTTTGAATATAGTTTTAGAGGTTTCGTCTCGGGATGCCTTCGATTCCTTGCATCCCAGCGATACAAATCTATCGAACTCGTCGGTGTGTTCCGGTGTGAGCCAGTTATTCTTTTTGTCTAATTGCAGGGTCTTCCACTTGATTTCCTTCAAGTATCCATGTTGCACAAGCCAGGCGAGTTTTTTTTCACGCCGCAAATATTTTTCAATTCGATGTAATAACAAGCGATGTTCTTGGTGCCGCTGGCAACGAATGGCTATTGTAATTCCTACACCCACTTGGATGCCAAACACATTGTATGCAGTACCTGATAGATTAGGATTGTGTCGCACGTTACCTTCTAAATGCAGGTGGTAGAGGCGTGTGAAATCCTGCATCATGTGTTTGCGCATTCCATCAAATGCGATTTGATCGACAAAGCTATTGTTACTCACGAACGCTATGATCCCGTCGCGGCCGTTGAGGCGGTCGACCGCCCAGCGGAAGAACTTCACGTACATGTCGGAAAGGGCGTTCTTATTACTTGCCTTAGAGTCTTTGGCGTAGGTCTGGCTAACCCGGCGGTCGATGATCTCATACTTGCGATTCTTGTTGTTATCGTTTTCGTTGAGTTGCCAGGCATTGTAAGGCGGGTTGCCGATGATGACCGTGATGGGTGATTGACGCTCTCGTTCGACGCGGACAACATTCTCTTCCGTCATGAAGCCGAACGCGCTTTGTTGGCCTTTGGCTAAATCCAGTGTATCGACGAAACACATCCCTTCGAAGGGTTCATAATTTCCCGTTCGCTCATAATATGCGTGCTCGATGTTCAATGCGGCAATATAATAGGGCAGTAGCATAACTTCGTTAGCGAATAGTTGCCCTTGGTACATGTGCGGCAGGTCCTTCTTGGGGATGCGGCGGATTAGGTTGACAATGAAATTGCCCGTGCCTGTACACGGGTCGAGAATATTGACCTCCTTATCACCCAATGTCTTGCCAAATTCGGTTTCTAGCACTTCGGCCACGCTGGCGCACATGAAATCGACGATCTCTTGAGGCGTGTAAACGATCCCATGCGTGTCGGCCACCTTGACCGAATAGCCCTGGAAAAATCGCTCATAGACTGAATTCAAAAAGTGCTGTTTCTCGGCGAAACTTTCAATTGTTTCCGCGGCCGACTCGATGGCCATGTAAAAACGGTCAAGCGATTTGAGAAACTCGTGCCGGTTGAAAGATTTACTCACCAGTGCGTCGATCACCTTTTCCACTTCGGCGGCGATGACATTGCGGCGCGTAAAATCCTGGTTGTCGAAGATCCGCCGGATCAGCCGCTCCGTGAGCAAGTGCTGTACGAGCATCTCATCCACCGCCTCGACGCGGAGGTTCGGATTAAGCGAATTCCGGCACAACTCGTAAAACTTCTCGAATGCCTCGATAAAGCGGGGATTGCTCTTATGGGCCTCCTGGATCTTCTCGACCAGCCCCCGGGCCAGATCGGGCACCCGCTCCTGAAATTCTCCAATGGCCTTGCTAAAGTCCTCATGGGCCGGCTGAGTGTACGAGAAAAATTCGTTCAACAGATCGGCCAAGGACTGCGGCCGGGTGAGGTTGGCCTTCTTCGCCAGTTGGCCATCCCGATACAAATAGCCCTCGCGTGTATCCTCGAAGATGATGTTGAAAAGAGGGTAGCCCTTAGCGATTTTCTTTTGAATCTCAGTTTCCAGGCGATCCAGGGTATCCTTAGCCTCCCAGTGACCCCGCGTCATGTAATAATCGTCGCGGAACGTACCATCAGGACGGACCGTTTTGCCTTTCGCCTTTTCGGAAAGCTCAGGAATAAGCGTCCAGCCGAAGGATCGGCCTGTCTCGTCCAGAAGATTCTGGAATGCTGAACGCACCGCCAATTCGTGACCCACGTCCTGATGCGCATACGCTTCAAGAGCCTTATAATAGCTTTTGATTGCCTTGTGAGTTGGCTTGATCACGTGGTTACCCATATTGGCTAACTACATTGAGGTTGCTCTCTTTCCATGTCCGATATTCTACCCCGCTACTACACTGATGTACAATCCAGTAGTTGCACCCGTGCGGTCTATTGGGTGGTGTTCGCTGATTCTTCAATCAGTTTGAGGCGAAGCAATTCCTCCAAGTCAGAAAGTGCCCCTCTCACTTCGTCGCGTAAAAGATTCGCTTCACTCTGAATCTCATCGGCACTGGCATGAACAGCAGTAGCCTTTGTATTAATATTCTTCACTCGTGCAAGTGCTGTTCTGATCCGTTGCATCTGAGCATGGACCGCTGAGGCATCCAAGGTCGGTGTTACTGCCCTCTTGCGAGCAATACCCCACTGGATGAGCAGGAAACGTACTGCTGTTATTAGGTGCTCGTCTGTGCATGCAATCCATGATCCACGGTCGCATACTCCCTCCGCCCACTCTCCGATTTCTTTTCCCAGACCATCCCGATTACGGCTGAGATATATGGCGGCGTTTGCTTTGCGTTCAGCCATCGCAGTCGATAGATCTTCCGAGATGGCTTTCCGTCCTTTTGCCGTCTGCCTATCCCGTACTTCAATTACGAAAAGCAATTGTGATGATCCATCAGTTAGGTCTTTAATCTTTACCGTGATGTCGCCGGGCTTATTGTCTGGTCCTACGTATTCTATTTCGGCGCCAATTGGTTGCGCCCAGGTCTGGAGACGAGTGACGGTTTCCTCTTCATAGGGCAAACCCTTTGCAGTTGTCTGAGCCAATGCCTCTTCGGCCGCCTTTTCACCGCGAAAC
>Ga0187854_10003666_pt1 | contig 12015 bp, 8 predicted proteins | sample June2016WEW_6_15_FD_132445 | JGI IMG/M metagenome (GOLD analysis project Ga0187854, IMG submission 132445) | Peatland microbial communities from SPRUCE experiment site at the Marcell Experimental Forest, Minnesota, USA - June2016WEW_6_150 | ecosystem: Environmental > Terrestrial > Soil >...
AGATGATTGATAAAGACACGCCGGTCATGATCGCTTCTGTATACCCGGACGCCATTGTGGGGCAGTTGAAAAGATATGGGTTCAAGGAGTTTTATGCTTGTACTCCTTGGTTAGAAGGATTGGACTGGCGTGCGTGTGGGGTTACTGGCACAGAAGAGGAGATTGGTCGCGCCACAGACCTATATCGATTTACATATCAAGCCAGGGATGACCCCATCGGGTGTTATTTTAAATCCTTGGATGTGGTCGTAACGGAAAGGTGCTCACTCAAGTGCCGCGATTGTGCCAATTTGATGCAGTACTATCAAAAACCAAGAGACTGTAGTTTGCAGACGCTCTTTCTTTCCGTCGAACGTCTGATGGGTGCAGTCGACCATCTTTTCGAATTCCGCGTTTTGGGCGGTGAGCCTTTCCTGGTGCGGGACTTCTCTGTCATTGTTGAGGAGCTGATCAGGTATAGGAATTTCTCCTATATCATAATCTATACTAATGGGACTGTAATACCGACAGGCACCAACCTCGAATGTCTTAGAGATCCCAGGATTTCTGTGCATATTTCAAATTACGGAGAGATATCACGCCGCATTCCTGAAATCGTGAATAGCTTTAAAAGGTTAGGAATCAGTTACAGAGTGCTTGAAGTTAACCAATGGCAGGATTGCGGCGATATTTACTTGCGAAATAGAGGCGCAGGGCCGCTTGCAGAAGTTTTTTCAAATTGCTGCGTCTCAGATACATTCACTCTGTTGCAGGGCGAATTGCACCGCTGCCCCTTTACCGCTCACGCCGTTAACCTTGGTGCAATTCCTCGTGTCGACCGTGAAATTGTGCCATTGACGGATGAATCCATTTTGCCCGGGGATCTCCGCCGTCAAGTGAAATTATTTTGCCGAGTGAGAGATTCCATTCCTGCGTGTGCATACTGCGGCGGTCGAGACTTCGGGCACGCTGACATTCCGCCCGCCGTACAGATCACATTTCCCCGGCCGTTGAGGTCAAAGCTGTAGAATGCGAAAAGCCATAATTTCCGATGCCTGCGGCCCAGTAAGAATCGCCTTGAGGAATATTATTATTCAGCAGGGGGCACAGCCCAGGTAGGCGGCGGGTCTCTCTATGGCCGAAAGTAAAAATAGTCAACAGAGTCGCACCTCGGACATCCTTTCCCGTTTAATAGTGCAATAGAAGAAAAGGACCACGCAAAATGTATACAAATCCTATCACCAACGACCCCGCCAATCCACTCGTCAGCGTGCTTATTTACAACTACGACGGACGCTATCTTTCGCAATGTCTTGAAAGCGTCTTTACACAGACCATCCTCGAAAATATAGAAGTGGTTTTTATTGACGACGCTTCAGTGGATGGTTCGTGGGAGATTGCGCTAGAATATGCCCAGAGATATCCGAGCATAATAACCATGACGCGTAACAAAAGAAGTCTTGGCCCAGAACGTACCAAAAAAATCAGCATGCACATGGCTAATGGTAGATATTATGCCTTCTTAAGTTCGGATCAAGCCTTTTTGCCTGAGTATGTAAAACAATGCGTCAACGCCCTTCAGGCTGACTCCTACGCCCGGTTTGATCTAGTTAAGCGGAAACTGAAAACAATTGAGCTGCCGCCGAGCGTACAGAGTAAACCACTCGTCAGTATAACTGTTCATAACTATAATTATGGACCTTATCTCAGACAATGTCTATCAAGTGTATTTTCCCAGACATACACCAATATTGAAGTCTGCTTTTCCGACAATGCCTCAACAGACGACTCTTGGTGTATTGCGCAGGAGTTTGCCCTAAAATATCCAGAGAGAATGTACATCACCCGCAACCGAAAAAACTTTGGACCTAATAAGAATTTTCTTAACTGCCGCCTCAATGTTCGTGGAAAGTATTTTCTTATTCTATGCTCTGACGATTCTTTAGCGCCTGAATGTGTTGAACGGTGCGTTGCGGCAATGGAAGCATATCCTGAGAGCGCATTCGCCATGGTACATCGCGCAATCATTGACGAATATGACCATCGCTCCGAAGAACCCCCATTCTATAATCAAACATGTTTAATTCCAGGACCTGAGCAGGCTGCGGTATATATGATGTCGTCCGTGAATCCAAGCATATCACAAATTATGTATAGAAGTAATGTTGCGTTAGAGTTATTTGAAGTTCCCTACGGCGTTGCCTGCAATTGGTATGGTAACCGATACCTTGATTTTGATCTTTGCTGCAAATATCCTATCGTGTATATTAAGGATCCCTTGCTTTTACATCGCGTTCATTCGCGAAGTGATACCTCATGGGTGGTCGAGAATTTAATTGATGTTCTAGGTCCATATGTTCTTAATCACGAGTTTGCTCTCATGGCGTCCCCATTGAATCTGCCTAAGGTTATTGAGCGGTTGCCTCAAGCTTTGAGAAAATCGAGCGGCATATGCATGCGCTATTGTTCGCGCCTCATCGTTGAAGGCAACGAGGCGGTTGCATTAAGATACTATCATTTGGCCATGGCATTGACTGCTGAGATCACCGGTGATCCCAATTTTCGGCAAATTCAGGAATATTGGATAGCTAATGATGTGAAGAAAAGAGAAATTGCCAAAACATTGCTATGCGAGGACAACCTGGTGACCAGAAGCATTTCGTATGATCCGCCACCAGGAAGCGTTCCGCTGGAGGGTGGGTAGAGTGTTAGGCAGTGAAGCGCGGCGGTCTGGGTGGGGACTGAACATGATAACACAGGAAAACCAAAGAAAGGCTTTCCATAACGCAAAGCATATATGCTTTTTCGGTATTGGGCTTCTACTCAATCACTGCTATGATCAACTCGTATTATTCCTCGGCAAAGAACCCGATTTATTTTGCGATAATGATCCCAAAAAGTGGGGAGTCAGGTTTTTTGGGAAGAAGTGCATCCCACCGATTGAACTACAGGGGATGCGGGATGGCATGATGGTTATTATTACTGTCCGGAACTACGAAGACATCGTCAAACAGCTTGCAGCCTTTGGGATTAATAATGTTCTAATTGCCTGTTTCGATGATGCAAGTTATTTTATCTGCGGCATTAAAGAGCCAAGACTTTTTCAATCAACAACGCCTTCTCCGGCAGAAAATGCTATTTCCATGCAAGGTAAATGGACATTGGTCACCGGAGCCTCACGAGGTGTTGGTAGACAGATTGCGATCTGCATGGCTCAATTAGGGGCTAACATTATTGCCCATGGCCGAAGCACCGAACATACCCAGGAAGTGATTGCAGCCTGTTCATCTTTTGGTGTGCAGGCAGTGCCCATTGCCGCGGAACTTGGCAATCTGTCTGAAGTGCAGGCAATGCTTGACAACCTAGAAAATTTAGCGCCTCAGGTTGATGTTATCTTTAACAACGCGGCAATTAATGCATATTGTGCGGATTTTTGGGCGGTCACGAACGAGGATTTTCTGAATTGTTTTACGGTCAACACCATCGCTCCACTCCGTATCTGCTATCGTCTAATTCCAGCGATGATTAAACGGGGATTCGGCCGGGTGGTTAACATTAGCAGTGGAATTGAGAAAGTGCCTGAAGAGATGGCCTATGCGTGCAGCAAGTCAGCCTTGAATAAATTCGCTCATGATCTGGCTCCGAGTCTGCAAAATACCGGGGTTATGCTTTCCTCGGTTACTCCAGGTTGGGTGCGCACTGACATGGGTGGGTGTAATGCCCCTTACACCGTTGAAAGCGTTATACCCGGAGTTTTGCTGGGCGCACTGCTGGAGGAAGATATCAATGGCCGTTGGCTCGTCGCGCAAGACTATGTTGGTTTAAGCATCACCACTGCTATAAATAAGGCGAAGTTTCTGTTAGAGCTTTAGTTAGCGGGTGTTCCGGCTGTTGGGAAGAAGATGATGCGTCATTATAACAAGCTCATTGTGCTTGGACAGGGCGATGGATTTGCGTTCGTGGTCTATGGGCTGACGAGGAGTTCCCAGATACACACTACCAACTTGGTTTGTCAACGAGGTCCGGAGACTTGAATGAACTGGACGCCTCTGAGCATGAGCAGAAAGTCATTAAAACAGGGCAAGTTTCTGCCGCATTGTGGCGCTTACTATAAAACCCACACTCAAAACACGGCCACAACCTAAAGGAGAATTATGCGCTATCATCCTGATGTAATCGTAAGATCCTGCAGCGATATCGAAAGTGGTCTTCGCCTTGGAGTTGAGGGACTTCGCGCCTGCATGTATGGAGCTATTTGCTCTCCGCTATATTGGTCGGCAGAGGAATTATCCAACCTCACCATATCCAAAGAAATGATAGTAGAAAAAAGAAAATGGTTGTTTGGATTACTTAATGATAAAGAAAGCGATATTCCCTGCAAACGCTGTCATATGGTACATACCAAGCGCTATGGAGATGTCAATTTTTCACGACTGGGACACATCGATCTCGTTGCGACAAAGTTCTGCAACCTTCGCTGCGCGTTTTGCGGATTTACTCAGAAAAATCTGTTTGGTGAATCTCAATATGATGCGCTGGCAATCCTCAAGTTGTTTAGCGCAGATGAAGTTAACTGGGATGCTGCTGTTGAACTCAATGGAGGCGAACCCTCACTTTCACCAATTCTCGATGATTATATTGCGTTTTTTGTTTCCCGGGGGATACGGATGCGGCTAATGACCAACGGCGTAAAATTCCATCAATCCATTTACGATGGACTGGTCAATGGCACGATAATGTGGGTGTGTACTTCCATTGATGCAGGTTGTCCTTCGACTTATTCACGCCTGAAGAAGCGTGACTATTACCTGCAGGTTCTGGAGAATTGCAGCCGATATGCCTTTGCAGGCAGCCAGGGCGGTGGCATGTTTGCGGCAAAGTACATTTTTTGCGATGAGAACTGCGGTGATGACGATATCTCAGGGTTCAGCTACGCCATGCTCGCCATTCGTCCTCAGAAAGTCTGGCTGACTTTCGACTTTACGCCTATTACGATAATGCAGAGCGATAGGGAGCAGAGAGATAGTCAGGAACTGCCGGATTCTTTCGACAAGTACATTGAGGCTTACGCCAAGATGTATTTGCTTATGCAGAAGCATGGGCTGGCCCCAACGCATTATTCAGAAACTCACCTTGCCGCTGTTTGCAAACAGGGGTTAGCCCTTATGGAAAAAGTTCGGATGAGAATTAAGAAAACTTCGATGGCCAATGATCTCAATGCGCCTAGTTTACTCTTAAAGGATTTCCGCTTGAATGAGAATTCGGCTGTAATAAGAGCATCATCTTTCTACACCAAGCCCTTGCGGATACAATTGTTAAATCAAGATCCCTTGCCCTGGTCACTGCTTGGTAAACGCGTGCTTCTTGCGCCAGCATGCGCACTTTCGACAAGCCTTCTGGCTGATCCGGATATCAGACAAGCCAACCTTGTCGGATTCCTAGATCGGGATTCTGTATTGCAGGGCAAGTCCATTGAGGGAATTCCCATTTACGATTATAAGGCAATTCCAGCATTGGAGCCAGAGATAATTCTGATTGCTGCACCTGAGCAACACCAAAGGGATATTTTGCAGACAGTTGCCAAATATTTCAGGCAGGCCCCCTGTAATGTTGCAGTGCGTCAAATACAGTAGTTTAGGCGAGGTCCGAGCCGTGGAGTTTAAATCATGACTGACGTTGTCAAGCAGATTACTCTTTTGTCTAAATCATACGAGGACGCCGATTTCTTACCTAGGATATTTGGGCCTTTCCGAGAGGATGCCGAGAGGGGAAATATCCCAGTCGTTCTATTTGGGGCGGGCTCGGTTGGAATTGCTTTGCATTATGCCCTTACCCTTCATGGAGTAAACCCAATATGTTTTTGCGATAACAACAATACCCGCGTTGGCAATTCTTCTTCTGGCATTTCCATAATTTCATTCTACGAACTTAACAATTCGTATAAGAATGCCCTAGTCCTCATTGCAACCGACGTTGAAGCATTTTCCAAGGAAATTTGCCAACAGTTGGTAAACAATGGTTTTGCTGGTGAGAGAATTTTGTCTATAGAGCATAATCCATTGGTTTACTACGCGCGCCTTGCTCATTCTCGATTAGATATTAATAATTGTGCGGAACAGTTGTCTGAAGCCTTCAACTTGCTCGCGGATCAAAAATCAAGGGATATTTTTGTTCATCGGATAGCGCTTTTTTCGGGCGGAGCCGACTATGAGTCATTCCAAAAGTTTATTAGTAACTTTTCCGAGCTGGTTGCCCAGGTTTCCACCAATCAGCTCAAGGCCAATTGTGGCATGAATTCTTACTACTTTGAAAATGACATTGTTCGCCTGAATGACCAGGAGGTCCTTGTGGATGGTGGGGCCTTTACCGGAGATTCTGCTGTAGCTTTCATGAATGTTTGTAGCGCGGGTGGCTTGGAGTACAAACATATTTATTGCTTTGAGCCTGATCCGGTTAATTTTTCAAAACTAGAACGTAACGTGTCGAAATGTCGTGACACTACCTGTCTTCGTCTCGGGCTGTGGAAGAAGAAGTCAATGGTTCAATTTCAAAATTCCTCATCTGTGAAGCCCACTGACTGCCGAATAGTACGAGCAACTGGAGACATAGAGAATGCGCTCGTGACCAAAGGCAACATGGAAATTGCCACGATCAGCATTGACGAGGAATTCTCAAACGAAGAGATCTCCTATATAAAAATGGATGTTGAAGGAGCTGAAATTGAAGCGCTTCGTGGCGCTGAAGAGACCTTAAATAGATGCAAGCCGAAACTTGCGATCAGCGCCTACCATAAGCGAGAGGACATTTACGAACTTCCGCTTATTATTCATCAAATTTATCCAAAATACAGATTATATCTGAGACATCTTAGCCTGGACCCGTTTGATACGGTGCTTTTTGGCGTTCCTCAGAACGGGCAAACTACAGTAGAATAAAGGCAATATGATGAGCAGCTTTTCGGAAATACTCACTCAGCTCTTTGAGCAACACTCATTCCCAGAGGATGCTTTCTTTATTGATCGAGTGCTTGCTGGGCGAAAGATTGTCGTTTATGGCGCCGGTAGCGGCTTTCATTGGTTCGAGGAAGTGGTTATGGAACGGTATGGATACAAGGCATCCGCTATTATTGACAAAAGATTCTCGCGAGGGGATATGTTTTCTGGGATTCCCGCATTCTCGCCCCTTGATTATCAACCAAGCGAGGATGAGAAAGAGAATGCCGTAGCCGTTATCTGTATCGGCAAGCGGGAGTTATTCCCGGAAATTCAAGAGTGTCTGAAAACAATGGGTTTCAAGCATGTTATCCTCTCTTTCGATATCTATGAGTTGCACAATCCGTTTGGGTTGCCTAAGGACCTAAATACAATGGGGGTTAGCTATTATCTACAATTACGGGAGCCCATCCTTTCTTGTTTGGAGATCTTTGCGGACGATGAAAGCCGGGAAGTCTATACCCGATGCCTGCAGACTCATCTGACGAGAAAACCTGTTTTTATTCCGAGCCGTGCACCTGGCGAGCAATATACACCTTCTGACATCCAACTAAAACAGGGGTATTCACGGTATATTTATTGCGGTGTTAGTTCTGGTGAAATGGCACGGGTGCTTAACGAAATCGGCACGATGAATCACTTTGTTTGCTTCGAGCCTAATGCACATCAATTCGAGAAACTTGTTGATTATTTCCTGACGCATAAAAAGCAGGTCGCTGGGAATGTTGTTGCATATCCGTGCGCAGTTTACAGCCGGGAAGCACAAATGCCTTTCATCTATACTGATGACAGTTTTGGCAACCGCATTTCGTGGGACGGTCAATTCCGAGTTCAGTGTGTGTCCATCGATCATGTTATTCCGGGTTTCAGCCCGACTTTCATTTCCATGGATATCGAAGGTTCCGAACTTGAGGCTCTTAAAGGGGCAGAAATGAGTATTCGTGCAAGTCGCCCTGATTTGGCTATCTGTGTCTATCATGCCCCAAATCAGCTTTGGGAAATACCTCTTTTCCTTCACAACCTAGGGCTTGGATACAGATTCTATTTGCGAAACTATACCGGTTTCGTCGGCGAGACGGTGCTATACGGCACGGTCTAATTCAGACGCAAGCACAACCAACCTCCTGAGGAAGGAATACGCGGATGTGAAGCACTTGAAACACTTATACGGTCCATTAGCTGAAGCTAGTTATACGATGTCCATCAGCGAGACTATATGTCATACCACGATATGAAGTATTCTCTCAATTGCGTGCATCCATCCGCTCATGTCGGCGAGAGTAACGGTGCTAGAAAACTGATGACAGAATATGGTTAATAAGATGACCATCTTACGCTCAAAAACCACCAATCTCTTCTCATATGAGGATTTGACTGAAAAGCGGCGACAGAACATCGAGAGAAGCACTCGAGAAATGAGGCGCGGCAAGACCGTTCTGGAATCCGTGCCGCAACGGCTGGTCTTGGAATTGACCAATTCGTGCAACCTGTCTTGCATCATGTGCGGTCGGCACGTGAAGACCTTCCGGCCGACATTTTTCAATCTGCAGTGGCTGGACACATTTGCTCCCATTTTGGATCGTGTGACCGAAGTGACCCTCTTCGGATGGGGGGAGCCGACGGTACACCCCAAATTCAGAGAAATACTGGAATATCTTGCCCGATACACAGTCAAGAAATACTTCTTGACTAACGGAATGCTTTTGAATCGCTTTGCAGATCTGATTGTTGATACTGTAGATGTTCTGGCGGTCAGCTTGGACGGCGCGAATCAAAGCACAAACGACAGAATTCGTCACGGTGCCGATTTTAAAAAGATCATCGAAAACCTCCGCTGTTTGGTTGCCAAGCGCAATGCTTCACCTCAGAAACGGCCCTACATTAACTTTGTGATGACTCTGATGCAGGAGAATCTGGATGAGTTGCCGCTTTTGGTTGACCTTGCCCACTCCCTCGGAATTGAGGAAGTCAAAGCCGTTTACCTGACTTCGTTTTCCCAAGCGATCGCGCCTCAGGTTCTTTGGGATCAGAAGGAAGAAGTAAGGACGGTGTTTGAGGAAACCATGGATCTTGCGCAACGATCCGGCATCCTGGTTAAATTGCCTTATCTTCAAGGCGAAGACCCTGCCGGAGAAGCTGCTCATAAACGCTGCTTCGTCGGTTGGCGCGACTTCTTTCTAGGGTCGGACGGATTTGTCCGCCCATGCCAATCCACTGCCCAGAAATTCCTTAGCATTCAAGACCGTTCCGACTTCATGGAAATGTGGAATTCTTCCGAATATCAAACATTCCGGAAATGCGTCAACCAAGGGAACTCAATGCCCAACCAATGCAGGATTTGTTACCAATCCTCCTTTGCCAATTGGAATAAGCGCAGCTCCTTTTTGCAAAATGAAGTCTCATGTGAATTTGCCCCGGAATGGCAGCGATGACTATCTTGCCATGATGGCTCAGAATGATCGCTTGATCTACCAAAATATGCATTGGGCAAAAGGCTTTCCAAATGATGAAACATTAAACCCATTGTCTTGCTTAGCCATAAACCATTGGGAGGATATTTTATGAACGAAGTTCTAATGCAAATTACCACGCGCCTCAACGCCGCACCGAATAAGATGCAGTTTTTGAATTGGCTATTTGACAGCCATAAGGAGAGGGCTTTGACAGGGATGCCTGTCGTCCTGTTTGGCACTGGGAGCCTGGGAAGAGATTTATTGGCGACCCTTAAAAAGCATAACATTTTTCCGGTATCCTTTTGCAACAGCGATAGTTCCAAAAGGGGAAGTCTGTATTGCGGACTACCAGTCATTTCCATTGATGAATTAAAGAAATTACATCAAGACAGTCTAATAGTCATTGCAACACAAACACATGCTGCAGCCGTGAAAAAGGGATTGCTCGATAATGGGTTCCGACGGGATCGGATACTTTGGCCCAAGGAATTTGACATGGCACTAGCTCTGTATTTTTCGTTTACGAATCAAACTAATCTTGGATTTCTGAGAACACGCAGCCCTCACCCGTTAGATGTGCTGATAAAAAATGAGCAAAAAGTCTTAGATGCTTATAATCTGTTTGCTGACCAGAAATCCAAAGAGCTCTTTATCGCAAAGCTTGCGTTTATGGTATCCAACGAAAATCTGGGATTATTTAGATACTTAATGTTGTCTTTCAGCGAACCTATTGCTGAGTTCGGCCTTATTCCCTTTCCTTCTCTTGGCCCTGAAAATTATTTTTACTTTAATAATGATGTATTTTCCCTTTGTCAAGACGAGGTATATGTTGATGTTGGAGCCTTTGATGGCGACTCGGTGACTGGATTTGTGCAGGCATGCAACAACCTTCGCCTGGATTACAGGCATATCTACGCATTCGAACCGGATCCACAAAACTACGCTGTATTGATGCAAAACACTGGTGACTACAAAAACATCTCCTTTCATCGATTAGGTATATGGTCACAGACTGAAGTGTTGCGTTTTGAATCTTCTGAGAAGGCATGCGCACCCACGGCTTGCGCAGTTACCAACACTGGCGACATAGAAATTCAGGGGGTGAGCCTAGATGCCTTTCTGAATGGGGAAGAGGTCACCTTTATCAAAATGGATCCCCCTGGAAATATATTACCCGAATCAATTAGGGGTGCGGCTGGTAGTATAGCAAAGTATCAACCAAAACTTGTGCTCGGTGCTTACCACTCATTGGAGGCAATTTTCGAGGTGCCGCTACTTGTCAAAAGTATTTGCCCTGAGTATAAACTCTATTTGCGACATCTCTCGTGGGCAATGGGTGAGACGGATTTATTCGCGGTGGTTTAGCTGGGTTCCGAATTCCTTTACCACAGAGGTCACCGAAAAAAGTTTCCCCTATGGCTAGGGGTTTGAAATGCTTGGGGGTTAATGCAAACAACGGTCAGTGATGGTTCACGGGCAAAACACTCCTCGGCGCCGGGGACAGATAAGGAGGCGATGGATATGCGTTTCTGTCAAATTTAAGGCTGAGGACTACGGGCGTAAGCCCGTAGGTGAAAGCGTTCCAACCGTAGGCTGGAAATGCGGAGAAAGGTCTTCAATTATGCTATGCTCCTGTCATGAAGATAAGGTTCAGTGCCCATGGGACATATCACCATCAATATCACATTGTCTGGATACCGAAGTATCGGAAGAAGATATTAAAAGGCGAGCTTAAAAAATTCATAGAAACCAGACTGTTCGACATCCAAGGCTATCATCCCGACATCGAGATGGAGAAGTATAGCATTCAGGAAGATCATATCCATTTGATTATCACCATACCACCGAAATATTCAGTAGCGGGTATAGTAGGGAAGATAAAGGCCAATACAAGCAGAGAAGTCCGATTGCATTTTGGCTGGGTCAAGAAAATATACTGGCGGAAGGAGTTCTGGTCTCCTGGGTATTTTTCATCGACTGTTGGAATAACCGAAGAAGTCATAAAGCGATATGTAGAATTTCAGGAAAAAGTGGATAAAGGCCAACTCCAGTTAGAATTTGAGTTTTTAGTGCCACGGGCGTAAGCCCGTGGGTATCTACGTGTGCCCGGCATGGGTAATCACTTGGGGGTGGAAGTCCTCTACCGATCCTGATGGCGGAAACGGTTAGCCGAAGGCATGGGTACGATTCATCGCGAGGTGGAGCCTGAAAGAAGCCCTAGGCAAAACCCCGATCCGAGGGACACAAACCGTATATCAGGCTGCATCACTAGGGCGAGCTTACGTGACAAAGCAAAGCCCGTAGCCATTAAGGGGTGATGTAGTAAATGCGGCGGATGTGGGGGGAAGGTGGTTATTCTTACCCGGGGAGATCTGGAAGTCTGTCAATGGACTAGGAATCCCGCAAGGGTCTCCGAGGGGCTTCCAGAAGTCAGCAGAGGCCAAAGTAGTTCCGCTGTAAGGCGGGATGAAGGGCCGAACATGTAGTCGGTGGTGAGGCTGGGAGACTCGTAGCCGTGGGGATGCAGCAACATCCATATTTCAAAGGAGGCCGTTCCACAAACTCTGGGGGTGAAGCCCTTGGGGAAGGTG
>Ga0187854_10003668_pt1 | contig 12009 bp, 10 predicted proteins | sample June2016WEW_6_15_FD_132445 | JGI IMG/M metagenome (GOLD analysis project Ga0187854, IMG submission 132445) | Peatland microbial communities from SPRUCE experiment site at the Marcell Experimental Forest, Minnesota, USA - June2016WEW_6_150 | ecosystem: Environmental > Terrestrial > Soil >...
CGGGATGTCGGGGTGCTCGCCGAGCGCGCCGAGCACGGCGTTGGCGATGTCGCCCACGCCCGACTGCAAGGGCAGGAGGCCGTGGCACATGGTGCCGCGCTTGAGCTCCGCGGCGAGGAAGCCAGCGACGTTCTGGCCGATGCGACGCGTGACCTCGCTGACCGGGTCGAAGGCGTTCGTTTCGTCGGGAAGGTTGGTTTCGACGATGCCGGCGATTTTGGCGGGATCGACCTTGATGAAGGGCCGGCCGGCACGGTCGGAGGGTTTGTAGATCGGAATCGCGCAGCGGTACGGGGGATCGTCCGGCTCATAGATGTCGTGCATGCCGAAGAGCGATGCCGGATGGTAGCGGTTGAGTTCGATGAGAATCCGGTCCGCGATGTGGCAGAACGTGGGCGTGGCGCCGACCGAGGAGGTGAGGACGATGGCCCCGTCGTGGTTGACGTCGGCGGCCTCGAGGATGGCCCAGGAGAACTTGCCGAGGAAACCGTAGCGCGCGTTCTGCGGCAGCATGCTCAGATGCATGTCGAAGAAGCGGGTCTCGCCGGTGTTGATGCGCTTCCGCAGGTCCGGGTCGGACTGGTAGGGCGTGCGCCACGAAATGGCGTTGGCGCGCGCCAGCTCGCCGTCCAGCGACGGGCCGGTGGAGGCGCCGGTGACGACGCCGATCTGGAACGGCCGGCCGGCCTCGTGCTCCGCCTTTGCCCGGCGGGCAATGGCCGTGGGAATGACCTTGGTGGCGCCGGCGGGGGTGAAACCGCTGAAGCCGACCGTCTGGCCATGCTGGATGAGTGCCGCGGCTTCATCGGCCGTCAGAACGGCGAAGGGGGAGCGCGGTGGTTGGTGGTGAGCGGGAGCCGTCATGAGAGGTTCGGTTCAGAAAATTTCGCGGAGCAACTCGACCCGGTGCGGGGGCAGCACGCGCACTTCGCCGGCGGCGCCTTCCAGGAGGAGGCTGCCGTGGGCATCGATGCCCACGAGGTGGCCGTTGATGGCGCCCTGCCCGCCGGCGAAGGTCACGTGCACATGGCGGTGCAACCAGGCGCCGTTGAGGTCACGGCACAGGCCGGCGGTGTCGCCGACCTCGAGGCGGTGGTGTTCGCGCGTGAGCGCCGCGAGGAGGCGCACGAGCAGCGCGGCGGGCGGCGGCGCCTCCGGCAGCAGGTCGGCCAGACGCGTGACCTGGTCGGCCAGCGCCGCATCCGCCGCCTCGGGGTGGTTGACGACATTCAGCCCGATGCCGACCACGGCGGCGTCGGTGGAAAACCGGTCCACGAGGATGCCGGCCAGCTTTTGCCGGCCCGCGAGGATGTCATTGGGCCAGCGCAGGCGCACCGTGGGGAGGCCGAGCGCGCGCACAACGGTGAGCACCGCCCAGCTGGCGGCGAGCGGCAGCAGCGCCCAGCGGGCGGGGTCGCCCGGCGTGGGCACCACGGCCGAGAGCCATAATCCGCCCTGGTCGGACACCCAGCGGCGCCCGGCGTGGCCGCGCCCGGCGGTCTGCACGCCGGCGGTTACGGCCGACCACGGCGGCAGATGCGCGGCCAGTGCATTGGTCGAGGTAACCTCGGCAAACTCGTGCAGCGTCCAGCCGTCGATGGCGCGGACGTCGAGTTCTGGAATCAGGGCGAGGTCGTTCAGCATGGGGGCGGGCTTCTCAGCGGACCTTGTGGGACAGGGAGATTTCCCGGCGACCTTCGGCGGACCAGGCGTGCTGGGCTCCATAATCGGGGTGCACGGCGACAATGCGATGCGGAACCCTGATCACCAGGGCGACGGCGGCGGCAATGGCGGCGACGACGCCCTCATCGAGGGCATCCGCGGCGGACATCACGGGGGGCGTCGGTTTCGCGGGAGCGGGCGGGAGGGCGCGTTGCTCGAGGAGGCGCACCGTCCGGCTGAGACGGTTCACCATCAGCCCGAGGTAGACCAGCGCCCCCAGCAGAATGAGCATTCCCACGGTTTGATAGTTCATGGCAGGAAAGGGGCGGGCGGGGCGGCGTCAGGCGATGGCCATCAGCATCGCGCCTTCCTCGACGGCGTCGCCGGGTTTGACCTGCACGGTGGAGATCCGACCTTTTTTCGGGGCATAGATGTAGGTGTTCATCTTCATGGCCTCAAGGGTCATGACCTGCTGGCCTTCGTTGACCTCCTGGCCTGGTTTCACGTCGACCGACACGACCTTGCCGGTGAGCGGGCTCTTGATGGCGCCGGCCGCAACGGCGGGCGCGGCGATGGGTGCCGCCACCGGGGCGGAGGCGAGGTGGAAGGCGACCGGAGCAACGGCGGGCAATCCACCGGGATCGATGCCTTCCTCGAACATTTCAACCGTCACTTCATACACCTTGCCATCAACCGTGACTCGCAATTTTTTCATGGTGACTGCGGAGGGAATAAAACGGCGCGCTTACAGGGGGATGTTGCCGTGTTTCTTCGGTGGCCGCGTTTCGCGTTTCGAGAGCGTGTTGCGCAGGGCCATCGCCAGCACGCCGCGCGTCTGCGCGGGCTCGATGATGTCGGTGATCATCGCCTTGCCCGCGGCCTCGTAGGGCGAGGCGAATTTCTCGCGATACTCGGCGGCGAGCTCCTGCTCCCTGGCCTGGGGGTCGCCGGCGGAGCTGATTTCGCGCTTGAAGAGAATCTTGACCGCACCCTCGGCGCCCATGACGGCGATCTCGGCCGTGGGCCAGGCGTAAACGACGTCCGCGCCCATGTCGCGGCTGCACATGGCGAGGTAGGCGCCGCCGTAAGCCTTGCGCAGGATGACGGTCAGCTTCGGCACGGTGGTCGCGGCATAGGCAAAGAGCATTTTCGCGCCGTGGCGGATGATGCCGCCGCGCTCCTGCGCGACGCCCGGCAGGAAGCCGGGGACGTCCACCAGCGTGACGATGGGAATGTTGAAGACATTGCAGAAGCGGATGAAGCGGGCGCCCTTGTCAGACGCGTCGATGTCGAGCGCGCCGGCCTTATGGGCGGGATTGTTGGCCACAAAGCCGGCCACGACGCCCTGCACGCGGCCGAAGCCCACCACGAGGTTCTTCGCAAAGTCGCGATGCACCTCGAGGAAATCGCCCTCATCGACCAGCCGGGCGATGACGTCGTGCACGGCGAAGGGCGCCTTGGCATCCTCGGGTACGAGCTGGTTCAGCACCGGGTCGGGCGACATGTCCACCTCCGGGGTGGGGCAATGCGGCGGATCCACCACGTTGTTGGAGGGCAGGAAGGAAAGCAGCTTGCGGGCGATCTGCAGGGCGTGGGTGTCGTCCTCGGCGAGAAAATGCACGTTGCCGCTCACCGTGGCGTGGGCCACCGCGCCGCCCACCTCGTCCATCGTGGTGCTCTGGCCGGTGGCCGCCTTGATGACTTCCGGGCCGCAGATGAACATGCTGGAGTTCTTCTGCGTCATGATGATGAAGTCGGACAGGGCCGGCGAATAGGCCGCGCCACCCGCGCACGGCCCGGCAATGATGGAAATCTGCGGCACCAGGCCGGAGAGCTCGACGTTGCGGAAGAACACCTCGCCGTAGCCGGAGAGCGATTCATCGCCCTCCTGGATGCGCGCTCCGCCCGAGTCGTTGATGCCGATCAGCGGAATGCCCGCCTTCTGCGCATAATCCATGAGGTCGCAGATCTTCTTGGCGTGGATGCGGCCGAGCGCGCCTCCGCCGACGGTGAAGTCCTGGCTGAAGGCCGCGACCGGCCGGCCGTCGACATAACCGACGCCGGTGATGACGCCGTCGCCCGGCATGGATTTGCCCTCCATGCCGAAGTGATGGCAATCATGCTGGGCATGCAGGCCCCATTCCATGAACGTGTTTTCCTGGAAGAGGACGGCGAGACGTTCGCGGGCGGTCAGGAGGCCCTTCTTGCGGCGCTCGGCGAGCTTGTCCTCGCCGCCCGCGGCGTAGGCGGCGCGGCGTTTTTGCTCGAGGTCGTTGAGCAATGCGGAGGAAATGGGCATGGCGAAGTTACCGGAGATCGAGGCGGGTGGGTGCGGCGAGAAAGGGATCGGTGAGGGAACCGGCCTAGATCGGCTTCGACGCGCAAAGTTCAGTCAACACCCCATGCGTCGATTTGGGATGCAAGAAGGCGACGAGCTTGCCCGCCGCACCTTCCAAGGGCTTTTCATTGATCAGGCGCACGCCGGCGCCGGCAGCCTGCGCCAGCTGGCCCGTGATGTTGTCCGTGCGGAACGCGATGTGATGGATGCCCTCCCCGCGGTCGGCCAGGAATTTGGCAATCGGGCTTTGGGGCGAGGTCGGTTCCAGCAATTCCAAATGGACGCCACCGACATCGAAGAACGCCGTGCGCACTTTCTGCGAGGCGATCTCCTCGCGATGCTCGCACCGCAACCCAAGCGCTTTTTCATAAACGGGTACGGTCTCGTCAAGCGATCGAACCGCGATGCCAAGATGATCGATTTGCTTAATCATTTCTTATGGGTATGGCTCGGGGGCACGCAGTATGACGCAGCGCGAAGATTAGCTCTGCGCATATTTTGGCAAAGTGCCCTCATCGCTTGGTCTTTCGGCGGTTCAGCGTTGCCAAGATAAGATTGCAGTCTGATGCACAGCGCCGAAAAAGCGGACAGCCGCGATTTGCGCTTTTATCACCTCGATGACAGCCCCGGTTAAACACGAAAAATCCGCTCCTTCTTTCTCACCAGCGACTTATGCGGATTGGCGGGCAACCGTCGAGCGGGAATTCAAAGGCGCACCGCTCGAGAAAAGATTCATGACGCGCACGCCGGAGGACATCGACGTGCTGCCACTCTACCGCCGGGAGGACGTGGCGGCATGGAAGCTCATGACCCCGCCAGGCGAACCACCCTACCTGCGCGGCACCCGGCCGCCCGGTGAAGGGGCGGGGCGCTGGGTGGCGTGCACCGAGCCTTCGGAATATGACTTTTCACCGCTGCCGGCGCTGGCCCTGGCCTTGGCGCGCCCCGGGAAAGATGCGCCGGTGCGGGCCGATCCGCTGGGCTGGCTGTTGCGCCACGGATCGCTCCCCATGCCGCTGGCGCGCTGCTTCGACGATGTGGCGGAGGGTATGCGGGAGACCGAAAAGGCCGGCCGGCCCGCCCGCCTCGTGGGCATCGGCGCGCACCTCTGGCATGAAGGCGGCGCCACGGCCGTGCAGGAGCTGGCGTTTGCCCTCGCCACCGGCGCCGAATACTGGCGCCGGCTGCTGGACCGTGGACTGGCACCTGCGCAGATCGCCGCGCACACGCACCTGGGTTTTGCGATCGGCGTGGATTTATTCATGGAAATCGCCAAGCTGCGCGCGGCCCGCGTGCTCTGGGCGAAGATGACCGGGGCCTTCGGCGCCGACGCCGGCGCGCAGAAGGTGTTCATGGTCGCGCGTACGGCCACTTGGGATAAAACGATCCATGATACCCACGTAAATCTGCTTCGCGTCACCACGCAGGCGCTTTCCGCCGTCGTCGGCGGGGCCGAGGCGATCGACATTCGTCCCTTTGATGAGGTAAGCGGCGGACCGACCAAGCTGGCGGCGCGCCTGTCGCGCAATCTCCACGCCATCCTCGCCGAGGAGTTTTCGTTCGAGCACCAGATCGATCCCGCCGGCGGCGCCTGGTACGTGGAAGCGCTCACCGAGCTGCTGGCCCGCAAGGCGTGGACACTCTTCCAAGAGGTGGAAAAGCGCGGCGGCATGGCCGAAGCGGTGCTCGCCGGCTACCCGCAGTCGCTCGTGGCCAAGGCAGCCGGGGACAAGCAGGCGCTGGTCGACACGCGCCGCCGTCCGATTCTCGGCACGACGGTCCAGCCCAACCTGCGGGAAGAGCCAAGGCACGCGCCCACGGCGGTGGCGTCCGGCATCGCGAGGCGCAAGTCCGTGCCGAAATCCATCAAGAGTTTCCCCGCCCTGCAGGCGGCGGCTGCGAAGCGCACCACGCTGCCCACGCTGCGCATCGCCTGGACGCAGAAGCGCGAGGCCAGCCCGACCGCAACCGCCCTCAAGCCGTTCCGCGCCGCCGAGGGCTTCGAGGCCGTGCGCCGCGCCGGGGACGATTTTCTCACCCGCACCGGCCGCCGGGCGAAGGCGTTCCTCGCCAAGATGGGCCCGCCGAAACAGCACCGGGCGCGTGCCAGCTTCTCCTCGGCCTTTCTCGCCATCGCTGGCCTCGAGACCGACGACCGGCAGAGCTTCACCACCGCCGAGGAGGCGGCCGCGGCGGCGGCGGCCTCCGACGCGGTCATCGCCGTGCTCTGCTCGACTGACGACACCTACCCGCAGCTGGCGCCGGTTTTCGCCCGGCGCATCAAGGCCGCCCGGCCTGCGCTCGTTGTGGTCCTCGCCGGCCATCCGGGCGAGCGGGAGCAGGAGTTCCGCGCCGCCGGTTTTGATGGATTCATTCACCCAGGCTCCAATGTCCGGACGACTCTCGCCGAACTGCAGCGTCTCGCCGGTGTCCTCTCATGAAAGTCCACCCGGATTTCACCCGGATTCCCTTCGACGATCCCGCGGCGCCCGCCGCGCCGGTCCGCCCCGCGGTGGAAGCAGCCCCATGGATGACCCATGAGCAGATTGCCGTGAAGCCCGTCCACACTGCGGCTGACATTGCGACGGTCGGGCAGCCGCTCGATTCGATGCCGGGCTTCCCGCCGTTCCTGCGCGGACCATACCCGACAATGTACGTCGCGCGGCCGTGGACGGTACGGCAGTATGCCGGCTTCTCGACCGCCGCCGAGAGCAACGCCTTTTATCGCCGCAATCTCGCCGCGGGCCAGATGGGCCTGTCGGTCGCCTTCGACCTCCCGACGCACCGCGGTTACGACTCCGACCACCCGCGGGTCGTGGGCGACGTCGGCAACGCGGGCGTGGCGATCGATTCGATCCTGGACATGAAGCAGCTCTTCGACGGGATCCCGCTGCGCGATGTCTCGGTGTCGATGACGATGAACGGCGCGGTCATCCCCATCATGGCGTTCTACATCGCCGCCGCCCTGGAGCAGGGGGCGAAGCTCCCGGAGCTGGCGGGCACGATCCAGAACGACATCCTCAAGGAGTTCATGGTGCGCAACACCTACATCTACCCGCCCGGGCCCTCGATGCGCATCATCGCCGATATCTTCGCCTACTGCGCGCAGCGCATGCCCAAGTTCAACTGCATCTCGATCTCGGGCTACCACATGCAGGAAGCGGGCGCCACGGCCGACCTCGAGCTGGCCTACACGCTGGCCGACGGCCTCGAGTATCTGCGCACGGGCGTGCAGGCCGGCATCGACATCGATGCGTTCGCCCCGCGCCTGAGCTTCTTCTGGGGCATCGGCAAAAACTTCTTCATGGAGATCGCCAAGCTGCGCGCCGCCCGCGTGCTCTGGGCGGAAATGGTGGCCCGGTTCCATCCCAAGAACCCCGGGTCGCTCGCGCTCCGCACGCACGCGCAGACCTCGGGCTGGAGCCTCACCGCGCAGGATCCCTTCAACAACGTCGCCCGCACCTGCCTCGAGGCGCTGGCCGCCGCCGGCGGCCAGACGCAGTCGCTCCACACCAACTCGCTCGACGAGGCGATGGCGCTGCCCACCGATTTCTCGGCCCGCATCGCGCGCAACACCCAGCTTTACCTCCAGCAGGAGACCGGCATCTGCCGGACGATCGATCCGTGGGCCGGTTCGTACTACGTCGAGCATCTCACCGACGCGCTCATCCAAAAGGCGCGCCAGCATCTGGAGGAAGTCGAATCCCTCGGCGGCATGGCCCGGGCCATCGAGACCGGCCTGCCCAAGATGCGCATCGAGGAGGCGGCCGCCCGGCGCCAGGCCGCCATTGATTCGGGCAAGGAAACCATCATCGGCGTCAACCAGGCCGTGCTCGAGAGCGAGCCGCCCATCGACATCCTCGAGGTGGACAACACCGCCGTGCGCGAAGCGCAGATCAAGCGTCTCCACGAACTCAAGGCCTCCCGCGATCCCGCCGCCGTGCAGGAGGCGCTCGACGCCCTCACCGCGGCCGCCCGCGACCGCTCGGGCAACCTGCTGGCGCTGGCCGTCGTCGCCGCGCAGGCCCGCGCCACGCTCGGCGAGATCTCCGACGCGATGGAAAAAGTGTTTGGACGTCACCAGGCGGTTGTCCGTACCATCGCCGGCGTGTATCGTTCAGAGTGGGGAGCCAGCCCGGAGCTCGAGGAAGTCCGCGCGTTGACCGACGCCTTTGCCGCGCGCGAAGGCCGCCGCCCCCGCATCTACATCGCCAAGCTCGGGCAGGACGGCCATGACCGCGGCGCGAGGGTCGTGGCCACGGCGTATGCCGACTTTGGCTTCGACGTGGACATCGGCCCGCTCTTCCAGACACCCGAGGAAGCGGCCCGCCAGGCCGTCGAAAACGACGTGCACGCCGTGGGCATGAGCTCGCTCGCCGCCGGACACAAGACGCTGCTGCCCCAGCTCGTCGCGGAGCTGAAGCGGCTCGGCCGGCCTGACATCATGGTCGTCTGCGGCGGGGTCATTCCACCGCAGGACTACGAGGCGCTCCGCGCCGCGGGCGTCGCGGCCATTTTCGGCCCCGGCACCAGGCTGCCCGCCACCGGCCGCGAAATCATGCGCCTGCTCAACGAGCGCCTCGGCCACGCCTGAGCGCCGGGCGGTCAGCGCTTCGGCTCGGGCGGTTTGATGAGGATGGAAACGACCTCCGTCGATTCCACCAGGCGGCGGTCCTTGACTGCGGGATCGAATTTCCACTGGCGTACCGCGGCCAGCGCCGGTTCGGAGAATGCCGGATGGTTGCATTCGACGACCTCCGCCGACTCCACCTCGCCCCGGGTGTTGATCCGGCAGCTCACCTTGACCCGGCCCTCCAGCACGTTTGCCATGAGTTCGATTGGATAGACGGCCCTGACGGGACGGGTGGGTACGGCGTGGAATTCTTTCTTCCGTCCGCTCCAAAAATCGTCTGTTTTTTGCTTTTGCGCGGCGAGGTAAGCCGCCGGCATCCTAGAGTGCAGCAGCTCAACGCCGTCGGAGAAGATATGCACTATGTAGTTCCCCTCTTCGAGGGGTATCTCCAGCTGGAAATTCAGATCAAAGTCTTCCTCCTTGCCGGCCTCCAGGTCCGGCATGCGCGAGAAAACGACGCTCGTGTCTTTCCAGGTCGTGAGTTCCAGCACGAAAAAACAGTTCTTGAGCGTGACGTCCGATTTCGCAATGCCCTGGATCTCCATTTCATAGTTCATGCGCGCCGCGCCGCCGATTATCTCCAGATGACGGGTTGTAACGTTAAACTTCGGGAGGGCGACGAAGCCCGGCAAATAAGCCGGCGCCTTGACGAGGCCGAACCGCCGGCCGTAGGCCTGCTGGAGCTTTCCATCCACATCGATTTCCGGGAAGCCGTTGCGAATCTCCCGCACCATCCGGAGCCGGCCATCTTCGTTGACGACAAAGGCGTTTTGGGCGGACGCGCGCGGGGTGATCGCCAGGACGCTGAGCACCAGCAGATGCATGACCTTGGGAGGGGTTAGCATGAATATTCCTCTAGGCCGGAATTTCTCGCGAGAACAGCAGAAAGGGGCGCACCATGGCGGCGAATGTCATGTTGCCAAGCTGGGCGCCGGCTCCATCTTTTGGTTGCGACACATGACAAAGCCGGTCCACGCGCATCCCGACTGGCGGCCCGAGAACGCGGGCTCCGAGTTTGCCGCCCGCATCGTGCCGGCGGGGGCCAAGGCATCGTGCCCCGCAAAGTCATCCCATGTGCCGCGCCGCCGGCGGCTTTCGCCGGAGGAGTATGCCGAAGGCGTGCGACGGGGCGACCGGGCGCTGCTGGCGCAGGCCATCACGCTGATCGAGAGCGACGCCTCCGCCCGCATTGACGAGGCACAGGCCGTGCTCGCGAACCTGCTGCCGCACACGGGCCGTTCCGTGCGCATCGGCATCACGGGCGTACCCGGCGCGGGCAAAAGCTCGCTCATCGAGGCCTTGGGCACCCGGCTTTGCCGCCAGGGCAAAAAGGTGGCCGTGCTCGCGGTCGACCCGAGCAGCAGCATCAGCCGCGGCAGCATCCTCGGTGACAAGACGCGCATGGAACAGCTGGCGCGCGAACCCAACGCCTTCATCCGGCCCTCGCCCTCGGGCGGCGCGCTGGGCGGCGTCGCCCGCAAGACGCGCGAGACCATCCTCGTCTGCGAGGCGGCGGGCTACGAGGTCATCCTGGTCGAGACCGTCGGCGTGGGGCAGAGCGAGATCGCCGTCCGCTCCATGGTGGATTTCCTGCTGCTGCTCACGATCACGGGCGGCGGCGACGACCTGCAGGGCATGAAGCGCGGTGCGCTCGAACTGGCCGACGCCGTGGGCGTGACGAAGGCCGACGGCGCGAACGCCGCGCCCGCCCGGGCCACCCGGCGCCTGCTGCAGGATTCGCTGCATTATCTGGCGCCGCCGACGCCCGGCTGGCCGGCCCGCGCGCTGATCTGCTCGGCGCGCACGGGGGCGGGCGTGCCCGAGCTGTGGAGCACGGCCGAGGAGTTTCTCCAGACCACGCGGGCCAACGGCGCGTTTCTCGAGCGCCGCCGCCGGCAGAATCTCGCCTGGGCGCAATCAATGCTCGAGGAGGCGCTACGCCATCACTTTTTCCGCCAGCCCCGGGTGGCGGCGCGCCGCGCCGCGTGGGAACAGGCGATTCTCGACGGCAAAATCCCCGTCACCGCCGCCGTGCGTGAGTTGCTGGCCCTGGGCGGGGAGTGAACGGCCATGCTTTTTCACCCCGGCGTTTCCCGTTTCCACCCGGACCGTGGCTGACGGCCATCCGCACGGAAACGGGCAAGCGGCCGGAAAGCGGCAGTAAGGCGATCACGGCACGGCGACGACCGTGCAGGGGGCCCGCTGTTCAACGTAGCGCGTGATGGGGCTTTTGGCTCGCGTGGCGGCGGACGCATGATCGTGTTTACCCATGATGATGCAGTCGGCCTTGATCGCATCGCCATACGCGACGATCTCCCGGGCCGGCTCGCCCTCGCGGATGGTGGTCGAGACCTGGTACCCCTCGTCACGGAGGTAGCGTTCGAGGCGCTCAAGCTTGTCGATGGCCGCGGTTTCCTCCTCGGTGCTGAGCACGCCGGGCGCGATCTCCCGGCTGCCGGACGAGACATGCATGAGGACGAGCTGGCTGCGGTTGCGGCGGGCCAGCATCGCGGCGCACTCGATGACCTCGGGAGTTTCCTCGGAGAAATCGATGGGAACGAGGATCGTGCTCATGCAGCCATTGTAATGATCGGCGGGCAGGCTGACTCCGCAAATCTTGCCAAAAACCGTGCGTGTAAAAAACCGGATGCGCCAGCCATGCCGGCGGGCGCCCAGAACAATATACGCCCAACAATTGGCAAGCGGTGCGAAGCGGAATCCCGGCATTTGGCGTACATATTTACCGTTGTTCTTTGGTTACCTCCGCATCGCTGGCACGCCGGCAGCCGATGCACCGGATTCCGCCTTCGCCACCCCTGACAAGGCATGAATCCACGGAAATTCCGCCCGGATTAAAACCCGGGCGGTTGGTGAACACGATCAAGGTAATCCCTCTCGTGGTTCACGTGATTGAGGACTAAGTGCGCAGCTCCCCGCGGGAAACCGCGGGGAGCTTGCACGCGCCCGCCGTTTTCCCAGCCTAACCCCAACAACCTCTGACGCCCGCGTTGCCGCCGCCGCAACGCGGGCATTTCATTTTTCGACGGGAGCCAGAATGCCGTCGCGCCAACCGATGCGGTGGGGCGTGCCGAGCCCGGCCATCGGTCGCCCCACGTGTGCGCGGCGTGTTCGGGCGGCCGGGCGGGCCGACTTTCGGCGGGGCGTCAGCGGCAGGCGGCCGACGGGGCGATGGGCTTCGAGCGTTGGTCGCAGGACGCGGCAGGCGCGGGAAATCAGCCGGACGGTCCCGCCTCCGCTCCGTCGGCACCGCCCGGAGCGGGAGGGAAATGGTGTTTTGGTTTGCCGCCCACCTGATTAGGTGGATGTTGACTGGCGCGCACTGTCCATGTCGAACGAGATTCCATTAGCTCAATCA
>Ga0187854_10003671_pt1 | contig 11996 bp, 12 predicted proteins | sample June2016WEW_6_15_FD_132445 | JGI IMG/M metagenome (GOLD analysis project Ga0187854, IMG submission 132445) | Peatland microbial communities from SPRUCE experiment site at the Marcell Experimental Forest, Minnesota, USA - June2016WEW_6_150 | ecosystem: Environmental > Terrestrial > Soil >...
GCCGTCGGGAGAAATGGATGGAAAGGATTTTTCTCGCGCACCGGACCGGGAAGTTTCCGCCGGCTCTCCGCCGACCTAGCTTGATGCCGTAACCCCGCCTCTCCCCGTTCCTGATACGCCCTCACCCAACGATAAACTACGTCTTTACTTACTCCCAACTCCTTACTCAACAAAGAAACCGGCAACCTTTCTTCTAACCGCAACTTCACACAACAAAGTTTCAACTCCAACCCATACCGCTTCCCAAACCAACTCTCTTTCCCTTTACTCTTCCTCTTGACTTCCTCCACATTTTCCATCATGACACTCCCTTTCTCTCCCAAGAGAGTGTCACCCATTTTTACCCTTTTCCTGGCCCTACGATCTGGTAGTTAGCACACCGATTCTCTTTAAAGACGACCGAGGAATAATCCGGTTTAAGATATTTATTCAGATTCCTATTCGCTTGGGTCTCCAGCTCTAGCCGGTCGACCAGGAAGAGAGCTCTGCGGTCGTTGTTTGTTCGGAGGTAGAGTTTTATGATCGCACCCGCTACAAGGGTCTTTCCTGTCCCTGTGGCCATCTCAAAAAGGAACCTGTTTTTGTTTTGGGAAACCGATTTCTGCAGGACTTTTACCGCTTCAAGTTGATAGGGTCTGAGAAATTTTAAGCCCGTATCCTCGATGAATTGTTTCCTTAAAGATTGATCCCTCCATCTTGGATCCTGCTGGTAATGAGGGTTCTGGGTAAGGACGATATAATCCTCTCGAACATCCTCTTGGATCAGCTTATTTTGATCGGGTGCAAATTTCTTTTGTCCTTTAAGGGTTTCCGATGATGGAAAATGAGAGATTCTGGTTGGGTTCCCTAATTCTTTATCCCAAAAATAATGGATGTTCCCATTGGAGAGGATGATGAAATGGACCTTTTGCGAGTTAGAATATTGTCTCGCTTTTTCTTTTCCAATAAGGGGGTCTTTGTCTTCTGATTTTGCTTCGAGAACACAGACTGGAAATTCTTCATTATCCAAGAGGAGATAATCAAGGTATCCTTTTTTAATTTTTTCAAAATCATCTCCAATTTCTTCGAGCTTGACCCCAGGTTCAAGAAGGATGGTTGCGGGACCTGCCGGGGAGTTAAAAAATCTCCATCCAGCGTCTTCGAGCAGCTTATTGATTTTGATGCGTGCTTTCGCTTCTTTCTGCATCAGGAAAGGAGTTACTGTTCGGATTGATTGACCTTAACCTAATTACCCGTCTAATACACCAAATTTTCAAAAGAATCAATGTTTTATTTGGTTGCTCTTTCCTAGAAACCCTCTGAAATTTCTTAACAAATAGACAAGAAGAGATACCTCTAGCGGGACCTCTTCTCCCTCCCATCTCACACATACATCCATCCCCACTCCGGACTCCAAACCTTCTTCCTATCTCTCAGAATGGGGTCAGCCTCATCCTCAAACGAAGTGCACCACTTGTTCTGACGTTCCCAGGTTTTCAGGAACGCAAGCATGGCGTTATGGGCGACCCAGAAATTGGCGTAATTCTCGCTATACTTTCCATTCGCACGTTCCTTCACTTTTCCAGATAGCTCAAACAACCGTGTGACCGCTTCCTGGATCATGTCGTCATAGATGGATTGCGCTAAAGGGTTTCTTGAGAAATTCTTTACGAACACCTTCTTGGCCAAGGGGTAACAGACCGCTTGATTGAAATTCTCTCTGTCGATGACGATCTGCTTTTTCGAGTAGTTCTTGACAAAGAACCCCTTGACTCGTGCTTTGTAAGCTTGGTCGGAAGAAAGACCATAGGCTTTCCTGACATCTTCGGTGGACATTCCTGGTTGAAGATAAACTTTTTCCCTTCGAATTTCTGGAACTGGCCCCATGGTTCCTCCTTTCGTGATTGAGTAGGATTGGATGAGAATTAGCTGAAGTGAAAATTGAGTTACCTTGAAGTGCGGCAGAAGAGGGGAAACGCCAGATACCCAGATTCAAACCTAAGTCTCTAGCATTTCGGATAGTTATATATATGAAGGGATTTGGTTATCTTGAAAAAGTGGGGTTAAATCGGTAGGAAAAATGTCGATGGGTGGTGAAAACGGGGGGGGATTTTCGGGAGAACTTTCGATAAAAGAAGGATGAATACGAATTTTAAAGTTTTTAGAATTTATGCCGAAAGGGACAAGGAACGCGTGAAATCCTAAAAGTCTAAAGGTTCAGTCAAGAAGTAAATGACCATAGGAGGAACTTTTTGTGACAGCATGTAAAGACGGACAGAGAAGCATTACTTCCTGAAAGCTTGGCTTGACCACTTTCCATTATATGTATACTTCAACAAGGAATCCGCAGGATGATAGGATGATCGCGTAAGCCTAAATTGCCCAATCTTTATGAGAAAACGAGGTGATCTCAAATGATGCAGTCAGGTTCCGAGGAGACAATTGAACACCTTTTTGAGTATTCGATCGAAATCGAATATAAAGCTGCTCATATCTACGAAACACTCTCAAAACTGTTCTCACATGTGCCGGGACTCACTGTTTTCTGGCAGGGATTGGTTGAGGATGAAATAAGGCATGCGACAATACTGCAAGAGATACGGAAAATGTTGACTCCTGAAAAGCTTTTATCGCGCTCCGACAAAAAGATCTGGGATGATGTTGCCGGTATCCAACGCAACCTTAGCAAGGATTTAATTGCAGCAATCAATACTTTGCACGATGCTTATGAACTGGCACACGACCTAGAGTTCTCCGAAGTGAATGCCGTATTCAAATTCTTGGCAGCGGAGTTTGTTCCTTTCGACGAACGGAAGCAATTCGTTTTTTCTGACATTGATCAACATCAAAAGAAGCTCTTGGATTTCAGCCGCAACTTCGGAGGGAGAGACTGGAGAAAAGGGATCGATATCCAGCGCATCTGACGTGGTCAGCCTGCCAACAACAAAAGACTTATAACAACTGCTTGCACACGGAACGGAGTTCACTGGCGCTCATTCCCTCATGTGATACGGGCCATTATTCTCTCTTTCAATTAATAAGTGCGTTACCTGCTTAGTCTTGACTAAACTGCACCTTTGTAGGCAAAGGCGAGCAAAGGCGAGAATCGCACCACTACTTATTTTGACACTGTCTGTCAGATAAGGTGAGGACAAATAAATTTATCCTTTCAACTTTTCCTAGAAGAGGTTTGACCTTCAAGATTGAACCTCCATTTTTCAGCTACGAGGATCCATTCCGGACTAACCTGGTTCTTACCAAAATCCATTACGGTCTTTTACTTTCAAATAATCCAAAATATCAGAATGTGGCACCCTATTTCTGAGCATGTCAACAACGTCCTTTAGCTTGTCCTCCAGATCTTCGTAAGCTCGCACCTGGGCGGGATGATTCTCCATTATTTGATTTATCATGGCATCCAGAGTGGCGATTCTGTCATCTTTTTTGGTTAATCGGGATTTGAGGTCTGCAATTTCATTTCTCAGGAAATTCAAAGCTTGCTCGTTTTGGTCATCTGTAGGGGCCTGTTTGTTGGGCTCGGTCATGGTGGCATTTCTCCTTCAGGCTTAATTTTAATTTTGTTCAAGGATGAACCTTTAAGGGAAATCTCTTAAAAGCTTAAAGGGTCATTACCTGGGCAGGACTGGACCAGAGCAAAAACAAACAGCTGTTTGTTTTTTTCCGTCATGAAAATGGAATCGCTGGATACAAGCTTTTTCATGAATCCGCTTCCAGTGGACGGTGTTTACCGGTGTTTAGGGGTGTTTATGGCGGCCCTTAACACATCGGAAGGGTAGGAAGTCATTCTTTTTATTCCGAAATAGAGGATCTGAAGGAGAGGTGTTAAGGTGTTTGGTCAAAAATGGGGGGACGAGTATAAAATCCTATTCGTCGGATTAAGGACGGAGGAACTCGGGTTGGATACTGGAAAGGATGTGGAAGGGTTAGAATTGGGTCTGATTAAAATGGGGCGTCCGGGTAAAGAGTCCTCAAAGGCTATTTTTTCCTTGACTGTCGGGGAATAGGAGAGTATTTTTTGATTAACCATCCCAATCTTTTTCTGGTTAACCAGCAATCTGCCCTTTGGCCTTCTGGAGTAAAGGATAAAAAGGAATTTCCGGAAGGAGCCTATACAAAGTTTCCTGGGGAATTTTTATTCCTTTGGAGGCCCATTTCTTATCAATGGTTTCGGTTTGCATTGGTCTTGTCAAGTCTTGATAACTCATCGGTAGCAGGTTCGGAAACGGTGACCTCAGAGACCCAAATAAGGAGAAATTATGGACTTTTTGACTGCTCTTTCCACAACCATCGTTTTCCTCTTTGCCTCACCCGATATTGGCTCCAACCCAGTCCCAATTGGCACCGGGTTCTTGGTTCGGTATGAAATTACCAAAGAAAAATATGTCCCATTCATTGTAACTGCAAAGCATGTAATAGGAGACTTTAAAAAGGTTTTTGCACGATTCAATTCCAAGGAAGAAGGAAAGCTTGCAATTATTGAATATGACCTAGAAGGAATCAAGAAGACCGGGGACTATTTTGAAAACCAAGATTCCGGCGTCGATATTGCAGTATTCAGGACCCCCCATTTTAACGTAACGAAATATGAATCGATTCCAATTGAAATGATCGCAAAAAAGGAAGATTTTGCATCAGAAGATATTAAGCAGACTGATAGAGTAATATTCCCAGGCCTGTTAATTAACTTCCTTGGTGGCTCAAAAAACTTCCCAATTATGCGCGATGGTTCAATTGCCCTAATTCCTAGTGAGAAAGTTCCGATATCTTACATAGTAGGCTCACGCACAATCAATACGCAACAAGAGCTCATTTTTTTGAATTCCCTTTCCTTTCAAGGGTTGAGTGGCTCCCCCATTTTTTTATGGCCAGGTCCAAGGCTAAAAAATAATTCTTTTAATATTGGTGGTGCCCGTTATCTTCTCCTTGGTGTGATGCATGGCTTTTATCCAGCAATCCCGCGTGAGGTAAATAAAATAGAAACTACTGACGCTAAATATTATTAAAGTGACAATTCTGGAGTCTCAATTGTATTTCCAAGTTGGCGACTTCGTGAAATTTTTGAAATGGAGTCTCTTAAAAACCGCATTAAAGAGATTACAAAAGATGTAAAATAGGTCTCTAAAATGGGTGTTCAACTCGCAATCGTCAGTTCCTGGCCATGGTTCCCACTGATGACTTGGAAGGGATAATGCACCCAAGCTTCACATGCGACCCTTTAAACTTGCTCTCAAACCTCTCGGATCGAGCTGAATCAGCTAGCAACAGCTGTCCATCTAGCTGAACCGATAGCTGAAAGCTGGTAGGTTGGACTCGGAATCGACCGTAGAGAGCTGAATTCAGCTCGACACAGCTAGCTGTTACGGGGAAAGGTCGGTTCAGAACTGCTAGCAGGTGCTGAATCAGCAGTTTCAGCAGTCGAGGGATCTTCGCTGATGGCCGAGGCTATAGCTGAAGCTGGTGGAAATTTCAAAAAATATGTGATATAAAATATTTTTGATGGGAAATAGAACATTTTTTAATTTCTTTTCAGTATTCTTTGGTTTTTAGGGTTCTGTTCCAGGACCCAAGAGTAAGATATGAATCCGTTTGACTCTGAAACTCTGCGACTTATTCTATTATTTTTTGTACCTGGATTTATTTCTATGAGGGTATATGACCTTTATGTACCTTCTGAGAGGAGAGATTTTTCCAAGTCTCTTTTGGAAGCAGTAAGCTTCAGCTGCGTCAATTTTGCTATCACATACTGGGCCATAGTAGCAATACACTCGGATGGGTTTCCATTAAGGAATCCTATTTCGTATTACCTTTCCTCGATAGGAATCTTATTTCTTGCTCCCGTCCTTTGGCCAATTCTTTACTCTAAGATGACAGAGTTACCTTTTTTCCGTCAGCGAATAATTCACCCAATCCCTAAGCCTTGGGATTACTTTTTTTCCAAGCGCCAATCACTGTGGGTAATCATACATCTTAAAGATGGTAGACGGATTGGGGGGCGTTATGACACCGGGTCTTTTGCTTCCTCTTTTCCCGCAGGAACAGATTTATATAGAAGAAGTCTGGGCGCTGGATGAAAAAGGCCGCTTCAGACAAAAGATAGAAGGCTCACGCGGACTTATTATTTCGAAGGAAGACTATGAAGCAATAGAATTCTTTGAACAGCAATAGGAGGAGATATGTCTGACGATAGCAAGAAACCGTTTGATACCGCAAAGCCGCTCAAAGAAGGTTATCAACCCGTAAAGAAGGGGTACCAACCGGGTACAAGTACCTTGAATCCCGCGAAGCCCCCGCAAGGTGGATCTGGGGTCCCTCCGAAGGAATCTGGAAAAGAGGGGGCGGGAAAAAAATAAAAAAGTAAATTGCTACGTTAAAATCCAACAGGATCTTGAAATGGAAATTCATTGGAGCGGATGGAAGATATTTCATATGAATGATCTTTCGAGCATTCCAGAGAAGAGGGGTGTATATCAATTCCGATGCCCGGATGATGATAAAACCCCAAAGACTATTTCTCGACTATTGGATAAAGATATTGATGGAATCATATATGTCGTGAAATCGGATAATTTATCTAGAAGAATAAACGCATTTTGGAAAACTGTCACAAAGAGAGACCGAAGTAGACATGCAGCCGCGTGGACCTACTGTAGCTATGATTATGAATCAATCTTTTTGCCGGACCGTCTTCAAATCAGATATTTCGTTGGTGGGGACCCCGAATGCCTCGAATTTGATCTTCTTCTCGAGTATTTTAAAAGATTCAAAGACCTACCCCCTTTAAATAGCAGCCGTGGCAAATATCCAAACGATTGGAAAAAGAAATTTGCAGAGATCTTTGGGAGAAAACCTTTACCCGCTTGAAAAAAGCATCTATTACTTGAGGAAGAATGTCAGAGGAAAGAAATAAAATAAGTAGGAACGAGATTCGAGACGCCCTTCTACGTTCGGGATATCTACTTGAGAGCCGTGTCGAAAGCCTCCTCCGTGAACACTGGGGATATGTCGAGACCAACGCTTCCTATCAAGACCCTGATACCGGAAAATCACGGGAACTTGATGTCTATTCTATGGCTGCGGTAAAAGCCGGCCCCGCGGAATATGATTTCGTCTTCGCTGTCCTTTTGGTCGAATGCGTAAACAATCCTCAGCCGATCGCTTTGCTTACTAAGGAACCCCTGACTCCGTTCTTGCATCATCACGATGTCAAAATCGCTGGACTTCCGGTGAAGATCCGCGTTGGAGGACGCAATTCGTGGCAAGGTTTAGCCGACTTTCTCGGAATGGAGAATTACCACCATTACTGCCAAGGTAGGGTCGCTACCCAGTACTGCTCTTTTTCAGGAAAAAAGGGCGGTTCTCAAAAGGAATGGTTTGCCACACACGAAGGTAGTCACTTCGATACTTTGAAAAAGCTTTGCGACTCTACAGACTACTTCCAGGACCGCCACTTCAAAAGTTGGAGGTTCGCAGAGAAAGAGTGGGTGAACGTAGAGTTCTACTACCCATTGCTTATTGTTCAAGGAGAGTTGCTTGACGCGAGAGTGGGGAAGAGCACTGTGACACTTAAGAGAGCGGCTCATCTCCAGTTTCGTCGTTCCGCGGTCATGGGAGGTAAGGAGGAGCACTATCAGATTGATGTAATAGAAGAACGATATCTTTCAAAATATCTTGAGATAGTAGATCGAGAACTCGAAAAAACTGCTCGTCTGCTGCGGCGGAGACATAAGGCTGTTCGTGATGCGGTTGACCAGATAGTAAGAAGAGCACGGAGACTGCGGTCGATTGAAAGAATAAGAAGGGAAATGGAATTTTGAATTCAGTGAAGCCAAAAAGCTAAGAGGGAATCGGCCTATAATTTTTCTTCCTGGTCATTCTCTTTCCGAAAATTTATCCTCTCCCCCCAGAAATCCACTAAACACCTTAACACCGTCGCCCCTCTTTATCGAATCCAGAATATTTTTGCTGAGATCCTCCTGAGAAAGGGTGTTAAGTAGGGAGGTAAACACTGGACAAACACCTTAACACAGAACGAACGGCTGTTCGTTTTTCTGGGTTCAAGCCGGTAGCTGGAATGCTGGCAGTTTTCCCCGAGGGCGATTTTAGCGGTACGATTGGAACGGTGTTTACCCGTGTTTACTGGGTGTTTAGGGGGGTGGTAAACACGGTGGGAATTCTGTAAAGGTTATGAATTATTCCGGTTTGATGCTCCGAGAGGAAGGGTGTTAGGGTGTTAAGGCTGAAAAGGGGGTAGGAAAAAATTAAATTGACATGGGAAGGATGGGGGTGAGGAGACTGTTGGATCTTCCTAAAAGGATTGATTGACAGTTTAATTCTAAAAATGTAGAGTGTTTCCTGAAAGGAATGACTGACAATCCCCCTTGGCAAGCCTAAATTACTTTTTAAAACAAATGATTTATGTACCCCTCGGCGGAAAATAAGCCGTATTTTAGTGGGTGCCCTAATTTTGTACAAACCTTCGGCCTCCGAGCCCTCAGAGGATCGGGCCAATATTAACCTTGTCTTCAAGCGCCCTCAAGCGGCCTTTGACCTATGGAAAGGGGTACCGGGAAAAATCAAAGATCAGAAATGGGAGCTTCAAAAAGCCCACATCCTTTTCCAATCGAGTGGACAAAAACATGAATAACGTAGAGGAGAAAAAAGAAGAGCTCATCGAGGAATTGGTAGACATCCGCCAGCGGATGAGCGAATTGAACAGATCGGCAATCCCCAATAAGCTCACGGAAGAAGAACCCATGAAGAGTGAGGAGCACTACCGAAACTTGGTAGAAGTCTCCCCTGATATGATTGCTTTGCACAGCCGAAGGAAGTATGTCTACATGAATCCTGCGGGAATAAAAATGTTGCGGGCAGCGGGACAAGGGGATCTGATCGGAAGATCGATCTTTGAGATTATCCATCCTGAATGGCTAGAAATGGTCAGGGAACGAATTAGCCAGCTAGAGCAAGGAAAAGGGGTTGCCCTGCTTGAGGAAAAATACATCGGGCTTGACGGGACGATTGTGGATGTGGAGGTTGCGGCATCCCCAATCTTCTTCCAGGGCGAGCGCATGGTGCAGGTTATTGCCAGAGACATCACCGAACGCAAGCGGGCAGAGGAGGCCTTGCGGGAAAGCGAGAGGCAAGCCCAACAATCGGCCCGGGAGAAGGCCACATTGTCCGAGATCGCCCGGATCATCAGTTCTACCTTGAGCATTGAGGAGGTATACAAATTATTCTCGGAAGAGGCGAAAAAGCTTATTTCCTTTGACCGAATCACCGTTACCCTCGTTAGCCAAGAAGGAAACACTCTGGTCAATCGTTACGTTGAGGGAACTTCGGCCCCTGGAAAGGATCAGGGATCGACCTTCCCCAAGGAGGGAACGGCCACTGCCGGGGTAATTCAAGGCCGAAAGGGTCTTATCTTTAATCTCCAAGAGGAAAGCGAGGTCGATTCACTCTTCCCTGCACTCTTGCCTGAATTCAGGGCGGGTCTTCGCTCGCTGTTATCCGTTCCTTTGATCTCCCGGGATCAACCCATAGGAGCGCTCCATCTTCATTCGAGAATCTATAAAGCCTATTCGGAGGGAGACTTGAATCTGGCGGAGAGTATTGCCAACCAGATCGCCGGGGCCATCGCGAATGCCCAGCTTTTCAGCGAACTGAAGCGCACGGAAGAAGCCCTCCGCCGGAGCGAACTTTTTCTGCGAGATGTATTGGATACCCTTCCCATTTCAGTTTCGATAACGGACAAAAATGGAAAAGTCCTTCTCAACAACCCCGCTCGTAACAAGACTTGGGGGGGGGAGGAATTTAAAGGTATCTCTCAGCTTGGCAAGTATAAAGGATGGTGGGCAGATACCGGGGAAAAAGTAGAAGAAGATGAATGGGGGCTGGCCCGAGCGGTTAAGGAGGGAAAAACTTCCCTCAATAGGATGATGCATATAGAAACGTTTGATGGCCAGAAAAAAACGATTCTTAACTCGGGAGTTCCGATCCGGGATAAGAGTGGAGAGGTAATCGGGGCCATTAGCGTCAACCAGGACATCACTGAATTAAAAAGGGTGGAAAGCCAAGTTAAAAAACTTTTGCAATCGGTCAGTGAGAAACAAGAAGAACTCCGGGCCCTGGGTGTTCGTCTGGCCGAGGTTGACGAAGAAGAGCGGCGACGGCTGGCCCGGGAACTGCATGATCGTGTGGGTCAGAACCTTACCGCACTGGGTATCAACCTGAACATCCTCTGCGCCAACTTGCCGGCTGAAGGTGCAGCGAAAACGAGCAAATTCGTGGAGGATTCTCTAAGACTCGTCACGGAGACGGTGGGGGATATCCGGAATCTAATGGCCGAACTTCGACCCCCGGTACTGGACGAATACGGATTGCTGGCCGCGCTGCGCTGGTATGGAGAACAATTTTCAGAGCGCACCGGGGTGGCCACGGCGATACGGGGAGACGATAGGATGCAGCGTCTTTCGTCAAGCAAGGAGATAGCCCTTTTCCGCATCGCCCAGGAAGCCCTGACCAACGTAGCCAAGCATGCCCGGGCGAGCCATGTGACTGTGACCCTGGAAAGGGTAGACGAAAAAACCGTTATGAGCCTTGCGGATGATGGTGTGGGGTTTGATAACCGGGGCTATCCATCGCAGGGAAAGCCTACCAGTTGGGGATTAATTACGATCCGGGAACGGGCCGAGGCCATCGGGGGGCAGGTGAAAATTGAATCCGAGCCGGAGAAGGGCACTCGGATTGTAGTTGAGGTTGAAGGTTGATTTTATGCCCATTAGAGTCTTTTTAACCGATGACCACGCCATTGTCCGGGAAGGCCTGCGCCTGATACTGGAGGCAGGGGGAGATATCGAAGTGGTGGGTGAAGCCGCAGACGGACGGAAGGCTGTACGCGAGGTGCGACAGCATTGTCCCGACGTGGTAATCATGGATATTGCCATGCCAGAGTTGAACGGAATCGAAGCCACGCGCCAGATTCGTGAGTCCTGCCCTTCTACCCAGGTTATTATCCTCTCAGTTTACTCCACAACTGAGCATCTCGCCCGGGCTTTAGAGGCCGGGGCCAAGGGCTACCTGTTGAAAGAATCGGCTGGCCAGGAGGTGGTAAAGGCCTTGCGTGCTGTCCATGCGGGTCGTCGATACTTTTACCAGAGTATCTCCGAAAAGATGGTTGACGATTATATGGCCCAGAGGCAGGGGGTCGCTGAGAAGAGCCCGGTGGAGCGTCTTAGTAATCGCGAACGGGAGATCCTACAATTAGTCGTGGAGGGGAAGAGCAGCGCCGAGATTATCTATCTCTCTCCTAAGACAGTGGAGACCTACCGCAGCCGGCTGATGCAGAAGTTGGAGATCGATGACCTGCCTGCTGATAAGTGAAGTTGGAAAATTGGGATATGAAGTTTATGGCCAGGAAAGTCTTCATAGATTAACTGAATGGACAGCAGAAAGAATGATGTTTGGACATACAGATACCAAACTGATTGAAGGATTAGCAAGGATGGATGTATCAAAATTAATTTTTGGGAGTGAGAGCCGCCAAGCCAGCACCCGACGGCTCGCCCAATCCATAATGGCCACAAGATAACAAAACCCCCTCGCCATGGACAGGTAACAGATATCCGTCACCCACACGTGGTTGGCTTGGGTAATTTCCAACCCCCGCAGCAGATAGGGGTATACTCTGTGCCCCGGATGCGGCTCAGAAAGCCGGGCCTTCTGATATAAGGCATGGAGGTCCATCTTCCCCATCAGCCTACGCACATGGCCCCGGCCCACCTGATAAACCCGGTCCCGGAGCTCATCCCGGACCTTCCGGCTGCCGTAAAAGGGATACTTCAGATGGATCTCATCCATGGCCCGCATCAAATCCGCATCTCGCTGATCCATCGGGACTGCCGGATAGTAATAACTCGAACGACAGATCTCCAAGATACGACACTGCCGGCTGATCGGCAATTCATGGGTCCGGTCGATCATTTCTTTGCGCTCGACCC
>Ga0187854_10003682_pt1 | contig 11969 bp, 9 predicted proteins | sample June2016WEW_6_15_FD_132445 | JGI IMG/M metagenome (GOLD analysis project Ga0187854, IMG submission 132445) | Peatland microbial communities from SPRUCE experiment site at the Marcell Experimental Forest, Minnesota, USA - June2016WEW_6_150 | ecosystem: Environmental > Terrestrial > Soil >...
ATCTGATCCGTCAGGCACTGGAAATGCGACTTCGGCCGGGGCTGAAGGCCCCTCTCTCCATCGACACGCGTGAGGCGGTTCAGCGCCCCGCCTTGTAGGCTTGTGTTCGCAGCTCGAACCGATGTGCGTGGCCACCCGGCTGCTTGGTCACGGTCATTCCAGGTTTGCGGTTACCGTCAACGAAAGACGTAGGGCTGGGGCTTGCCCTGCACCATACGGTACAGGGCTTGCCCCGGCTTGGCCGTCCCGCCATGGCGGGAGGCGGTCCTACATTCTAATTGGGAAACTACCGAAAATGGAGCGGATCTCTCAGGTTCTGTAACTCCCGGCAATAATAGAGTGCGGCAGGCTGTCTTTCCTTGAATCGTAGCGGGTAGGAGCGAACCGCCGCACATCTACTGCCGTATTCCCGCCACATAACCCCTCACGGCTGGCCATGTACCGCTGCCATAAACGCTCGGAGCGGCACAAAGCTGTAACCTCGCTTCTTGAGCTCGGGGATGAGCCGCGATAGCAATTCAACCGTCTGCGGCAGCTCATGGAACACGAGGATGTGCTGGTCAACACCCTGGCGCTCGCGCTGTTCGATGCGGCGCAAAACGTAGTCATAGTCCGATGGCTTGGGGCACTTGGCCGAGTCATGGCCCGCACAGAAGTAGTCTTCGGAGTCGACGTCTCGCAGCGCCGGCGGCACGGCTGTGGACCTTGTCATGACGTGGTAGCCGCGCGCTTCGATCTTTTTCTGCAGCTCCGGCCAAATGGTCCAGTCCGGCGGGCGCAGAAAAGCGGGCTTGGCGCCGGTAATTGTCTGGATGAATAGTGAGGCCCGCTCGATGTCGTTCAGCACCCATTCTTCACCATATCGCTTCTTCATGAGCCGGAAGTCGCCGTGGCCGTAAGTGTGATTCTCGATCTCGTGACCTCGACGGTGCTCTTCCTCGGCCGCCTCGCGGCAAATCCCACCGTCGACTTTGCGGCACATCTCGTCCGCGTTCTTCGAGAGCCGCCAGCCCATCACAAAGAAGGTCGCCTTAACCTCCTGCTGACCCAGTAGGGCGAGTAGACTCTGCGACGTGATCCCTTTCCCCGATCGCGTTCCCATTAGCACGTAAGGCTTGGGACCATCATCGAAGGTCAGTGCGATCAGCTTGCCGCCACGAGTCGCATGAGCCCGCGCGCCAGTGTTTCCTGGAGTTGGCGGATCCTTGGCGGGGAAGGCCGGGGTGGCGAACGCGATCAGTAGCATGCAAAGAGTGGTTGTTTGTAACATGGCTACTCATTATGCCCCCAGTCCGCCGGCGTGCGCTACCCATGCTGCTGCACTACAGCGCTTCTTCATCCGGACGAGGCCGGGCGTCGCCGAACCAGCGATTGGATCAGACCGCACACCTCGAGCGTCAACCGCAGGCTGCGCGTGGCCATGTCCTTGAGCCGGAGAAGTAAGGTATATACTTGCAGGTTTGCTGTTGGTGAGGGGCGGAACCGCTTCCTGTGATGGGGCCAGTTGACATGCCCGCGGACGGCCCACCAGAAGTGGGTGGAGGTAGCCAATGAGTACTGAGCTTTCGAGAAGACTCGTGATTCTATCCGGGCCATCCTGTGTCGGCAAGAGTCCACTCGACAGGGCGCTTGCCAAGTTCCATCCGGAGTTGCGCCATGGACTGCGCAAGCTTGTTCTTTACAACAGCCGTGCCCCCAGGCCAGGTGAGCTCGAGGGGGTCGACTACCATTTCCGCATACGCAGTCAGATCGAGGCATTGCGCGCGCAAAGTCGCTATGCCGTCTTGGACGTACGAGGAGATCTGCAAGCACTGGATATCGAAGAGTTGCGGGCCTTGCTGAAAGAAAGCAATGCGCTCTTCGAGGGAAATCCTTTTGTGGGGCGAGCCCTCCAGACGCATCCCGGCCTGGCTGGCATTAATCGGCTTAGCATCTTCCTTTCCCCTCTTTCGAAGGAAGAGGTTATCTACCTCCGGGCGCCGGAGCGCAATGTTTCGCTTCCGGACTTGGTCACAGAGATCATGAGGCGCAAACTGCTCCGACGTACGCGTCGCCAGAAGCTGGAGCTTTCGGTAAAAGATCTCGAGAATATTGAGAGGCGCGCTGCCAGCACGTATCGTGAACTGAGGGAAGCCTGGCATTTTGATTATGTGATCCCCAACCATGACGGAGAAGATAGCGACAACTGGGAAGCATTTTATTATCCGCTCGGAGATGCTCGAAAGGCGGTGAATGCGTTTGCGGGACTGCTGGAGGGTATGGTCCCGCCGGAGGTAGAGAAATGGGAGGAAGAACTGATTCCTTGAAGAGCTTCCTCTTTCACTTCGCTCAAGCTACGCCGCAGAATGCAGTGGGTAGTAGGCAGCAAGCAGTAGGCAGCCCGCAGTGGCGAGAAGGGAGGAAGTAAGTCATTTCACAATTCAGCATTGCTCCGGCCCGAATGCTTGTCACCTCAATCCTGAATCCCGACTCCTGACACCTGACACCTGCTCTTCCCCACCTACGGCCTATCACCTACTAACTACCTTTCTTTCCAACAACATTCCCGTTTTCAATGCGTAACTACCTTTGTTTTCTATAAGATTCCCGCTTAACCCCCACTTTTTCCACAGCGGTCCTTTGTTTTCATAGACATCCCCGCTTCGTCCCGCCATTTTTTTAAGTTACTGGTTTGTTCCTCCCGCTATCGGCGGTGACATCTTGTCGTAGACTGCGGTATGGCCCAAGAGTCCCGCCACTCGAACTCCCCTCAAATCCAGTAGGCCGTCGGCAGTAAGCAGAAGGCAGTCGACGGTGGCGAGAAGTAAGAAGGCAACTCACATTCACAACTCAGATTTGGCCCCTCTCTGTCCCCTGAAACCTGGAACCTGCTTTCCCCCACCTACCACCTACGACATACCACCTACCGTACTCACAATTCACAATTCAGCATTGCCCCAGCCCGAGCGCTTGTCGCCTGACTGCTGAATCCCGAATCCTGACTCCTGAATCCTGCACCACCCCACCTACTATACTAGCCTATCCTCCCCCATTTGTCAAGAGACATGGAGTCCGCTTTCGGCAGGCATTCCGGCGAAAACGAGCTCCCCGCGCTCACCACGCCGCTGAGCTACAAGCGGACACCGGAAGAACTCGACGCTGAGCTGGGCCGCGAACTGGCGGGTTCTCGGAACCGGAGCCTCACCGGCGTAAACTTCTCCGGCGTGCCGAAGGATGCCTTCCAGATCCCCGGTAAGACCGGTCGCCAATGGGCAGTCTCATAGCTCGCTTTATCGGGGCTGAATGTTGTGGCGTCAACCGTTCCTCCGGCAGTTCCTTCAGCCTTAATGTTCCCAGGGAGCACCGGCGGAACCACAGCCGACGCCGGGGCAAGCTTGGAAAAGTCACGTCTACTTAATCCACGTCTCATTGGCTTCCTCCTTATGGCTCGAAGGATCGGGCAGCCGATATCCCTATAACGCCGCTCCAAGAAAACTCAGGCGTTGGAAACCAAGAATACTACGTCCAGTGAGCCTGCCAGTCAAAGGAACAGCACCTCGCCGAGCTGTTTCCGCGCCTTGGGTGCTGGCGAATGCCGCCTGTCACTGGAAATGCCGTGTAGATCCCCTGAGTTGTGGCACGTTTTCTCAAGAGGTGTGGCACACATCTTCACTGATTCTGACATTCTACTCAGGAGGTGAAGGCGAACGCTCCACGGAAGCGCAGACCTCAGAGACGGAGGTCCACCCTACACCTGCTACGGCGGGAAATTCACCTGGCGCAGGAGGTCCGGGAAGCGAGGGTCCGAGCGCGGGGACTATTTCAGCTTTGCGCATTCCGCCTTGGCTTCCTTGAGGATGGGGATGTCGGGGTCGGCGTCTTTCCAGAGGGTGAGGAAATCCTGATAGGCGGCGCGGGCTTTTGCCGTGTCGCCCTGGATGGCATATGCACGCGCCAGTCCGAGGCGGGCCAGCGCGCCCCAGGGAAAGTTCACCACGAGTCCTCGGTGGTCGATGAATTTCTGAAATTCCGCTGCCGCTGCATTGCCGTCGTGCAGCATGAGATAGGCTTCCCCACGCAAATAAGCGGGGCACAGGAATATCGTGAGGTTCGTTGGTATGCCAAGTTCGATAGTGCTCGCCGCCTTCAATAGTTCGAGTGCCCGGCTCGGGTCTTTGCGTTCCAGGGCGACCCCCCCTCGGATGGTGGGCAGCCAATACCTCTGGACCCGCGTATCCAGCGGGAAGGCCTTGTCGAGTTCGACCGCCAGCTTCTCCGCCCCTGCCGTATCGCCCGCCCGCGCCAGGGCCAGCGCCGCCATTTCCCGCACATCGTGGTTCGGGGCCAGCTTCACTGCCGCATTGGCCTGGGCACGCGCCTGCTCCCGGTTTCCCGACTCCACCTCGCGCAGCGCCGCCGCTGCCTGATAGGCTGCCGCACTCTCTTTGGCGTCGTGGTGCTGGGCTGAATCCATCGCCCGCCCGGTCAGCTCGTGCGCGTTCTTCAGCTTGCCGTACCAACCTTCCGTGTCCGCTTGCGTGGCCAGCAACAGATCTTCCGCGCCCCGCTTACCCATGCCGGCTGAGACCAACTGCGCCATCTGCGCCGCATCGTCCTTCAGAAAAGCCACGAAGTAGTGGTTTATGAGTAGGTACTCGCCCTCCAGCTTGCGCTCCTCCGCCTGCTTGAACACCGCCTCCGCTTCATCCAGCCGGTTGAAGGCCGTGTAGGCGACGCCGAGGCAGAGATAGTTGCCCACATCATTTGGCTCCAGGCGCAGCGCCGCTCGAAATTCCTCCAATGCCTTTTCCCAGTTTCCCAGGACGCCTGAAACGTATCCCAGCGTTGCGTATGGCCCGCCATTTCTTGGGTAGGTCTGCTGCCACAGCTCGTAGGTCTGCGCCGCCTTCTCCAGCTCTCCCGTCGCAAACGTGTAGTAGTACGCCTCGATGTTGAACCGCTCCCGTTCGCTTACCTTCTCCCGCAGGTCGTAAGCCTTGCGTGCATTTTCGGCCGCCCGCCCCACTTCGTTGCGGGCCCAGTAGACTTCCGACATAAAGGCGTAGGCCATGGCAAAATTCGGGTCAAGTTCCACCGCCCGTTTGTAGAAGGGCAGCGCGGCTGCTTCCCCTTTTGTATTGACCGTCTTTACTCCCAGGCTGTAGGCTTTCAGCGCCTCCAGGGATGGCGTGGTTGCTTCTTCCACCGGCGTGGCGTATTTCTGCACCAAGCTGAGCGACTCGCCCAGCTTACCCCGCAAGCTCATCGCCGCGGCGTCCAGAGCCTTGAGCACCGCTTCCTTGGCCGCCGCCTGCTCCTGCGCTTCCGCCAGCACGTCCCCCGTGTTGCAGTTCACTGCCTTCAGGCCAATCACGTACTGGCTGCCCAGCCCCGCAATCGAGCCGGCTAGCATGGCCTTGCTGCCCGTGCGCAGGCAGACCTCGTGTGTGACCTCCGGCGTCAGCCGGTCACCGGCGGGACGTCCCATCAGCTTCAATGTCTCGTTCACCTTGCTCTCGGAAACCAGGGCGAGAAAGGGCGATTGCTCAAGCTGCACCGAAAGTCCCTGCTTCAGCGTGTCGTCGAATACCGCATCGCCGGTCTTGTTGTCGAAATCGGAGAGGACGATAGTGTCCTTGTCGGTCAGGCGGGCCGTGGCTTGGCGCGAGCGGACGTAGAGCGTTCCCCCGATGGCAGCAGCGACGAGCACGGCACCGGCCAGGGCAATGGCGGCGCGACGCGATTTTCGTAGGGGCGGTTCGCGAACCGCCCCTACAGGCGGTCGGCGATCGAAGCCCGCCGCTACAGCCGCTCGCTCTGGTTCCGTGTCGCGCTTCAGGCGCTGCAACTCGGCGCGCATGTCAGAGGCGTGCTGATAACGCAGCTCCCGGCCTTTCTCCAGCGCTCGGTTGATGATACGTTCTAGTTCACCCGGACACTCGGGATTCAACCGCACTGGCGAGGTCGGCGCCTTGTGCAGGATCCCGTCGAAGATGGTGCCCGGCGAATCGCCCGCAAACGCGCGGCGCCCCGTGGCCATCTCGTAGAGCACCACGCCGAAGCTGAACAGGTCCGTGCGCGCGTCCAGCTCCTCGGCCCGCACCTGCTCAGGCGACATGTACTCCACCGTCCCCATCGCCATCCCCGTGCTGGTGAGCGATTCCGCCTCCCCCAATGCCGTCGGCCCCCCGGGTAGGGCCGAACGGCGTTCGGCCTCACCCCCAGGGCGAGCGCCGCTCGCCCCTACCCGCGCCAGCTTCGCCGGCCCGAAGTCGAGAATCTTGGCTTGGCCGCGGGTGGTCACGAAAATATTTGCTGGCTTGATGTCGCGGTGGATGATCCCTTTGGTGTGCGCCGCCTCCAAGGCGTCCGCGATCTGAATCCCCAGTTCAAGAACTTCCTCCGTCTTCAGGGCACGCCCCGCGATGCGGTGCTTGAGGGTTTGCCCTTCCAAATACTGCATGACGATGAAAGGCTGGCCGGCGTGCTCGCCAATCTCGTAAACGGTGCAGATGTTGGGATGATCGAGCGCTGAGGCGGCGCGCGCCTCGCGGCGGAAGCGTTCCAGGAACTTGCGGTCCTGAGCCAGTTCTTCGGGCAGGAACTTGAGCGCCACGCTACGGCCAAGCTGAGTGTCCTCGGCCTTGTAGACCACACCCATGCCGCCACCACCGAGCCTCTCCTGCACCCGATAGTGCGATACGGTCCGGCCCACCCACGCGTCCGCTCCTTCACGCACTGCCGCTTCTTCCATCACCTCGGCCAGCTCTCTGGCTGCATGATCGAGCGCGGGAGTTTCGATGAAGCCTTGGGCCTCATCCTCGCAAGCCAAAAGCGATTCGAGCTCCTGCCGCAAGTCGGCATCGTGCGCACAGGCTTTCTCGAGAAAGTCCGCTCGCTCCTGACCCTGGAGCGCACGTGCCCTGTGGTACAACTCCTCGATCTGTCGCCAACGCTCAGGTTGCATCCTATTGATCCGCTTTCAGCTCGCGCCAAAGCCACGCCTTGGCCAGCCGCCAGTCCCGCATCACCGTCTCGGGAGAAACCTCCAAGACTTGCGCCGATTCTTCCACGCTCAGTCCCCCATAAAAGCGCAACTCCACGACGTGCGCCTTGCGCGGGTCGAGCTTCGCCAAGCGGTCGAGCGCATCGCTTAAGGCCACCAGCTCCCGCCGCGGCCTTGCACCCACCACTAGGGCTTCGTCGAGGTCAAGAACCTGCGCTCCAGACCCCCGCTTGTGCGTGTAGCGGGCACGGGCCAGATCGGTCAGAATCCGGCGCATCAGCCGCGCGCAGAGGGCGAAGAAATGCCCCCGGTCCTGCCAACTGACGCCGCCAATATCCACTAGCCTCACGTAGACTTCGTTGATCAGGGCCGTAGTCTGGAGGGTGTGGCCCGTCCGCTCGCCAGCCATGTAGCGATGCGCCAGCCGGCGCAGATCGCCGTAGACGATTGATGTGAGCTGATCCAGGGCTTGCCGGTCGCCCGAGCCCCAGGCCCGCAGCAGGCCGGTCACCTCATGCGTCGAGGGCCGGGACATAGAAACCCCTCCGCTACTACCGTGCGAGGCAATCTCTGCCGGAACTCTATCAGACATTTAGAAGCTTTCCAAGCCCAATTTCCCTTTTTCCCTTTGCAGGTCTCACCCCCCGTTCTCGCTTCCGCAAGTGAGAGGAGCAGCGGACACGAATCCAGATCCGCTGCACACCTCGGAGGTGAGCGCCATGACCAGAGTAAGCAAGGCAGGAAGTGCAGCGATAGTAGGTGACGGAAAGAATGGTTCGTCAGCCAGGATCGCAACGGCAGGGCTCGCGATGCTGATTAGCGTCTTGGTGGGAACCGCCAGGAACTCGACTGCCAGGCGGGACCCAAGGACTGCGCTTGCCATCAGGGTGCGCGTTCAAGATTATGCGCAGCTTCCGCAGAAGATGTTGCAGGGGGCCGAACGGGTGTCCGCGTCGGTTCTGGAACACGCCGGGATTCAAGTAACCTGGATCAACTGCCCGGCGCCTGAGTGCCAGGAGCTCTATCTCCCTACCGATTTGGGCCTCCGAATCCTGCCCCAGTCTATGGCAGACCTCGTGCCGGCCAACAACGATGCCTTAGGTTTCGCGCTGGTCTCGACCGATCCGGGCTCCTGCTACCTCGCCAGCGTGTTCTATCACCGCGTCAAGACTCTCGCCGACGCGCTGGGCTCCTCTCGGGCAGATATTCTTGGATATGTGATGGCGCATGAGCTGGGCCACTTGCTGCTTCGTTCTTCCGGGCACTCCCCCTTTGGGATTATGCGGGCCCGGTGGGGTGAAGGACGGTTGGAGCTCGCATCCGCCAACGCCATGGTCTTTACCCCTGACCAGGAAAGGGTGCTGCGATTGGGGGTCAAGACGCGCAGCAGACAGTAAGCAGAGACGGAGCGCGGGTTTCGAACCCCGCGGCTTCGAAACTGGTGATCGTCAAGGTACCGGCGTGGACAAAATGATGCCAGTCCTGAAGGGCTCGAAGCAATATAGACCAGCAGGGGGCAGCGCCCCCGAGAACGGCATTCACCCCTCCCCGCACGGGCGGGGAGAGCAAGCGTAGTGCAGATATCCGGCTTTGAGGTCTGCGGCTTGACATGTCTTATTCGTCACGGTGCGCCTACTCAAGCGGCGCAGATTTCCACCCCCTGGCGATGGTCCCGTGTGAATGAGTATTCCGGCATGAGCGCGGCGCGACCAATGTGCCGCTGCGGGTTGAGGATTGCCAGTTTGCCCTTGGATTCGAAGATGCGGATCTGAGGAAGACACGCAGACCTCAAAGACGCAGGTCCGCGCTACGCTTGCTGACGGTCCGAGAATCAGGGTGCGCAAATTACCATTGCATTACGAGTAAACGTGGCCTATGCTTTGGCTGATTCACCCGCGAAGACTGAGGGTGGGTCGGAAAGGAGAACCGTTAGAAATGGCGGAACGTCTTAATCCACAACCTGAACCTCCCGCTACTAGGCACGCCGCTATTCCGGTCGAACTGCTAAAGCAGTACAAGGAAGACCTGAGGATCGTCCGCAGTCCGATTAACGGCGTAATCATGGCTCCCGAGTCGATGCTCGGCGAACTCAAGCAAATCCTGAAGGACAAGTATGCTGTGTTGCTTGTGGAGAAATCGGAAATTCGGTAAACCGTGTGCAGGTGCAAGAACTGAATCCAATGGAACTGCCGGACGCCGAGCAAGCAGGCGTCCGGCAGTTCCATCAGAGCGGGAAACACATGACTCCCCAAGGCCCTTCTCCGGAGAACGAAATTGGCTTCCTGACCAACATGGGGCTGATGATGACGTATCGTTGCCAGATCGCCTGCCCCCACTGCGTAGTCGAGGCCGGACCACACCGCACCGAGGAAGTGGACCTGGCCGAAGCGAGGGGCTGGGTGGCGCAGATGGCAGCCTACCGGAAGGGGCGCGTCCAGATGCTATCGTTAACGGGTGGCGAGCCCTTTTACACCGCCAACAAGTTGGCGGAGATCTCCGATTTCGCTGCGAACCTGGGTTTGGTTGTGAGCGTTGTGACCAACGCGTACTGGGCGACTAGTCCTGACGCATCGCTACAAACGCTGCGAAGCCTGCGTGGGATCTGCATGATCGGAATCAGCGCCGATCCTCATCACCAGCGCGTGATTCCCTTCGATCGAGTGGTGAACGCGATCGGCGCGGCGGAGAGTTGTGGGATCCCGCATCGAGTTCTCGTGGCCACCGAGAGTGAGACCGACCCGGACTATCTTTCGTTCTTAGATGGTCTCAAGCGCTTCACTTCTGAAGACACTATCACGACGGTGATCACCTTTTACGCCGGCCGTGCGTTGGTGAAGATCGACGCGAACCGGTACCAATGGACCCAGGAGCCGTGTCCCTGGGCCTGCACTGCTGTGGGCGCGCCCATCATGTTTCCCGACGGCCGTGTGATCGCCTGCATCGGGCCACTGATCGAGTTGCGTGCCCGTCATTCTCTGGTCCTTGGGAATCTGCGCGAGGAACCGCTGGCAGCCATCCTGGACCGCGCCGAAAACAACTCGGTGTTGCACGCGATCCGGGTGTGGGGCCCCCGCAAGCTCGTTGAAAAGCTTCGCGAGAGCCCGATCGCATCGGAATTACCTCGCGCCTACGTCCGTGGCAGTACCTGCGACGTGTGCTACAAGCTGTTTTCGAATCCGACCATTTCCGCTCACCTCGAGCGGCTGAACGACGATGCCGGGTTCAAACGTTATGTGGCTTACGGGCGCACGTACTACTTGAACGACACTGCCACACTCGATCCTAGCCACACCTCCAGTTGACAGGTCGATGCGGCGGCGCAACTTTGGCCACCATGACGGGAATGATGGGCAGATTCCGCGGCTGGCGCATACGCTGTTTTCCATGTAAGCGTCCCACGAACACGCGCAACATCTCTGTCACCCCGTCCTATCCGTGGCCTGTCCTGGCTTCCTTAACGGTCCCGCAAGGGCGGATGTCGGCGCCACCCGCGCAGTGCATACTGCAACTTCCCCTGCTCACCGAATCGTAGCTGCTCTCGCGGGGACGGCTCCGGCCAACGCAAACACGTCACCCCCGATGCACGACTGCGCCTCAGGCAGCAGGGCACGCCTTGAGGTCAGGCCCGCTTCAAGGCTCGAACGACCCCCGTGAGAACCACGGCGCCGCCCACGGCAACCAGGATGGTGTAAATCAAGCCGCCCTGACCGGCGAAACCGATTTGCGGCACAAGCAAACCTGCGCAGGAACAGAACGGTGCGTTTGACGATTGCTTCACTCTGTGGTTCTAGCCTCGCCCAAGTAACCCCTCACCCGGCCCGCTCCGGCTGGTCAAAGCGCCGGCAGCGGGCCAGCCCTCTCCCCTCGGGAGAGGGCTGGCACCAAGAACACATCAGATGGGGGCCCTCTCCCTTGGGGAGAGGGTGGCGAGCGTAGCGAGCCGGGCGAGGGGTGCTTTCTCTTCGAGTGAGCTTAGACTCCCGTCCAACTTACGGATTCGGATTGAATCGGCCAGGTTGCGACGGTCGCACGCATGGCGATTTTCCTCCATGCGTGCGCCTGCCGGCACCTATTTCTTTACTTTAGCCTTGGCCTTCCTGGGTGCGGCCTGGGCTTTGGGAGGTGGTCCCAGAAGCACTTTCAAATCCTCGGAGTTGTAAGGGTAGTACTGAAGAGACTTCTGCCCCGTCGTGCTGAGAACAACATCCACGCGGCGATTGTTGGCCAGCAGGAACGTGGGAAGCCGCTTCTCGACCCTCTTGCGGTCGTCGGGGGTGAGGTTGGGATTCTGCTCGGTCAACTGCTTGACGGTTGCGGCGTCGAGGTTCTGTTCCTTGCCGAACCATTTGTCCTCGATGGTGGATTCGGCGATTCCCTGCTCGACCAGGAAGCTTCGCACGCGCGCGGCGCGCCGCTCGGAAAGCGCCATGTTGTAGGCCCTCGTCCCGCGCTTATCCGCATGGGCTTGCAGGATCAGGTGAGCGTCCGTCTTCAACTGCAGGTATTGCTTGAAATTCGTCACGAGTTCCTGTAGGCGCTGCTGCTGGCTGGGAACCAGCCCGCCTTGGGGGTTCGCCGCGGTGGGCAGACTAGTTGGAAAGTAAATGCTGTTAAGGGAGAGCTTGGCCTCGAGAGCCTGGACGGTCGCTTCTTGTGGCACCTCAATGGAACCGACAATGTGCAAAGCGGCAGTCTGAGTGTCCGAACCCCCGCAGGCATTGGAACTGTGGAGTGAATAGGTGATGGTTTCGTCGATCGGTCCCACGCCGGTTTTGCTGGGCGTAGGTTGAACGGTGCGGTTACCTGTGGGCGATACGGAACCGAGCGGATCAAGCGAAGCGGTGTCAGCCCCGGAGGCGGACCAGGAGAGTGAAGCGCTCCCTTGCTGGTCGACTTTGTCACCTACCTTGTGGTAACGAATCTCCGCCGGTGTCACGCTCAGCGAAGCTTGAATGGTCGAACTCACGTTGACCGTAGCCTCGGA
>Ga0187854_10003689_pt1 | contig 11959 bp, 11 predicted proteins | sample June2016WEW_6_15_FD_132445 | JGI IMG/M metagenome (GOLD analysis project Ga0187854, IMG submission 132445) | Peatland microbial communities from SPRUCE experiment site at the Marcell Experimental Forest, Minnesota, USA - June2016WEW_6_150 | ecosystem: Environmental > Terrestrial > Soil >...
AGTCGATCCAGATGGTACGCTTGCCAAAAGAAGAGAGGTCTACCACTGTGCGAAGAGAGCGGCCAATGAGCCTCTGGATTTCGTGAGTTCTGCCGCCGACCCTCCCGGTGGCCGATTCACGGGGCGTGCGAGTCAAGGTGGAACGGGGAAGCATGGCGTACTCAGAGGTTACCCATCCCTGGTTAGAGTTCCTGAGAAACCGGGGAACGTCATCTTCCACACTGGCCGCACAGATCACTTTGGTATTGCCCAATTCGATCAAAACCGAACCCTCCGGGTGTTCCAGAAAACCGCGGGTGATTTTGACCGGCCGCATCTGAAGAGGAGCTCGTCCATCGGATCGCATAAAATTTCCTTTCATATTTTAACCGCAGAGAACGCAGAGGCTCTTCTTTAAAAAATGCAAAAGCAAGGGTCAGGTTCACTCCCAAAGAGACTCGATTATAGTGAACGGCTTAAATAAGTTGACATGGGATCAGCTCCCATTGGCTTAAAATCCCGGCTCAAAATCCCCCCTTGCCCCCCTTTGATAAAGGGGGGTTGGGGGGGATTTACAGAGACTGCCGAGCATGCAATGTCCACTTTCTTTTGTCGGGCACTATAGGGTGTTTACTAAAGTAATAGATTGGCTGGAGGAAGTCAAATGTTAACCCGAAACCGCCCCGCAACAGATTTTATTCTGCATTCCCCAACCCGCATTCGGCATTTGATGGGGCTTTATTGAAATCACCCTCCCCCTGTGGTAGATTAAAGTATCTTATTGGCAAAAAAAATGGCAACGGGGAGGGAGCCATGAGCAAAGCGGCCGTCATTCTGATTCCCTTGGTCATCATCGGAGTGTTGATTATTGGAGGGTTTGGGATCTATAACGGCTTGGTGAGTTCTCAGGAGGAGGTGAAAACATCCTGGGCCCAGGTGGAGAACCAGTATCAGCGGAGAGCTGACTTGATTCCCAACCTGGTGGAAACGGTCAAAGGATACGCCCAGCAAGAAAAGAGCGTTCTGGAGGAGGTGACCCGGTTGAGGAGTCAATGGGGGGAAGCCCGACAATCCGGGGACATCAATAAGTCTCTACAGGCTGCTCAGGGGCTGGAAAACGCCTTAGGAAGATTAATGATCGTAGTGGAAAGATACCCGGAGTTGAAGTCGAACCAGAATTTCATGAAGCTCCAGGATCAACTGGAGGGGACCGAAAACCGGATCAGCGTAGAGCGGAAGAGGTTCAATGAGACGGTCCTCAATTACAATAAAAAGGTCCGCACCTTCCCCGGGGCGCTTTTTGCCGGAATCTTTGGATTCGAGAGAATGCCCTTATTTGAGGCCGAACAGGATGCTAAGAAGGCGCCCAAGGTAAAGTTTTGAAAGGAAGAATATTTGAACCCTTCGCACTGCTTCGGTGGAAGGGGCGATACCTTCTCGCCGGGCTGATCTTTGTCTTGACCAGCTCTTTTTCTTTCGCTTTAGAAGTACCCTCCCGGCCTGAAGGGAGGGTAACAGACCAGACCCGTACACTTTCACCGAGTGAGATCGGAGCCCTCGATCGAAAGCTGGCCAATTTCGAGGGGGAGACGACGAATCAAATTGCCGTGCTCCTCATCCCTTCGCTCGAAGGCGACAGCCTGGAGGATTATTCCATTCGTTTGGCCGAAAAGTGGAAAATCGGCCAGAGAGGAAGAAACAACGGGGCTATTCTGCTCATCGTTCAAAATGACCATAAGATTCGCATAGAGGTCGGGTATGGGTTGGAGGGGGCTTTACCCGACGCCCTGACCGGGACCATCATTCGAAATGAGATCGCCCCTCGCTTCAGGGCTGGCCAGTTTTACCAGGGAATTGAAGCCGGCATCGACGCGATCATGGCAGCGACCAAGGGGGAATATAAGGCTCGACCGCAAGAAAAGAGGGGTTCTTTATTGGCCTCGTGGTTACCTTTCTTAATTCTATTGGTCTTCTTTGGTTTTTTTGCCGTGGCGGCATCCCAGGCACGGAGGAGGCATTACCATTCCGGAGGATCCGGCGGCTGGACTTCGGGAGGCGGATTTTTCGGAGGCGGATTCTCGGGGGGTGATTCCGGGGGTGGTTTTTCAGGCGGAGGAGGTAGTTTCGGCGGGGGAGGGGCGAGTGGCAGTTGGTAGAGACTTTTCACCGCCCAGCACGCAGAGAACGCTGAGGAAAATAGAATCTACGCGCCAAAGGGCGAAATAAGCAAAAATAGAAATTCTTAAAGGCGTGATGCTCTTGCAAAACTCTTGGCCTATATGGAAATCGTCATTCCGGGCAAGCGAAGCCCTGCACCGCACGGTGTTCAGGGCGAAGCGCGACCCGGGATCCAGGTTTTTTCAGGCAATTCTGGATTCCCGCTTTCGCGGGAATGACGGAACAAGCGACTTGTGCAGGGGAATCACGTGTCTATAATTTTTTAACATTGGATTGTTCTATTTCATTTCTCTGCGCCCTCTGCGCGCTCTGCGGTGAGGAAAATGTTTCTCAAAAAGCATCCTAAAAAATTTTTCAGCCCGGAGGAGCAAGAACGGATCATAGCGGAAATCCGGAAGGCCGAGGGAAAAACTTCGGGGGAGGTCCGGGTGCATCTGGACTGTTGCTCCCGGGAAGAGACGCTGGAGAAAGCCAAGAAGATCTTTCATCGACTGGGGATGACTCGAACGAAACATCGCAACGGCGTTCTCATTTACCTGGCCACCGAGCACCGGAAGTTTGCAATCCTGGGGGACGAGGGAATTCATCGGGTGGTCCCCGAAAATTATTGGGAAGAGGTCGTGGAAAAAATGCAGCGGCACTTCAAGGAAGGGCGATTTGGGGAGGGGATCTGCCAGGGCATTCGTGAGATCGGGGAAAAGCTGAAGCTCCATTTCCCGGCGGAAAAGGGTGACCGGAATGAGCTTCCCGACACCATCAGCGAAGAGGAAAAAGATTGAGCTACGATCCTGTGGAGCGGCATCGGAAGATTGAATCCATCGTGATCCAGAAAAGGATCGGGGGAGACCTGAAGAAATATTATCGTTTCCGCCATGATCGCTGGTACGGGGGAGTCATTACGGCAGACTGTGCGGGATGCGGGTTAATCTGCAAGTTTTGCTGGGTCCGCCAGGAATCCATCCTGGAAGGCCGTGGAGAGGGAGAATTCTTAAGTCCCGAGGCGGCGGCGGAAGAGATTTTGAAGCTCATGAAAGATAAAAAGATCAACCAGGGTCGGATCAGCGGGGGAGAGCCAACCATCGGGCGAAGGCATCTTCTCCGAATTCTCAACGTCTTGCAGCACAGACGAGTCCGATTCATCCTGGAGACCAACGGGATCCTGATTGGAGAGGATGAAACCTATGCTCAGGAGCTGGCCGTCTTTCCTTTTGTTCACGTCCGGGTTTCCCTGAAAGGGTGCACTGAAGAAGAATTCTCCCGCTTGACCGGGGCCGATCCCAAGGGCTTCCACCTGCAGCTCGCGGCCCTGAGAAATTTAATGAAAGCCGGAGTGAGCGTCCATCCGGCCGTGATGCTGTCCTTCTCCGGTAGGGAAGCGACGGACCAGCTTTACCACACGATCTGGAAGATTGACCCAAGGTTGCACAGTGAGATTGAAAAAGAGGAGGTCATCCTTTACCCCCATGTCCTTGAAAAGCTAAAGCGGGAAAAGCTGCATTATCATTCGGGGCATGTTCCGGAAAAGGCAGGTGGGCCGGGGAAGGAACGAGGATCGAGGAGCGAGGAGCGAGGCGAAAAATCATAGCGTTCTTGCCTTTGGCCTCGAACCCCGGACCTCGATCCTTGAGCCCGTTTTTGGAAGGATCATCAGCCCCTCTTCCGGATCTCCGATGGCAATGGTTTTTCCTTTTAGGTCTTCCCTGGCTACCAGGGCACAGGTCAAGGCGTCGAGCTCATCTTTGGTGACTTGGGGGCCCAGCCAGTTTCCCGCAACCCGGAATCGTTTCAACCCTTGTTTTAAGCCTTGAGGGTCTTTCTGCCGGGGGATTCCCCAAATGTCCTGGGCCGCTCCCGGGTAGGTCTCGAAGACTCGAAGACCCATCCCCTCCAGCTTTTTCTTCAGAGCCATGCCGCGAAGGGTCAGCTTGCGCATAGGCCCCAGGGTGATGGGAAAAAATTTAATTTTCATCTTACGCAATTCCAGATCACAGACCCGGAAATGAGCTCGTCCGGCGCAGCGGCAATGATCCTCAAGGCAACATCTCCCATAGGGAAGGGAGAGCGGAGCGTCGATGGCTACTGATTGAGCATCTTCCCCCACGGCCTGAAAAATTTCCTCATCGGTATGAACCACCGAAACCCTGGCCTGTCTTCCTTCGAGAATGCAGATTCCCGTGGGCCGCTTTTCGCTTCCGGCAAGATCAATACCTACAACTCTTATATTCCTCCCCATTTGGTGCCTCTTTCTAGGAATCTAGTCGTGCGATCTATCCGTCAAGGGAACAAACCTGCCCCATATGGTGAATAGTGCGATGTAGGGGCAATTCATGAAGTGCCCCTACGCGATTGCCGCATCGTCCCGACTCAGTTGTTTTAAGGAGATTATTTCAATTCCTCCGAGGAGAGTCAAGGTTCATAATATCAAAATAATACCAAACCCATTTTTCTCGTCCCCCTTTTGCTGCTATAATGACCAAGGATCATCGATGAGATCAGGGGGGGATGAAAATGGTAAATGTAAAAAGGAAGAAAGGGACCATCGGCATCCTGACAGGGGGAGGGGATGTGCCCGGTCTTAACCCCGCCATTCGAGCCGTCACCATCCGGGCCATCCGGGAAGGTTTCCAGGTGATCGGAATTCGCAGAGGCTGGAAAGGCCTGGTATCTTGCCTTCGGGACAAAAAAATTTCTCAGGATGAGTGCTTCCAGGTGCTCAGTGAAGAGATCGTCAACCGAGTGGGTCGCACGGGAGGAACCTTTCTACACACTTCTCGCACCCGCCCCAGTCATATACCCATGGACGAAGTTCCGGACCATCTGCGGGCCAAATACAGGGATAAAGTGAATGACCTTACTCCGGAGGTCTTGCAGAATCTCGATTTCTTGGGAATCGACTATTTGATTCCCATCGGGGGTGACGATACCCTGAGCTATGGCGTGCACCTTTCTAAAAAGGGAGTCAAAGTCGTGGCCATCCCCAAGACTATGGATAATGACGTTCCGGGGACGGACTACTGCATCGGATTCAGCACCTGCATTACCCGGACCATCGAAATGACCCACAGCTTACGTACCACGGCGGGCTCCCACGAACGGATTCTGGTGATTGAAGTCTTCGGGCGGTATGCCGGATTTACGGCCCTGTTGCCCACCATGGCGGGGGCGGCGAGCCGGTGTGTAATTCCAGAATGCAAATTCAAGATTGAACGTTTGACCGAATTGCTGGTCCAGGACCGGTTCACCAACCCGAGCCATTATTCCGTCGCTCTGGTCTCCGAGGGAGCCATGTATGAGGGGGGTGAGATGGTCTTCGAGAAAGAAGAGAAAGACCAGTATGGCCACAAGAAATTGGGGGGTATTGGCGACCTGGTCTCCGATCAGATCAAGGAGATCTCCGCCAAGTTCAACCAAGGAAGGAAGATCAATGTCATTAGCCAGAGGTTGGGTTACCTGGTCCGTTGTGGAAATCCAGATGCCATCGACTCGATCGCCCCTATGGCTTTTGGAAACCTGGCCTTAAATCTGGTTTTGAACCATTCTCAGGGCAGACTGGTGAGCCTGCGAAATGGCCGGTATGACGACGTCCCCATCGACGTGGTTACCAGTGTTAAGAAGGTCGTAGACATAGAGAAATATTATAATTGTGACCGGCTGCGCCCCTACTACGAGAGCTTCGAATCCAAGCCCCTCTTCATCATGACCAGCGATTACTGAGCTCCTTTGTCTCATTTCCGCAGGGGCGACCGGCCGGCCGCCCCTGCGGCTTTTTTTCTTTCCGGGTTCTTTCGTGCTCCCTTCTTCCCAAGCTCCCGCTTTGTACATCCCCTTTTGTCCCACCCCCTGTTTTTCCCGTTGACATTGGCCCGGGGTGAGCGAGGGGAAGGGCCTTCACGCACCCTGAACAAGGGAGTTGTTTTCCTCTGGTTAACAGGCGGGCTTCTCTCCCTTTGCTGGCTTATCCCAGGCTCCCGGGCTTTGGCAAAGCCGTATGAAGAAACTGGGGATGGGCAGGCCCCTTTTGTATCTTGACAAAACGGGGCCGATTTAATAGATTGGGTCTCTGAATTCTATTGTCCCTTACTGCTCGAAGCCTGCTCTTGGTTAAGGAGTCTCTTCCGATCGCTGACACAGGCTGGAAACCAGAATGAAAGGAGGCCAGTTTTTCCAGACTTAAAATTCTATATTCAAGGAAAGGAGGAATCCAATGGAAAAGAGGCTGGGAAGTCAGATAACGAGGAGGACTTTTTTGAAAGGGGCGGCGGCCTCTGCGTTCCTGTTGGGACCGGGGGTTCCTTTCATTACCCCGCGGGCGGGGGCGGCTGAACCCATTTACGTTGGAGTCATCAGTCCGGCTAGTGGCAATTACGCCGACCATGGGATGATGGAACGTTTGGGCATGCAGATGGCAGCGGAAGAGTTTAAGGAGGGCATCCTGGGCCGGCCCGTCAAGCTGATGGTCGAGGATGACGAGACCGATCCCCAGGTTGGGGCCCGGAAGGCCAGGAGGCTAATCGAGGTAGAGAGAGTTAAGTACCTGATCGGGGGGGTTTCGAGTTCCGTGGCGGTGTCCGTGGGGGAAGTGGCTCAGCGATACGGAGCGCTTTACATTGCCTCCAACCAGAACTCGGATACCCTCGTGGCCGAGAAGGCCCGGCGGTGCGTTTTTATGGTTCCTCCGGATATGGCCATGTGTTTGAGAACCCTGGCCCCCTATCTCATCGAGAAGGTGGGGAAGAAGTGGTATTTCCTGACCCATGATTACGAATGGGGCTGGTCGGGAACGAAATGGGCCAGGAAAATTTTGGAAAAGTCCGGCGGTATCGAAGCAGGAGAATCGAAAATCCCGCTCAATACTCGAGATTTTAGCGCCTTTCTGATCAAAGCCCGGACAGCCAAACCGGATGCCCTGGTCATCAGTGTGGGCGGAATTGATTTTGCCGCGCTGATGGAGCAGATGTACGAGTTTGGAATTTACAAAGAAATGATGATCGTGACTACTCTCATAAACCTGGAAGATATGTGGGCCTTCGGGCCGGAGAAAAATGTGGGGATTCACCTCATGGAGTGGTACCACGAAATTGATGCTCCGGGGGTGAAGGAATTTTTGGGTCGATACAAGAAACGGTGGCCGGCTGCTCTCATTCCCGTACCTACGGCGAACACCCTGAACGGGTACATCGGGATGCGGGAGATGTTGCGGGGGATCGAGCGGGCCGGCAAGGATGATGTCACGGCGGTAATCAAAGCGATGGAAGGGCACACGTCGCCAGACTCTTTGAAGCATGATCCGCTCTATATTCGGGAGTGGGATCATAAATTCATCTGGGCTTCCTATGTTGTCCGTTCAAAAAAGCCCAACGAGATGAAGGACCGGGCGGATTTTGCAGAAGTCCTCAGATGGTCTCCCGGGAGGGAAACAGCCCGAACCCGGGAAGAAAACCCGGTAAACTTAGGACCCTACCCGGGCTGATGGTGAAGGAGGAAATGGGTAGTCGACTTTCGAATTTATAGCGGGTGACCCCGTTGGAAATATCTACCTTTCCTTCCTTGACAAAAGAAGATCATTAGAATTAGGTTAGAATCATTTGGATACGCGGAAAGTGGTTCCTTTTGGGGGAAGAGCCCTAAATTCAAAAAATTGTGGGAAAGGCGTTCCTCCCAGATGAAGGAAAATTTGGGGGGCGCCCAAAAAAAGTACGAGGGAGGGGATCATCATGGAAGAGAAATTGGGCAAGAAAATAAGCAGAAGGTCTTTCTTGAAGGGGGCAGCCGCTGGAGCGGCCCTGCTGGGTCCCGGGATACCCTTTATTACGCGTCGAGCGGCGGCTGCCGAACCGCTCGAGATCGGGGTGGTGAGCCCGGCCAGCGGCAATTACGCTGACCACGGCATGACCGAGCGCCTGGGTATGCAGATGGCCGTGGATGAATTCAAGGACAAAGGCGTGCTCGGCCGGCCGGTCAAGCTGATCGTGGAAGATGACGAAACCGATCCCCAGGTCGGGGCTCGAAAGGCCAGGAGACTCATTGAAGTCGAGAAGGTCAAGTACTTAATCGGTGGGGTTTCCAGTTCCGTGGCGGTGTCCGTAGGAGAGGTCGCCCAGCGCAATGGGGCGCTCTTCATCGCCACCAACCAGAATTCCGATACGATCACCGGAGAAAAGGCCCACCGTTGCGTCTTCCGCGTACCTCCGGACATGTCCATGGCCTTGCGGAGCCTAAGTCCCTATATCATCGAGAAGGTCGGGAAGAAATGGTATTTCTTCACCCACGACTATGAATGGGGATGGTCGGGGACTCGCTGGGGAAGAAAGATGCTGGAACAATACAAGGGAACCGAGGTGGGAGAGTCAAAGATTCCCATGAACACCCGCGATTTCAGCTCCTTCTTGATCAAGGCGCGGGCGGCCAAACCCGAAGCCCTGGTCATCACCGTGGGCGGAATCGACCGGGCAGCGCTCATCGAGCAGATGTATGAATTCGGGATTCAGAAGGAAATGACCGCCGTACAGACCCTCTATGATTACGAGGATGTCTGGGCCGCGGGGCCGGAAAAGAACTTCGGTATACACGGAACCGAGTGGTACTACGCAATTGACACCCCGGGGGCAAGGAATTTTGTGGCCCAGTACAAGAAACGGTGGCCGGCTGCCCTCATCCCCGTCCCTACGCAGAATACGGCGAACGCGTACATTGGAATGCGGGAACTCCTGCGGGGTATTGAACGGGCCGGGAAAGACGATGTGACCGCGGTCATCAAAGCGCTGGAAGGGCATACGGTGACCGACTCCATCAAGAACGACCCGATCTACATCCGGGAGTGGGACCATCAGTTTATCTGGGCTTTCTACATCGTGCGGGCGAAGAAACCCGGCGAGATGAAGGATCGGACGGATTTCTTTGAAATCTTGAAATGGGTTCCGGGCAAGGAAACCGCCAGGACCAAGGAAGAAAATCCGGTCAAGCTGGAACCGTATCCAGCCTGATTTGACGAAAAGGAGGGGAGGCGGAGACCGCTTCCCCTTCCCCCGGAAAGGAAGAAGGAATGAGCGAGCTTTTACAGTTTACCATGAACGGCCTGGTCCTGGGGCTTCTCTTTGCGGTGGTCGCTTTGGGCTTTACCCTCATCCTGGGGGTGATGCAGGTGATCAACTTCACCCACGGAGTCCTTTTCGCCTTTGGGGCCTATTTTGCCTTCTCCCTGCAAAGATACATCGGCTTCGGGGGGGCATTGATCGTCGCCCCCATGCTGGTGGGGGTGATCGGGTTGGTCCTGGAACGTTTGGCCATTCACCGGACCTACGGAGGAAATCCACTGTTCGGTCTCCTTTTGACCTTCGGACTCTCCATGGCGCTGGAAGAGGTGATCCGGATGATCTGGGGAAAGCCCGGCTATTCTGTGGCTGCTCCCAAGTTCCTGGCCGGGTCTCTGGACCTGGGGTTCATGCTGTATTCCAAGTACCGTTTCTTCCTCGCGGGGCTGTCCGTACTGGTCATCCTGCTCGTTTGGCTATTTCTGGAAAAGACCCCTTACGGGGCCATCATCAAGGCCGGAGCGAGCGATTCTGAGATGGTGATGGCCCTGGGGAAAAATCTCCCCCGAATGCGCACCTTTGTGTTCATCATTGGGGCGATCCTGGCCGGGGTCGCCGGGGTGATTGCCGCGCCGATCTGGAGTGTGCGACCAACCATGGGAACGGCCATCTTGATGCCGGCGATGGTCATCGTCGTCTTGGGGGGCATCGGCAGTTTCTGGGGGAGTATCCTGGCGGGTTTAATTGTGGGATTGTCGACGAGCATCTCGGTCATGTTCTGGGCGCGGATTTCCGATATTATCCCCTTTGTGCTTCTGGCCATTATTTTGCTTTTGCGGCCCAGAGGTTTGATGGGGGAGAAGAGTATTCTGGAGGTGTAGGATGGGGTCAAGCAGCGGGTGGGGAAAATGGATACCCGCCCAGATGGCGGTGGTATTTATTGTATTTGCCCTTTTCCCATACATCCCCTTCATCGGCAGGTATCTGTCCCTGGGAACGGAAGTGGTGATCTGGTCCCTCTTTGCCCTGGGCTTTAATATCCTGCTGGGTTATACGGGGCTGCCTTCTTTCGGACACGGCGCCTTCTTCGGCATCGGGGCCTATGGCGCCGGCATCTTTTTTCTTCACGTGTATAAAGGGGTATGGCTTCCTCTGGTCATGTCGATCGTAGTTGCCGGGATTTTTGCGGCCCTGGTGGGTTTGCTGGTGGCCAAGAAGAAGGGAATCTATTTTGCGCTGATCACCATCGCGCTCAGCCAGGTCTTCTACTTCGTCGCCTTCCGGTGGGAGGAATTGACCGGGGGGGAGACGGGGCTTTCCGGGATTGACCGGATGCCCATAGACATCCCGGGTTTGTTCAGCATCAAATTATCTACCCCGATCCATTACTATTACTTCGTCCTGGTCATCTTTATCATCTGTACGATCCTGATCTGGAGGCTCGCCCATTCGCCCTTTGGCCGGGTCCTGCAGGCGATCCGGGAGAATGAGGTCAGAGCGCGTTATCTGGGGTACAACACTGCGGTCTATAAATGGGCGGCCTTTGCCATCTCCGGTGTATTTTCAGGTCTGGCCGGGGGTCTGTATACTCTCCTGATCAACTCGGCCTTTGCCTTCGTGCTCGACTGGACGCAATCCGGTAACGTGGTGATGATGACCCTTTTGGGAGGGGGGACAGTCAATTTCTTCGGGCCCATCCTGGGGGCGGCCATCTTTATCGTTTCCCGGGACCTGCTCAGCGCCTACTGGGAATCCTGGATGCTCATCTATGGATTGATCTTTGTCTTTGTTATCCTGTTCATTCCCAGCGGAATCCTGGGGCTGGTGGGAGGCAAAAAGCAGACGATCCTGCGGTAGGGGGGAGCATGGGAATTTTAACCACCGAGAACCTGACCAAAAGCTTTGGCGGACTGAAGGCCGTCGACTCGGTCTCGCTGGACATTGAGACCGGGAAGTTAACTTCCGTGATTGGACCCAATGGGGCAGGGAAGACGACTTTTTTCAATCTGTTGACCGGGTTGATCAAGCCGGATACGGGCCGGATCCGATTCCAGGGTGAGGATATTACCAACCTTCCGATCCATCAGATTGTAAAAAAAGGGATTTCCCGGTCTTTTCAGGTCATCAACCTTTTTAATGAGCTGACGCTTTACGAGAATGTCTGGCTGGGGGTTCAGGCTCAGCAGGGGCATGGGCGGGAGGTGTTTGCAGATGCGGAAGCATTAAATTCAGTTAAAGAAGGAACTTCTCGCATCATCGCCGAAATTGGTCTTTCAGGGAAGGAAGGAACGCCGGTAAAGCTGCTTTCTTACGGAGACCGGAGAATTTTGGAGATCACGGTTTCTATGACCACCAACCCGTCTCTTTTGCTTCTCGATGAACCGACCAGCGGTCTGATGTCCGAAGACCGAAGGCGGATTTCAGATTTTTTGAAAAAACTATCTTCGCGTTTGACGCTGGTCGTGGTGGAACACGATATGGATGTGGTGCTGTCGATTTCTGACCACATCGTCGTCCTGCATCAGGGGAAGATTCTGGCCCGGGGGACTCCGGATGAGGTCCGCGGGAACGACAAAGTTCAGGAGGCTTACCTGGGAGGCCAACACGGCCTGACCTGAAGCGAGACCTTGATCCGATGGAGGCACGAAACATGATACTGACGGTGGAGAAGATGAACACCTTTTACGGTGAGGCCCACACCCTGTTTGACGTCTCCCTTGAAATTCAAGAGGGTGAAGTGGTTGCCCTCCTGGGCCGCAACGGGGCGGGGA
>Ga0187854_10003709_pt1 | contig 11926 bp, 7 predicted proteins | sample June2016WEW_6_15_FD_132445 | JGI IMG/M metagenome (GOLD analysis project Ga0187854, IMG submission 132445) | Peatland microbial communities from SPRUCE experiment site at the Marcell Experimental Forest, Minnesota, USA - June2016WEW_6_150 | ecosystem: Environmental > Terrestrial > Soil >...
CATTCCCGCCCACGATTGGTTTCGCTCCGTGCTCAAGCCGCTGTTGCTCGATACGTTGACTGAGCCGGCTGTGACCGCGACGAAGATTTTCCGCTGGCAAGGCGTGCAGTCGGTGATCAAAAGACACCTTGACCGGCGCGAAAACCTGGGATATCACCTCTGGGGTTTGCTGATTCTATTCTTATGGCTCAAACGCTGGAACATTCAGACGCTGTCAGAGCGGGAATCGGCGCGCACGAGAGTCAGCCTCTCGGCGGCCGTCTGACCCATGGCAGCGAAATCGTCGTCATCCTCTTCGCGGCGGTGATTTTCCTCGGTTGCATCGTATCTCCTCCGTCGCTGATGGATGACGTGGATGCGGTGCAGGCGCAAATCGCCCGCAACATGCTTCAGTCCGGCGATTGGGTGACTGCGCGGCTCGATGGTGTGGCTTATCTCGAGAAAGCGCCGCTGATTTATTGGACCATTGCGCTCTCCTATAAAGTCTTCGGCGTTCACGACTGGGCGGCGCGCGTACCGGTTGCGCTGGCAGCGGTGGCGCTTGCCTGGCTGACCGCGGCGATGGGCGCGTGGGCGTTCGGAAAGCGGGTGGGATTCTACGCTGGCCTGATTATGGCCACTTGTGCCGGCCTGTTTCTCTTCACGCGCATTTTGATTCCTGATGTGATGCTGACCTTCACTGTGGCCCTGGCCATGTGGGCGTTCCTTCGCGCGCTGGATCGGGACGAGTCCCGTCCCCGCTTCTGGGCTGCCGTGCTCGCGCTCAGTCTGGGCTGGGGGCTGCTGCTGAAGAGCCTGGTCGGTGTCGTCTTCCCGATCGCCTCCGGCGTGACCTACCTCTTGCTGACGCGGCAGCTCCTTTCCGCCGCGGCTTGGAGGCGCCTCCATCCTTTCAGCGGAGCGCTCATCGTACTCCTGGTTGCCGCGCCCTGGCACGCGCTCGCGACCTTGCGCAATCCGCCTTACTTCGACTTCACGCTGCACAGCGGTCCGGGCCAATATCACGGGTTCTTCTGGTTTTTCTTCATCAATGAACAGCTATTGCGGTTCTTGAATCTTCGCTATCCGCGCGATTACGATACAGTGCCGCGTCTTTACTTCTGGCTCTTTCATCTGCTCTGGCTTTTTCCCTGGAGCGTCTACTTTCCGGCTATCGCCAAGCTGTCTTTCAAGCCGGCGGACCGCGCCGGCCGTGCGCGCTTGCTGGCTTTGTGTTGGGCGGGTTTTATTCTCGTTTTCTTCACCTTCTCGACCACGCAGGAGTACTACTCGATGCCCTGCTATCCTGCCCTGGCGCTGCTGCTGGGCTCGGCGATGGCGGCAGACGGCAAGTGGATGCGGCGCGGCACGGCCATCCTGACGGCCATCGCGGGATGCGCCGCGGCTGCCGCAATTGTCATTCTGGTCTGGAGCCGAGGCCTGCCTGCGCCCGGCGATATCTCATCGGCCTTGAGCCAACACCCCGGCGCCTACAAGCTATCGCTTGGACACATCGAGGACCTGACGCTGGCGTCGTTCGCCTACCTGCGCGCGCCGCTGGCGCTTGCGGCAGGAGCCTTCCTGGTGGGCGCGGTAGGCACTTTCAGAGCAAAAACGCAGCGTGCCGTCCTCGCGGCCGCGCTGATGATGGTTTTGTTCTTTCACGCCGCACGCCTGGCCATGGTGGCCTTCGACCCGTACATGTCTTCCAGGCCTCTCGCTGAGGCGCTCGAGAAGGCGCCGAAAGGAGCTCTGATCGTCGAGCATCACTACTATTGGTTCTCGTCGGTATTTTTTTACACCAATCGGTCCGCGCTATTGTTGAACGGACGCTTTATGAACCTGGAATACGGGTCTTATGCTCCGGGAGCCCCGAACGTCTTCATCGACGATGCGAAATTTAAGGAGTTGTGGCTCAAGTCGGAGCGTTGCTATATCGTTGCGAGGCGGTCGGCCGTGCCCCGCCTGGAAGGTTTGGTCGGCAAGGCGCAGCTCAACGCGGTCGCTGCAAGCGGCGGGAAGGTCCTCTTGACGAATCAGCCACTTTCAAGCAGGGATGAGAAAGTTTCGTAGCTCGGGCCATACAGCAATCAACCTCGGCGGCGACGCTTGTGGTACAGTAGTGCCTTTAATGCATACAAGGGGGGAAAATGAGAGTCGCTGTGCTAGGGGGAGACGGGTACTGCGGGTGGGCTACGGCTCTTTACCTGTCGAAGAAGGGTCACTCGGTTGCCATCGTCGATAATTTTATCCGGCGCCAGTGGGACCACGAACTCGGGGTGCAAACTCTGACACCGATTCGAACTCTGGCCGAGCGCCTGAATGTTTGGCAGGACCTGACGGGGCGGCAGATTGAGCTTTTCGTCGGCGACGTGACCGACTACGACTTCCTCTCCTCCTGCATCGAGAACTTCGGGCCGGAGGCTGTTGTCCACTTCGCCGAGCAACGCGCCGCGCCCTACTCCATGATCGACCGCAAGCACGCCGTCTTCACGCAAGTCAACAACGTGGTGGGCACGCTGAATCTGCTTTACGCCTTGCGGGAGTTCCAACCTGACTGCCACCTGGTGAAACTGGGAACCATGGGCGAGTACGGCACGCCCAACATCGACATCGAAGAGGGCTACATCACGATCGAGCACAAAGGCCGTAAGGACGTCCTTCCCTACCCCAAGCAGGCAGGCTCCTTTTATCACCTTTCCAAAGTGCACGACAGCCACAACATCATGTTCTGTTGTAAGATTTGGGGGCTGCGCGCCACCGACCTGAACCAGGGCGTGGTGTACGGCACCATCACGGATGAGGTGGCGCTGGATGAAGCGCTGATTAATCGCTTCGACTACGATGAGGTGTTCGGCACCGTCCTGAATCGTTATTGCGTGGAGGCGGCGGTGGGCATGCCGCTCACTGTCTACGGAAAGGGCGGGCAGACGCGCGGCTTCCTGGACCTGCGTGATACCGTGCGCTGCATTGAGATTGCCGTGTTGAACCCGGCCGGACGCGGCGAATTCCGCGTGTTCAACCAGTTTACTGAACAATTCACAGTACTGCAACTGGCTGAGATGGTGCAGGCGGCCGGCCGAGAACTTGGCCTCGAGGTTCGCGTGGAACATATTCCCGACCCGCGCGTGGAAGCCGAGGAACACTATTACAACGCCAAACACTCGAAGCTGATCGAGCTGGGCTTAAAGCCGCATCTGCTTTCTGATTCCTTGCTCGACTCGTTGATGAATATTGCGCTCTGCTATCGCGATCGCATTGATGCAAGCAAAATGATGCCTCAAGTGAATTGGCGGAATGCGCGCAATGCGCCCCGTCCGGGTGCGTCGGCCGAGGTCGCAGCGTCTGGGCCGCAACTGACGGCGGTGGGCGCAAACAAGGAACGCACTAAATAGGACCTCACTCCAGCTCTTGTCATTCCGAGCCCTTCGCTTGTCATTCTGAGCGCAGCGAAGAATCTCTGCGGTCCGCTCAGGGTAAACTCCGCGAGGAATCTCGCTCTGGTTCGTAGCAATCGGGGAGCAAAGAACCGGGCGAGATTCCTCGCTTCGCTCGGAATGACACCGTTGCTGGTCGAAGACGCTTCTCACTTCTCCGATGAATGGGCAGCGCCCGGAACAAGCTGGCCGTTGCGGAGGCGATATTCACCGCCGCGCCATTGGAAGCTGTTCTTCCCGAAGCTGGCGAGCCAAATAAGAAACGCCATGGCGTCCCACACCGGTATGAGCCACATCCTCCCGTGCAGCGTCTGGTCCCGCAGTCCGTTGGCGCCGATGAGCCACGTGATGGCCAGCCTGAGTCCGAGGTAAGTACCAAGGTAGCCGAATCCCACGGCCACGCTCGGATGAACTGCGAAGGCGGCCAGCGACCAGGGAAGTCCTTGCGTGAACAGAAGACCCACGTGGCCCAAGGGCCGCATGTGGCGCATGACGGCGAGCCAACGAATGCGCTTGTGAATAAGCTCCGGCATCGAGGCATAGTCAGGCACGGTCTGGATGGTGTATGGCAGGAGTCGCACCTCGTAGCCTCGCTCCGCGATCAAGCGGCCCACTAAAAGGTCGTCCGCCGGCCGGCTTTCGAGCGCGCGATAGCCGCCGAAGCTCTCGAGTTGGGTGCGGGTGGTGGCGATGGTTGGCCCGAGCGCGAACTTCACTCCGTCCAGTTGCCAGGCGGCCAGAATCCCGGCGTAGAAATCGGAGACCATGCCGATAGTCTGCAGTTTTTGCGCCAGTGTTTTGGCTTCGATCGGAATATAGAAGCAGGTGACCGCGCCTACCCTGGGCTCGGCCAACGGCGCTACCACGGTGCGCAGGTATTCGGGCCGCACCCGCACGTCGCTGTCGTTGATCACCAGGGTTTCATATTGCGCCTCGCGCACCAGGCGCGAAAGTTTCCCGACCTTGTCATTGATAGCGTGGCCGTCCCCGCCAATAAGAATGCGAATCCGCCTCTCCGGGAAATCACGCGCCAACTTCTCGAGCACGGGAACCACCGGGGAATCATTTTCGCCCACGCAAAACAGCAGTTCGTAATCCGGGTAGTCCTGACGGCAGAGGCTGGCGAAGTTCTCATACGCCTCCGGGTCGAGACCCCGGATCGGCTTGAGGTTGCTGACGGGAGGGGTGAAGCTGCCCTCCCTGGAACCGGGTTGGGTGGCAGGGCGCCGGAAAAACCGCCACGTGCTGTAGATGACGATCAAATAATAGATGAAGGGGAAGGTGGCAACCACAAATACGACATCGCGGAGGATAGCTGAAGTCATCGTTTAGAATCGCCGACGCCAGGATTAACCCCTCAACCGTCCGGCGTGCCTCGCGAAAGCGCCGTCGCCCGAGACCCTCTCCCCAAGGGAGAGGGCCAGGTTCTTTGTGAGGGCGACGCCCGTGAATCACGCGCAGACTGCACAACGGAAATATCTGTCATTCACTTCATCGCTGCGGCCGCAATCGAGCCAGGGCTGCGGCGCTTGATTTCTCGCAACGTATATATGGGTTTCTTCTGGGACTCGTAGTACGTGCGAGAAAGCATCTCGCCGATGAGGCCTACGGAAAGAAACTGGACCCCGGTCAGGAACAGAAGCATCGCTACGAATAGAAGCGGGCCGTGGGCCAGCATGATCGCTCTGTGGAGCCACAGCTTCTCGTACAAAAGGAAGAGCCCGATACCGCTGCCGGCGCCCACGCCGAGCAGGCTCAGAAGCCCGAAAAAGTGCAAAGGCCGCGTGGAATAATCGAGCAGAAACTTGATCCCGATTAAGTCGAGCAAGACTCGCACGGTCCTCGAGAGGCCGTAGTGCGACTTCCCCTTTTCACGAAGCGTGTTCTTGATGGGGATTTCCGCGGTCGTTGCCCCGGCCCAGCTCGCCAGGACGGGAATGAAGCGATGAAGCTCTCCGTAGAGATGAACATTCTCCAGCGCCTCGCGGCGGTAGGCCTTGAATGTGGTGCCGAAGTCGTGCAGAGGCATGCCGGAAAGTTTTGCCATCAGCCAATTTGCGACGCGGCTGGGCAGGCGGCGCGTGAGCCACGCATCTTTCCTGTCCACTCGCCAGCCGCTGACCACATCGTACCCCTTCGCCATTTGGGCCAGGAAATCCGGGATGTCTTCCGGGTCGTGCTGAAGATCCCCATCCATGGAGATGATGATGTCGCCCCGGGCGGAATCAAACCCCGCTTGCAGAGCCGGCGCCTGGCCGAAATTCCTCCGCAACCGAACCAGGCAGACGCGGCTGTCGTTCGAGTAGATTTCATCCAGGATTTCGGGTGTTTGATCGCGGCTGCCATCGTCCACAAGCACCAGCTCGTAAGGCTGCCCTATGCGATTCAACACCTTGGTTAGCCGCGTGTAGAGAGGGCGGATATTCTCCTGCTCATTGTACAACGGCACGACAATGGAAATCGTTTGCGAGGTCGCCATAATTGATAAGCTCTATGCCAAGCTCTTTGGCCAGGAGTCTGGTGTCGGGTCGTGTCAGGGCGTGGTATTCTTTCTCCCGCTGCTCGACGAGACGTGTGGGCGTCTGCCTCAACTCCTTATCCACAAATCCGGGGTGGCACATCAATTCACTCGTTCCGTGCGGGAGACGGAGTAGAATTTCGCGCAAAAGTTCCTCATCCAGGAACCCGGTGGGCGTGACACCATAGAAATGCTCGGCGCACGTTACACCCGCTTGCGGTAGCCGGCGGCGCCATCCGCGGGAAAGGGCGGAGAGGGCGAGACTGTTGAGGCACTGCCGCAAGATCCTTGCCTTCGCGCGCGGAAAACGTCCCAGCAGATAGCCCAGCGCCGGCCAGGTCTCCGCAACACATCGAATCGCCCCAATGCCGTATTGACGGGCGAGCTTCAGGCTCATCTTTCCCAGTGCCGGCAGGGCGTGCACGTGCTTGTGACTATCCAGATGAGTCGGCGCAATGCGCGCCGCCAGTACCTTTTCGATCTGAGCGTGCAACTCTCTCTCGACTTCGGCCTCACTCACTCGCCCCGTCAGCATCGCTCGCCACAAGGCGGCAGGTTTTCTCGCGAAGACCCCGCTGCCATTTATAAGACTCGGAACGCTTGAAGCAGGGGCGACCGGTTTGCCTTCCGTGAGATTCAAATGAATGCCGACTCCTAAACGCGGGGCCCGGCGCGATACGGCAATCGCGTCCACGAAGGCTTCGCCATTTGCCAGCAGGCTTGTACTGCTGATCAGTCCAGACTGGTGCGCCTCCATGATGGCTTGGTTAACCCCGGCCGTCAAGCCGAAGTCATCCGCGTTGACGATTAGCCGCTTCATAGGCCGTCCAAATTGTACCGAAATCGGCACCGCGGGGTCTGTCATTCTGAGCGAAGCGAAGAATCTCTGTAGTCCGCATGCCGCGGAACTGCGGGGATTCTTCGCTTCGCTCAGAATGACACAGCTTGAGGAATTGAGAAAGGCCGCGCAGTTCCGACGACTCAAGAGAAGCAAGCCCGAGTTGCACATCTATCACTCGACGCTGATCGCGCCCACGTCGTACCAGCCGTCGGATTGGCGGCCTTCGATGGCCAGGCGGATGGCCGGCTGCTCAGTTCGCGGATCGAGAAGCGCCACGCGGAGGCGGTAGTCGCCGGGCTTTAGAGTGGTCGGAATGTAGACAGTACCATCATAAACCGCGTCGCCGGGGAGCCACTTGCGCACGTCCACGGGCAGCTTGATGATCGCCGATGCTGTGGGCGAGGTCATCTGCAGCGCCAACTCGTAGGGCCTGTAGACAGGCGCCACGCCGGCGTTGAGCCACCACATGTGCAGCGGCGGCATCGTGCCGGCTTTGGCGCGGCGCGCGTACTCGAGCCGGCGGAGAATGAAGCGATAGCCCATCTTCTTCTGAAAGTCGTCGAAACGCGGTTTCCACTCGGGCGGAATCGCGGACGATTTGATGTTGACGGAGGTGACGTGCCAGCGCAGCGCCTGGGCGAGGATGTAATCCACATCCCAGCCCTTCTCCTTCCAGTAGCCGGGAACCCAGCAGGTTTCCAGTGAAACAGGACTACGCTGCCAGACGTCCTGGACGCCCGCCCGCACAATTTGCTCCGGATAGAGGTCGAACATGTGGCACCACTGGCCGCCCGTCGTGCCGCGCATGTCGCCCCAGCAGTCGAGCCGCCAGCCGGCGCCCTGCTGCGTCCCATAGGCGAGCGCCTGCTCCTGGTCGAAGTTCATCAGCAGCGGAGTGCGTTTGAAGGCCTGGAGCCAGATGTCGATCAGGGCCTTCTGATAAGGGAATGCCGGCATGTAATCGCTCCAGCCTTCGCCCCAGTAGCCGACCGAAGAAATATCGACGCTGTCGAGATCAGGGTGCCCGTCGTAACGCGCGCCCGCCTCCGCCACCACCGCGCCCCAGTATTTGAGGTAGAGCGGATCGGAGAAGTCCGGCTGCCAGATGTCGCCGTCCTTGTCCGTGGGCAGGTTGGCGCGACGCGCGCCCGAGTTCTGATACCACATGGGTAACGGGTGCTTCTGGTCGTAGGGCATCAGCCGGATGGCCAACGCCTGGCCGTGCGCGTGAGCCTCCCACAAGGCCTGGTCGATGATTTCCCAACGAACCTTGCCGTGTTCCGGCTCGAGCTCCTGCCAGAACCAGCGGCAGTAGGAGATGGAGGACCCGGGGAACTCAGGCGGAGAAGTCGCCTCGCCGAGCTTCGCCGTGGGCCCTTCTTCGGACCATCCCACGCCGGCATTCAGGGCTTGGCCGTTGAAGCGCTGGAACGTTTCGATGCCCATGCCGGGATTCACCAGCACATCGTCGGCTGCTTTTGGTCTCACAATGGTCATTCCGGTTTGCGCCACGCAAGGTGAGACTATAAGCCACAAGGAAAGAATACAGAGAGGTTTGCGAATCATGATGAGACCTCGCTTCATGGTAAAAGTATTTCAAATGGCAAATTTCAAATTTAAGAATATCTGAAATGTACCGTATGGTGTTTGAAATTTGCAAAGATGGCAAAATTTCATATTTAAGAACATCTGAAATCTGAAATTTGCCATCTGAAATTTGCGATCTGCCATTTGAAATCGTTTTGAGAACGGCCGCGAGTGAGGACTTCGTAGCATTGTAATAAGGGAACTACTCTACCAGCCGAAGTCCTTCGGGTAAAGACTCACCAAAAATGCGAACGGCATCCGCACGTGCCGGCGGGACGTATTCGTGCAGGCCGCGCGCCAATTCCTCGCTCCCACCCGCCGCGGTCAGCCGCGCGATGGACTTTTGGCGCAGATCATCGTCGATATCGCGCAGGTGATCGCCGGTAAGCGAACCAAGCTGGACAATCGCCGATGCGGTTTCGGCCGTGAATTCCGTTAGATCGAGCAGCGCTTGAAGCCATAATGATGCGGTCTCGACAGGGACAACACAGTTAAGCGGGCCGTACAGTGGGATGCGCGCGCCCACGCGTCCGAGCGACCACAGCCAAGCCTTGTCGGTGGGTTCTTTCCTGATCCTGGCCAACAGTTCCTCCCCCAGCGAGGCGCGCAAGGACGCGGGAAGGTGTTCCAAACTAGCCAGTAGGCGCCAGCCTTCGTGTTCGACCTGGCTATTCAGCCGTCCACTGGTTTTCTTTCCGCTGATTCCCAGCAGGGCCCCGTACTTCTGATAAAGCTCGCGCTGCTGACCGGCGTTGAGCCCGCCCGCCACCCGGCGCCAAAGCACCAGCCACTCGACCTGAACTTGAGGGTCCTTGGGGAACGCCGGCCCCGCCAGGTAGACGCGGCGCGCCTGGTTGACCCGCCAATCGTCCAGCAAGGCGCCGAAGCCGGGCCGCAGGCAGAAGCCGAACAGGTTAAGCCAGCGAGCCTCGTGCCGCCGACTCTTGGCGCGCCCGCCGGCAACCTCGACAAGGACATCGCAGAGCGAACGGATCGTAGCCATGGGCCAGGCGTCTTTGTTGTGGCCGAGCGCGGTCTCGAGTTTGTTCACGAGCGTTTCAGGCTGTGGCGCGGGCGTCTCGCCCGCCGTCGCGCGAGCATCTTGCCCGTGCACTTCATGGGCTGGACCAAACACCTCCTGGATCAGTTTCGCCGCGGACTGCACAGACTCGCCGGGGATGGGTGGAGGCGCCTGTGCCGGCGGCGCGGCAGCCTCCGAAGGTTGAGCTTCGTTGCCGCGAAGTTCGAACTGTAAGCGCCAGCGGTGCTGCGTCTTGAGCGACTCACACCAGAGCTCAAGAGTTCCTACTTCCGTGAAGCTGGCTGTTAGCTGCACGCCTAATTCGATCTGGCGCGACTTCTTGCCGAAGCGCAACAAGGTGACCAGCGGGGCATGACGGTGGATCTGCGCTTCATCGAGAACGGCGACCTCGCCGTGCTCGTCGTGGCGGGTGGTCGAGCTATAGAGCGTGAACGAGACCGGGCGATTGGTGAGGACCGCAAATTCACGGTTCGTGAGGGGCAACGTGGTGCCTTCTTCAATCCCGGACGGCAGCACGCAGACGGCTTGGGGCGCTCGGTCTTGCGCGCCTTGCGACTGCACGCCAATATAATACGTTCTCGCGCTGCCGGCTCGGATGCGAAGGCCGCCGCCCCGCCTCACCCGGCCATAGTAAGCGGCCCCGATGGCTACGGCGCTTTCCGGGGACTGGTTGCTGAGGATCTTGGGGCGCCAGGCTCCGCTGCCGTCAAACCAGCTCACCACCGCTTCGACAATCTTCTCCCGAGTAATGGCCGGGGCAAAGAAACCACCATTAAAGAGGACAGCATCCGGGCGAACCATCGATGCGGGTGTGCCTTCGCCCTCCGACAGGGACGCGCCATGGCCTTCCTGTAGGGGCACACCAAGGCCTTCCTGTACGGGCACGCCATGGCGTGCCCCTACGAGAAACGCGGCCAGATGTTTCGTAATCGCCGGCTCGCTCGCGTAGGGTAAACCCAGTTCACGTAAACCAACGCGCCGGTCGTGGGCGGGGAGGTCGTCAGCGGCGGTGCGGGGAAGGAAGCCGGTGGTCAGAACCTGCACCACCTCGTCTCGAGTCAGGTCCGAGGTGAGCGTCCCGCCGACGACCGCTCGTCCGCTGCCCAGGACACTGATCGGAAGGCGGTCCAGCGCCGGATCACTGAGCAGTTGCTCCTTGGCGGCGCAGCAGGTTCGCCGCAAAGCGTGGCGTTGGCGAAGGCTGAGCTTCGGGGCATGGAGTTTCTCCTCGACGCGCCGCGCCAGAGCCAGATCGAGGTTGTCTCCTCCCAAAAGCAGATGCTCGCCAATCGCGATGCGCTCGAACTGCACTTGTTGGTTGACGAAGCGAACTCGAATCAAACTGAAATCAGAGGTGCCGCCTCCAACATCGCAAATCAAAACCAGCTCACCGTCAGTAATCTCGATCTTTCCCGCGGGAGAACTGCGTGGGCGCTTTCCCGCCCGGCGCGGCGCGGGCGCCACATTCAGCACGTCTTGATGCGCGGCGATCCAGGCGTAGAAAGCCGCCAGCGGTTCTTCGAGTAAAGTCAGCTTTCCAAGTCCCGCCTGGCGCGCAGCCTCCACTGTTAACTCGCGCGCTTCTTCATCGAAGGAAGCCGGGACCGTCAAGACGATCTCCTGATTTTCGAATTGCGTCTCGGCGCCGCCCCAGGCGGTTGCGGAATGATTCCACGCATTGCGCAGATGGGCGAGATAGCGGGCCGAGGCTTCCACGGGAGAGACCATCGGTTCCGGTGGCTCGGCTCCCCAGGGCAAAAGCTTGGCCCGGCGATCTACCGCGTCGTGGCAGAGCCAGGATTTGGCGGAAGAGACCTGGCGCCCCGGCAAAAGCGCGCCTTGTTCGCGCGCCAACACGCCGGCCACTGATTCCGGCCGCTCTTCCCAGGGAAGCTTCATGCTTCCTGCGGATAAATCATGTTCGGTAGGGAAATAAAGAAACGAGGGCAGCGTGGGCATGGCGCGGACCTCGCCCTCCGCCACCAATTGCGGTACTTGGAAAACCTGGATTGCTGATGCTTCCTGCTGATCGAGGTAGGCAACCACCGAGTTTGTCGTGCCCAGATCGATGCCGATGATGTAACGGCTGGAGTCTTGCATTACTTATCCGTATCTCGCATCCGGGCAAGCGCTGTCATGCTGAGCGAAGCGAAGCATCTCCGCAGTTGTCCTCTTTTGCTCCTCGAGCAACTAGAAACTGCAGAGATTCTTCGCTTCGCTCAGAATGACAGCGTTCGGGGGGTTCCCGCGGCCTACGCCGCTTTTTCGCGGATGTTCAGCTCGAGCTTCCAGCGCTGCGCGCCGTCGCGCGAGACGCACCAGACTTCGAGTGTGCCGACTTCCGTGACGCGTGATTCCAGGCGCACGGGCAAAACCGTGCCCTCCTGGCCCTCCAGTTTCAGTGTCACCTCGAGCGGGCTCAACTCTTCAATCTCATCGCCCCAGTCCTCGAGCAAGCTGCCGATCTGGTCCTGCTTGCGCACACTCGAGCTCAGGAAGCGAAACTCCGCCGCCTCGCCCAC
>Ga0187854_10003710_pt1 | contig 11926 bp, 12 predicted proteins | sample June2016WEW_6_15_FD_132445 | JGI IMG/M metagenome (GOLD analysis project Ga0187854, IMG submission 132445) | Peatland microbial communities from SPRUCE experiment site at the Marcell Experimental Forest, Minnesota, USA - June2016WEW_6_150 | ecosystem: Environmental > Terrestrial > Soil >...
GGTGAGAACATTCTGGATATCCCAGCGGCGGAGATATGCCCGGGTGAACTGTTTTAAATTTCCCGGGGCGATCTCCAGGATTTTCTGGTACTCCTTTGCCAGGTTCCAGCTCAGGGCTACTTCAATAAGGTCGATCCCTTTAAAGGCTGAACTGAGCTCATCGATCTCCTGTTTGTATTCAGTTTCCTGGATAATACGGGTGATTTCCGGGAGGCTCATATTGAGCATACGCATGTACTCCTCACGGGGTATGAGTTTGGATTTTCTCACCCGCATCCTGGTACAGACATAGATGTATGGTGCAAAGACACTTTTCACTGGAACCATCGGAGACTCCCCCTATCCAAACAGGATGTCAGATGCATCTTTCAACCCGGATTCCCAGACTTTCGCAAGGAACGTGCGGTAACTGTAATCAATCTGCAATTTGCCTCCCTCACCTTCTACAAGGATTCCACCATCGATATCGACAGGAGCCCCGACTTTGAATTTTGTAAATTCGGGATTATCGGAAATAACAGCCTTGACTGTTGCCACATCCCGGGTATTACAATAAATATTCCCCGTGGAGATCTCCTTTTTTGCCTCGGTGAGGAGTTTTTTGATGGCTTCACGATGGAAGCTTTCAGGGAGAGCGGCAATCTCCAGAAGGATCGTTTCGTAGACCTTATCCAGAAGTGCCTTTTGCGTGTTCAGGAGCTCCCGTTTGACAAGCAGGTTAGCTGCAGACACTTCCTGATCGATAATATGGGCTGTCTGTTTTGCTGATTCTGCTTCTGCTGCGAGCTTAATCTCTCCAGAACGCTTTCCGGCAGCTATTAGGATTTTGTCTGTTTCCTGCTTTGACTCTGCACGTATCTTTTCTGCTTCCTTTTTGCCTTTTTCCCTGATTTCTTCAACAACGGCTTCCAGTCCCATTGTCTGCCCCGATTTAGAACAACAGCAGAAGACCGACGACCAGTCCGAAAATGACGATTGTTTCCGGAATGACCGTAAGGAGCAGGACAAGCCCGAAAACATCCTTGTTCTCAGCAGTTGCACCGACTGCTGCAGAACCAATTGCCATTTCGGCAACGCCCGCACCGATGCCGGTGAGACCGACTGCGATGCCTGCGCCAATCGCTTTCATTCCAACCTGCGATGCCTGAACCATTTCAAGTGTCATGTTTACATCTACCATTTTTAATCCTCCGTAAATCTTCTTTTATATCCAAACGGACTGTACTTCTTGCCTCCACCCTTATAGAATTTGGTGAAGAATTCGACATAATGCAACCTGATTGAGTGCAGGCCGCCTCCGAGAATGCCAAGCGCCATGTTCAACGCATGCCCTATCAGGAAAACAACAACACCCATAATAATAAAGAGCACTCCCACTACCGTGATATGCTCAAGCTGGGGACTTATCAGCATGCCAATCGCGATAAAGTTAACGACCATGGCGATTGCCACTGAAGAAAGTCCCACAGCTACAATACGTGCATACGAGAGCACGTGGCTGATAATCGTCGGAAGTTCGACAATCTCAAGTGCGGAATCCCGTGCAATAAGGATTACTCCGGTAACCAGCAGTACAGCCCCGACGATTGCTGCAGCATTCAGGTTTATGAATATCTTTGGTAATGAAGTCAGGTCTGGCATAAGAGGCAGTGCGGCGATCGTCCATATCACGATGAGAAGCCCCCACATCACTGCAAGCCAGCCGAAGTTTGCCATAACCGCTTTGATCCGGTGATCCCCATGATCCTGGCGTGCGTGGTTTATCATCCCGAGAATACGCCCGAGCGTGATATGCAGGATACCAATCCATATTGCCAACATCATTAATTCTGGTATTGCTGGTCCTTGTCCACCGGCTTCTCCACCACCTATCTTCAGGTGCCGGCTGAACATGATAGGCTTCCACGGTAATTCAAATCCCAGAAATTCACTATAGAGCAGACCAAAGAGGATACTTGAGAAACTTGCATTCCGTAGTACAGTAAGCAGTTGTGCACCGTCGTCAACCTTCAGGTACTTCCGAAGCACTAAACACATGCCAAGGAGCAGTAACCCGTACCCCACATCACCCAGAATCAGCCCAAAAAAGAGGGGAAACATGATAGAGAGTATGAGCGTCGGGTCGAGTTCTGCGTACTTCGGGCGGGAGTATACGTCCATGAGCATCTGCGTCGGTTTAGCAAACGACGGGTTGTCATACTCTACGGGAACAACATCATGTTCAAGGTCGATTGGCAATACGGTGATAAAGATTTTCCCACCGGTCACATTGGTAAGCGAATCACTAACGGCATCAACCCGGTTGGTGGGAACCCAGCCTTCCGCAACGAACGTCTCGTTTGTCGTTGCAAACCTCAGTGGTGCTTCTGTCTGATCAACCTGAACTTTTAAAATCTCCTCGCATGCAACAAGGAAATCGGCATGTTTCTCTTTTATCGCATCCAGTTTCTGGTTGATATCCTCAATCTCCTTTTTAATGAGCGTGATCTGCGATGAATAAAAGGAAATACGCTCCTGAGGAACCCCGGACTCATCAGGGATCGGGACTGCCTGGTACCCCGCTTCCTGCAACGCTCCTTCAACCACACTTCGTTGCTCGACCGCAGCAATCACGACCGTGAAATGTCTGCCTTTACCTTTCGAAAAGAACATTTCATGGGGTACGGAAAGCGAGACCTCTTTTTCAACATACCCGGCAAAAACGACAAGCCTCGAATACCCACGATACAAATCGAGATCGCCGGGAATCCCGGTGAAGGGAGTGAGCTCAGCAATCTTTTGTTCATACTCTTTTAATTTTGTTTCGAGTTTCGAACGGTTTACGGTGAGTCCTTCAACCTCTTGCTCGATGGCAGGGAGTTCGTGTTCGATCAGGACCTGAAGTCCTGACTGTTTGCGTCGCTGCTTTACTTCAAAATCCTCGCTGCGGATGGAAAACGCATTCTCTATCGCACGTATCTTGACAAGATCACCGGATGCTTCGGTTGCTCCTGGAAGTGGTGAACCAATCTTAAAGCCCTCATAACCCTCCGCTCCCGCTTCAACGTAGTCTTCAATATGAAACAGGTTATGGCGATAGAGCTCGGTAACAACAGGAGCCATCTGATCCTTTGAAGCGACAATCAGTAGCCTACTCATCTGCTCAGGCTTTAACATGCAGCTGCTCCTTAAACCGCAAGACCAGCAGCTGCACTGCTTTTGAAAGGTTCTTTGAACCTTTTTCTCGTATTGCCGCAGCACGCTGATTGCCACTTTTTATGATTTCGGCGTGCTTAAGTGCCGCCTTGCGTTGTGCCTCTTCCAGTTTCAGCTTTTTGTATTGTTCAGCATTGCTTTGCGCTTTTGTAACCAGATTATCAGCTTCCAGCTCAGCCTGAGAATGCCTGTGCTTCTTCTCTTCCTGTGCCGCACTGATTGTTTTTTGGTATTCTTCTTCTGTTTTTTTGATGTCTCGTAGGACCTCAGTCTTCATCCAACCCTCCTCTCACGGCAGTACAATAATTGGTGAAAAAAACAATATATGTATTGTTATTTACGCTCGAAAGATTATTAAACGAAGATGAATTCCTTAAGAAATGGGCAATTTCAGGAAAATTCCGTTCTTATTTCGTATTTCATTTTCCGGAGGGATATTCCATCAGGCAGAGGGGATATATCGACATTCTGCCCGCTCCCCTTCAGGGTGATACCTGCAAGCTCATCGCTCGAACAGATAAGGTTCTGTTCCGGATGCGTCCCCCTCCGTATCAAACAGCTGGTAAAAATTTCCGGTCCGACTGATACGACATAAGAAATCCGCCGCGATCCGGGATGGTCTTTCGGCAACACTAATAATGGCACATGAAAGGTCCTCACAAGATCAATGAGCATCAGTGCAGGTTCGATAGCCCCGCCTTCCGGAGCTGAAACTACAATAAGGTCACCGGCATCGACACCCTGACAGTATTCATCATGGGAGGCCTCGATGTAAAGCCCGAATCCGTTCTTTACTCTTGACACGAGTAAAAAAGAATATTTCCCTCTTATGAGCAGCAATTCATCATCAGGGAAATAATTCATACCTCAGCCACGTTATCTGATTGGCAGCTGGGACAAATGGGTTTTTTACCAATACCTTTGAATCGCTCACTGCAATCATTGCAGCGGTAATCCTTTCCCTTTACCCTGTCGGGAGGGATATCGATATCAACCGGTCCACCAACGGTGCACATCCACAATCACCTCACTACGGAATCTCTGCGTCATTATTTAATTCTATCTCATATCTTGTTTGCCCCCGGTCTCATCGAATATTTTGCCAGTGGGGAATCTGCTTTGTCCGTGTCCGGCCTCACGAGCGGGCAAGGGTCTAATTTTGCTCCAGAATCGGTCAACACGGGGATGTCTTCACCTACCTGAAATTTAAACACGGCATATCGACGGAAAAAGTTGAATTTTATTCTGGGGCAGATGTCTATAAAAATTTTTTCAAATTGTAATCCCAAGAATATTAAGCAAGACAAGGATGCAGATACCCGGGAGTCCGCCGACTGCGCAAATAATTATTGTTGCGATGCTGTATCCAAGATCTGGTTTACCCACCCATTGCATGACATGAAGAAAATTCAGGATGAATAATACTATCAGTCCCACAATAGCGTTTATTACAAGAACTGAGAATTTTTTTACAAGAAAATATACAATTGCAATAATTGCCACAACAAGAAGCAGGGAAACCAGCACGTCACTCATTTTTTTCCCTATTTACCAATAATACGCTGCTTATTTATTTTTATCGAAGGCAGTATCAAAGATCCAAGAGCCCGGGATTCTTTACTCAGTCCTGATATTCTTTGATGCATATCAAACACATTTCCTGAAAGCATTGCACTCCGGATTGGCGTATCGTACTCACCACCCTCCATCCAGAATGCATTGGAGAGTTCAACGGAGAATTCACCACTCATAGGGTTTGCTGTGTGCGCACCTACCACATTATGGACATATACAACGCGTTCATCAGCTATCTTCCTTCGTTTTCCGTCGACAACGAAATTATGATGTCCTATCGAGGGCAAGCCTCCAAACCCGCCCCGGACCGCATTCCCGGTACTTGTTTTACCAAAACGGTACGCAGTTTTAAGATCATAAGCAAAAGTCTCAAGAATTCCATCTCTGATAAAATCGACACGGCGTGCAGGTGTGCCCTCAGCATCCCACCGCACACTCCCGTTTGCTTTTTTTATCAGAGGGTCGTCATACATCGTAATCTGTGAATCGATAACAGATTCACCGAGGGATTGCCCAAGCCGGGATCGTCCTGCGTGAACATTTCGTCCACTCAGTGCAGGGATAAAAACATTCCCCAGCAGTTCTCCATACGCCAGAGGTGAGAGGAGTATATCATATTCACCGGAGACAATATCTGTCCCATTATCCGATTCCATGGCAAAGAATGTCGCCCTTTCCCCGACAGCTGACGGATCCACCTTGTTCATGAACGACGAATGATCGAATTCATAACCTGTAGACTGATTATGAATTGCTTCCAGTGCGAGAGAGACCCCGGTATGCTGATCAGTATATCGGATTCCCTTGCTGTTCGCCAGTGTCACCGTAGCAGAAGAGAGTGAGGCTGAACCAGCTGCTACTTCGGCCGGGTGTTCTTCCGCTCCAGTCAGCATTTTTTCGATCAGATCCATAACAACCGCTGGTTTGACTTCCAAGGAGGCGTCAAATGAAAGGGGTGTCCGGGAAAGAGGGATGGGAGCTGGCAGTCCTTCCCAAGTCTGCGGTGTCGCAAGTTTTCCACTGGCAATAGCCGCATTCAGGCATACCCGCCACTGATCAGGATTGTTTGTGCTCGATGACCCGATTTTTCCATTATGAACAGTACGGATGCCTAACCCGCAATCCTTCGATGTTGTTGCGAGGTTTACTTTTTTTTGTTTCAGCTCGGCAGAGATCGATATCCCCTCGACATAAAAGACCTCAACCTCGTCAACCGCTTTTTGCGCTTCATGTATGAGTTGATCAATCCACGCCACTGCCACCAACCACCGCGTCGCACAAGAGTATATGGGGTGCCCCGTCGCTCACCGGAACACTCTGACCCCCTTTCCCGCAATATCCCGGACTCATGGAACGTTTGTTACCGCATAGTGCAATTCCGTGAAGCGTTGCAAGGATTTCTCCTGATAACGAGACATCCTTCACCATTTTTGTACACTCCCCGTTTTCAACCAGGTAACCATACTCTGCATTGAACTGAAATATGCCCCGCCCGGGATCGACCTGGCCACCACGCGAACCTCTGAGGAAGATTCCGTTCCGGCATTCTTCAAAGATCTCGTGTTCCGTTGCATCCCCGGCTTCAATGAAAGTGTTGCTCATCCTTACCAGAGGAGGTTCACCGGGCATCGCTCGCGCGTGACCGGCAACACCGTTTCCCACCGATGAAAGGGTTTCACGATTGTGGAGATATGCGTTAATTATGCCTTTTTTTATTATTTCTGTCCTCAGCACCGCCACACCTTCAGCATCGACCGGATCAAAACCGAACTCATGGATCCCGGGATCATCGATAATAGTCAGGTTTTCATTCCCGATCTTCTGTCCGGTTTTCCCCTTCAGAACCGAATTGCCTTCCTGGACCAGATCGCCTTCACTTGCATGCCCAACCGCTTCATGTGCAAATACACCCGCCAATTCCGGGTCAAGCACCGCTCGCATTTTTCCGCCTTTTGCAGCCCCGGCATCAAGGAGCGCGACTGCAATTTTGGCTGCTTTTTTTCCAAGAGCCTGCTGGTGCCGGAGGTTGAATCCGCGAATCGAATGTTCACGCTCATATCCCATCTGGACATTTCCATTCCTTGAAGCAACTGCCAGCACATTAAACCCGGAACGGCTCATCTCATAGGAATATTCATTCTCGGAACTGTCAGTGAAATGAACATTTTCAATTTTTTCGATGTAATTTGCTCTCCTGTTCACTACAGAAGGGTACACCGCAGCCTGTTCGATGCCAGAAAGCAATGCTGATTTCTCTTCGATATCCACACTACGGGGGTCTTCTTTCAGAGACGGGATAGTAAGAATACCGTGCGGAACATCACCAAGGATAACATTTCCCTGAGTTACCCGGGCCAGTCTGCATGCGGACCGGAGAAGAATGTCAAATTTCTTACCATGACAGGGAGTATAATTATCGATTTGGATAACCCCCCATCCGGTTTTATTAAGGACTCGGATAACGGCTTTATTGAAAAAGGATGTCCCGGCAGATTCCACCACGCCATTATCGATATCGATATGGGTGACCTGCCCGGTCACTTGCCGCAGATCATAATAATGAACTCCTTGCATTGATTGCACTCAGGCCACAGTTTTATTGATCGCGGGGGTTTCCACGATCATCGCTGTTGACCTTAACGCCATATTTTTCAGCTTGGTAAGGAATCCTTCGGCGTTCTCCGGGACAAGCGCGAGTTTGAGTACATCATTAATTGTATCAACGGGAATGACCGTAACGAGAGGCTTGAACCGCTCCTCAATCAGGACATCATTGATATTTGCCCTCGGGATAAGAACGGTCTTGATACCTGCCTTTACTGCAGCTTCAATCTTAAAGGTCACACCACCAACAGGGAGAACATCGCCGCGAACGGAGAGCGACCCCGTCATTGCGACATCCTGCCTAACGGGTATACCTTCGATGGCACTGATGACAGCAGTAGCAACACTGATCGACGCTGAATCTCCTTCAACACCGCCATAGGTTCCGATGAACTGGATATGGATATCGATATTTTTCACATCTTTTCCGGTGAATTTTTTCAATATCGCACTTACATTCTTGATCGATTCCTGTGCAATCTCTTTGAGCATCCCTGTTGCAATCACGGTCCCGCTTGCTCCCTGAGAGGGAGTGACTTCCGCCATAATGGGGAGTACGGAACCGGAATCACTTCCCATCACGGCAAGACCATTCACCCGGCCAATACGGGTTCCTTCGATTACCGTGAGCTCATATTCCCTGCTTCTCCGGATATACTCATCGGACACCTGGTCCTCAATAGAACGTGCGGTCAGCTTTGCGGTAATTACATGCGCAGCTGTAGCGATACCTGCACCTTCCTGGCGTGCGATATCCCCGGCAACGCGGATAAGGCCGCCCATATCCCTTAACTTCAGGGTAAGGTGCCCCTTCCGGTTGGAACGCCGTCGGGCTTCACGGATTATTTCATCGATAGCGCTCTGGTCAAAATGGGGTATCTTCCCGTCATTCTTCACTTCCTGCGCAATAAACCGGATATATTTCTGCCGGTTTTCCGGGGTGTCCTCCATGGTCTCAGACATATACACTTCATACCCATAGCCACGGATACGGGAACGAAGTGCCGGGTGCATCCCCTGGATAGCATCAAGATTTCCGGCAGCCACCATAACGAACCTGCAGGGAACCGGTTCGGTCCTGACCATCGCCCCGCTCGATCGTTCACTCTGTCCGGTAATGGGGAATTCACCTTCCTGGAGTGCGGTGAGCAGGTTTTGTTGGGAGTGCGGTGTTAAGGTGTTGATCTCATCAATAAAAAGGACCCCGCCATGCGCCCGGTGAATCGCACCTACTTCGACCCTGTCATGTGCCGGAGTCTCAAGTCCGCCACTCTGGAAAGGATCATGCCGGACATCGCCCAGCAATGCACCCGCATGAGAACCGGTGCCGTCAATAAAGGGTGCTATGTTTTTGGTGTCATTGGACACGAGAAGCTTGGGCACCATCGCTTCTTCCCGTGGCGTAGTGTACCTCAGCGCCATGAAGACAAATGCAGCAGCAATAATCCCCATAAGCCACTGGTAGGTCAGGAAAGCATAGCCGATTATACCTATTAACAGGAGCATCAGCAGGGTATTTCTGAACTGGATTTTTTTCTTTGCTTCGGCTTTATGGGCGGCAACAATCTGTTTGCCCCGCCCGCCGCTGACAGTTCTGATCACCGGGTTGTTGGGATCATCAGAATTCGGGTATGCAAGAATATCCTGTAACTCCTCTTTGGGGAGGAGCTCGGCCATGGCTTTGGCCAGCATCGATTTCCCGGTACCTGGACTTCCTATCATCATGACATGCCGGCGCTGGACTGCAGCTTTTTTTATCACTTCAACCGCATTTTCCTGACCGATTACCTGATCAATAAGCTTCTCAGGCACTTTAATCTCGGACGATGTCGCTATCACGCCTTCAGTATGCACAACCTCCTGCTTTATGTTCTGAGGCTGTGTTTCCTCGTGCTGCGGTGATGATGGTTCTGGAATTTCCATTGCGGAAGATACCTCTTTTGATATACCACTTTTCCTTTGGGGGTTTCATATAAATTGTTTCATGATAGTTTAAGTACTTTCAGCTGATTACATCGGACTCCATCTTGAGTGAGGTGGTCTGGCCGGTTCGAATAATGCGAAAAACTACAATACCTAATATTGCATAATAAATCCCTGAAGAAAAACCACCACCAGCCTTGGTTTTAGGAAGAATACCATGAAAGTGATCTGCACTGAAAAATCCCAAATACTTGCCACAAACCTTGCCAAGGTACTGAAGACAACAGTCACTGAAGTAAAATATTCCCGTTTTCCTGACGGGGAGCAATACCTTATCACAAGAGAGTTGGATGATGAAACCATTATTGTCGGAAGTGTGGTGGATAATGATGCACTCGTTCAGTTACTCCTGATAATCGATGCGTGTGACAGTTCAAAAAACCGGCTTGTATTACCCTATATGGGATATGCCCGACAGGACAAGCGGTTCCGGCAGGGAGAGCCTGTCAGCGCACGAGCCATTGCACAGGCACTCAGCAGAGGTGTTTCAGAAATTATTACCGTCAATATTCATGAAAAAGAAATACTCAGGTATTTTGGAGTGCCTGCAAGGAATATCACCCTTGCCTATGACATCGGTTCGTACATTAAAACCTTAAATCTTGACAACCCCCTTATTCTTGCTCCTGATGAGGGGGCCCTTGCATTTGCGGAACATGTTGCATCTGCAGGACGATGGGATTTTGATCATCTCGAAAAGAACCGCCTTAGCGGAGTGGAGGTCAGGATGGCTCCCAAACAATTATGTGCTGCTTCGCGATCCGTTGTAATCGTCGACGATATCATCTCAACTGGCGGGACAATTGCTACTGCATCCGGCATGCTCTACCAGCAGGGTGCAAAAGATGTATTTGCTGTGTGTGTACACGGAGTGCTTACCGGGGGGGCATATGTCCGGCTCATGGCATCCGGAATCCGCGATGTCGTCTGCAGCGATACCATAGAGCGTGGATGCAGTAAAATATCTGCTGCCAGCCAGATTGCCCGTGTTATTAAAAAATCCGATCCAGAAAAAAACAAAAAAGAATGATTTATTTTTTCCTTCCCCGGGTTCCCGTTTATGAAAGCCGTTCTTGACTCCAGTTTTTTTTTCTCGGATTGCCCGATTACCGGCGAGTTGTACACGACTCCTTCGGTCTGCGATGAGCTGATTGACATCCGGTCGAAAGGCAGATTCGAGATGTTTTCTGCTGAAGGATTGCACATTATGTCTCCGAGTGCGAAGAGCAGGGAGCGGGTATTAACGGCGGCCAAAAAAACCAGGGATATCAGTATTATTTCTGCTACAGATTGTGATATTCTTGCCCTGGCTCTCGATCTTGAAGCAGTAATCTTTACCGATGACTTCTCCATCCAGAACGTCGCAGGTGTTCTCTGTGTGCAAACCGCCCCTATTATCCAGCGGAAAGCGAAACGTATCCATTGGAAATATCGCTGCAGTGGCTGTGGCAGATATTTTGACCATGACGGGGAATGTCTCATCTGTGGTTCGGTAATTAAAAGAAAACTTAAATAGATGCCAGCGAATCTTTTTCCATGTCTTCCCTAGACGATCTGATCAACCGGGCGAAGATGCTCCTTGCTGAAGGACATAGTCCGGGTCAGATTGCGGATGAATTGTCACTTTCCATGGAAACCGTGACATGGCTGCTTACACAGGCAAAAGGTACTGCAGCCCCAAAAGATGTTCACATCGACTGGACAGCTGTCAGCAGTCACGCACCTTTGCTCGAAGAAACAGCGTTGATGCTGCTCCAGAGGTACTATGGAGACCAGCCTGATGAGAATATTTCATCGCCGGCTGCGGAAGTTATAGTTGGTATTTCCCTGTCCGGAGTTCCTCTTGCGACTGTCATCGCAGTGCAGGAAGCAGCAAAACTTGCAATTTATCATCCGTCAAAGCAGAACCAGAGTGAGCATCCGATGGGATCAATCAGCGGGAATTTTGCCGCAATCGGTGGGGAGCATTGTATCATCGTTGATGATACGATAACTTCGGGTAATACCATGCGGGAAGTGGTGAAATATTTGAAGAAACACAATGCAATACCCGTCGCAATCTGGGTAATATTCGATAAGCGCGGCATCAAAGATATTGATGGAGTCCCGGTCTATTCGCTCTTCAAAATATCCCGCATTGACTGATCAATTCTTTTTCCGGTGCCGAACACAGAAGATTTATATAGAAGTTCAATTCCACCTTTTACAACATCGGAGGATCCATTATGCAATCTGGACAACCAATTATCATATTAAAAGAAAATGTAGAGCGTAATTACGGGAAAGAAGCCCAGCGCTCGAACATAGCAGCAGCAAAGGCAATTGCCGGTGCTGTTAAGTCAACTCTCGGTCCACGGGGAATGGACAAGATGCTTGTCGGTTCCACGGGCGATATTGTGATCACAAACGACGGCGCAACAATCCTTGGAGAGATAGCCGTGCAGCACCCGGGCGCGAAAATGGTGATCGAAGTTGCAAAGACCCAGGACGACGAAGTCGGCGACGGTACCACCACTGCAGTTATTATTGTCGGCGCGCTCATGGAACAGGCTGAAGGAATGCTTGAACA
>Ga0187854_10003715_pt1 | contig 11912 bp, 7 predicted proteins | sample June2016WEW_6_15_FD_132445 | JGI IMG/M metagenome (GOLD analysis project Ga0187854, IMG submission 132445) | Peatland microbial communities from SPRUCE experiment site at the Marcell Experimental Forest, Minnesota, USA - June2016WEW_6_150 | ecosystem: Environmental > Terrestrial > Soil >...
CCGCTCCGCCGCCACCGCCGCCGCCGGGGCCTGTTGCCGCGCCGCCGCCTGAAGTTGTCGCCGGGGAAGCGCCGCCGGCGCCCGTGGTGGAAGAAATGCCTCCTGCTCCGGTTGAGATCGTGGATCCCTTCTGGATTGCCGGATGGTGGGCGTGGGAAGGCCGATGGGTCTGGCACCGCGGCTACTGGGCGCACAGGCCGCACCGGGGCGCCGTGTGGGTCCCGCATGCCTGGGTTCGCGGCCCGCATGGCTGGGTTTTGGCTCCCGGACATTGGCGCTGAAGGCTAGTAGTGTGCGCGTCCCATCCTTCGGAGCCCTCCGTGCTGCCTGGCGGGCGAAGCAGGAAGGGCATAGGAAGTAGCGCCTGACGGCGCCCCTACAAGCAGCGCAGCCGATACTGCCCATGATCGCGAAGATCGGCCGCCTCAACGCCCGGCGAATAGCCCCGCCGTTTCCTCCGCTGGAAGAGTTGGCATATCGTCCGCCGCCGGAGTAAGATGATGGCGGGTCAGGCGCTGGGGTGGCCGGCGCCGGCCACGCGATCCAGTGGGCGGCAGCGGAGGAGAAGCAATGGGCGAGATGGAACCACATCGTCGAACCCCGGCGCGAGAACTCTTTCTTGGCATACTCCTCGTCTTCATCGTGGGCGCAGCGATTATTCTCGCCGCGTGGGCGATGCGACTGCGTGCGCGTGAACTGGCCTTGCGCAGCCCGGCTCCGCCGATGCGCATCCCCGGATCATCGAGCAGTTCGAGGGCGTCGCGTTGCATCTTCTCCAGTTCCGAGTCTGACATGATGGTGAGAAATTGCAGAATGGGTTTCATGGTCTCCTCCCTTATCCATTGCCCTGGCGCGGTCGGGTCATTCCACGCCGCAGAATTCAACGTCCAAGTAGCGACAGGGCGCTTTTAAGCCCTCCCAGTGATCGCCGAAGGCTATGCCCAAATGACTGATACCGCCAAGCTCGCACCAGCGCCGGTAGGCCTCGTTGAAATCCCGGCCTTTGAATCTGAAATAAAGTTGAGCCGTGGAGGAAGGCAACTTGTCATGGGGCAGACACTCAATCCGCGCTGCGACCATGCGCCAGTCCCCATCAAGGCACGTCAGGCAGGCCATCGTAGCCCCCCCCGTGATTGTTACATACTCATAAACGATTCCGCGCCCGCGTTTCGCCGGATAGCAGGGATGTCTGGCCTCCCAGACTAGCCTCAAGCCGCCGGGCCAAGTTCAGCCACTGCTCGCGCGGTCCCGGGGCCAAGCTGCCGAGCGAGCAAATGATGCGCTGCCGGGGCCCCTTGGGGGTGTGTAGGGACTCGACCAGCAGGTAGTTGGTGTAGGTTTTGCCCCACGTACTTGAGCGTGAATTGATTACTGGCATCCCTCATAAAGGCTTTGAGATAGGGCGAGTAGGTCCTAACCTCAATGATCCGTTTTGAGGGTCGAAACTTCATAATCCTCATGTATCCATTACCGCCGTTGGGGAGCCATTGGTAGTCGGCTAGCAACTGGTGGACGAGGTTGCCGTTGTCACCCTCATCCGACCTCCGCGCCATGATCGAGATGCCCTGGCAGACGTGCCCGCTCACGACCAGAATGATATTCTTGTTCTTCTTGACGAACTTCGCCCACAGCTCCTCGGCGTCGTTGTCGTTGTCGGAAGCGAGCCCATCAGATTGTGGTCCGTGACGGCCACCTTTGACAATCCGCCTGCCATCGTCATCCAGGTAAGAATGCGTTGTAATGATGACCTCTTTGTCCGGATTGCCATCCACGACCCTCTGAGCCCACTGCACAGCATTTGTCCTCGGATAATATTCCAGAGCAATCACCAGATAGCTTCTGGTTCCCGCCGTGAAGGTGATATAGAAGTTCTCATTGCTGCCCGCCGGATAACCGCCCCCATACCACGAGTAACCCAAGAAACGTGAAGGCCCAAAGTAGGTGTTGTAGTTCCTCGCAGCGCGGTTGCCCGCGTTTAGATTGGTGTCGTAGTCGTGATTTCCTAGCACCGGCGCGTAGGGCACCGCTGCCCTATCCAGGATACGGTAAGCTGAATCGGCCTTTTGCCATTCTGCCGATGCGTCTCCGTTGTCTACAATGTCGCCCAGCCCGATGACCGCCCTGATGTTCTCCCTCGTTTTATTGTCTGCCACCCACTGAGTATGAGCTGTAAACATCCTCATCGTGGCTCCCCGTATCTCGTCTGTATAGTACTGGGTATCGGGAAGGACGACGACGGTGAAATCAGGGGCCGGATACGATCTGGCATGAGGCTGCTGGGAGAAGGCCATATGCCAGGCCACGAAAGTTGAAAGCAGCACAGCGACAAAGACCATACCCGAAAGTGTTTTGGCCAACCGTGTGTGACCGATGACTCGCAAGGGGATGTTGCTGTGACTTAGCCGGTTCTTTCGCGACAAAGAGATTTGCCGCAGTTCGGCAAAAGCGTTCCCAGCCCGACAGCTTGCCGGCTCTTTGGTGTTGGGATTCTGAATGGTTGTCTCATTAATTGCTTTGGCCATTATGTCGATCTCCTTTAAGGTGCTACTCAAGGTCATGCTGGATCCCCGAGCCGTCTTGCGGCCGCCAGACCGTCGACAGCCCGTCGTGGGTTGAACGCATGACGCTCGGGGTGATAGAGATGTAATATCACTTTTTATGTAGAACGAAGTGCTATGCGGCCGAATTTCATTCTGCCACAGCTACAAGAACCGGTCGCCCCGACTAGCCACGGCCGGATCCCTCCGAGGATCTGTTCCCACGTTACACCTGGAGCTTTCTTGCGCAGACGTAGGGAATCAGAACGAAAAGATAGGCGAGGACGGAGAGAATCAAGTGATGATGGACGAACACTCCGCCACGACTTCCCTTCAAAAAGATCCAGGCCCAAATCGTCCTTGGCACGGTGAAGGTATTGCTTAGTATGCCAGCGCGAACGACTCGATCTTAAGCAACGAGCCCGGCGGGGCGAGTACTGAAACTGGGCCAAGACATGGTGTTGGGGATCGGCCTCACCCGCCGGCAGGCCACCATTCCGGATCAAATGGCGCCAGCGCACCTTGTTCGACAGCGATTGCATAAAGCGGCGTGAAGTTACATATGAACGTGCCTTCGTAGCCGTTAGTCATGCCTTCCCAGGAGTGGAACTCAACGCCGCTCCCATTCCCGCCATCGAAAACACCGTAGGCGTAAGCCTCATCCAAATCTCGAGCCAGCCGTTGTGCCTCGTCTCTTAAACCATAGAGCGACAAAGCGCGCAGATAGTAATTTGCAACCGTCGACAGTGAGCCATCCGTGTAGTATTCAAAGGTCCGAGGAAATCCATTAATCGTCGCCGGCTGGTCGCCAGGAGGAATGGGCAGTAGATTCAATGGCAACCCAAGCCTTGCAGATGCTATACCTTGTGCTTCTCGAAGTTGCTCCAGTTTTGCAACCGCCTTACGAGCGGCGCTCTCCTCAATCAGGCCCAAAGCAATCGCGATGCCATTGACATATATGAACGCGTAGTCGTGCAACTGCTCGTCGCGGCTCCGCCAGCCGACAACAAGGCCAGTTCTAGGGTTTAGGAAAGTCCTGGAGTAAGCTGCGTGAATACCGGCCGCCGCCTTTCGGCATTTTTCGGCCATGACACCTTGTCCCAACTCCACCAGCATCGCTGCTGCGTTGCGAAATCCGCGGTAGGACCACGCGTTTACGTAGGCATCCTGGTGACCGAACCCTACCACGTCCATAGTGTTGTCGCTCCACCGGTGGCTCCCAGTGTTGCCTGACAGATCCCGGCAGCGGACCAGGCCGTCCTCATCCAGTGTTCCGAGCATGCGCGAAAGAGCTTGCAACAGGCCTGGCTTGATCTTTTCTAACCAGGCAAGATCGGGACGGACCTGATGTATCCGGCCGGCTGCGCTCAAAAGTTCCGGGTCTGAATCCAGATAGAAGTTCCGAAAATACCCGTATCCACCACCGTCCATGAGCGCCCGCGTGATTGTGAATCGCGCCATATCAACCGGGTCAGGTCCCGTCGGGGGTTTGCTTGTCAAGCAGATGACTTCTATGGCCTCAGCCTGGTTCATATGGCAATTCGTCGAAGCCGAGTGATTAGAAAACCCACGGTATTCGGGGCGATAGCAGGCAAATGGCGCAGGCCAGCGGGTCAGGATGCCCTGCCCGAGTTTTCCGCTGCTTGGCTCGGTTGCCGGTCCCAGCGTGGTGATTGCAAACTCAAGTGCGGCCCGCCGAGTTCCGGCGGGGATCATCATGCAAGAGTCATTGTCAGGATGCGTCCCCAGGTAGAGTCCGCCCGTCACCATCTGCTGGAAGCGGTAGCTCTCTACCTGCATGCGAATATCGGCACTTGGATTGTCAACAACACGGCAGGAAAGGCAGCCCACCTCGCTGGCAGCCCATAACATAGGCAGTGAGACATCGCCATTGCGTCCAGGTAGTAGGGTGGGCATCGCAGCCCCGCCAGTGATTGCAGCCCCGATATCCCAGGCCAGTCGCCAAGCCTCAAACTCCAGCACTGGCATGGCTGTGCGGCAATGCTGGGTCAATTCCAAGAGTAGCCGTTCAGGCTCAATCGTGAACACCGCATCCACCGTAAGTCCGTCCACAGCAGAATGGAGGTTCCGATAGCTGACCGTATTGCCTTTCACGGAGACCTCGCCGGTCCACAAATGCGCACCGCAGTCCGCCCGCAGCGTGCGTAACATCGGTCCGCTTACCCCCAGCCTTGGTGTGCCTCCTGAATTCACCAGGCTTTTCGTCAGACGATTTTCTCCCGCATGCCCGCGATGAAACGCGTCCCAACCCAGATGCATGAGCATAGGGCGCCGCAACGAGAATCCCACCGACAGGCAATCACCCTGATAGAGCAACATATCCGGCCTGTCCCCAACGGTCATCCCGGATGGAGCTTCAGGGCGAATGTCCTGTTTTCTCAGAAGTGGCGTACGAAGCGAGGTGACGGGATCATCAGACAGGCGCTCTCCAAGCGCTTCCAGCGGGTTGAGAATGGCAAAAGGCACGTTGAACGGCCCGCCATTACACTCGCCGTGGCTCGGCCACACCGGGTGCTCGCGGTCACACTCCACGCGGAGATGGTCCGTGCACAACCCGCCGAGCTCGGTAAGATGGCAAGTCTCCTCCTTCGCTTTGTTGAGAATTGCTGTCATCTCGTCGGTCGACATATCCTGACTGAGGCCCTTCCCGATAATCACGGGATTCGCGGGTAGGGCTACCTGCTTGACCGTGCGCCAACGTCCGCTCCCCTCATCGAGCACGCTGATGATTAGATGGGCCGGATGGGTCGGAACCGCTGGCTGCCAGCGGCCCGCCTCTGCATCGTTGGTCAAACTAAGTTTGAGCCGGTCGATACGCGCTGGGCGTAGGAACCGCAAGTATCGAATGCAGGTCTGGCCGTTGATCGAGACACCCAAGCCAGGGTGGAAAACCGGGCGGATGCCACCATGGCTGATAGGGTAGTGCTTCAGCACTACAGCGGCATCGCCTGCCCTGCTGCCAAGTTGAGTTCTGACGTAGGGCGCAAATGCGGCAACCCCACCCCCGGCGAGCATCCTCTTCAGGAAGGTACGCCGTGGTTGTTGGCTGGATAGCGCCATTTATACCCCCTCAGGCAAGGACGAAGCCCTCACCTGCTTAAACGTTGGCCTGCACAATCGCCGGGATCCTCGGCGCGGCCCGTGAAGTAGATCTCGTGTGGCTCGGTTTGTCCGCAGGCTTTAAATAGCGGGCTCCACAGTTCCAGCTTTAGCTAACTCCTTTATGCAAAAATGGCACCCACCCGAACCACTTGGTCGCGCCGAGAGAATTGCGTGTGAGAACGCGACGCAAGGCCCCCGGTTTTCCCCGGGGCGATTACGCGATTAGCGGTACTCCGGAGCGAAGCCGGGTCCAGGGGAGGAAATTGTGTTCTCCAAAGCATCGGTCGTGTCCTTGCGAGAACGCTGCTTCGCTTGTTCAAAATGTTCGTAGGCTCTTGCCGACTTGTCGTTTAGCCCCAGGTGATGATATACACCTCCGAGAAGATAATACGCGGACCCGAGGTGAGGATCTAACTCGATGGCCTTCTCCAGTTCGTTTCGTGCTTCTTCGTAGCTCCGTATACGTGAATAGAGACTGCCAAGATTAAGATGCGTCAACGCGTAGTAGGGGTCAAGTTCCTCTGCCATCTTCATTTCCCGTAGCGAACTGGCATTATCTCCAAGCCGGTTCAACAAGATCCCGTAATGAAGATGGTAAATGGGGTTAAAAGGCTTCATTTTCAGGGTCTCTTCAAGGTGCTGTTTCGCTTCTGTCAGCCGGGAGTTTACTGCATCAATGACTCCTAGCATGAATTCAGCCTTGTCATAGAGGGGATCTAACTCGAGCGCGGTCTTGAAACGCTGCTCCGCGCGCGCGTAGTACACAGGATCACTGTAAAAATAGCCGACAGCGAAAAAGCTTACACCCAGGGAATAATAAGGGACCGGAGAACGCGGCTCCAACCGTTCTGCATTTAGGAAGGAGCGAATTGCGGAAACTTGGTCACCGAATTTCTGATAAATCCAACCCTGGGTCATGAAATACCTGGCCTGCTTCGGATCCTTCTCTATGGCGCGACGAATGGCATCCAGAGCCTGCACTCTTCTGTGTTGCAGGCTCAGAGCTTGGGCTGCGAGGTCAAGGTACTCGGGATCATCCTCTAGCTTCGGATCGCGAATCTGGGCCAGGGCCGTGGTGGAGCATTTAGCGTCCGCTCGTCTCAAGCACTCAAGAAGCTGCGCAAGTGCTGGATTAACGTGTTGCGTGGCGCCCACATTTGCCGTTGTAGCGTCGGACGCCTCAAAATCCTCAGGGGCCGGCCTTTGGAAAAGTCCACTCCCGGCTGTGAATGAAGATGGCTCGGTCTCGTCCGCCTTCACGCTGGTAGCCTCGGCTTTCGCGGTGGGACCTTGAGGAGCGACAGCGACGTCGAAGAGGAAAGGAAGCCCTGGATTGCTCTCCCGGCTTAAGGCTTCCGCAAGTTCGGCCTCTTTCTTCGCTTCCTGGCTTCGGCCGACACGTTTCAAGAGACTTGCTAGCTGAGCAGGGAAAGCCGCCTCATGCGGGAAACGCTCTTCTCCCACACGGAGAGTTCGCAAGGCGGCCTCGAGTTGGTTTGCCTCGACTTGAGCCGCCGACAGCTCGCGATAGGGGAGTGCGGAATTCGGATCTCGCTTAACAGCCTCCTCCAGAAAAGGAAGCGCCTCTCGGTTCTTACCTTGTTGTCGGAGGGTTACTCCCTCGTAGAGATAGGCTTCTCCAAAGGACGGGTTCAACACCATCTCCTTGGTGAACTCTTCCTGCGCTGCGGAATAAGCCGTCCGATTAAGGGCCAACCGACCCAACTGGAAGTGAACAATGGGAAGGTTGGGGTTAAGGTTTAGAGCCTGCGTGTATTCCGTTTCAGCGTTTGCAGCATCATGGCGAGAAGCGTACGCGTCTGCCAAAAGCAAGTGTAACCATGCTGAATTGGGGAATCGCTCGCAAAATGTACGGAAGTCTCGTAATCCTGCTCCCTTGTCACGCAGGGCGCGGTCCTGCTCAATGAGAGCGTAGAGAACGTAGGGGTCCTCATATCCCATACCGAAGGCTTTCGAAAACGCCTCCTGCGCCGCCTTATGGTCGCGTAGGGCGCGGTACGCCATACCGAGATAGAACTGGGTTTTTCCAGTGGGGGAGAGCCGCCTCAGCACTGATAGAGCCTCTTCCGGATCGCCGGCGCAGAGCTGCGCAATTCCGTAACTAAGGGTGAGGTTCAGATCATGAGGCGCAATCTGCAAGCCGCGACGGATCCAATGGAGCGCAGGACGGAATTCCTGGTGCTGAAGCAAAAGGACCGCGAGGCCGTTATACAAGGCGGGGTCGCCTGGACAGATCTGAATGGCTTGCTCGTAGGCCTTCCGCCGCTCGACAGATGGCCGCTGGTCGTCACTCCCTTGCTGGAGCAAATCCAGGACTGGGCCGCTATTGCCACACGACTGTTGGCTGGCTGGCCGAGCTTCGCTTGCCCGCGACCCACCGAGGAGCAAAATCAAAAGCAAACAAAATAAGGTGTACTGAGGTGGGCGCCCCCTGGGTCCGAAACCAGGAGTCGTGCCGACAAAGCTTGCATGAGAACTGTGAGCGTTGGCTATAGTTGGTCGGTGATTAAACTCCGAACTGTCGCAATGGGGAAGGACGATTCCCCAGCGGTTGTAGTCCGCCCCTGTGCTGTTCAACAACGTGCTTGACTGCCCGCGACGGGCACCCTTCTCGGTTATCTCCCGGAACCAGCACTCGATCGGACCGGGCCCAGAGATCGAGGTGGGGGCGAAAGGGACGTGGCAGCGCAGGTGCCGAGCCAGGCGATGTTGAACCCATTGCCCCGTGAACTTACCGTCCAGCAAATTCAGGGTAGCAAGCAGGTCGGTGGAGGTATCGCGTTTATGATCGTCACTCATAGTTGCCGCTTGACCCTCTTCGGTGCCAAGCCCCGGACCCTCCAGTGCGGTGTGCGGCTGTCTTAGACAGACCGTGATGCCTAGCCAAGCTTCGGGTGCCCCAATGACTTCCGGAGAGCAGCTTCACTTGAGTGGTCACCTCCACCACGCGTTTCACTGCTCTGCCGACAGAGCGCATTGCCGTCGGAGTGGGGGTTAGTGCCGCAAGACTCGCAAGACGCTGCAAGCGAAGCGGTCGGGTCTGAGCGTGATCTTCTTGCGGTTCGTAGGCAGGGCGCTGGCAGCCGGGGGTATTGGCGTGCCCCTCGGCCGCCAGCAACACGATGCGCGCCCGCAGAACCATCTTTGCGTCTCATTGCGCCCGCGCACCACCGCACTCAGAACAGTCACCTGGGCGCAAGTCAGCGTCACAGCACGCGCTGCTTTCCCGTGCCCCGGATATTCCCTTACCTGCCCGCCATGCCCCCCTGTTCTATGGGACTGGTCAGAACTGATACCGTAGCACAAATTCGACAATGCGGGGATCGGCTGCACCCACCAGGTGCCCGTAAGTCCCGCTCCCGAGACTCGTGCCAACAGCATTGAAATTAGTGTGATTAAATATGTTGAACAACTCTCCTCGGATCTCGACTTTCTGACGCTCCGTGATCCGAAAGTCCTTGTAGAACGCCATGTCGAAGTTTACGAGCCCCGGCCCTGGGATGCTTCCAGGTGCTGCGTTCCCAAAGAATCCAGCGGGAGGTGCAGCGAACGCGCCTGTGTTGAACCACTGTGCAACAGTTTTTGGACCCTGGACGTTGCTCGAAACGCGATCCGGCTTCGTCGCAAGCCCCTTAGTGCCGATGCTGAGGCCTGGATTCAGAGAGAACCCACTTTGAATTGTGGTAATATCCGAACACTTCCACCCTCCGAGCGCGAGCCCTTTCCATCCCCCCGCATTCTGGTACCACGGCACGCTCCAAATTGCGCTCAAGCCGAGTATATTAGGGGTGTTGATGCCGGTGTTCCCGTAACTATTCCCTGGATGATACAAGTCTTGTGGCGCCCCAAACTGAAATATGCGGGGGCTCGACTCATCCGATAAGGAGTGCTGCCACGTGTAGTTCGCAGATAGGAAAACGTTGTGACCTACAGGATGGCGCACGCTAATCTCCAAGGCGTCCCAGTTCGCATTATATAAGCTCGCATACTGGGTGATACCCCCGTAGCCTTGGTAGGGACTAAACACAAACGGATACACCGTGCCGGTATTGATGATCGGGTTGAAGTCATAAGGTGGATCCGGGAGGGCTTGGTTTATGTTCTGCGTCCCTACCAGATTGTGAACTACATTTCCAGCACCTGTAATTGCCACAAACCAGTTAGCCCCGAATTGGTGTTGCAGACCTAAGCTGTAGCTCTGTATCTGGCTGGATTTGAAATCGAGATCCAGCCCATACATTGACGGTGCGCCGGCAGGAGCTATGGTTCCACCGAGGGCGTTGGGGAATTGCGGAGTTATCAGAGTTAGCGACAGGACGTTGGGGTAGTTACCTGCGCAGGAGTAACTGCAAAGGCCATTGGGTACCGTTTCGTATGACATCCCGTACCCCCCGCGCAAGGCAGTTTTGCCGTCACCAAAAATATCCCAGGCAAAGCCGGCCGACGGCGCCCAATAGTATTGGTGCCTGCTTGTGAGGTTTTGAGGCACGCCATTGAGCCCGTTGAAGATTATTCCATTGAGTGGATCATAGTTGGGCGTCGGGGTGATAGTGCCATCGGGATTCATGATCGGCGCTTTGGCGGGGTTATAGGACGCGGGGTCGAAGATCGGCAGATAACCTTTCTGTGCCGAACCCGCCGGTTCGAACAAGAACCGAACGCCGGCTGTCAGCGTCAGCCGCCGAGTTGCTTTCCATCGGTCCTGGAAGTATGGAGAGGCGACAGTGTAGTGATCATACGGACGGGTTATTGTGTTTTGCTGATAGAGGGACGCTGGTTCTGCAATCAAGAAATCAGCCACGGCGTTGCCAGTGAATTGCCCACTGAAGAACCACTGGCCGTTGCTCGCAGCAAAGTCCGCTTGCCTTTTTGTGCCGAGAACAATATTCATCCCCCCTTGCAAATAATGATTACCGCGGAGCCAACTCCAATCGTCGGAAAGAGAATCCGCCAGATCACTCGCGTGGACCAGTGGAAGCCATGTCATAACGCCCAGAGAGGGCCAGCCGCCTGCGAAGTCGATCTCCGGCAAGCGGTCCACTCCAGAGCCGTTGGCATAGGGAAGGGACTGGTGGTAGCCTGGAATCTGATTTTGCTTCACCAAGCCAGTTACCAAAATGCTGTCAATGTAGGTAGCAACTGAAATGCTCGTGGTATTGACCATCGATGGCGAAATCATGGCGGCCAATTGGATCTGGGCCATCTTGTTAAAAGTCAGATCGGGGTTCCCGCTGGTGTTATAGGGCGAGCCGAGCCATGATTGATAAGGAGCACCAAGGGTCTGATCCTCTTCCAGGTATTCCGCCATGAGTCGTAGCTTGGAGCTGAAGTTGTGGTCCACCTTGATTTCAACATCAGCCTGTTTGTTAATCTGGGGAGCGAGATTAAGATAGTTCAGGAACCCGCCGCTTGGATTGTTGGGGAGTGGCGCCACGGCATTCAGGAAAACGAGCGAGCTCGAATTGAGCATGCTTGATGGAATTTGGTACTGCCCGGAACCGTTTTGCGGGAAGAGCTGGCCGGTCTCAGGATTCGTGATCGGCGTGTCGAAGATTCCGCTTCGCATCTCGGCGGTCGGGTCCGCCCCGCGTACGACAGAGGCCATATGTTGGCGCACCCACTGCGTGCTGAGGAAGAAGAATGTCTTTTGCCTGTTGGTGTTGTAATGGTGGGGGATGAAGATCGGCCCACTGAACGTGTACCCGAAAATATTCTGTTTGAGAGGAGGCACGGTAGGACTAAAGAAGTTGCGGGCATCAAGCGCGTCATTGCGGAAGTATTCCCATGCGTTTCCGTGAAAAGTGCTGGTTCCGCTCTTTGTTTGGAGCACGATCACATTCGCCCCATAAAGGTTGTACTGAACGCTGTAGTTATTCTGAAGGATCCGCATTTCTTCGACGGTCTCCGGGGGGGGAGTAACCGAAAGATCATCCATGGCGCCTGCGTCCGTATTCCAGATCCCGTCCAGCGTAGTCAAGGTCCCAGCTTGTCCCATCCCGTTGATGGAAATGAAATTGTTTTGCGCGTCCCCACCTTGGGCAGCGGCCTTCCCTGGTGTTATGTTGGTCACTCCCGGCATTAACACCCCAAGGCTCTGGAAATTACGTCCGTTTATAGGGAGAGTGGCAGCCTGTTGCCCGGAAACCTCCCCCGAAACCTCGTTTGTGCTTGTCTCTACTTGGACTGCGCTCGCACTCACCGAGACTTCTTGAGTCACTTGTCCCACCTTAA
>Ga0187854_10003719_pt1 | contig 11908 bp, 8 predicted proteins | sample June2016WEW_6_15_FD_132445 | JGI IMG/M metagenome (GOLD analysis project Ga0187854, IMG submission 132445) | Peatland microbial communities from SPRUCE experiment site at the Marcell Experimental Forest, Minnesota, USA - June2016WEW_6_150 | ecosystem: Environmental > Terrestrial > Soil >...
CGAGCAGATCGCCGAACACCGACATGCACTCGGCGAGCACGGTGCGTCCCGAAAGTGTCAGACCGTCCTGCGGCAGGTAACTGGAGGTGATCCCCTTGGCGAATGTGACTTCGCCGTAATCGAGCGGCTCGAGGCGCGCCAGCACCTTGAGCAAAGTGGTCTTACCCGTGCCGTTCGCACCCACCAGGCCCACGCGATCGCGCGGCGTGATGAGCCAATTGAGATCTTCAAACAGCAACTTGGGGCCGAAACGCTTTCCGGCCGAAGAAAGTTGGATCATATCGGCTTGGGCACCTCACCAGCCGCAGCCCTGGCGCCGGGCTTCGGCGCGGGATTTGGCGTACCCGATAACCAGCGGTGCGGGGGAGAAACGTTACATCGGAGGCTGAGCACCACTCACCAGTTTAACAAATTTGGCGAAGAGCGCGGGGAATGGGCAGGCCGCAAGAGGTCGTGGCTCATCAGTTTCCGGACGATGCGTGCTGACTCGAAGGTGCTAAACGAGACGGATACGGGAGAAGCCGTGAATCCCGATGGGTACTTTCGAACTGCCTGCTTGGTTCTGCAGGTGTATATCCCACATATAGAAAACCCTTCGACCTCATACTTGGAGCGGCAAAAACTGGGGAATGGTACGCCTGGCAGGATTCGAACCTGCGACCTGTTGCTCCGGAGACAACAACCAATATGTCATCTTGTTGATTCGCTTAGCTTTTTCTTCGGTCTTGTTACATGGTTTTACGGGGTGTTCGGGCGTTATTGTTCCCTTGTTGTTCCCTAATCGGAAAGACAGGGTTCACAGAGGTGTGCACAAAAGGAGTGCCCATTTTCCTTGATTCTCCCTTAGCAGCAAACCCTGAACGATGCCTCAACACTCTGCCCATGAATTGACAACCCACGCCAGTCTCTCACGCATTCGATACAGACTCGGCAGCCGTCTGCGACTATAAAGCCTTCCGGGTTTACGTTGCCGATGACTACTAATCAAGGGGTGCCGTCTCGCGGTAGCCCGATGGTCAACGTCACTGGATTTTGATCCTACCTCGATCCAAGCCGCGAAGAGTTCCTTCAATGTCTCTCAGGGTTTCAAGCATGCCCTTGGCCTCCGCATTCCGCACTTCGAGTTCTTCAACGAAATCAGGGTCGGAAGGATACAGGAACTCCATGTAATCCCGTTCATCCAGGTCCAGGATGAACTGACGAATGTCCTCGAGGCTCGCCTGCGTCCGGCCTTCGAGAAGGGCAATGATTTCAGCCTTCTGTTTCGTGTCGTTTTGCATATTCACTCTACCTCGGATGCTACGCGTGCGTAATCGGCTGCTTCGCCCAGCCGGGCGGCTAAGGAACGAAGCCAAATGCGTGGATTCGATCCGTGAACGACGCGCCCCAAGAACCCCAGCCGTTCCGCCACGTTGGCACGATTCCCTCGGATAGCTTCCTTCGTGGTGGCGATGTAAGCAGCGAGGAAGGACTCGAGGTCGTGGGGCTTGGAAAACAGGTACGTCGCGTGACCCAATTGCGGTGTCTCGACGGCGACCGCCCTAGGAAGGTCAAATATATACTCCTCGCGGAAAAGGTAAAGCCGTCGCGCCCGCCGGCAAAGCTGCTGATAGAAGAACGGATCGTAATCTGGCCTCCAGCTAATCTGAGCGACATCGAAGTCGCTTGGAATACCAAGGTCCCAGCACAGGCAGCGCAGTTGTTCCCTTTCCATTGGCTCGCGCTCGATGCGGGTGCGGATTTGGTCCAGGGCTTCGGAAAACTTGCCAAACCGATTGTAGCTCCTCCGGGCTGTTTCAATTTGCTCGGCGATATTGGTAGGAAGCTTCACGTGGATGCGGCTCGGCAAAGCAGTCTCCCACTTGAGCAGGGTCCACTGACCATTCCGATGACGGTACTTGCTCGTCTTGACGAACGTTCCCTGCAGCTCAACTTTGACCCCCGACAGGTGCCTCCATCGGTTCCAGGTTGCGTCCCAAGGGATCGGCATCGCTGACTGGTCGAGTTTCACTTCGAGTTTCCGCCGAGCATCGTGGTAGATGGCATGGTCATCGTAGAAGTCAAAACTCCGCAATGGTGCATGGAACCGGCGTTCCTGTAACTCGGGCTGGAAGGACAGGATTTGGGTTGCGAAGAAGGTCTGACCATCCCGCGAGCGGTCTCCTGCGACCAGAATCGAGCCTAAGCCCCCATACGGAAAGAGTGCCGGCGCCGAGGAATCCTTCAGCAGCGAGTCGTAACAAGCCCTCAGTTCAGGTTGGGCCAGGATGTTGAAGGCGCGTTCCAGGGTAGCACTGTCACAGTTAGAAGTGGCGGCAGCGCGGAACTCCAATTGCCTGAGGCTGAAGGCTACACGCAGCTCAGCAAGCGAAGCAGTGGAAGTGATCCGCAGAACGTCATACAGACTCGTCTGGCGTTCCCAGCGCTGGCGACGGGTGCTGCCGTAAAAGTAATCGCGGACCACCTCGCACGGCAGGTGAATGCATGAAATGCCCAGCCCACCTTGTGAAACTTCTGCCCGGACGTAAAGCCGGTCCCGTTTATCGGCTTTGGGCTGCGCAGCATAACTGATGGGAGCCTGGTAGAGGTCACGAGTTCGACCAGAGAACGACGTCTTATGGACGTAGATTTCGGAACCTGCTCCTGCGGAGCCAGTGGGCAGAGGGAAGTTAATCTCATCCCCCGACCGAATGAGGGTTGCGAGGAAGTTTGAGAGGAGGATGCTGCCGCCATCATTGAAGTGGCAGACCATCTTTTCACCTTCCCGCTTTGTGCCGGAGACCACACGACGTAGGATCGCTTCGGCGCCATCAGTTGAGGATTGAATCGACGCTCCCATATCGAGTGCAGAATAGCCAGCCGGTTCGTTTCCGTCAAATGACCTCTGGATTCCGGCCCCGGGAACCAAGTATGAGGGGCGCAACTTCTAATTAATCAATTCGAAAGGAGACGGCGGGACAGTAAAGGGGCCTTAAGCGGCCATTTTAAGGTCCAGGTCAAAACACCTATGTTGAATAAAGTGATGCTGATTGGATACGTTGGAGCCGATAGTGAGATGAAGTTCACCGCTGCCGGCATACCGGTCGCGAACTTCTCTCTGGCGGTGAAAGAGGTTTACAAGAACGGCGACGGAGAGAAGAAGACCAACACCCTCTGGATTCACTGTGTCGCCTGGCGGCGCTGGGCCGAGATCGTTGGCGAGCATGTGAGCAAAGGCAAGTTTCTTTATATTGAGGGAAGGCTTCAGTTGCGCGCTTACGAGGATCGTGAAGGTCAGAAGCGCAACGTAACGGAAGTAGTTGTCACCACGCTCCGTTTCCTCGGGCCGTCAAAGAACGGGCACGGAGCCAAGGCGACAGAAACCTCGAAGGCCTCGGAGCCGGTCGACGAAGCCGAGAATCCCTTCAACGGGCCGGGAAGCGAGGGCACGGAGGAGGACATACCATTCTAGGGCTCCCTCTTCGGCGCATACATTCGAACGACCCACCCTTATCTTCTCCAGGATTCCAACTTCTTGCTTCCGCGCAGCGGCTTTACCTCCTTCGATGCGGAAGAGGTGCGTGTTTCGTTCTATATGTCCAGATTTTGGGAACTTCAAAACCCGCGTTGGAGACCGCTGGATGGACAGCGTGCAATGGGCTCGTCATCGATGAAATTGGACAATGAACGTGCCGCCTACGCAGCGGGGCCATTGCGACAAGCGTCGCGTTTATGCATCCGGGTGACACCGGTACGCTGCCTTGCCGACTTCCCAGAACCCCGTTTCGGGACCGTGAAGGTTACTTCTCCGGTTAGCGACACGTCAAAGTGGATGCCTCGGAGGGCGTTTCATGAGCAATCTCGCGACCATATCCTAAGGAATACCAAGAAGGCTGACGCCGCAAGTTGCGTGCTTCACATATCGGGTTGCACTTCATGCCAAGCGAGCAACAGCAAGTTCGCTGGACGGTGGATTCAGCCGAAGAGCTCGCGTTCCGCATAGTGGAGGTCGCCGGGGTTGAAATAGGCCATGGACCATGCGTCGTCGGTGTGGAGAAAGAGGCCGGCTTGGATCGCGGCCTGTTGCTTGGATTGCGGCTGCTGTTCAAGTGCCCCGGATTGGGTGGTAGAGGTGTTGGCCGTCTTCTTTGTTGTGGTGGCTTTCTTCATCGTCTAGTCCTCCAGATGAGTGTCGCAATCACGCGCTACTTTCACTTCTTCTTAGCTGGGACCTTCTTGGCCGCGGACTTCTGAGCGGCCTTGTTGCTCGGGGCGGTTTTTGCCGCCTTCGTACTTGCGGTTTTCCCCGCGGCGGATGTCCCGGTTCCGGCGCCTTGTTTCGCAGTGGAAGACTGCGATTGCTTCGCCTTGGCGTAGCGGTCGAGGAAGTTGTAGTGATCGACGAGCAGGAGCGCTTCGATGGCGAACGCCGTGGCGACATCGGCGTCGTGAATCTCCAGGAGATTGTCGCCATTCTGAGCCTCGCCGCCGGAGGCCAGGTTGGACGATCCGCAGTAGACGACTGGATCGGGACCGTTGAGGCCGCAGACGACGAATTTGTCGTGGATCTCATGGCCTGGCGGGCTGGGAACCTGGTTGAAGGGCGGCGGCAGAATTACCGAGCTCGGCTTGCCGCTCACGAGGACGCCACTTTTTGACCCGGGTTGATAGAGGTAGATGCCGTTGACAGCGTCCGAGATGCCGTAGCTATAGAGAGTCTGGGAAGAGTGGAGAGCGGAGAGGGTTTGGTAAACGGGCGTCTGGCTACCTGTCAGTTGCATGACGGCGAAAATGACGCTGCCCTTGGGCGTGGACTTCTGCTGGTTGATGCGATTGCACATGCCGTCCAGGATCTGGGTGACGATGGCACTGGTATGCGGCGAGAATGTAATACTGAGCTTAGGCGCGGGTGGGGATTGCGGCACGTAGGGCTGAGTGGCGAAGGCGGTTGCGGCGAAGGTATTGGCCGCCCCCTGGCTCGGAGTTTTTGTGTTACTCAGAATGGCGAAGCTCTGCTCGAAGACCTTGGAGTACTCCGCAGCCATGGCCGGGTCTTCAAACACCAGAACGTGGTTAGCATTGACGTAGAGTCCGGTGACGGAAAAATTGGTCGAGCCAGTAAGGACGCGGATCGGCGTGCCATTCTTGGAAACGATAAAGATTTTGTCGTGCGAGAAGCGAGCGAAGCAGCCTTGACAGAGATCGCTGCGGTTCTTGGCCTGCTGCTGGAACTGTTGAACGAATGGAACCTCCAAGGGAGTTATGGTCTTGCCCTTCTCGGTATGGGTGACGTGAAGGCTGGCGTTATCGAGAATGATCCGGATGCGGCCCTGGGCCGTGAGTTTGAGAAAGATGCCGACGATGTCGGGTTCATCGAGATCGTACGCGAAGACCTGCAACGTGAGGCTGGAATCCGCAAGCACCGTATTGAGAACGTCGAATACTTGCTGGCGGTCGGTGGAGCCCATCCAGGAGTAAATGTCGGCATAAGTGACGCTCTGCCCAGCAGCATTCGTACCGGCTTGGGAGTTGGTGTTGAACTGGAGCGGACGATTGACGGGGATGATGCGCGTATTCTCTCCGAAGTGCCGGGCGAATGCCTCCGACTGCATGTAGCCGCGCGTGAAGCCGAGAGACAGATTTGCTGTCTTGAAGGGGCCGACAGGAACGGTTACAGAAGCGCTGAGCGAATTATTGAGCGGCTGCATGCATTGGGTGGCATCGAAGTACCGCGGTGTAACTGTATAAGCGTAATTACCGGAGGGTGGACTGACACCCTGGTGAGCGGAGCCGGGGACATGAATCCACCGGTATTTCTGGAACGGAGCGTTGGCGCTGGATTGTGGCGGCTCGGTGGTGATCTGAGCGTGTTTGGATGGGTCTTGGAACCTGAGCTCGTTCCAGAGAAAGTAAGACGGTCCGGTTGGTGGCTGACAATTGATGCTGAATCCGGCCAGGTTCTTGGCCTTCGATGGGTCGGAAAAGTTGAAAGCGAGCAAAGTCTTGAAATCGCCAATGTAGGCTTTGACGGAGAAGGGGCCGTTACTGCCGGCTATGGGAGCCATGAGCCTTCCTTAACTTGAAGAAGATTGTATCTGGAATTAAGTATATCCGATGAAGATGCTTAGCGAAATCTATTTTTCCGCTACATGAAAAACGTCTCTCATATAACGCGGCGACCATATCGTAAATCTCGGGATCCTGCGTTGCCCGCCGTGTTCTACGGACACGCCGAAAGCGAATCTTGAGAGTCTCCCTCTTTCCCATTGTAGGAAATCAGCACTGTCGTGATGTTTTCGCATCCACTTTGATTGCCATAATTCGAAATGGATGCAATGCGAGTTTCCAGCACAGGGCCGGTGACGCTGCAATCGGGGCCATCTTGACCAGCTCCGTGAAGCCAGCATTACGTCAACTTGACGGTAAACGGCTTACCCGTAGAACTGCGTCCCCTGACTCCCCCGAAGTCCGCTTCGAGGCCGCGAACCCCGTATCCCGGGAGTTTGAATGCGTGCACTTCTACGGTTTGGCAAACCGTCAACTGGCTGCAGGTTGGCATGGCACAGGTAATTTGAGCATGATGGACGGCGACTATGGGGGGGACAAGATCTTAGGGAAGGCAGAAATGGTTACTAGCGCACGGTTTCGCCTTTCCGAAACTGTACGGCTTTTCGTTCCTTCGCATTAGTAAACACATCGAGATTATCGTCTTCAGAATCGCATGGTAAGGCAAACTGCGCCTAACTCTAACGTGCCCGCTTTCCTTGGGTTGATGTTTACCGCGATTAGAATCGCACATTGCGGTGCCCGCCCGACGCCGCGCAATTTTTTCTATTTCCAAACCTCCGTGAGTTCAATCCGGTGGGCCCCGTTTAGACCTTCGAAGGCACTTCCAGCAGCAATGAGCTGCGACCCTTTCATTGCTTCGTCCGCGAGCAACTTCACGAAGGGGATCATGACAAAATTTTCCTTGTCAGCAACAGAGGAGCCATCAAGCATTTCGGCTGGCAGGTCGATGAGCGCGAGGCCCGGGTAATTATAGCTGGCGTGTTTCGTTAGGGTCAGGAGCGCGTAATGATAAGACAGCAGGAAATAAAGTGTGAGCGTCCCGCCCAGCTTTGTACTCCACGTACTGGGGCCGACTTTGAATGCAAAGGAGCGTTCCGAGAAGATCACGTTGACCGCTTTCTGTATCCAGGCGCCTGGTTTTGCCTCTGTCATTCGGTTGAGGTAGGTATTCATGCCGTCCGCAAAAGCATCTGAGCGGTCAGCGAAGTCTATCTGGCTGGTCTTCTCGGCAACTTTAGCTTCAAGTGTGCCGACTTCGTGCTGAATACGTTTTATCTCCTCGCTCAGAAGTTCACGTTTGCCGAGGCTGGTCCTGATCCTTTCAAGCTGCCGGACCTTTTCCTGGGCTCGGCCCGTCTCTACGTCATACACCGCGACCTCAGGAGGCAGGATCGCGGCGGTAGCAGCGCGGACTGGGACAAGGGCTTGCTCTAAGCGAGTGCGCTCATCTGCAAGTCGGTCCCGTTCGCCGCGCAAGCGATCCGTCTCGTCCAAGAGCGCTTTGACCATATCGTCAGCCTCGCTCTGTTGGACCTCTAGCTGTTCAAGCTCAAATTCCAAACGTTTATTGGACATTGAGATGTCGCTAATGTCCTGCTCGCAGAGGTAGCACTTATTGTTTTCAGGAGGAGCAGGTTGTAATTCCTGGTCGCAAGCCGGGCAGTGCGTGATCTTGAGATTTGTCAAGACCTCCCCTCCGGCCTGGGCGCGTTCCATGCGTGACTTCTCCTCAAGAATGAGCCGACGAAATTCCTGGACTTCATCGAGGCGCGTCCTTGTTTTCTCGAGTGCGGAGAGAACCGCTTCTTCGCCCTTCTGGAGGCGGACGAGGCCATCCGTCAATTCTTCTGTGACCGACCTTGATGCTCCCCGTGGTTTAATCGCGGATTCACGCAGGGAACGAAGAAGCTCCGCACGTTCCGCTTGGAGTCTATCAGACTCGCTCCGGAGCCGGGCGATAGCCGAATCTATTGATTGGGGCGTGAGAGCGACGCCGAGCTCCTTCGCATCCACTAATTCGCGCGCAATCTCCTGCAACATCGACATGAACTGGTCCCTTTGAGTTTCAAGCTCCGAAATCCGTTTCTGCTGGCGAACGAGATTTCCAAAGTCTTGGGAAAAAAGCTTCTCAGCGACCCCGAGAAATTGCATAAGGCATGCATGTTGCTCACTCTCGGGTTGCTTGTCCGCGATTTCGCTCCAGAACCGCTGCCGGCGATAGATGTGGCGAAAGAGGCTCCGCCAACCGAGCTCGGGCCACGTTCGCGGACCATAAGGATCTCCCTGAGGGTAGTGAACAATCGGGATTTTAAGCATGTCCATCAAAAGGGTTCTGTAGTCCTTCAGGCTTATCGCTTCACCATTAACGTAGACTTTGGAGATTACGCCCTCCTGCCTCCAGCGACGCTCAACCTCCATCTTGGTATTGTTGACTATCACTACCATGCGGGCCGAATCATACTTGGCGAAAATGTCATCCGTGGCGCGTTGCTCCGCGCTGATCTCATCGCCCATCAGATAGTCGATCGTCTCCATCCATTTAGTTTTTCCGGTGTTCCGCTCTCCAACGATGACATTGACGCCAGGTTCAAATACGAGATGGTTGCGCCATTCCCCTCCAACCGACCTGGAGACCTCGTTTATGACCATTGTCCTTGCCATATTATTTGATCACCTCTCCGAGTTTGGCCTCTCCGATCTCATCTTCGAAGACCTGGTAAACCAATTTCTTGAGGGCGCTACCGGATTTTTGCCCGAGAATATCCTTGACTTGACGCATATGTGCAACCAACTCTGTGAAAGCTGGCTTCTTACTTAAGGCCCGCGCGGATTCCCTTCCAAGCCCAGTGAGTTGGAATATGAACGCGGCGCCCTCTTTTTCCACTGTTATCAACGCCTTCGCCTTCAGATACGCCAGCACGTGGTAGTAACGCCGATCCCACGGTCCGTAGTGGAATCTGACCATGCTCGATTCGACGATGTCGGTAGGAAGAGAGCTGTCCTTTCCGAGATGCCGACAAACCTCCTTGAAGAACTGCGGGTAACGGACAAAGAAATCCAGCTTCGCCATCTTAGTGAGGCCTTGAAGCCGATCCTTGGTTCCACACAACATTAGAAGCAGCAAAAGCCGGGCCGCGTGAAACTCGAGGACGTCGTCCGCCACGATGGGGATGGCGGCGGGCGATGGTCCCAAGTTTGCAATTGATTTCATGCCATTGCTCTCCTGAAGCGGTGGAGGCACCGGTCGGTTATGTTGTACATGCACCCGTGAACGAAGGCGAGAGGCGGACGCACCGGTAGCTGCCGAGAAAGGTCATCAAGCTTGGTGAGGCACAGGGAGTGGAAGCCGGGTCCTGAGTCTGGCAGAAATCCGGCGTCGAGTTGGGCTCGCAGTGTTTGCAGCAGGGCTGCCACCTCGCCCTCAACAAATCGACGATCATTTGCCTGCAGGTATTTCGGAGAGAGAATCTCTTTCACGTACAGGTCGCGTTCTTCCATCGCAGCACTTATGGTGTCTGGCGCGATGCCCGCGGTCTTCATCTTCCTGCGCGCAACTTTCCCGCCCGACCTCCCAGGATGAAGAACCTCTTCAAGTGAGCGGAGTAGCCATGCGATCAAGTCCGCGCGCTTGATTTGCTTTGCCTTCCCACCTCCGTGCCATTTCGCCGCACCCGCGTCGGAAACCTTGCGCACAAGTTTTGCATAAAGTTCTCGCACTTGGTCAGGTGCGGCATATTGTCCCTGTGCATGGAGATGTTCCCCCAGCTCGACGAGGTTTTTTGTTTCAATTGAATCGAGTGAGTGCACAACCTCCCAGAGGACTTGTGACATCCAAAAGGCGCAGTCACGCCCATTGGAAGAACGATAGTCTCCGACCTGAGATACGAGTTCCTTCCGAAGCGCTGCCAATTCTTTGGTTGCCAGCACTCGCTCTTGTGAGGAGAGAGGGTAGCTCAAGGCAAGAAGTTCGGTATGAACAGGGCGACACGTAACGAGTCTGAAGGTACATGCCTCGCTGCATCGGTCATGTGCGAGGGACCTTTCAAGTATTGAGGTACCTTTAACGGCAGGCCTTTTCGGCTTCTTCTCGCGCTTGCAGAGCAATGAGACGGACCACAACTGATCGAGCTCATGACTCTTGACTTGAACGAACTCAACACGTTCGCTATTTACAGCGTCCCATATAAGGGTTATGTCGTCGTGCGTCTCGCACCAAACTTCCTTTAAGGATGGATCTTGCAGCATCTTGATGCAGTATCCCGCGGCAACGTGATCTTGAACATCCAATCCGTGTCGCGCTTCGACCCCACCGGTCTCAAGCGGTTCCAGCTCGCGAATCGATTTCGGCTTCATGACCGAACTATTTTCTTGGTTCGAAGATGTCCTCATGCGCCACTGGCAATTGTAACAGTTGCAGTATCACAGTAGCTCTCAGGGAGGTTAACGCCCTGAGTCCTTCGGCAGTCCGCCGGGAGGGCGGAGCGATTCAAGGGACTCCACTAACTCAATGTAGAGTTTTCCCAGCTGCCCCCGCTCGTCGTAGATTCCTGTTCCGCGCGCCCGCACCGTGCCCCGATGAGCAAATTGCTCGTAAAACTTCCCTTTCTCGTTTCCGACGTACTGGTAAGGGATGGACCTTCCCTGGGTTAGCCTAAACTTGCCCCTGCTTGACCCAACGCGCCGCTTTAGCCGCAGCAGGCAGAAAAACTGGCGCAAACGACTCGCTTTCGAATGCGGATAACCGAAGCTCGTCGCTGACTTGAAGGTACGATTTGGCGGCTACTTTTCTGTACGCCTCGGTAACTCCAGCCAGTGCGTGGACGAGGTCGGGCAGCGGAATCGTCCCGTCGTCAACTGCTGGGCCGCGATACGTTAGGCGTATTTCTATTCGCTCTGGCATATTGCGGAAAACCGTATGGTCTTCCATGCGGCATCAGAGTTTAGCACGGCTTCGGGCCCGTTGAAATGCCATCAACTGTGCGGTTCTAGCGACCCAAGATGCCGCCGTTTTGATGAGGTCCACCCCACACGTTCGTCCCACGGGCAGGCCAGGCTCTTGATCCTCATGGGCCAGCCCGCCCTACTTGGCCGGTTAAACGGCCATAATCGTAGAAGTGCAACTCCTGACTCCCGCGAAGTCCGCTTTGGGGCCTCGAACCCCGTCTCCGGGGAGTTTGCATGATTGCTGGTGGGAAGGGGATTTCCCAACAGTTATACGGGATGCCCATTGGTTGAGTCCGCAATTGGCAATATTCCGGCTGGGCTCGCAAGTTTTGTTATCGTGCACTGCAATGGGCCAATGTCATCGTTTGGTGATGATGACGAGAATTCCGCAGAGCACCGGCTGAAGGGACGCCAGAGCTCAAATTGACGGCAAATGTTAAATGACACAGTTATTTCACGAAATGAACACGATGCATGGGCAACCGATCATGCACAGAGAATAGGTTGGGCCAGCGACGATTGACATCCAAAACCAGCTCTTCGGAGCGCGGTCCGCTACTGGTTGATGTGAACGACGGTTGCAGGCGGAAATCCGTTGAACCAGGTCGAAGAAGCATTGCTGTAGGCGCCGATTTTTTCCGAATAGACCAGATCATCGATTTGGAGGTCAGGCAGCTGCTCGGATTGCGAGATGACGTCCATACCATCACAGGTCTGCCCGAAGACCGCGCAGACTTCGGTTACGCCTTTTTTAAACGCCTTGAGATGATATTGGCAATGGTCAAAAATGATGCCGGAGAACGTGTGATAGACGCTGTCGTCAATGAAGTAGCAGAGCTTTCCATCGCGCACAGCTTTGCCTATGATCCGTGCGACGAGGGTGGCGGCCGTGGCAACGAAAAATCTGCCCGGCTCC
>Ga0187854_10003721_pt1 | contig 11902 bp, 10 predicted proteins | sample June2016WEW_6_15_FD_132445 | JGI IMG/M metagenome (GOLD analysis project Ga0187854, IMG submission 132445) | Peatland microbial communities from SPRUCE experiment site at the Marcell Experimental Forest, Minnesota, USA - June2016WEW_6_150 | ecosystem: Environmental > Terrestrial > Soil >...
AATCGTCTCTATCCTGCATCGCTCGACGCTCTGGAACGCTTCCGCTCGTGGGGCCCGACGGTCATTCTCTCGGACGGCGATGTGGTTTTTCAACCGCGGAAGATCGAACGGTCCGGCATCTTCGAAGCGGTGGAAGGCCATGTACTCATCTACATTCATAAAGAGGAAGAGCTGGAGGATGTCGAGCGGCGTTACCCGGCTGAGCACTACGTCCTGGTGGACGACAAACTGCGCATTTTAGCCGCAGTGAAGAAGGCCTGGAGCTCGCGCGTGACCACGGTATTTCCCCGGCAGGGGCAGTATGCCCGGGATCGAGACATTCTCGCTCAATGCCCGCCTGCCGACCTGACGGTCAATCGCATCGGCGATCTTCTTGACTACGATCTCGCCGCCCTGCTGGCGGGCCAACGGCCAGCTCAACTTTCTCAGGAGGTGACAGGATGAAAGCAACCCAACTGCTCCACAACCTGGGCCAGAGTCTCTGGCTCGACAATATTACCCGCGACTTGCTCAACAGCGGCACACTCAAGAGATATATCGAAGAGCTGTCGGTGACCGGGCTCACTTCGAATCCGACGATCTTCGACCATGCGATCAAAAACAGCACTGCGTACGACGCCGAGATCCGCAAAAAGCTCGACGAGGGTAAATCAGGCGAGGAACTGTTCTTCGATCTGGCCCTTGAGGACCTCACCCGGGCCGCCGAACTGTTCCGACCGATCTACGAACGAACCAACGGCGTCGACGGGTGGGTATCGTTGGAGGTTTCGCCCCTGCTCGCCCACAACACCCCCAGCACTCTCGCTGCGGCCAAGACTCTGCACGACCGAGCGGGGGGGCGTCCGAACCTGTTAATCAAGATTCCCGGCACGAAGGAAGGTTTGCCGGCGATCGAAGAGGCGATTTTCGCCGGTGTCCCTGTCAACGTCACGCTGTTGTTTTCCCGCGAGCAGTACGTCGCCGCGGCCGAAGCTTTTTTGCGAGGCGTCGAGCGGCGCATCGATGCCGGACTCAGGCCCGATGTCGGTTCCGTGGCTTCCGTTTTCGTGAGCCGTTGGGACGCCGCGATTGCCGGTAAGGTACCTGCCGCGCTGAGCAATAGGCTCGGTATCGCTATCGCCAAGCGTGCTTACAAAGCGTACCGCGACCTGCTCGCCTCACCCCGGTGGCAGCGGACCTATAACGCCGGCGCGCGTCCGCAGCGCCTGCTGTGGGCGAGCACCGGAACCAAGGACCCCAAGGCGCCCGATGTGCTTTATATCAAGGCGTTGGCTGCGCCCTTCACGGTGAACACGATGCCCGAGGGAACGTTGAAGGCACTCGCGGACCACGGGGATCTGAGCGAAATCATGTCGGCCGACGGGGGAGACTGCGAAACGGTATTGAACCAGTTCGGTGCGGCCGGCATCGATATCGATGACCTGGCCGCAAGGCTCCAGGACGAGGGGGCCAAATCCTTCGTGAATTCCTGGAACGAGCTGATGGGCGTGATTGCTTCCAAGAGCGCCACCCTTGCAAAGGCCGGCTAAACCCGGGGAGGGCTCCATGAAGGTGCTGGTTGTCGATGTAGGCGGAAACCACGTAAAGATCCTCGCCACCGGACAAAAACAATCTCGGGAATTTCCCTCCGGGCCCACGTTGACGGCCAAACAGATGGTCGCCGGCGTCAAGAAGCTCGCCGCGGACTGGAAGTATGACGTGGTATCGATCGGCTATCCAGGCCTGGTCATCAACAATCGACCGCTGGCGGAACCACCTAACCTCGGATGCGGCTGGATGGGATATAACTTTAGAGCCGCATTCAAGCGTCGCGTCAAGGTCGTGAATGACGCAGCGATGCAAGCCCTCGGAAGCTACAGGGGTGGAAAGATGCTTTTTCTCGGGCTGGGGACCGGCCTCGGTTCCACGATGATTGTGGACGGCATCGTCGAACCTATGGAACTGGGCCATCTGCCGTACAGGAAAGGGACCTACGAGGATTATGTGGGAATACGCGGCTTACAACGGGGGAAAAAGAAATGGCGGCGCCATGTCGCGGACGTGGTGAGCCGCCTGATTGCGGCCCTCGAACCCGATGACGTGGTTATCGGAGGAGGCAATGTAAAGAAACTGAAGGAGTTACCCAAGGGTTGCCGCATAGGGGACAACGCGAATGCTTTCCGGGGCGGGTTTCGCCTGTGGGAGAAAACGGACCCGCGCAGAGGTTCAATTTTCCCTAAGGCCTCTCCCGTCATCATCCCGAAAACGCAAGAGGAGTAAAGAAAATGATCAAAAAAATCGCCCCGCTCATTGAACGCCAAACATGGAAGCGCCTTGCAGCTCACTATCAACAGGTCCGTAAGCTGCATCTACGCAAGCTTTTTGCGGATGATCCCACCCGCGGCGAGCGCATGACGGTCGAAGCGGTCGGCCTGTACCTGGATTATTCGAAGAATCGCATAACCGACGAGACCCTCGAATGGCTCCTCCAGTTGGCGGAGGACTGCGGCCTCCGCGGGCGCATCGAGGCCATGTTCCGGGGCGAGAAAATCAATGTTACGGAAAACCGCGCGGTCTTGCATGTGGCCCTGCGCGCGCCTAAAGGAGCCTCCATCGTCGTGGACGGCGAGAACGTCGTGCCCCAAGTCCACGCCGTGCTCGACAAGATGGCTGATTTCTCCAACCGCGTGCGGAGCGGCGCGTGGAAGGGGCACACCGGGAAACGCATTCGCAACGTCATCAACGTCGGCATCGGCGGCTCCGACCTCGGTCCGGTCATGGCCTACGAAGCATTGAAGCATTATAGCGAGCGAGCAATGACCTTTCGGTTTGTTTCCAATGTAGACAGCACCGACTTTGCCGAGGCTGTTCGGGATCTCGAGCCGGCGGAGACTCTCTTCGTCATCTCTTCGAAGACTTTCACCACCCTGGAAACCATGACCAATGCGCGCACGGCCCGCGATTGGTCACTTACAGGCTTCGGAGGGGACGAAAAGTCGGTCGCCAAGCACTTTGTTGCGGTATCGACCAATACGGCGGAAGTGGCCAAGTTCGGCATTGATACCGCCAACATGTTCGGGTTCTGGGATTGGGTCGGCGGACGCTACTCCATGGATTCAGCGATCGGACTTTCTACGATGGTGGCCGTCGGCCCGGATCACTTTCGGGCCATGCTGTACGGTTTCCACCAGATGGACGAACACTTCCGCACCACTCCCTTTGAGCGAAACCTGCCGGTTCTCATGGGACTCCTGGGCATTTGGTACAACGACTTCTTCGGCGCTCATACCGTCGCGGTGCTGCCGTATGAGCAGTACCTGAAACGGTTCCCGGCTTATCTGCAGCAGTTGACCATGGAGAGCAACGGCAAACACGTCACGCTCGATGGTCAGCAAGTCTCCTGCGATACCGGCCCCATCTATTGGGGGGAACCAGGGACAAACGGCCAGCACTCTTTTTACCAGATGATCCATCAAGGAACGAGGCTCATTCCTTGCGACTTCATCGCGTTCCATCAGACGCTCAACCCGCTCAGCCGGCACCACGACATTCTCATGGCGAACGTGTTCGCTCAGGCCGAGGCGCTGGCCTTCGGCAAGACCTCCGAGCAAGTCAAGGCCGAGGGCACGCCGGATTGGCTCGTCCCCCACCGGGTCTTCGAGGGCAACCGCCCGTCGAATATGATTCTCGCCCGGCGGCTCACCCCGGAAACCCTCGGGAAACTCGTCGCCCTTTACGAGCACAGCGTCTTTACCCAGGGCACGATCTGGAGCGTCGACTCGTTCGACCAGTGGGGTGTCGAACTGGGCAAGCAACTGGCCCAGCGAATTATCCCGGAACTCGAGAGCAAGGGGAAACCCGCGCTGACCCATGATAGCTCAACCAATCACCTGATTTCCCAGTACCGAAAATTGAAGGAGGCCTTATGAAATCTCTCGGCTTGAACGAACAACAACTGCAGAAAATGAAGACCCATCCCGGTTTCATCGCGGCCCTGGATCAAAGCGGCGGCAGCACGCCCCACGCGCTGAGTCTTTACGGAATCAAAGCGGACGCGTGGTCCAACGAGGAGGAGATGTTCACAATCGTGCACCAGATGCGCACGCGCATCATCACGAGCCCCAGCTTCACCGGCGAACGGATTATCGGCGCCATCCTGTTCGAGAACACCATGGACAGGGACGTCGAGAAGCGGCCGACCGCAGACTATCTTTGGAAGGTGAAACAGATTGTTCCTTTTCTGAAGGTGGACAAGGGCCTTGCCGCCGAGAAGGACGGGGTCCAGTTGATGAAGCCCATGCCCGGGCTTGCTGCGCTGCTCGATAAAGCTAGAGCGAAGGGGATCTTCGGAACCAAGATGCGTTCGGTAATAAAGGAGGCCAACACAGCCAGCATCAAAAACGTTGTGAACCAACAGTTCGAAGTCGCCGGGCAGATCATCTCCGCCGGCCTCCTTCCGATCGTCGAGCCGGAAGTTGACATTCACTGCCCGGAAAAGGCCAAAGCCGAAGAGTTGCTCAAAGCTGCCATCCTCAATCAGCTCGACGGATTGCCAGCCGGTCAGTTGGTCATGCTCAAGCTCACCCTACCGGAGCAAGATGACTTCTACACCGATTTCGTCAGACATCCCAAAGTCCTGCGGGTCGTTGCACTTTCGGGCGGTTACTCGCGGCAGGAGGGCAACAACCGCCTGCGCAGGAATCACGGCATCGTGGCGAGTTTTTCGCGGGCGCTGGTAGAAGGGCTGTCGGCCCAGCAATCCGACGCTGAGTTCAATGCCCTGCTTGATAAATCCATTCAGAGTATTTTTGATGCGTCCAACACCTGAGTAGGCGGACAAGCCCCATGTATGATCGCTGTTCATCGCTTCATTGAGGTCTCGTTTGGAATGGCGGTGGCCTCACCCTCACCTACGTCTGAGCGGGGCATGAACTGACAAGTAGACTGGGTTCAGGGGGGAGCCTACATCGTTGAGGCGAGGGTATTATGGTTGAAATGGTGAAAAACATTTTCCTCATGGTCAGCGCCCTCTTCCCTATCGTGAATCCACTGGGGGGAAGCCCCATCTTTCTGTCGTTCACGGGGGAATATTCAACGTCCATGCGGCGGGCGCTTTCGCGACAGATCGCGATCAATAGTTTTTTATTGCTCCTTGGCTCATACCTGTTTGGAACGTATGTTCTCGCCTTTTTCGGGATTTCCTTACCGGTGGTCCAGATCGGGGGAGGATTGATTGTAATCTCAAGCGGCTGGACGATGTTGAAGACGCCGAATGACCATAAGCAGGAACGCCATGAAGTGCAGGCAAAAATAAATCCCCGAGACACATTTGATAATGCGTTTTATCCCCTGACCTTGCCCCTGACCGTGGGGCCGGGGTCGATTTCCGTAGCCGTCACATTGGGCGCAAATGCTACCCCCCATTACGGAACCCATCACTTGCTTATTGTGGCGGCAATCATCGGATGCCTCGTGATCGCGCTCAGTATTTTCCTCTGCTACGGATTCGCGGACTATTTCGCCCGATTTCTGGGGCCGACAGGGATGAGCGTGTTCATGCGGCTCTCTACATTTCTATTGATCTGTATAGGAGTGCAGATTGTGTGGAACGGGGTGAGCGCGCTCCTCGCCTCGCTGCCATTGCACCTTCGTTAAATGGGCGGGTCGGGCATAGACTAAACAAACCCTGGTCTACCCCGTCCGATTCTCCAATCCTTGGTCTGAGAATTGTGACCCGGGAGGATTTGGGATATGGACAAGGGAACAGATCATGACCTCTTCTCTCTAACGGAGCAGATGCTCCCAACCGATAAGGGATGAGCAAATTTGGGATGTGAGGAGGATATATGCGCGTTGGAATTGCGACCGATCACGGAGGATTTGCTTTGAAGGAAGAATTGCTCGGCCAGCTTCGCGCCGCGGGACATGAGGTCGTCGATTTCGGCGCTCACCGCCTGAGCGAGGGCGATGACTATCCTGACTATGTGGTCCCGCTTGCACTCGCCGTAGCCGCGCAGAAGGTCGAGCGCGGGGTGGCGATCTGCGGCAGCGGCGTCGGCGCGTCGGTGTGCGCCAATAAGGTTCAGGGCATTCGCGGGGCGTTAATCCACGACCACTTCTCGGCCAGGCAAGGAGTCGAGGATGATCACATGAACATCCTTTGCATGGGCGGAAGGACCGTGGGACCGGCTGTCGCCTGGGACCTTGTCCAGACGTTCCTTGCCTCCGAGTTCAGCCAGGCCGAGCGGCACCTGCGGCGCCTGGGCAAAGTGGCTGCCCAGGAGGCGCGAGGGGGCGACGACCCGCGAGAGGCCGGATCTACACCGGTGAGGACCTAGGGAAGGCACTCCATGGCTGGGATTACGACCGACAATCAGGGCAAGAGCTTTCCGCTCGGCGCCGCCGTATGCCCTGATGGCGTAAACTTCAGTATCTTCTCCAAGCACAGCACTGCGGTGGACTTGCTCCTCTTCGAGCGCGTGGACGACCCCAAGCCGTCTCGCGCGGTCGCTCTCGATCCGCGGACGAATCGCACCTACCACTACTGGCACACGTTTGTGCGAGGGGTGAAGGCACGACAACTCTATGCCTATCGAGTCCGTGGCCCATACGCTCCGGAGCGCGGGCTTCGATTCGATCCGGATAAGGTTCTCCTGGATCCCTACGGGAAGTGCGTGGCCCGGCCGCCAGGATATAGCCGCCAAGCTGCGTGTCATCGCGGCGACAACGCCGCCGCGGCGGTCAAAAGCGTCGTCGCGGACCCGAGCACGTACGATTGGGAAGGCGATAGGCCCCCGCGGAGGCCCTTCGCCAAGACGGTGATTTACGAGATGCATGTGGGCGGCTTCACCAGGCATCCCAGCTCCGGCATCGGGGCCGCCCGGCGGGGCACCTATGCCGGGCTGGCGGAAAAAGCCCCATACTTGCAGGACCTTGGAGTCACTGCGGTCGAATTGCTCCCCCTCTTCGCCTTTGACGAGCAGGATGGTCCGGCGGGATTGGGCAATTACTGGGGGTATGCCCCCCTGTCTTTTTTCGCCCCCCATGACGGCTACAGTTCCCGCCGCGATCCGCTGGGGGTGCTCGATGAGTTCCGGGATATGGTCAAGGCGCTCCACCGGGCCGGAATTGAGGTCCTCCTGGACGTCGTGTACAACCATACCACAGAGGGCAACGAGACCGGTCCGACGCTGTGCTTCCGAGGATTGGCGAACGACACGTACTACCTCCTGGGGGAGGACCGGTCTTCCTACGCCAACTACAGCGGGTGCGGCAACACGCTGAATGCCAATGAATCTGTATGCCGGCGGTTGATCCTCGACAGCCTCCGCCACTGGGTCAGCGAGATGCACGTGGATGGTTTTCGCTTCGACCTCGCCTCGATCCTGTCCCGCGACTCGTTCGGCCGCCCGCTGGAGAACCCCCCCATCCTCTGGGACATCGAGTCGGACCCGGTTCTGGCCAACGTCAAGCTGATTGCCGAGGCCTGGGATGCGGCGGGTCTCTACCAGGTCGGTAGCTTTGTCGGCGATAGCTGGAAAGAGTGGAACGGTCAGTTTCGCGACCACATGCGGGCCTTTCTCAAGGGCGCCAACGGGATGGCCCAGCCCGTGGCCTATCGGCTGAGTGGGAGCCCGGATCTGTATGAGCACAAGGAGCGGGGCCCGGAAGAGAGCATCAACTTCATCACCTGCCACGATGGCCTGACACTCAACGACCTGGTCTCCTACAATGGGAAGCACAACGAGGAGAACGGGGAGGATAACCGCGACGGAGCAGACAATAACCTGAGCTGGAATTGCGGCGCGGAAGGGCCCGCCCAGGACCCCGCGGTGGAGCGACTGCGCAACCGTCAGGTGAAGAACTTCCTGACGCTGACCCTGATTGCGGTGGGAACGCCCATGCTGCTCATGGGAGACGAGATGCGACGCACCCAGCGCGGCAACAACAATGCCTACTGTCAGAACAATGAGATCAGTTGGTTGGACTGGGAGCTGCTCGTCCGGCACGCGGATATTCACCGCTTCGCGAAGCAGCTCATTTCGCTGCGCCTCAATGGCATGGGGCCGATCGATGGGTCCGACATGACGCTGAACGAACTGCTGCGCCGGCAACCGGTGCAATGGCAGGGGGTCAGACTGGACGCTCCGGATTGGAGCTATGATTCACACAGCCTGGCGGCGACGGTACGCCTGCTGGGAGACCGGATGGTGCTCCATTACATGGTGAACGCCTACTGGGAGGCGCTCCAGTTCGAAATCCCCGCGGTCAGCGAGGCCGGGGGGCCGTGGCGACGATGCGTGGACACGTTCCTGGACTCCCCAGACGATATTTGTGATTGGGCTGAGGGCCCGATCGTGTCGGGTGCGACATATCTGGTCCAACCCCGCTCCGTGGTGCTTCTGGCTGCGCAGGCGCCGGGGCGCACGCAACGGAGCAAGAGCCTATAGGAACTCGAAAGGAGACACCCATGAGTCCCATGCAAGTTGGCCGATCAACCACAGAGGGGGATATGGTCCAACTGTCCATTAACACCATTCGAACGCTCTCGATCGATGCGGTCCAACAAGCTAAATCCGGACATCCGGGCACGCCCATGGCGCTCGCGCCGCTGGTTTACACCATCTGGAATCGCGTGATGCGCTTCGATCCCCAGGACCCCATCTGGCCCAACCGAGACCGCTTCGTGCTGTCGAATGGCCATGCTTCGATGCTGCTGTGGTCCATACTCCATCTCACCCGCACCCAGGCAGTGAATGCCGATTACGAAATTCTGGGCCATCCTTCAGTCTCGCTCGACGATATCCGCCGCTTCCGCCAACTCGACAGCAAAGCACCCGGACACCCCGAGTATCATTGGGTTTCAGGCGTTGAAACCACGACCGGCCCACTTGGCCAGGGGGCGGCCACGAGCGTCGGGATGGGCATCGCAGGAAAATGGCTCGCCAACCACTATAACCGGCCCGGCTTTGAGATTTTCAATTACCATGTTTATGCCGTTTGCGGAGACGGATGCATGATGGAGGGTATATCGGCGGAGGCGGCATCCCTGGCGGGCCACCTTGGGCTCGACAATCTTTGCTGGATCTACGACAACAATCACATCACCATCGAGGGGAATACGAGAATCGCCTTCACCGAAGATGTCGCGGCCCGTTTCCTCGGATACGGCTGGAATGTATTGCGGGTGGGCGACGCCAACGATATCGAGCGCATCGAGCACGCCCTTGACATCTTTCACAAGACGAAAGAGAGACCAACTTTCATCGTTCTTGACAGTCACATCGGCTACGGCTCCCCGCACAAGCAGGACACTTCCGCCGCCCACGGCGAGCCCCTCGGAGATGACGAGGTCCGCCTCTGCAAGCGGTTCTATGGCTGGCCGGAGGATTCGAAGTTCTTTGTGCCCGACGGTGTGTATGAGCACTTTGCTTCCGGCCTCGGTGCGAGGGGCGCTCAGATGCGGCGAGAGTGGACGGAACTCTTCGCCGCTTACCGATCTAAGTATCCCGAGCTGGCTAACCAGATCGAGCTGATGCAGCGGCGCGAACTGCCCGCCGGCTGGGATCGCGACCTTCCAGTCTTCCCTGCTGATCCAAAGGGGATCGCGGGGCGGGACGCTTCGGGCAAGGCGCTGAACGTTCTCGCTCAGAACGTTCCCTGGCTGCTGGGAGGCTCGGCCGATCTTGGGCCGTCGAACAAAACGACTCTGGCGTATGAGGGCGCGGGAGACTTCCAGGCCGATAACCCGGCGGGGAAGAACCTGCACTTCGGCATTCGCGAACATGCGATGGCGGCCATTGTGAACGGGCTCTCATTGTCTAAGCTGCGCGCTTTCGGTGCGACCTTCTTCATCTTTATCGACTACGCACGGCCGGCGATCCGGCTATCCGCTTTGATGGAGCTCCCTGCCATCTTTATCTTCACGCACGACGCGATGGGTGACGGCGAAGACGGCCCGACCCACCAGCCGGTAGAGCATCTGGCGTCATTGCGGGCGATTCCCGGCCTGGTCACCCTGCGGCCCGGCGACGCCAACGAAGTGATTGAAGCCTACCGCTACATCATGCAGTTGCGTCATGAGCCTGCCGTGCTGGTGTTGTCGCGCCAGCCCTTGCCGACGCTGGACCGGAAGAAATACGCCCCGGCATGTGGTGTCGCGCGGGGAGCGTATGTGCTCGGTGACGCTTCAGATGGGAACCCTGAAGTGATTCTGATTGCATCGGGTAGCGAAGTCAGTCTCGCTGTGGAGGCTCATGAGAAGCTCATCGCCGAGGGCATCCGGTCGCGGGTTGTATCCATGCCGTCCTGGGAAATATTCGAGCATCAGACGCAGGGGTATCAGGACCACGTGCTGCCGCCGGATGTGACGGCGCGGGTCGCGGTAGAGCAAGCATCGACTTTCGGATGGGAGCGATACATTGGCAGGTCGGGGCGCATGATCGGCATGAAAACATTCGGGGCCTCGGCGCCGCTGAAAGAACTCCAGAGAAAGTTCGGTTTCGAGCCGGACAAAGTAGCGACCGCGGCGAAGGAATTACTCGGCAGGAAATAAAATGAAGCCGTTGCTAAACTGCATCGGTCCGACATTCCGGCTGCAGATTTGGTCAGGGACGATACGAGGGGTGATAGCAAGATGGGATGTTTTTCACCTTGACGCAATCATCTTCGAATCGGTGCATCTCCGGCAACAGAAGAAGGTCAAAGAATGATGGAGAAACAAAAAAAAGGCATATTCAGATATCTTACTCAATCCTGGTCTGAAGAATGGAAAATGACTGGGTTGGTTATAGCTCTGATGTTTGACACAGTCATAGGCTATCCTCTTGCAAGTGTGATCAGCAGCAGTGTTGCAATTCGATTCATAAACGATTTGGTTATATCCGCCGTACTTTCGCTGGGACTTTTTGCGTTGACCCGCCATAAAATCACCCAGTTGATTCTTGGGGGGATCATTCTAATCGCAATCTCTGCCCGTTGGGTGCGTTATTTCTTCGGAGCACATTGGCTCCTGGGGTGGGACATCCTGCTGTCACTGGTGGCGGTAATTGCAATTGTGATTTTTACTATGAAATATGCCTACAAAGAAGGCCCAGTAACCTCGCAACGCATTCGAGCAGCCGTTGCTGCATACCTGCTCATCACAATGGCATTCGCTTTAGGCTATATGCTGATCTCCTTTCTTATGCCCGGGGCCTTCAGGTTCCCGGATAAGGCACCAAACATTGACGACCCCCGATTCGGGTACATTTTTCATTATTTCAGCATCTCGACGATTACCACACTGGGGTACGGAGACATCGTTCCTGTGCATCCTTTCACCCGGACTTTAGCGACAACAGAAGCCCTTGTCGGGCAGCTTTTCCCGGCCGTTCTTTTAGCGCGGCTGGTGTCATTGTCCGTAGTCGATAGGCAAAGGTCTGATAAGCAAAAGACGATTTAGCGTTAATGAACCTAAACGGTGCAAAAAAAAGGTATCAAACGAATTGACTCCCTGGTTTAAAGCCCAGGGTACGTGCTTCGTCGAGGGAAATCCGGCTCAGTGATATCGTTCGCTTTCTCCGGGATCGGATCCGCGCTTTCTTTCGTGAACAGGGCATGGAGACCAACCTGAGGTATTTTGATCCCAGCTACACGATCCGCAGCCGGCCGGCGGATGCCCGGGACTCTGCCGTCTGTCTCCTCCTCGGGCACAACGCGGTCCATGCGGCAATGACCGGCAGGACGGAGATGGTCGTGAGCTTCTGGCGCAACGAGTTCGCCCATCTCCCGATCCCCATGGCGATCTCCGAGCGCAAGAAGATCGATCCGTACGGCCTGCTGTGGAACAGCGTCCTGGCGTCCACGGGGCAGCCGGGGAATTTGAGATAATCAGCGTCGGCCGGTTTGGCGCCGGATAGGTAAGGAAGGAACGCCGCCAGAT
>Ga0187854_10003723_pt1 | contig 11897 bp, 11 predicted proteins | sample June2016WEW_6_15_FD_132445 | JGI IMG/M metagenome (GOLD analysis project Ga0187854, IMG submission 132445) | Peatland microbial communities from SPRUCE experiment site at the Marcell Experimental Forest, Minnesota, USA - June2016WEW_6_150 | ecosystem: Environmental > Terrestrial > Soil >...
AGCTATGGCCGCCCTGAAAAACGAGAAACCCGATGGGTACAACATCGGAACCCTGGGCGCAGGAGGTGTCCTGGTTCCGTTAACGCGAAAGGTGGGCTACGATGTGCTGAAGGACTTCACCCCGATAATCCAGTTTGCTATCTTCCAGTACGGGCTGGTGGTGCAGTCGGATTCGCCCTGGAAAACCTGTAAAGAGTTTATCGATTATGCCAAAGCCAACCCAGGGAAAATCCGCTACAGTACCTCTGGAGTTGGAGGAGCCCAGCACTTAGTCATGGAACGGCTGGCCTTGCAGGAAAAAATCAAGTGGACCCTCATCCCCTACGAAAGCGGAGAGGAGGCTGTCACGGCCCTCCTGGGGAATCATGTGGAAGCAACTTCTCAGACTACCACCTGGAAAAAGTATGTGGATGCCGGGCGCTTCAGGCTTCTGGCATTTTACGGGGAGAAGCGGATGAGTAATTATCCCAACGTTCCAACCCTGTTAGAGCTGGGTTACAATATTACGGCTGAACCCAGCCTCATGTCCCTGGTGGGCCCCCGGGGCCTTTCCCCCCAGGTTGTTGAAACCCTCCACCAGGCCTTCAAGAAAGCCATGGAAGATCCGAATTTCATCCGGGTGAGTAACCAGGTGGACCAGCCTCCCTTCTACCGGAGTCCGCAGGAACTCGGCAAGCATCTGGCGGAAATCCAGGGGCAACTGGCCCCGTTAATCCGTACCCTCGGGTTACGAAAAGAATAATGGATCATCCATGCCCAGATTCAATAATGACCAGGTAAGTGCGATCATCTGGTTTGCTTCCGGGGGGTTCATAGCGTGGGGATCGGCGGGCTATGGTTTAGGGAGCCTAGCTTCTCCCGGTTCCGGCTTTATTACCTTCCTGGCCGGATTGGGCATCTGCTTCTTTTCCTTTATCGGGCTGGTGGAGGCAACCCTTAGACAGAGAAAAGGGGGCCGGTGGAAACCGGTCATGAAGGGTTTGGATTGGGGAAAAGCTTTCCTGGTCATGGGGGCATTGACCGCTTATGCCCTCCTGCTGTCTCGTCTGGGGTTTATCATCTGCACCACTCTCTTTGTGGGGTTCATGTTGAGGGTGGTGAAGCCCCAGGGGTGGCCCGTGGTCATTGCGGGAGGGGTCCTGGCTGCTCTGGGGACCTACGGGATCTTTGAACTATGGCTTCAGGCCCAACTCCCCCGGGGTCCTCTCGGTTTCTAACGGAGGGAAAAGTTGGATTTCTTCCAGAGTGTCCTGATGGGTTTCCAGGTTGCCCTTTCACCGGGCAACCTATTTTTTTGCTTCGTTGGAGTTTTGATCGGGACTTTAGTCGGTGTTCTTCCGGGCCTTGGCCCGGTGGCGGCCATCTCCCTCCTTTTACCGACGACTTTTCATATCACCCCGGTATCCGCCGTGATCATGTTAGCCGGGATTTATTACGGAGCCATGTATGGCGGGTCCACGACCTCGATCCTGGTGAACATCCCGGGAGAGGCGGCTTCGGTTATTACCTGCCTGGACGGTTATCAGATGGCCCGCCAGGGGCGGGCGGGTCCAGCCCTGGGTATTGCCGCCTTCGGCTCCTTTATCGCGGGAACCCTGGCAGTCGTCGGCCTCATGCTCGTGGCGCCTCCCCTGGCCGAAATGGCCCTGAAGTTTGGCCCGCCGGAATATTTTTCCCTGATGATCGTAGGATTGACGATCCTCACCTTCCTGGCGAGCGGGCCGATGTGGAAAGCCCTGCTCATGGCCTGCTTTGGCCTTTTCCTGGGCTGTATGGGGATGGACTCGATCATGGGGACGACTCGATTTACCTTTGACATCGTCGAACTGAGCGACGGGTTTGGCCTCGTTCCCGTGGTCATGGGGCTCTTCGGAGTTTCGGAAGTTCTGCTGAATGTGGAGCAGAACCTGGAGCGGTCCATTTTCGAGACCAAGATCAAGAACCTTCTTCCCACGGGAAAAGATTGGCGGGACTCAATCGGGGCCATTCTTCGCGGCTCGGTTATCGGATTTTTTCTGGGAATCCTGCCCGGCGGAGGGGCCACCATTTCCGCCTTCACCGCCTATGCGGTGGAAAAGAAGGTCTCCCGGAATTCGAAAAATTTCGGCAGCGGGGCCATCGAGGGCGTAGCGGCCCCGGAATCCGCGAATAACGCTGCAACCGGGGGGGCCTTCATTCCTCTGCTTACCCTCGGCATCCCCACCACCGCGACCATGGCGATTCTCCTGGGGGCGCTGCTGATCTACGGGACACAGCCCGGCCCCATGCTGATCAAGGAACATCCGGACCTTTTCTGGGGAGTGGTGGCGAGCATGTACATCGGGAATGCCATGCTCCTGGTTCTCAACCTTCCCCTGATCGGCCTCTGGGTGAAAGTTCTCCAGGTGCCCTATCCCATCCTCTTTCCCTTGATTCTCCTTTTTTGCCTGATCGGAGCCTACAGCCTAAATAATAACATCGCCCAGATCCTCTTCATGGTTATATTCGGAATCCTGGGATATGTATTCAAGAAATTCCAATATGAAGCCCCCCCTTTGGTCCTGGCCCTGGTTCTGGGGCCCATGTTAGAGAAAGCCCTGCGCCGGTCTTTACTCTATTCCGGCGGAGACCCCGCCGTATTTCTGACCCGCCCCATTTCGGCTGTCCTCCTACTGATTGCCTTTTGCCTCCTGATTTTCCCGTTGATCCCCAGGCTAAAGAAGAAAGGACCCGCCTTCGCGGAATAAACGATAGGGGGCCTTTATTTGACACTTCTGCTTTTTATGCTCTCAGCCCTTAGAGTTCTTTGCCCCTAGGCGTGAGAAAACTTTCTTGCAACCGCTTCCCCCTTGTTCTAAAATCGAGCCAAAATTCGCGCTGACCTGTTACTCTGTTTCCCAGTAGGAATTCATTGATTGAGAGGAGGAAGGAAAAAGATGAGACGATTAACCATTGGTTTCCTGATCCTGGTGGCCGCAATTTTGGCCTGGCCGCATTATGGCGCTTTTTCTCAAACCACTTTATCCAAGGAGGTGGGCGAGAATTACATGGCCATGAATGCAAAGTTGCTTTGCTCGGGCATATTTGTGAGCGGGCGGGACAAGGACGAAGTCATCAAGAATGACCTCACCTGGGATAGGGTTCCTGGATTCCCCGGCTGGGACCAGATCCAGGTAGCCATCGACCAGACCCGAAAATCCGTAACCCTTTCTGCCGAGGGCATTCAGGTGCGGACGGCGGTTTACAAGGGCGACCAGGGGTGCATGATTCTTCCTCGGGAGGGTGGGGACATCTTTTTCCAGCCCGTCGTCCTCTCAAGAAATCCGGAACTGGCGAATCAGAAGTGGCCCGTGGGGGATGTGACCGAAGACCGGATGCCGCCGGAAGTGGACGGGCCGGCCCTGAATGCTGCGCTGGACTTTGCCTTCGACGTAAGCGCCCAGCCGAAGCCGCAAAAAACCCGGTCCCTCCTCGTCGTCTACAAAGGGCAGATCATCGGGGAGCGATACGCCCCCGGGTTTCACAAGGATATGCCGCAGATCTCCTGGTCCATGGGGAAAAGCATCACTGCGGCCCTGGTCGGGATTCTGGTGCGGGATGGGCTTTTAAAGGTGGAGGACCCCGCTCCTGTTTCCGAATGGGCCAATGATCCGCGGCGGGAAATTAGGATCAAGGACCTAATGCATATGAGCAGCGGCCTCAAATTCGGCAGCGGGGCCGAAAACCCGGCTATTGCGTTCACCGCAAAGGACCAGCACACCTACGTGTATTTTGCCGCCCCCAATGTTTATGAATATTCCATCCGCAACGAGATTGAATCTCCTCCGGGAACTTTCTGGAAATACCGCAATTGCGACCCCCTGACCCTGGGCAAAGTGATCCGGGATAAGGTGGAGGGGCGGGGGGAGGAATTTCTGTCGTTCCCCCAGCGGGCGCTTTTCAGCAGGATCGGGATGCGACATATGGTCCTGGAGACCGATCGCTGGGGCAATTTCATCATGACCGGCTACGACTACGCCGTTGCCCGCGATTGGGTCCGGTTCGCGCTTCTTCACCTGCAGGATGGAGTCTGGCAGGGGGAACGAATCCTGCCCGAAGGATGGGTTGATTTTATTACCCGGCCGGCTCCGGCCAACAAGGAAAAAGCATACGGTGGCTTATGTTGGCTGAATGCGGGGAAGAAATACAAGAGCCTTCCCCAGGACATGTACTGGCCTCTGGGGGCTTACGGCCAGGTGGCGATGATCATTCCCTCCCGGCAAATGATCGTGGTCCGTCAGGGGAACAGCCAAATGGGGGGCTTTGACGAATATTTCGAGAAAGTCATGCAGCGTATACTGGCCGCTGTGAAGTCTCCCTCGCCCAGGTAGGCTGTCCCAAGCGTGACCCGGAGGATCCTCACGCAAAGCCGCAAAGGGGGCAGAGGAGGAAATCTTTTGGCTTTTAAAATTTAGGAAATCGCCTAAAACCCTCGGCGTTCTTTGCACCTTGGCGTGAGAAAACTTTTTCTTGCAACCGATTTGCCGGTTAGTTATAGAATTTGCTAGGCACGTTCTGCACGAACGTCCCGTCTTCTTTTCCCCGTCCCGTCTTCTTTTCCTTTTTGCCTCCTGATTTTCCCGTTGATCCCCAGGCTGAAGAAGAAGAGACCCGCCTTCGCGGAATAAACGATAAGGGGCCTTTATTTGACACTTCTGCTTTTTACGCTCTCCTTTCATCTTGCGACAAACCTTTTCCCGGATTATAATCTTACCAGTAAGATTAAATGATTGAAGGAGACAAGGTATGCCGAATGTTGCCACGACTAAGATGTCCTCCAAAGGGCAGGTTGTAATTCCCGAAGATATCCGAAGACAACTCAGATTGAAGGCCGGATCCCAATTCATTGTCTTGGGCAAGGATGATGTGGTGATTCTTAAGGCAATCTCCCCTCCGGCCATGGAAGAATTTGATTCCTTGATTACCGCAGCCCGCAAAGGAGCCAAACAGGCCGGAATGAAACGTTCTGATGTCGCCGGTGCCATTGCCAGAGTGCGGGGACGACGGTGAGAGTCATCCTGGACACCAACGTACAACTGGCCCTTCAACCCTATTGCCATTAAGTGAGAATCCGGGCGGGCATTCGTGCCCGCCCTCTTTGAAGATAAACCAGAACCGTCGTGCATATAACCAAATCAAAAAGGAGGTTACCATGGCCAATCCGGCAAGAGTGATTTTAAAGATCGTCTCGGTGAAAGGAACCTGCCAGGCGGGGCACAAGGTGGGCCAGGAATTCGATTTGAGCAAGGAGTTTATGCTGGGGTATACGGAAGATGGAAGGGCGCTTTGCCCATCGGCCTTCCATGCCGCTTTTCCTTCCTGGCGCGTGCTCCGTTTTGGCGGGGAGATGCCCTGGGAAGAAAACAAAGACCTTGCCCATGTGGCCTGCCCGGATCACGCGAATCCCCTGGTCATGGAGTTGCGAAGGGTTCGAGACTAGGAAGCAAGAGGGAGAGGGGAGAGGTAGAATTTTTAAACAATTAAAGGAGGGCAGCCTATGAAGAGATCGTTTCCAGCAAATTTTCATCTAATCACCGCAGGAATCGTACTGGTGGGACTCGCCGTATTTTCTCCCGGAACCGCGTTCGCCCATAAACCCACGGACCCGCCGCACCAGCTCTATCGCCTGGGAGATTTCAAATTGGAGAGCGGCGAGGTGATCAAAGACTTTGCCATGTCCTATGTGACCCATGGGACCCTGAATGCCAAGAAATCGAATGCCATTGTCATGGTAACGGCGATCAGCGGAAACCATCATCGCCTTGATTTTCTGATCGGCCCCGGAAAGGCCCTGGATCCCGCGAAATATTTCATTGTAGCCACCGATGCTATCGCCAACGGCCTTACGACTTCTCCGTCGAACAGCCAGGCTCAGCCCCGGATGAAATTCCCCCGCTTCAGCATCCGGGACATGATTTATTCAACACACCGCCTGCTCACGGAACATCTCGGCATCAGCCATGTGATTGCGGTCATCGGCCCTTCGATGGGAGGCATGCAGGTGCTCCAGTACGGAGTGAGCTATCCGGATTTCATGGATAGCTTGATCGCCATGGTTCCACTTGCCAAGACGCCGGCCTGGACGGTCCTGGTTCTTGATGCCACCAGAAAGGCGATCATGCTCGACCCGGCCTGGAATAACGGCAACTACACCAAGCCGCCGGTGGAAGGGCTTCGACTCTACCGGGATATTCTGGGCTTTATGGCCGCCCGGGCGCCCGAGCAGTACCGCTGGCAATTCCAGAACGGCCTTGATGTTCTGCCCTGGCTCAAAGCCCAGGAAGATTTTCTTATTCCTCTGTTTGATGCCAATGACTGGATTTATCAGACCTGGGCGTACGAAGCGCACGATATCGGGAAGACTCCCGGCATGAACGGGGACCTGGTGAAAGCCCTTCGGTCGATCAAGGCGAAGACTTTCATCCTTACCGGGGTACATGACCTATTGAACCCGGAATGGGAACCCCTCGAAGCAGCGCACTACATCCCGGATGTCCGTTGCCTGACGATTAACCCTTACTCGGTCACGGGCCATTTTTCTGCGGGGGGTGGAAATCCCGCCGACGTTGAATTTCTAAACAGGGAAATTGGAATCTTTCTGGATGTCGTCACGAATCGAGGAATAAGATTGGAATAGGAAGACCCCCGTGAACGCAACGCGGGGGATCCTCACGCAAAGCCGCAAAGGGCGCAAAGAACGAAATGTTCGCGCTTTTAGAATTTAGGAAATCCCGAATAGCCCTTGGCGTTCTTTGCGCCTTGGCGTGAGAAAACTTTTTCTTTCTAGAAGGGATAATCTTAGGGATCAAGAAACATTCTTAATTCCCGCAAAGCGAATTGAAAATTCAATCCTGTTCATCCGGGGAGAAAAAGTCATACTGGATGAAGATTTGGCATTTCTTTACAGGGTTTCCACAAAGGTTTTGATCCAGGCCGTAAAGCGGAATAAAGAACGATTTCCTCCGGATTTTATGTTCCAATTGAACAAGGAGGAGTTTGCTTCTTTGAGGTCACAATTTGTGACCTCAAAGCCAAAGAGCGGAAGAGGAGGACGCCGCTACCCACCATATGCATTTACCGAAGAAGGCGTAGCCATGTTGTCGAGTGTTTTGAATAGCCCGAGGGCGGTCAAAGTTAATATGGAAATCATGAGGGCCTTTGTTCGGCTACGAAAAATGCTTACCTCCAATGCTGACCTGGCGCGCAAACTGGAAATATTAGAGAAGAAATACGATGCCCAATTCAAAGTAGTCTTCGAAGCCATTCGGCAATTGATGGCTGAGCCGGAAAGACCGCCCAAGAAAATCGGCTTCCAGGTCCACGAAAAACGCGCCGCGTATGGAAGACGATAAGAATTGCCAAAAGATTCTTTGCGTTTTTTGCGCCTTGGCGTGAGAAAACTTTTTCTTGCAACGAATTGGCCTTTACTCTAAAATCGAGCCAAAAATTCACACTGACCTGTTACTCTCCTCTCTGAGTCTGATCGGATGCAAAGAGGATCTCTATAGATTTTTGAACCCTTGGCGGAGGGGGAATTAGAATGAAGAGAGCACAACCCCATTTCTCAAAAGGAGATGAGGTTTTGTTTTTTGCGCTCGGATCAGTCATGCCCGACTTCGGATAGAGGTCACGGATTGAAAAGAATTTTGACCGTTCTTTCCCCTTGGAAGTAGGCTATGCACTGTAAGAATCAACGTCCCGGAAAATATTTACTTGCCAGGTTTTGGGGTCTCTGTAATGGGCGGGTAAGGTAGGCTTTTCATACGGGGCAGCATAAGGCGTAATAGTGCCCGGTAGTGAAGGTGTGAAGGTGCCCGTTTGCTGTTGAATCTTCTTCGCGGATCGGTTACAATGCGCGCTGGGGAGAATATGCGCGTTCATTAGTTCAAGGTTAGACAAACAATGGCCGGCTACCCATGGGGAGGAATAAACAATGGATGATAAGACGGTGCATGATAATGAGAGCGACTTTATCGCGCGAATGGAATCCCTTTCCAAGGAGAGCAGCGGCGTGTCCTTTCGAGATTTTGAGGCACTACTCAAGGAAGGGGGAAACCTCTCCGTACAACATATGAAACAAGTCGTTTACTTTGCGTCCGAGCAACTCGGTTTTTGGCAGGCCGAGTGGTTATTCTCCCCAGCGGATTCCCCTAATACCATTGCCTCGGCAGAGGCCGAGGGATGGCGGCTAATTTATCGCGCTTGTTCAGATGCACTTTTGGGGCAGGTTCCCGAAGTACGGGAGCAACTTGAACGTAAGCACAACCTAACTTTGGCTCGGTACTGCATGGAACGAAATGTTAATTACAATAAGACAAGACCTCTTTCAAGGCTGGCAGTAAATGTGCTTAGTCGGATGTCTATTGGAATAAATAAACTCGGTTTTGAAAGCATTGCCATGCAATTATATTCCCGAAGCTTATATCCAAAAGGGACAGTAGGTCGAATAAAAGAGTAGCCGTAATGATCCTTCAGCCAGCCCTCCCCCGACTGGCTTTTGTGGGCGAGAGCCAGGGAAGGTGAGTGCATGAAAAGACATCTTGGTTCAACGATAGCACTTTGTTTTGGAATATTATCCTTTTTAACAAGTGTCACCCCTGGTTCCAACCATAGAATGGTGATTATGGGAGTAATTATTATTTTAGGGGCATTGGCCTATAGATCCGCCAAAAAAAGAAAAATCGGTGAAGTTAAATCTTCCATAATAAGGAAATCAATGGAACTTGTAGCGATGGGCATTATCACCAGTCTTTTTATTTTTTTCATGATCCGTATTCCTGAGAGTTTAATAGAAAATCCTGTATTTCTCTTAATTGCTCCCCTATGGACAATAATTGTCTATATCGTGGTTATTCGGTCAAAAAACAAATGGCAAATCTTTGCTGATCGAGAAGAAAAAGTAAAGGGCGATGGGGGATAAAAAGGATGATCCCCTTTTTGTACCGATGAGTGGGATAGAGGAGTTATAGCAGGTACGCAAGTTTAGATATCGGACCGTTCAGGGGCGGCGCGTTTTTGAGCCGTCCTTTGGAGCAGCAAGATTATGTATTTTCATAGGCTTTCATTATTTCAAGTAGCTCGCTCGGCTTTAATATGTGCACAGAAAAAGTATGCGAAACAATATGCGATAATTCCCTTTTCTTTTTCAAAATCCGTTCATCAGTCGTTACAAAATACGCACCGTATTTGCCAGCCTCAAAAACATGTTCAGAGTCCTTAACCATTTTTCCTGGATTTCCATTTCCAGCGAGTATCCCCAGTATCGTAGATTTGCAGTTTAGTTCATCCTGTGTCAAGAGTGTTTCATCCGTGCGAATTAATTTGTTAGCTTCTCTTTTTACCCAGGCAGGAGTATTTGGGTGCTCGACTTCTTTCTGAGTAGAATGCCCAATCTCCAAGCTCAATTCACCGTTTTCAGAAAGTTCAAATAAACGCAAGGATGCTTGATCCTCAGGTGAATATTTCGGATCGAATGCACAGGAGTCCATGAAGATGGGTATCCTCTTAGGATCTATTGGTCGATATCTTCCGAGTGGCTTCCTGCGCATATGTTCCTTTGTAAATACATATCTGCATTTAAAACAAATGTCAAGAGGCAGGAAAAGAACAAGGAAGCCAGACCATGTGACGGTCTGGCCTTTGTTTTTGCGGGCTGGGCTTTGCTGCTGCGGCCTACTGACAGCGGGGGGACGTTCGTGCAGAACGTGCTTAGCAATTCTTTAACGTTCGCATTCCGGTCTAAAGTGAACTTGCTTCTGATCTCGCAAAGATGGGAAAAAGTGAGCGGGTATTAGTGGGTGATCTCTGATCATCGGAGGAAATAAATCTATGGCCCAGAAAGAGGAGAGCCTCAGGGTTGGCCGGCGAGGGCGCGCTTCAACTGTTCTAGATGGTTGAGATCATGCTTGGGGATAATTTCCGCCCACACCCTCAGAGTCTCCCTCCCGCGGGTGGCATGGATACCGGCCCGGTCCCACTGCTCCGGTTTGAGTCCCCGCAGGAATTTCAAGGTCTCCCCCCGCCGCTTGCGGAAGGCAGAAAGGGCTTCATTGATATCATTACGCAAGTATTGCCGCTCTTCGGCCCACCGATCCACGTCCGCGCCGATAAATTTTGGCTCTTCCATAATTATCATGGACTGCAGGCGGATGATGAACAATTCTTCCGTGTCCCGCAGATGGCAGATGATTTCTTTGGCGGCCCAGTTCTTCTCATCCGGACGCCGGGATAAGACCGCATCGGAGACACCCCGGATGGCGGAAGCAAAAGCATCCGGGCCTTTCTCCATTTTCGACATCAGGTCCTCAAGGTTGTCCATAAGATCTCCTTTTTCCAACTTCCGTATGACGGTTCTTACGGTAATTCGCTATCGCCCCTTCTTCAAGTACCGCGGACTTTTTGGTTCATTCAAGGCATATGGAGGCCTTTCCCCTTTCAAAGCGTGAACCACCTGTGTGGCTGCGGCGATGAAGGTCCGGTACATCGCCTCTTTGGTCAACCCAGCCAGATGTGCCGTTACCAGGATTTTGGGATTTTCAGCGATTCTCCGATCTTTGGGAGGCTCATCCTTAAAAACATCCAGGGCGGCCCCGGCGATCACCCCTTTGTTTACCGCATCGATCAAGGCCTCTTCATCCACGACCTCCCCCCGGGAGGTATTAACAAGCAGGGCGGTGGGCTTCATCATGGCCAGTTCGCGGGCGCTGATCATCTTACGGGTCTCTTCCGATAAGGGGGTATGGAGGGTCAGGTAATCGGCCTGGGCGATAGCCTGCTCCCTGGACACAGGCTGGGCGCCGGCATTTTTAAAGTCCTGCTCCGTGAGGTAAGGATCGCAGGCGAGAACCTTCAATCCAAAGGCGTTCCCGATCTTGCTTACCCGGCTTCCGACCCGTCCGAGGCCGATGATGCCCAGGGTTCTCCCTCGAAGGTCCACGGCATCTAAGTTTTGTGGTTTTCGCCAACCCCCCTTCCTCATTTCCTCCCAGGAGTTGGGGATCTGTCGGACCATTGCCAGGATGAGACCGTACGTGAATTCGGCCACCGCGTCGGAATTGACCCCCGGGGTATTCGTTACCACGATGCCCAGGTCGGTGGCGGCTTTCAAATCCACGTTATCATATCCAACGCCGTGACGGGCGACGATGACCAAGTTGGGGGAACCGGCCAAAAGTTCCCGAGGCATTGGCCGGAGCCCGACGATCACGCCGTCGGATGATTTCACCTCGGAAAGAAAAAGATCATCCGCCTTATCCGGAATGACCTTCACGGCTGCCCCCGCCTCTTCCAGCATCTTTACCTCATCCTGATGCCAGGCGGCCGCTGCAATGATCACTTTTCTCTTTTTGCTCATGATGATCCTCCGACTCTAATTTTATTTCCTTTTTTGGCTAAACTGTTTCGTCATTTGGAATTTCAAACCCGCCTCTGCCGGGTGAGGTTCATTCTCCAAAAGCGGGCCTCTTCTTCTGAAATTTCGGAATGAGGGGAAAGACCAGGAGAAGGATAGCTATTCCCATGAGGGCCGCAGATATGGGCCGGGAGAAGAAGATCACGGGGCTTCCCCCGGACATGAGCAGGGCCTGTCGCAGGCTGTTTTCCATCATCGGCCCCAGGACCAGAGCCAGAACCAGGGGGGGGCCCTCGTACTGAAATTTTTTGAAGGTGTAACCGATCAATCCAAAGAGAACCATGATGATCACTTCGGTGACGCTATTGTTCAGGCTGTAGCATCCGATCAAGCAGAAAAGGAGGATGAGGGGGAAAAGGATGGGATAAGGAACCTTGAGAATTCTGACCCACATCCCGATCAAAGGAAGGTTCAGAACCAGGAGCATCACATTGCCCACATACATGCTGGCCACGGTACCCCAGAAGAG
>Ga0187854_10003735_pt1 | contig 11871 bp, 16 predicted proteins | sample June2016WEW_6_15_FD_132445 | JGI IMG/M metagenome (GOLD analysis project Ga0187854, IMG submission 132445) | Peatland microbial communities from SPRUCE experiment site at the Marcell Experimental Forest, Minnesota, USA - June2016WEW_6_150 | ecosystem: Environmental > Terrestrial > Soil >...
GATGTACCCCTACTCAAGCTCCTCTGCCTCTCCATTAGGATCTTTTCTACCTATTTCTCCTCCTGTATTCAATTTTCCATACCCTTTTCTTCTAGCTTGATCTCATGCTCAGGAGTTATGTCGAGCCTGAGCCCCAGATAAGTAAGCAGTAGGTCCACAATTTTATTTAGGGATTGGATGTATGCCTCCTGCTCTTGAATCTTCAACTGGATTTCATTTAGTGTCATCTTGGCACCTCCTTTCCATTTGAGAGGTTATATAATGAGCCGTCATCCGTAGGGTTGATGGGATATCAATAACCTCTTCCTTTTGGTTAACCTAGACCAAAGCAAGATCTCTCTTGACTTAATTAAGGAGTCCAAACTTGAGACCAAGAAAGACCTAAGTTACCATTCAGCGGGACCTTTAACAGATTTGGTCCAAGAAATAGTCCCTTTGGTCGCCTTACCTTTGATATTTACCTGGGATTAGTGGTCAGGATGATGAGCCATGGCGGAGAGAGGAAAACCAAAAATCAAGGTCCGGGTGACCACGATCATGGGGTCCATGGGGCACCGATGCGGGATCCATAGGTTTACTGATATCTCCTCTACCTTCACCTGACAGGGCCTGTTTCCCGTAAAAGGCTTTTAACTGCTCAACAATCATCTTTTCGTTGTGGTCCATTTTGTCAAAAAAATCCTTTTCTAGTCTCTCAATTTCGGCTTTTTCTTTTCCCCGGAAGGCATGTTTCTGAATCTCTATCATCCAAAAAGTTACCTGATATTTCCTTATTCGGGGTCTTCCATGCTCATAATAAACGGGCAAATGGAATTTCTTAACCAGCCTTTTCATCGTTCGATTGTCACATTTCAATCCACAAAACCTTTTAATTTGCAACCAGCCCCTCAGGAGTCTGATATCTTCCATTACACCCGTGGTGAACCTATTTTCCTCACTGATTATTTTTTTGAGCTTCTTAAGCTCCCTTTTTATCTCTGAGTCACTCATAGTTTTCCATTATTCTCCCTTTCTAAAACCTGTATTTACAGCCAAAAGGTATCAAGGGGTATCAGATTTCCGTTGTCTCCTCAAGGCAACCTCTTGTATATTTAACCACCACAAATTAAGCATCGCATCCAAAATCGTTGGCTTCCGACATAGATATGCAACTGGCATTCGAAATCTTCTGGCTAGTCTGCGCATCGTTTGGGTAGAGCATGTAAGCCCTAGTGCATCCCGAATTGCTTTCCAGCCACGGATCAACTTAATTCCCCTGGTTCTCATAGCCTCCCGGATATCGGCTAGTTCCTTTTCATTTTCCTCAGTTTTGGTCTCTTCTTTCATGGCTCCTCACCCCCCCTCTTCGATATTATTCTTTGGAGGGCTAGGTCTCCAAAGCGGGCTACCATCTATCGGTTTTTCATTTAAAAACTTGTCAAGAAGCTTTTTTCCCTTAGCAGTTAGCCGTCCTCTCTCTTTCTCCTTTAACAGGTCATTAACCAGAGATTCGTTCAGCAGGGCTGAGATCTGATTATTCCTCTGCCCTGCTTCTTTCCCATATTCGATCATTTTTTGAAGATTCTCCAGACCGCGAATAGCCCTAGGCTTTGTCGTTTCATAATCAACCATGAGGAACTCTCCAACTTCTTCTATATGCATTGGTTGTCACCTCCTTTTCCGTTTTTGTTTTTGCAATGATGAATACAATATTAACTATCATATATAACTATATAGTATCATAATTGTCTAATGGCGTCAACCGATAATGATAGGTATTTCAGAATATTTTAAGGAAATTTAAAATCTGCATTTCGGGTGCCTGTGCCGGGCAGGAATAAATACATATAGGTTTATACGTTGAAACAGTTTTATTTGCATTTTGTTCTAACTATCAAGTTTTAACCATTGCTCCCTCCTTTCTGTCAAGTTCTAGTCTTTTCCGACTCTATTTCTAACTTATAAGATAGCCATTTCAATGATTTTTAACATACCCTTATGTCTCTTCTTCTTAAGGAATATTCCCCCTCTTAATCCCTCAGTTACTACAGATTGCATTTAGGTAAGCTTCTCCATTACGGATTCGACCGGACGTAGCCATAGATTGCTTAACCTTATATCATGGATAGCTGATGTCACCACTGTGATCTTCATTAAATGGATTATGCCCGATGTGGGAATTGTATTACGAGAGCTTTCAGGGAACTTGAATTTAAGGAACTGTCCCAATGGCTAACTTATTTGTCTTGCCCCATAAAATTAGTGAGGCAAAACGACACATGGAACGGAGCGTTCCCGACCCTTTTTAAAAAGGTTTTCAAGACCGTTCCAAAGCTTTCAGAGACCCGTGTCCCTCCATAAATATAGCATCGCGTTGGGTCCCTTAGCATTTCAAAACATGATGTGTCCCCCAAAACACCTTCCAGGGGTTCTGACACTTATCCATAAATATATCCTTAATTTGATAGTAACTTAATAGACTTTATTGGGGTATAGTTCTTATAGAGGATAGTATTGAGAGACTACGTAAACATGCAGCTTAGTGATGTAGTTATTTACAGGGAATCCTCACTCTTTTCAAGGACTTCAAATCATTATTAATGTAGGAAGTCTCTAAATCTTCCTAGAATATCAGACAGTTTCATTTTTTTAACCTGAAGCTTAGGTACTTTACCCTCCAGGATACTTGCCTCCCGCAAGATCAACAGATTCTTGGCATCCCTCTCATTGCTATTGTGGGAATCTTTCCCTGTTTACCCTACCTCCCCGATAGTACTGAACCCAGTATGTTTGGCCACGCTTATAGATTGATCCCAGGCTTTACCTCCTCCAGCTTTGTTTTCAGCTCTTTGACTTGAGCCTCTAACTCCTTGATCCGCTGTTTATCGGATACCTTACTCCAATCACTTCGATGACACTTTGGGCATTGTTTAGGAATCTGAACTTGTGGGGTCCATAAGTAACCACACCGAAGGCATTTGCATTCCGCCATTTTTACCACCTCCTTTGGATTTGTTGGAGCCCTGAAGGGCTCCTGGTTGGTTGTTGAATTAAGCATGAGCCATGTCTGATGACTCAGTAATCTCTAAATCCTTACCCGTGGGTTCCCATGGCAGTCCAGCTTTTGTGTCCTTCTCTGTCTGCTGTTTGCGTATGGCATTAATCTCCTCCATGGTAAGTTGTTCAGACCCATTATAATCCATTGTATACTCTCCCCTTTTGTTAAAATACAGCATGAAGTATACAGTGGGGTTATTGCAGGTTGAGCAGTCAAATTTGAAACTGTAGGAATAGCCCGCAAAATTATCCCAAGAGTCTCCAATTTGGCTAATGATATACTGTATCCTCTTTACAGTGCTCTTGGGTGTAGCAAACAATTTGCACATTTGGGGCATTTGGGGAAAATATCTCTCTCCAAAGCCTCCTCGTCCGTTACTAGAGGAGTAATCTTTACAGTATGAACAATCTTACTCCTTGTACCCTTGCTTTTAATCCTGAGCTTACCCATTTTACTACCCTCCATTAATTTATTTTTACTCAGAAGCCCTGAGTGACGGCCAATTTTAAAAATAATTTATATATTATAATTAACTATTCTGCCGGTCACAAAAAAATTGGGGTTTTATTTTACCCCTATACTATTCTTATTGGCAAATCCCGGAAAAAGCTTAGGTCTTTTTTCGCTTTTCTTAAAAATATTCTTTATGCCAATTAAACCAATCCTAAGACCAGTTACAATACCTGAAAGATATATATTGCAATGGCAGGAAGATGGATACCTCCGGAATATTGGAATAAAACCTTATTTCCAAATGGAATAGGACATCGACGCTTTTACTAGGTTTTGGGATAGGTCAGAATTAATCCTATAGAAAGCTAATAAATATATAAAAGATCTTTTCCAGATACTGCTACTTGGATCTATCCAAATCTCTTTCTTAGGTCTCTTACCCCAAGTATCTTTTACCCATGGTCCATTCCCATTTGCTTGGGCGTTTGAAACTTCCATGGAGGACGGTTGTCGCTTTCTTACAGTCGGGTCCATATTATGTATGCTTTTCTCCCAGTTTTATCCTCACTTGCTTACAACATTGCCTTCACCCTACTGGTAATCCATCTTTAGGATCATTATTCTTAGAAAGTTAGAAATTGATTTGGTCCCTTTACAGCTTGAGCGGTATTTAGCCATATAGTAATCCATCTTTTCTCATTTTTGTGGTTTACTGTCACCGGGGAGGTTGGATTGCCATTTTGCTGGTTTCCATAGGGAAACTTGGATGGAAACTCAGACTCAAAGTTTCCAGGAAACAAATATGGAAACTGTGAGGAAACTAATTGGAGAATTATAAGTATTATTATTAAGTTATAAGATTTGATGAAGGAAACTTCTAAGTAGTTCTGCCAGTAGTTTCCTCCCTCCCCCCGTAGGGGGGGGAAACTGGAAACATTCTGGCTAAGAAACTTAGCTATTAATAACATTCTAAAGACCTATAACCTTAATAAATATTCAAAGGGGAAGGTGACCATAATAAGAGTTCCGCCCTACCCACCAATAAGCAAACCGTCCAATGCATCTTCGCCTTTCTTAGTTAATGTCCCTTTTTTAGTCCAAAAATCATCTTCTATTAAATTAGTTTTAATCTTACTAACCTGACCTTTGCTCAAATGTAATAATTCAGATATGTCTTTTTGTGCCACTCCATTAGAAAGAAGTCTGAGAACTTCCAATTTATTCTTTCCTTTGAGGCTATTTGAAACCCATCGAAGTTCTCCATTGATATCTTTCAGGTGGAGCTCCATGTCAGTAATCAATGATAAGTCCTGGTGCCGTATCCTAGATTTAGAGAATTTTACAATGAATCGGGCTCCATCTTCAGGGGTATAATCAGTGGGTAGGGTTAAAAGGATCGAAATGTCAACATTATCTTCTCTACCAGAGGTTCCCCGTTGCCCTCCTTCTTTGTTTGTGTGGTGGAGCATAATAGTTGAGACTCCGTTGAAACGTAGCTCTAATAGCCATTGGTTAATAGGGTCCCACTCTTTCTTTGAGTTTTCATCAATTCCAGGACACAGGGAGGAAAGGTTGTCTAGGACGATTACTTTAATACCGCAATTCAGGGCCCAATTCTTGACCCACCCTCTCCAGGCCGGATTTAAGAGGTTTGCCTTAGGAAGTCCCAAAGAATTCGCTCGAAAATCACTATAAACAAGTAATTTCTCTTTGGAATTCCCTCGGCTAATCCCCAGGATTCTAAATCGCTCCTGAACATCCTGAATGGCCATTTCTCCGTCAATATACCAACAAGGCGCAGATGTTTCTGTCTTCCAGGGGCCAAATGAGATTCCCCGTGTGATAGCGTCAATGGCAGCAAGGGCAAACCAGGTTTTGCCTACTCCTCTCCAACCAGCTACCAAAACAATACTTTGCTCCGAAAGCCAAGGAGATAGGATTCTTCTCTTTTCAGGGAATACATTCATCCTAAGGTCATCAAGGGACATGACAGCCTTTTCCCATGCGGGGATAGGCTTTTCCTGATCTTTCAAAAATCGAGTAATTTCATCATCTTTTGAAATCGCCTTCCTGGCATCATCCCATTTCTTTTCATGACAGTGGTTATGAAAGCACTGGTAGGTTAATTTTCCATCTACTCTTTGGACAATTCCAGAATCTCCAGCTTTGCCCGGGGTAGTATGCTGGTCGGCAAATAAACAACGATCAAGGGAATAGAGTGTCCCCTCATCAATCTGTTTGATGTGATATTTGACGTTATAATCATCAAGATATCCTTTGACATCTAGCCTCGGTGAGGGAGCAAGCTCTGATGATTCAAATCCATTCCCATTTCCTCCTTTGTCAAGGGCTTTTATTTTTTCATAGATTTCCAGGGGAAGTTCAGGGAAGGCAACCTCATCTGGGGAATGACCCTCTATCCAGCAGTAGGCGTTTCCAGTCTCAGGGTGTATACTGGGGGGAACTAACATCCCTTGTTTGCCTGTTCTAACCTCTAAGTAGCTCCCATTGGAACCAATTGGGACCGTCAATGGCTTGATCGGAGAGGGGTTCCTAAACCACCTGTGAATCGACTTATGGCTACTTGCCGAGGTTGGGCAAGCAGGAAGGTTAAGCGATTTGACAAACTCTTCCGCTTCCGGACCATCGGGATCGATTACTACGTAATCCTCAAGGCGGACCCAGATATTAGATGTTGCATACTCCTCTGACCAGCTCGAATATGCCACAGGACTCGGATTTATATCTTTATATTTCACAATGGGCTTTTTGTCATCTTTTGCGGCAGGGAATGGAGTAAGGCCTAAAATAAGGTATTTTTTGATATTATTCTTGAAAATCTCCATTGGTTCAATAGTTACCGCTTCATTACTCATCGTTGCTACCTCCCAATTAAATATTTAGGTTGTGCTCATGTTGCATCACGAAAAAGCTAGATTCTTCAATGTTTGCCAATAGACCTTAAAGGACAGATTGTCGATTTCGCGGTTCTAAATCAGGGAACCTCATCAATCGTCCCTCCTGATCCAGTTCCTCAGGGTGACTGTCCCGATATTGCAACATCTCCTCTTTCGATTTGAACCGAATACAAGAACTACAAAAGGCCACGGTCTCATCGTAAAGGTTCTTTTCGCACCAGAGGCAGGGGTGTTTTCTTTGCCTGCGTGGAGCTTCAAGTGGGGCTGACGGGGATCTTAAGGGTTGTTCTGGCAGATGATTATCAAGCGGAGAATCATTGAGGAGATCTATCGCCTCATCCGCCAATTTTGTTAATGTATTTGCTACATCGGAAAATTTTCCCCTTTGATCAATTGGAATGCGACATAAGGTTTGGAACAACGTGAACATTAGCTTTGTGTTGATCTCTAGGGCTTTGTTAAGCGCATCTTTCTTATTCATAATTTTCCTCCTACTTTGGTTTTTTCAAAAAGATTTGAATTAGAATGACTCTGGCGGTTATGGCTCTACCCCCTCCAGATTTCCTCTCCCGCAAATTTCAGTTCCAGCAAAGATTGTAGGATCTTTAGGGTTGAGGTGTTTTGGATCGAAAGGTAAACTTTCTCTTTTCAATTCTAAAGTTAAAGGTTTTGAATCCGGTGACATATACCCCTCCAATATTTTCTGTTTACCCTCCTGTATGATTGAGACGGGTAATAGGAAGGGAGGGCGCCTCTTCCTACTACCCCACAGCCAAAGGCCAGGGGGACTTGGCTAATCTATTTTGACTGTGATAATTCCATTTTGCTTATTGCCTCTTGGCACAAAGATTCCTGAATGCACCAAATGCAAGTTTTAGCATTAGGATCATATTTCTCTCTGAGTCCAAGGCATTTCGGAAGAGGAACTTGCCCTGATTGGAGTCAGTCGGTAATTTTTGTTTTGCCTTATCCCGCAATTCTTGGGATACCTGCTGGTAATCGTTCATTTCCGGGCTGCCAATTAGATAACGAACTTCCTTTTTTATTGGTTCCCAGCCAGTCAGAAAAGACTTTTCCGGGTTAATGATCCTCGGCCTTGGCCCTCCTCCCCAGGCATCAAGTATGGCAGATTGGAGAATACCTATATCGAGGTTACTCTAAATTTCCTTCTCCTCTTCCTCTTTGATTGGAGCAGGTTCCTCCAGTTGCTTCTTTGCTATTTCAGCGGTTTTGGCCTGCTTCTCTTTCTTCTTCTTATCCCGTTTCTCTTTACTCAAGTTGATGTAGGCTTCAATTGGCCCCAGGTTTTCGATAAAATCTTGAGGAGCGAGATCGTTATTTCGTAGAATACGTACCACATCCCTGACTATTTCGGTTGTAGCGGGTTCCTTCACTCCCTTCATTGCTTCCATCTTTGCATCGTCCATTTCGTCCTCTTCATCCAGCATAGCCTCTATTTCCTCGTGCGTCCTTGGCCTGTTTCCGTAATCTCCATTAAAATATTTATCTTGTAAGGCCATAAACGCCTCTTTGTCTGCCCGCTCGATCTCATCTCTCTCCTTCAGGAAGTTGAAGTAGGCTTCAATTGTTCCAAGGTTCTCGGTCAGGTCTTGGAGGGTGTAACGATAATTGATCATGCGTCCTAAGGTATCGACCATATCCTCAACCCTGACCTTACGCTTGAACTCCACTTTCTGCTCACGTGTCATCCCCTTCATTTGGGCTTTTTGCTCTGCGTTTAGATATGTATTTATTCTACTCATCTTGTTTTCCTCCTTCGTTTTGCCAGGTCATCCAACCTGGGTTAGGGTTTATGCTACTAGCACCTTCTTTAAAATATTCGCAGACTGCAAAAATTTCTCTCTGACCTTTGGTTAACATCTTTATCTCCATACATTTGTTCTGTTCCCAGTAAGCCGCTGGCTCCGGACTTCCCTTCAGCATTTCTCAATGACGCCTGCACCCCCTTTCTTCTAAGCTGTTCTCTGAACTCTTCGAGGATTATTCCAGGGTCTGCTCAAAGAAACTTTCATATTCCTTTTTAGTCATCTTGAAATATTCGATGACTAGCTTTCTTATAATCTAGCTACTCACTCTAGTCTCCCTTATGCCCGGGCCAACCATCAGCCTCTTCTCCACTAATGCGCCTTCTCTATGGCATCGCGGAGTTGTCCAATGGCCGTCTCGATGCGTTTTAGGTCGGATGGTTCCAAATATCCAGGAGCCCTGTCGTCAGAGATGATTTCGCCAATACGATTCACTCCGGAAGTAATCCATTTGTCCAGGCCTGCCAAAAGCTGATTTAAGGATTTTTTGGCCGATTTTGGATAGACAGAGGCAATCGCCTGATCCACACGCACCCGGAAATCCATTAACGACTCATCACTTTTAGGATCCCAATTTAAGTTGAACTTTTTGGCCAGCTTGTCCATGCCATGTTTCCGGTCAAATCTCTTTCCCGCCCGGTAAAACCTTAGCGAACGGTCAAGGCCCATGGTGCCGAGATGGTCGGCGACCTCGGGGTTTTGTGCAAGAAACATAAGGTTTTGTCGCTTCCTCAGCTTCATATGGGGGAAGCTTTGTTGGGCGAAACCGTTCCACCGTAAGTTGTGGTCCTCCGCGTACCTTTTAAACGACAGAATGATTTTCCCGTGCTCAACCATGAGCGGGGCCAAATTCCGCTCAAGGCCAGCTTCGAAGTCTATGCTTCTCTGCTCGATCTGACGTGAGAATTCCTTCCCTTTGTCCAGGGATTCCGGCTTAAGGGACTCTCCCCCACGGAGCTGAGAGACAAAGGCCTTGACTTCGGCCAAAAGAGCGGGGTCATCTTGAGCAGGCCGATTAGCACCCTCATTAATACTAATACTGCTTGGGCCTGGGTCGATTTTGATTACCACATTAGAGCTAGGTGTACTTAGTGCTCCCTGGTGAAGAGATGCCGCTTTGCTCTGAATCAAGTCTACATTTGCTTCCATTTTTGTCCTCCTTTTAATTTAGTTAACAATTTTTAGTAGTTGTGAAAGATGCGCATTAGCAATGCGCGTTGATTAATCCGGTTAATGCTTACACTCCTCCTCACCTCCTTCCCTTTAATTATTAATGCTGTCGCTGGTCAAAACCGGATTTTTGAAAATCCAGTCCTCAACATCTGCCACCAGGTACATCACCCGGCGCCCGACCCGATAATATTTTGGCCCCTTTTTGGCCCATCTCATATTTGCCGAGGAACCCCGTGGAATACCGTAAATTTGCTCGAACTCTTTAGGGGATATAAAGCGCTTGGTAAAATCTCTTTGCATAATTACCTCCCTGAAACTTTTTTTCCCTAGAGAGCAATGACCATGCCAATATTGTAATTAATTGATATTATTTGGTTTATTTAGAAAGAGGTAGGAAAGAAGAGGGCTATTTATGGAGAAAAGATTAAATTTCAACCCAATAGATAAGGATAGACTAGAGAAATTATTGAAAAAATTATTTTTTAATCGGGCTAAGTTTAAAGAGGTTTTCCAGGAGGGGTAATTTTATTCACCGTTTTAGAAAGGGCTCGGAGTGTACTCTTAAAAGTATTTTGGTTTATTTTTAATGCCTTTGCTACATCCGCTATGCTTCCCTTATGCTTCCTCAAGGCATAAGTATAATAAATTTTTTGAAAAAGTCTTGTCGCTTCCTTAGGATTAAAATCTAATAGGCCCCTCATGTCAGGCTTTTGGTTTGGAGTTTTGGTATGGCCGGGAAAGGTATGTAGAAGCGAATTTAGGTCCGGAATTTCGAGGAATGTATGAAGAAAATAATCAAATAAGATAACAGACTCCTGATCATTTTCTCTAAGCTGCAATTTTTTTATCACTTTCGGCATTTCGCTCCACGCGAAGCGGACACGTGAGTCAAAGTCCCTTTGTTGTCCGAGAAGTTTTCGGAACAGTAGGGATTCGGATTCGGTTGAAAAATCATACGGATCCGGGGATGGATCGATTTCCCCCCTCGATTGGGCCCTTTGTGGGGCTGTTTTCTCCGGGAGAGGGAAATATTTGTATCGGAAATCTAATTTGTATTTCCGTATAATGGGCGATAGATGTTTTTCCCATAAAAAAAATTCTTCGCAAAAGCGCTCATAGTCAAACAGGTCATACACAATACCCAGGTCCTGAGCTCGCTTCCCTTTATAAAAAATATCCTCTCCCTTTTCACTTAATAATCTCTCACATTCTTGTTTCAATTCTCTTACATTCCCCGGGAATTCGCGCGACATAAGATCTTCCAGAATATTTTTATTTAGTATCTTCCCTTTATAAAAATGTTGAGCCAATGCGGGAATGTCTTGCTTCTGCAGGGAGGGGACGGGTAAAATATGGAATCTGTGTTTTAGGTCTTCCCTGATTCCTAAAAGGTTATTCGTTGCCCCAATGATTAGGGTATCAACATTCCTTACCTCTTCATCAGACCCTACGGGATTAAAAGGAAGGCCTTCAGAAACTCGTAGAATGGCTGCCTGAAATTGGGGGGAAGAATCACCTAATTCGTCGAGGCAAAGAATTCCGTTATTACATTTTCTTAGGTGCCCTTGACGATTTGTTTTGGCGTCAGTAAAGGCCCCCTTAACATAGCCGAAGACCTCCGCCTTTAAAAGGGTATCTGCGTACGCTGCACAGTTCACAGACATTCTGGCGCCTTCACGTTTGTTTAATCCCATGTAATATTTTGCAAAAAGTTCCTTTCCTGACCCCGTTTCCCCGATAAACAAAACAGGGAGATCCATTTCAGCATACTTCTCAACGCGGTCCTTCAATTGATCATAAGCAGTTCCTACGATAGCTGCTTTTCTTAATTTTATATGGCGGCTCTTTTCTTGGTTCGGCTTTTGCTTTTCAGCGTCTGTTCCCGGTTCCATAATCAATTGACCTCCATTAGGCTATGGTGCCAGCTTGTTCCCTGCTAGAGCGACGGATCAATGGGATCGATTTCTAAATTCTTTTCTTTCATTTGTAACGCGGGATCCTTCCTATTCCTGGCTTCATTAAAACTCGCTTCCAGCGCAAGCGTGGCTTCTTTTTTCACATCCGGAGAAAGGTGGGCGTACCTTTCAGTCATGGCCAGAGTCTTATGGCCCAAGAGTTCTTTGATCGTTAATAGTGGGGTCCCCTGGATTGCAAGCCATGATCCGAAAGTATGCCGTAAGGTGTGAAATACCACGCGCTGCCGCCTATCTTCAACGTCCTTGTTAAATCCTAATTTCTTAACCGTCCGGTCAAAGGTTCTCGAGACATTATGCCTCGCTTCGCCATTCCATCGATGCTTGAAAATCAACTCGCCTGGATTCTCGGGAAGGTTCGCCTTCAGCGTTTCCCTAACGGCCTGGGTCATGTAAGCCGGCCGGGGTGACTTGTTCTTGGGGTCCATGATGCGGATGATTCCATTTTCAAAGTCAAGATCCTGGCGCTTCAGCTTGAAGATTTCCCCGGC
>Ga0187854_10003741_pt1 | contig 11862 bp, 15 predicted proteins | sample June2016WEW_6_15_FD_132445 | JGI IMG/M metagenome (GOLD analysis project Ga0187854, IMG submission 132445) | Peatland microbial communities from SPRUCE experiment site at the Marcell Experimental Forest, Minnesota, USA - June2016WEW_6_150 | ecosystem: Environmental > Terrestrial > Soil >...
ATCGCCGGTGACGCTCATATCTTCCGCCAGAACAGACTTTGCGAAGACGTTTCTGCCGAATTTCGTCACAACTACACCCTTCTGGCCCCCTTTCATCAAGGTTTCTATTTTTCGGTACAGACTGAGATACTTTGTCGTCACGGGTTCAAGGAGTATCTCCACGTTGCCGCCGCACACCGTATCCGTTTCTTCTATCTTCCTACCACCAATACCGGCAGAGAACACGCTTGCCCGGCCACTCTTCATTATTTCGAGCGCGTGACGACAGACGTCGGATTCGAGGCGGCCACCGCCGACAGTCCCGAAGGTTGTGCTGTCTTCACCCACAAACATTTTTGCTCCTACATCCCTTGGAGCCGAACCTGTCTTCCTGACGACCGTAGCCAATATTCCTGTTTTCCCCTCGTCCAAACATCGACAAATAAACTCGTATACGTCCATTTTTCTCACCTCGCTTGCTCGTGTTTAGCTAATGATCATCGGTCCTTTGGTTGGTTCTCCCGCCCATACCACGCGTCCCTCCCGTGCCGCCTTAGCGGGATAACGGTCACATTGCGCACCAACCGACTTGAAGCACAGAGAGCAGGAGAAATCCGGAATTTTCGGGCAAGCCATTCCGACATTCTCCTTAGTCCGGTATATATTCACAATAGGCCCCTTGTCAAGGCGAAACTTGAGGCAGGCTGTATATTCCACAGGACATCCTCCTCGTCACCCATGGCAAATGCGATTGACACCCCTGTAGGCAAGGGCTACAATATATTCGGAAAAAACGAAAAGGAGCCATGGGAGATCAACCTCTCTACACAATAGGCATCGTTTCTGATCTTTTGCACATACACCGGGAAACAATTCGTGTGTGGGAACGATTTGGACTGATCAAACCGAAAAGACGAAGCACGAAGCGTTTTTTCTCCGATAATGATGTGAAGCGGATGCAATTTATCCAACGACTCATGAATGATGGACTCAATGTGCCGGGCATTTCCTTCTTCCTCCGTCTCTATCCTTGCTGGCAACACGGAGATTGTCCTGGTTGCATGCGACAGTGTCAGGAGACCGGCTGCGCCAAGCCGTGCTGGAAAGAAGAGAACATGTTTTGCTATGTTTCGATGGATGAGAATGCCTGTGCTGAATGCCTGCACAATACAACCGAAGGCAAGCGATGTCCTTCAGAAAGGCCATCAAGACCGGCAACGGCCCAGAAGCATCTAGACACCAAAAAGAATCCGCCGGTACTGTCCTGATCGCCGGTTGAACGGCCGTCATGTCGAACCGGCGGGCCTTCCGTAGTGCTCCCCTTTTGCGCCGCCTCGTGTAAACCTCAATGTCATATGCCATATAATATCAAGTATACTTCCAATGTTACAGTGATGCAATAGTAAAGATTACATCAACAACAATATCAATGTAACATCACAAATTGTTGGATCTAATATCAATTATATAATGCATGTAACATAAGTTATTTAATTGACATAATCTACATAAATATGTATAGTTAAGTTATAACGACGGTAGGAGGTTAACAGCCATGACGTCCATCCAGACAGCGCCAGGGGCAAAGGCAATGCCGGCTGTAGATGAAGAGGGCTTTTTGCTCAATCCTGAGATGTGGTCGAAAGACGTTGCGCAGACGCTCGCGGCCGGAGAAGTACCTGCTGGGCTTACAGAAGACCACTGGAAGGTGATCGATTTCTTGCGTGATTACTACCTGGATTGTGGCAGCGTGCCGCCTGTCCCGATGTTGCGCAAGCGCACGGGGGTGAATCTTCAGGCCATTTACCGGCTTTTTCCGTCAGGATTGACGAAAGGGGCATGCCGGGTGGCTGGAATACCGCGGGCCACGATCCGGCCGAGCTTCCTCTATCCTTGACAAGACATCTCGGTCGATGACAGCCGCTACAGACGGATGGAGGTAATCCACACAATGAGTCTGCTTTCGGCAGTGTTCTATTCCGCTCTTTTTCTCTTCTTATACGCAACTGCTGCCAGGATTGCGCGGTATGCGAAGATGCCGCCTCATCTCAGATGGGAGCTCTATCCCGCTGCTCCGGAGAAGGGGGCAAGCGAGGGCTCGTACCTCGAGCAGCAGGAGTGGTGGAACAAACCGCGCCACAGGAGCCGTCTGGCCGAACTCCGGTTCCAGGCGATAGAGATGTTCTTATTTCATCGATGTTATGTGAACAACAGGGGGATATGGCGCTTTACCCTTCCTTTCCACTGGGGCCTATACTTGCTCACCTGCTGGCTGCTGATCCAGTTCCCGTGCAGCGGAGCAGCCTTTTTCCTGGAGACCCTCGGACGCACAACCATTTTCGTTGATCGGGCTGCGTCGCTTGCACGTCCAATCGGAATCGTCGGTCTTGTTCTCGCTGCATACGGATGCACAGGTCTGGTCCTGAAGCGGCTCACCGACCGCGTCTTGCGATCTGCCACCTCTCGCAGCGACTTCTTTGGCCTCTTCCTCATCCTTGGCATCCTGTTCTGCTGGCTGCTGTCCTGGGGTCTTTTCGATCGATCTTTTGCCGGGGCAACGAGGTACGTCAGAGAACTGGCAGAATTCGCCCCGCTTCCCGGAGTCAATCCATTCATGATCTGCGGGACCGTGCTCTTCTCCGTATTCCTGGCCTATATGCCTTTCACTTACATGGCACACGCCTTTGCCAAGTATTTCATCTTTCATAAAGTGGTCTGGCAGGACGCACCCATGGCGCAGGGGAGCGAAACGGAACGAAGGATAGAGCAATTGCTCGGCGAACCGGTTGGCTGGTCCGCTTCGCACATCAATAAGGGTGCGTCATGGAGCAAAACCGTCTCCTCTCCGCCAAAGTGACAAGCCGATTTGCCGGCTGCCCGGCTTGTGGGTATCCCGGCAATTGCTGAAGATGGGGTGATGAAATGAAAGAAGCAAGTCATCTGCAAAACAGCCTTTCCCACACAGTGGAGGCCCGTGACCTTATTGCCATTCCGTACCTGCCCGATGGCGTCGACGGGAAGGGGATCACGCCTCTTTCGAAGGAGCAGTTGCTGCGTATCGATTGTTCTTTCGACGGCGTCACCGCCCTCGGCCTTTCCGCACCTCAGAGCGTGGAGGAAGAGGAAAAGCTCGTTCGCTCCTTCCTGGACGGCCTTCGCAAGCTTTTTCAGCCGGATACCAACTGGACGTTCCTGCAACCCTTGACACTTACCCTCGACAACTGCGCCCGGTGCCAGACGTGCACGAATGCCTGCCCCATCTACATTGCCAGCGGCGGCAAGGAGATCTATCGGCCGACTTACCGGGCGGACCTGCTTCGCCGCATCAAACAGAAGTACCTTGGGGGAAGCAGGATCTGGGCGCGTCTCGCCGGCAACGACGTCCAGCTCAACTGGACTACCATCGCCCAACTGGCCGAGTCGGCGTACCGGTGCACCCTGTGCAGGCGGTGCAGCCAGGCGTGTCCCATGGGGATAGACAACGGACTGGTGGCCCGGGAGATCAGGAAGCTTCTGAGCCAGGAGCTCGGAATCGCCCCCAGGGAGCTCCATCGCCTCGGCACAGTTAAGCAGCTTACGGTGGGGTCGAGTACCGGGATGAACCCCATGGCGTTCGCCGACATAAAGGAGTTCATGGAGGACGACCTCAAGGAGCGGACGGGCAAACAAATTGAGATTCCCGTGGATCAGCAAGGGGCGGACGTACTCCTTCTGCACAATGCCGGCGAATTTATCGCCTGGCCGGAAAACCCCGAGGCCTTTGCCGTTATTCTCAATGCCGCCGGCATAAGCTGGACTCTGTCCAGCCGGCTTTCCGGCTACGATGGGGTTAATTACGGCGCCTGGTACGATGACATCCAGCTCGCCCGTATTGCAGCCACTCACGCCCGGGTTGCTATAGGGCTCGACGTCCGGAGAATAGTCGTCGGTGAGTGCGGCCATGCCACTAAGGCCCTGGTCGTCACCGCCGACAGCCTGCTCACCGGACCGCTTCGTATCAATAGGGAGAGCTGTCTTCCTCTTCTCAGGGACCTGGTGGTGAAGGACGCGCTCCATTTGGACCCCGGAAGAAACGACTTCGCCGTTGCCCTTCACGACCCGTGCAACCTCGTACGACTGTCGGGAATTGTTGAACCCCAGAGGCAAATCCTGCAGAAGGTCTGCCCGCAGTATCGGGAGATGACTCCAAACCGTACGAATAACTACTGTTGCGGCGGGGGGAGCGGTTTTGCCATCATGTCCTCCGCGAACTTCATGGATTGGCGGATGAAAGTCGCCGGCAGATTAAAGGTGAGCCAGATTCTCGAAACTTTCCGCGACTGTCTCGACCCAGGCATAAAAAAGTATGTGTGCGCGCCATGTTCCAATTGCAAGGCGCAGATAAGGGACCTCCTCAGTTACTATCAACTGGACAAGAAATACAATATCGTTTATGGCGGGCTGGCGGAACTCGTTGCCAACGCGATGACGGATATTCCTCCCATACTATAGACTCCCTTTCTGCGGGACGATGCACGGATTCAGTTTCTTCAGAGTTTCCATCCCACGGGGGATCAAGATAGGCGCGATTCTTGCCCCAGCTACGGGCGGCAAAGGAAGCCTTTTCCCGGCAATAACCTCCTCGGCGATGTAAACTGCGCCCTTAACATATGTTTATGTTAAGGACAGCGCAATATCGTGGTACCCGACTTTATCGCCTCTTTCTCACAAATAATGGGTACCAACCACCCCGGCACACATTTTGCTTGCACGGTCTTCTTAAAGGAAACGGCGACCGGCCACGAAACGTGCGCCGGGCAAACGTAAAAATTGCAGAAAGGAGACCTAAAAGATGATCACCTTGTCGGGACCGGCCATTGAAAAATTAAAGACATCCAATCTCAACAGCCAAAAGAATGCGCTTCGCATTTTTATAAGCGGCATAGGCTGAGGCGGGCCCAAAATGGGACTGGCTCTGGACGAGCCAAAAACAAATGACGAAAAAATCGAAGTGGAAGGATTCTCTTTTATCGCGGCCGGGGATGTGGCAGATTTGATCCGATCGCACGGAAGCCTCTCTATCGATTACGTTGAGGGCCTGTTCAAGAAGGGGTTCCAACTGTCCCTTGCCGGGCAACATACTTGTTGATGCGCACGAACGAAGGATCACCTGCACCCCTGCAAAAACGGAGCGTCGAGTAGAAGGTACAAGAATGAACGGAGACAGGGCAAGAGAGAACGAAGACAGATTAGCCGACCTCAAGGCGAGATGGCCGGCCCACTCGGTGCCGCCATCGATGTGGAAGCAACTGGAATTGCTGGAAGAGGAGCTTGCCGAAGCGAAGAGGGATGGGGGCAGCGACTGATGTTACGCAAAATGGCGCTTGTAAACTATAACAAATGTCATCCCGAAAAATGTGACGGCGGCTCTTGTGCGGCAGCGCTGGCATGGTCTCGCCGGGTGCTCAAGCAGGAAGCGCCCTGCCAGATACCCGCGACAGACCCTTTTTTGTGCAGGGGCTGCGGCGATTGTGTCATTGCCTGCCCCTTGCGGGCAATCGCTGTAGTAACAATGTGAACGGGGAAGGCTGACAAGATTTCCCGCAGTACTGGATGACCATTGTCGATACCACGGCGGACGATGTGGTCGTCACAGATGGGGACGGTACCACACTCTTGGTAAACAAGGCTCCGGAAAGGATTACCGGATACGACGGCGCTCCTTTCAGCGTTCTACTCTTTCCATGCCAAGTTTGCAGTACTTGTCTGCCAGCTCCACATAGAGCCTTCTCGCATACTCCCAGAATTTTATTTCCTTCTCAGACACGTCCTTGATCTTCCTTGCCGGGTTGCCCGCCACTACCACCGAATCCGGTATCCTCTGCTCCTGCTTCACCACGGCCCCTTCCGCCACGACGGAGTATCTGCCGATCTCCGACCGGATGCTCAGGACAGCGCCCATGCCCACGCCTGAATAGTCACCCAGCCGTTTCGCATGCACGATCGCCCCGTGCCCAATGACGACACCGTTGCCGATAGCACAGCATTCGTTCGGAGGAGCATGTATGATTGCCCCTTCCTCGACCGTCGCTTCATCGCCTATCTCGATGGCACCGTAGTCGCCCCGCAGGATGGCCCCGTGTCCTATATAGCAGCGCTCGCCGATCCTCACCTCCCCTATGACGGTTGCCGTTTCGCTCACGTACGTGCCGGTCCCGACAACGGGCTGCCTTCCGTCAAACCTGTAAAACATGTTTTTCTCCTCCCGGGCCCGTGTGCCTCATATGTCTTTAGCTCTTCTTCGCGGAAATGACTGGGGCAGCCGATGGCAGGCGGGCCATCGATGCGGCAAAGAGGTAATGGAATGGACCTAGGTCTGTTACCCGGTCCTTGACGAATCCGAAAGGCGCGATTACCTCTTCAGTCTCTTCCGGTGAAAGCCGCACGCTCAAAGGAGGTCCCGGACCGTCCTCGACCTTCTTGAACTCAATAATGCAAAGTCTCCCGCCAGGTCTGAGCACCCTCTTTATCTCGTCCATCGCCACCTCGCCGGGGCCTTCACGGAGAAGGTCATGAAGCACGGTCGCCATGAAACAGACGTCAACCGTCCCGTCTTCAAGGGGAATGTGCTCGTTCAGGTTCGCATAAATGGTGGTGATGTTCTTGAGACCCCGGGCAGCGGCCCGTTCCTCCAACTCTTCGAGCCCTTCCGGCCAGGCATCGACTCCGTAGACTTTGCCCTGGGGTCCCATGGACTCGGCCACGGGGATGGCGTAGTTGCCTCTTCCAGACCCGAGATCGAGAAATATGGTCGATGGCGTGAGCGACAGGGCTTGAAGAACCCGATCGAAATCCACAAGCTCAAAGGTGCTCTTCCCCGCTCCATACGGTTTCTGCCCGGCGCTCATGATTTGCGTTCCTCCCGTCACATCGAGTATAGGGGTCAGCCCTATACTGCTTTGCGTCTATCTATCGTTTGCAGGAATCCTTCCCGCCGGGACGCACTCAGGTTTTTACACCGAATCTGGGCAGCACATACCTGTTGAGCATGTACCAGGCGACGACGATGGCGATAACGACGATCAGATCCTTCATGTGCATCTCCTTTGAGTCCCTGTCGCCTAGTCTAATACTTTATAGCCCGCTTCTTCAACCGCCTTCTTCGCTCGTCACCCCGCACTCTGAATTCGTCACTTTCCTTTTTCGCCAGGTCGCATTAGGCCGGTTTCTTGACAGATTCGATAAAACATTACTACAATTAAGGGCACATACCGGGTCCGGGACTTCAGGTGTAGTGGTACGTCCGCGATGGGCTTAACATCGTGAGTAAGTGCGCATGTTCCATATCCGCATAGCACCTTCCACACCAATGCCATCAAAAAGGACGGAAGGACTTTGGAGGAACAATGAAGAGAAGGGCGGTTTCCCTGCTTTCAGGGGGACTCGATAGCATACTTGCCGCCAAACTGATTCTCGATCAGGGGATCGAGGTCTTTGCACTCCATTTCACGTCGCCCTTCTGCAACTGTACCCACGGCGCGAACAAGGGGTGCGGTATTCAGGCGCTCCGAAGCGCGGAAGAGCTGGGGGTGAGGGTCACGGTGAGGACCAAGGGAATAGAGTACTTACGGATGGTCAGGGAACCCCCTCACGGCTACGGCAAGAACATCAACCCCTGTATCGATTGCCGGATTTTCATGCTGAAAAAAGCCACTGAGTTTATGAAAGAAGTCGACGCATCTTTCGTGATTACCGGCGAAGTCCTCGGCCAGCGGCCCATGTCGCAGAGAAGGGACGCACTCGCCCTCATTGAAAGGGAGAGCGGCCTTGCCGGACTGATCCTGAGACCCCTTTCCGCCCATCACTTTCCTCCTACCATTCCGGAAAAGGAGGGGATCGTTGACAGAGAGAGGCTGCTCGACCTTGCGGGCAGGTCGAGAAAAGGGCAATACAGACTCGCCGAGAAATATGACTTGAAGGAGTTTAGCTGCCCCGGTGGCGGCTGCCTGCTCACCGACCCCATTTTCGCCGCGAGGCTGCGCGACCTTTTCCGGTACAGTCCCGACTGCACCATGAATGACGCGGCCATGCTGAAGATAGGCCGCCATTTCCGCGTGTCGGATAAGACAAAGCTGATCGTGGGACGGAATAAGCAGGAGAATGAACGCCTGGCCGGCCTTTCCCTTGCAGGTCACCTTCTTTTGACGCCTGCATCATTTTTGGGGCCCTCAGGTCTGCTTATCGGCGAGATCGATGAAGCCGCTATCGATATGTCGGCGAATATTATGGCCTCCCATGCGAAGAACACCGGTTTTCCACTGACGGTAGAGTTGAGCAACGGAGCTTCGACCCGGCGGGTGATTGATCGCCTTTCGGTAGATATCGAGGGATTGAGGATTTAATACTAGGGACAACAGGAGATGAAGCCACATGGATGATGTCTTGAAAGAACTGAAAGAGCGGGCGATTGAGAGAAAGGATATAGGCGTCGAAGAGGCCCTCGCGCTTTACCGCATAGGGATGAAGGCGCCCTTTGCCCTCATGGCCGCCGGCTCGGATATAAGGGAGGTCTTTAAAGGCAAGCGGATCAACCTGTGCGGCATCATCAACGCGAAATCGGGAAGGTGTCCCGAAAACTGCAAGTTCTGCGCCCAGTCTGTCCATTACGACACGGATGCGCCCGTGTACGACATGGTATCGAGGGCGGAGATCGTCCGGACAGCCAGGCAAATGTTGCAGGACGGCGCCCACATGTTCGGGATTGTGACGAGCGGCACCCGGATCGAGAGTGAGGAAGAGTGGGAGGGGATCTACCAGGCAGTAAGGGAGATTAAAGCCGCAGGCATAAAGCCCTGTGTTTCCTTGGGCCTTCTCGACAGGGAAAGGGCCGGGGCGCTTAAGGCCGCCGGCCTTTACCGGTATCACCATAACCTTGAGACCGCCAGGAGCTTCTTCGACCACATCTGCACCACCCACGAGTATCAGGAGGATATCGACACGGTGCTGGCGGCGAAAGAAGCGGGGCTTGCGACATGCTGCGGCGGCATCATAGGGCTGGGCGAGTCGATTGAGCAGAGGATAGAGCTCGCCATGACACTGAAGGAGCTGGACGTTGACTCGGTGCCGGTGAATATTCTCAACCCCCGTACGGGCACGCCCCTGATGGGAACGCCCGCCCTTCACCCGATCGAGATCCTGATCACCATTTCTCTATTCAGGTTCCTGCTCCCTGACAAGGATATCAAGCTCTGCGGCGGGAAAGAGACGAATCTGCGACAGTTGCTGCCCCTCGGCATCGTGGCGGGCGCCAACTCCTTCATGACGGGGAACTATCTCACCACGCCCGGAAGAGAGACGAGCCTCGATAGAGAGATGATAGAAGACCTCGGACTGAAAGCCGTGATGGAAGAGGAGGTGCCCGCCTGAAGGGACCTTCGCTTTCGTACACGTACAGGATTCAGGTCGGGCCGGAAGTTATTTTGGAACGACGCAGAGCAGGATATTTACGGCCTGCTCCCCATCTCTCCGGTATTCGATGTTCTTGAAGGCCTTCTTCATCTTGACGGTCGACAATCTCTGTCCGGGCTCGACGAAATCGGCCGTGGACGGAAACGAGCTCGCCACGAGCATATTGAAGGGTCTGCCCGTGTCCCTTATATCGATGACGAGCATACCCATTTCATGCTCCGTGCACCTTACGCTGATCTCCCGTGTGCCGTCGGCACAGGCAAAACGGAGGATATTGTCGACCGTCTCAACGAGTGCGGCGCCTATCTCCAGGACCCTGCCCTCCTCGTAGCCGAACTCTCTCGCGCGGGCAACCACGAACTCCTTAAGAACCGGAATGGCATCGGCCCGGGCAGGCCGTTTGATCCGGTTTGCTGATTTCGCACCGGCATCTTCGCTCATTGATCTCTCCTCATTATCCATCGATAAGCATCAGGAGTATACCTGTACTCAAGGACATTAATCAACCGCCCTGCAAAAAGCGCTAGCCGCCGCTGCCCGTGGCTTTCGCAAGGGCGTGGGTGAAGTCGTCGATCAAGTCCTGCGGGTCTTCAAGCCCCACCGACAGCCGCACAAGGGTGTCCTTAATACCCCGCTCCAGCCTCTCCTTTTGCGGGACGGATGCGTGAGACATGGTGGCCGGGTAGGAGAGGATGCTTTCCACGCCGCCGAGGCTCACCGCGAGCAAGGGGAGGGTAACCGACCTGAGAAAGGCGTGGGTAATCTCCACGTTCGGCAATTCAAAGGAGACAACAGCGCCCGGACCCGATGCCTGCCGGAAGTGTACTTCCCTCCCCGGATGCGACGCCAAACCAGGATAGTAGACTTTTTCTATCTCCTTCTGCCGGGAGAGCCAGGAGGCAATTATTTCGGCGCTCCGCTGTTGGATCTCCATTCTGGCCGCGAGGGTCTTTATGCCTCTCATGAGAAGCCATGAGTCCTGGGGGCCGAGGATTGCCCCAAAAGCGGTTTGAACCGCCTTCAGCCTTTGCCCCCACTCTTTATCTTTTACGGCAACCAGCCCTGCGATCAAATCACTGTGACCGCCGAGGAACTTTGTTGCGCTATGGATCACGATGTCGAAACCGATTTCTATCGGCCGCTGAAGGAAGGGAGTCATGAACGTATTATCGACGATGGTGACGAGATTCTTTTCCTGAGCCGCCTCTACAACCCCTGCCAGGTCTGTAATCTTCAAGGTGGGGTTTGAAGGGGTTTCCGCAAAGATAGCAACCGTATCGGGCTTGATCGTTTTTCTGATCTTGTCGGGAGTTGAGATGTCGGCAAAGGTGTAGCGGAGACCCCAGCGGTGGAAGAGCGTCGTGAGCACGCGATGGGTCCCGCCATAGACGTCCTCGCTTACCAGCAGGTGATCCCCGGTCTTGAAGAGGAGAAAAACGGACGAAATGGCTGCCATCCCCGAGGAAAAAGCGAATCCCCGGGATGCGCTTTCCAGCACTGCGATCGTGTGCTCGAGGGCATCCCTGGTGGGATTGGCGCCCCTTGCGTAGTGATACTCGCTGAATAGAACGGGATCAGCCTGAGCAAAGGTGGAGCCGTGATAAACCGGAATGCTCGACGCCCCTGTATGGGGGTCCTTGTCCTTTCCCGTGTGGAGTATTCTCGTTTTGTAGTCCATATGCTTCTCCTTACAGCTTGCAAGATAAGGCATCGGTTGAACGCTCGTCCCTCGTCCGTCTTCCACCTGTCCCTCAGTGAGGGACGACCGTCCCTACGCGAAGAGGGACCGCCCTATCTCCCTTATACTCTCGACGCCCTTTATCTCACAGGGAGAAAGGTAGAGCCGCGCAATGTTGATCCCCGCGCATGTTTCTTCCAGAGACCGGATGTACCGGTGCTGCATCTCCTGCCTCTTCCGGTGAAACTCGCAGTCGCTCTCCTTGACGATATGGTTGATGATCAGATCGCCGACCTGGAGCCCGTTCTCGCCGAGCTCGCGTATGACCCTCTCCGTCAGACGCACGCTGAGGGCCTCCGGTATCGTGACGAGCACGTACCTGGTCGTCCTCCGCTCCCTGATGAACGCGATGATGCCCTCCGACAGCTCTTGCCAGCTTCTTATGACCTGAAGGAGCGTCTTTTTTGAGGATTGGAGCCGCACGGTATCTTTGACCCGCTCGACCACGCTGTACATGTTCATGTAGAATTTCGTCGCCCCTTCGAGATGGCTCAGGAAGAGCTGAGGGAGACGCAGCAGCCGGAGCGTATGGCCCGCTGGGGCCGTGTCCCAGACGACCACGTCGTATTTTCCGCTCTTCGTCAGCTCCTGGATAAAATAGAGCATATACTCCTCTTCTATCCCCGGGGCGGTCCCCACGTAGTCGACGAAATCGTAGTCCACGTCGGCGAAGCTGGATACCACCTCGTGAATCTCCC
>Ga0187854_10003743_pt1 | contig 11860 bp, 10 predicted proteins | sample June2016WEW_6_15_FD_132445 | JGI IMG/M metagenome (GOLD analysis project Ga0187854, IMG submission 132445) | Peatland microbial communities from SPRUCE experiment site at the Marcell Experimental Forest, Minnesota, USA - June2016WEW_6_150 | ecosystem: Environmental > Terrestrial > Soil >...
GCCCATGATTGTCTCGGTGATGAGCTCCCCGAGCTCGACGCCCATCATCGCGGCGCCCTTTTCTATCACCGACCTGTTTACCCCGGCGGCGAAGCGCGCGTCCTTCCATTTCTTCCTGACCGAGGAGGCCTCCATGTCCAGGACGCTGCGCGAGGGCCGCATCAGCGCAGAGGCCTTGACCAGACCCGTCAGCTCGTCCACCGCGTACAGCACCTTCTCCATGCGTTCCCGCGGCTCCACGTCGGAGCAGATCCCCCAGCCGTGGCTCACCACGGCGTGGATGTAATCCTCCGGCCATCCCGCTTCGGCAAGGATCTCGGGGCTCTTGCGGCAGTGCAGCTCGGGAAAACGCTCATAGTCGATGTCGTGAACCAGGCCGATGATTCCCCACTTTTCCTCCTCCTCTCCGTACTTGCGCGCCATGTGGCGCATGACGGCTTCCACCGAGAGGGCGTGGGCGAGAAGGCTCGCCGTGGCGTTGTATTTCAGGAAGAGCGCGAGGGCTTCGGCCCGGGTCGGTATGTGTGTCTCGGAAGGCATGGCGGGAATTGTAGCGGTCCGGCGCGGCCCGGGCAAGAGCGCGCACCGCCGTACCTTGCACAAATGTCACGGGTACCGCGGCCACCGCACCTTGCACAAATGTCACCGAGTACGGTGACCACGGTACCCCGTGCAGTTCGGCGGATTTCGGCGTTTGATTGCTTGGCAGGGCGCGGGTGAGTATCTTAGAAATCGGAAAGGCACATCGTGGGCATGCACGCGGGGGGCGAGAATCATCTTCCCGGCTCTTTTTTCGAGCTTATCCGCGTCTCGGACATGCCCGTGCTGGTCGATTTCTGGGCCGAATGGTGCGGCCCCTGCCGCACGGTGTCGCCCGCAATCGAGCGGATCGCCCGTGAATACGCCGGTCGGGTGCTCACCGTGAAGGTGAACGTGGACCACAAGCCGAATGTCGCGCAGGCTTACGAGGTCCAGGGCATCCCCACCATCATGCTCTTCTGGAAGGGAGAGTGTCACATGAGACTCACCGGCGCGTATCCCTATGAGGCCATACTGCAGAACATACAGGAGAACTGGCCTCAGGAGGCGGGCCCGGCCTCCTGACTCACTTCAGGTGATTTCCGTGACCTCCACGAGCGCGGCACGGGCCGCAGCCTTCCCGGCGGAGGATTGCAGCCATTGCCCCAGCGAAAACTTCGGTCCGACAAGCAGATCAAGCATCCACCCGCCGGGGGTCTCCACGCATGTCCCCTCCCGCAGCATTTTCTTCTTCAGCGACTTTTCAGCCGGCACAAGTCTCTGCGTACCGCCCGCACGGAAAAGGGTGACGGGCGCGTGCGCGTCACGGAGAAACGCCGCGAGATTTTCCGGCGCCTGGGGGAAAAGCGACGAGGGAAGCTCCACCCGCATGCGCAGAGCGCGAAAAACTCCCGGTTTCCATTCCTGGACGACAGGGCCAAACGTGCCGCCCTCGGGCTCCTGCAAATCCGCCAGTCTGTCCGGGTCCCACGCGGTGATGGCCGCGACGGTTTGTCCGTACCAGAGTGACTCCTCGCCGAGCACTCCCGAGGCATCCGCAAGTGCCTCCCTGACGGCGAGGACGTTCTCGAGCTGAGCGGGCGATTTTTCAAGCAGTCTTCGCATGAGCCAGGCCTCGGCCCAGCGAGAGCCGAGACCTGCGGCTTCCCGGGGGATTCGCGCCCTTACGAATACAGGCCGCAGGTGATGCTTTCTGCTCATGAGAGACGCAAGGCCGCCGACCGCCTTCGTCGAATCCGTCGAGTACGTCGGTGCCATTCCCGCGCCCCCCGCGGCCCTGCGCGGGCTGCGCGTGCAGCCGGGACACATCGCACAGTCCTGGGACCCTTCCGCCCCCCTGCGGCAATACCCGGGGTCGCGCCCGGCCTTCGCCTCTTCGTACTGCGCATGGAGGGACGCCGTTGTCTGCTCGTCTTCGAGAAAAGGGAACGCGAAGAGGCGGCCGCGCGGCTTCTCACCGGCCAGCGCGGCGCTGTTCGCGGCGAGCCAGGCGCTGACCGGGGGGCCTGCCTCCCGCGGCAACCCTCTCTCTGCGATGCACCCGGCGTGCGCAAGCCGTTCGAGAAGGGGGTGCAGGGAGTGCCCGCCGAGCGCGAGTGCCTGGGTCGCCTCGTATTCGGACCAGGGCATGGCGAGCCTGAACTCGAACCCATTGGTCTCACAGATCGATTTCGCCCTTCCCGCCGCCTGCCGCCATGCCTGCTCATCCAGCACGGGGGGATCGTATCGCAGAGGGGTGAACGGCATACGGACGAGCATGCCGAAGCTGAAAAGAACACGCGGCGGTGCATCGGATTTCATCCGGAGCTGCTTCAGCCATTTCATAAAATCGGCGAACTCCTCGAAGTCCCGGGTATGTTCCCGCCCGGTGAGCAGGTAGAAGAGCTTCAGCTCGCGCGTTCTCCGCGCGTGAAGTGCTTCCAGCACGCCGCGGATATCCGCTTCGTCGAGGCTCTTCCGCAAAAAGCGCCGGGTGCTCCCGCTGATCCCCTCGATGCCGAGGGTAAAGCTGGTTTTATCCGCGGCAATTTCCAGGTCAATGAGCCCCGGCGTCCGGGCAAGAATGTCCACGCGCTGGCTCATCAGGTTCACCCTGTGGAAAAGAATGTTGAGGTCGTGCAGGAGAGTGGCAATCTCCGAGTGCGTGTTGAAGTTGAAGCTTTCAATCTCAAGGGTGTCCGCCCCCGTGCTCAGTTTCAGCTCACGCGCCGCGCGAAGAACCTCGGACGCGGGGACCTGGCGGAATGGCTTTCTGTCGTGGCCTTCGTAGCAGAAGGAGCAGAAGCACGGGCATCCCCGGGTGATCGAAAGCCTGGCTGTCGCGGATTCAGGACCCGGCAGGATCGGCGCGGAAAGGCTCTCCCGGCCGGTATCGGAATCAGAGCATGAGGTCTTTCCCACCCGGACTGCGAAGCTCCCGGCGGGCCATAGACCGGGCACTTCGGAGGCGATACGCCTGATGCGCTCCCGCTTCGGCAGGCCGGCCCAGGCGCTGCTCAAGCGCGCGATCCTGCCCACGCTTCCCTCGCCTTCTCCGAAGAAAATCGCGTCGGCCATGCAGTCCCCTGTCTCGGAGACGAGCGCATGGGCGGCGGTGCTGTTCGACCCGCCGAGGATGAAGGGAGGCCACTGCTCGCCGCGCGTGCCCGCCCATAACGGGATTCCGGAGTGCGCCAGGAGGTACGGCAGGTTCACCTGCTCGAGAAGCCACGAGTTGGAAACCAGCACCAGGTCGAAGTCTTCGACGGACCGATGAGACTGGGTTCCGATGAGCAGCGGCAGACCCGCCTCCTCGAAGACGCGCGCGTCTTCGGCGCGCGGGAGGAACGCCATGTCGATGAACGCATCCGGCAGCGCTGCGCGGATCTCGCGCGCCAGAAACACATGGGGCGTGGAACGCTCGATATCGGCAAATGGCGAAAGGCGCACAATGAGCGTATGAAAACTGCTTTTCTCCCATGGCGTGTTGCCGTATGTGGGGTTGGCCAGGAAAAGGCGGAAGTCCCTCAGCCGGTGGAGTGATTGGCGAAAATACTCGTTATACAGGGGCATGCGAGCTCCCTACTGTAGCCCGGAACCTCCGGATGAGGGAAGGGGAGCTTGCACGATGCATCAAACGGGACTATGCTCGGTGATCTTTTCGCGACAAAAGGAGACGCGATGAAAAGGGTTCTCTCGCGCCTTGCACCCCTGCTTACGATTCTGGCAATTCTCGGCTGTGGTCCTGCAGCCGTTGTGGACAAGAAGATCGTGCAGATGAACTACAAGGGAACACTCCCGGACGGGACGGTCTTTGGACAGTCGGAGCCGAACAAACCCATCGAGTTCATGATCGGCGCGGGGAAAATAATTCCTGCGCTGGAGAAGGGGATCATGGGTCTGAAGGTCGGGGCCAAGAAGAAAATAGAGATCAAGGCAGCGGAGGCATACGGGGAGTATGACAAGAACGCGATCCAGGAAGTTCCCAAGGAGCAATTCCCCAAAGAGCTCCCGCTTACCGTGGGCCAGTTCTACAGGGTTCGGACACCACAGGGACCGCTGACGGTGACGATCATCGCCATCAAGGACAAAACCGTCTCCGTGGACTTCAACCATCCCCTTGCAGGCAAGGATCTCACGTTCGATATCGAGATCGTGAAGATACGCGACGCCACGAAGGCGGAGCTCGCCGAGGCCTTCCCGGCTCCCCAGGGTCCCTCGGAAGGGCCATCGGCTCCGCAGGGCTCCAAGTAAGGCTCAACTTTACTCGCTCCCGGCTATCCCCTATACTGCCGGGCGATGTCTCTGCGCGTTTTTCTCACCGCCGATCTTCACCTCGGGATGAAATTCGCGCAGTACCCCGCGGCGCATGCCGCGCTCGAGGAAGAGCGCTTCCTCTGCCTCGAGCGCATGGTCGCAGAGGCGGCTACGAGGCGCTGCGATCTCCTCGTCATTGCGGGAGACCTCTTCCACCGCGTGTCCATGTCGAAGCGGGACACCGAGCGGGCCGCCCAGGCGCTTCGGGCATTCCCCGGCAAATGCGTCGCGGTGCTCCCCGGCAATCACGACTACTACTCTTCCGACGACAGGCTCTGGCCGTGGTTCCGCGACAAGAGCGGAGATTCGATTCTTTTCCTCGACCAGCAGCGACCCTACTCGCTCCGCGGCTACGAAATCGATGCGTGCATGTACCCGGGGCCGTGCCTTTCCATTCATTCCGCGGCGAGCGCCGTTGGATGGGTCCGGGATGCCGCCCGGGATGAGACCTTCTCTCATCGCATCGGGATTGCACACGGAAGCCTCGAGGGTGTTTCGCCGGATTTCAACGAAAGCTACTTCCCCATGAAAGCGGCGGATCTTCTCTCTTATGGAATGGACGCGTGGTTTCTCGGGCACACGCACGCGCGTTATCCCGAGCGGCCTTCCCGTCAGGACAGGATCTACTATCCGGGCACTCCGGCTCCCGACGGATTCGATTGCACGCACGCAGGCTCCGCCTGGCTGATCGAGCTGGGCGACAACAAGGAAGTCAGCGCGCAGCCGGTCAGCACGGGCGGTATCCGATTCGTGGATCGCACGCTCGAGGTGAAGGGCGGCGAGGACCTGGCCGCGCTGGAGGAAGCCTACGGCGTACTCGCCGAACGGGTACGGCCTTCGGGCCGAGCGGGTACTCCCGCACTCCCGTACGGCGTACTCGCCGAACGGGTACTCCCGTACGACGGCCCCGATCAATCCGCCGAGTACGGCGGCGCGGCGAAGAAAACCCTGCTCAGGCTGCGACTGACGGGACGCGTCACCCGGGAGATCCTCTCGCGCATCGGCCCTCTCCGTGCGCGTATGGCGGAGCGGCTGATGCACCTGGAGCTCCGCACCGAGGATCTTCGGGAGGAGATCACCCGTGAGGCAATCGACAGGGAATACTCCGTGGGATCATTTCCTCATTCGCTGCTGTCACAGCTTGCCGAGGAGGGCGAACCGGAGGCTTTGAGGATTGCGCACGAGCTGCTGCAGGAGCTGCTCCCATGATCGTGCGCCGCCTCCGGGTCCATCCCTTCGGCTGTTTCGATGACAGGGAGGTCGTCTTCGCCCCTGGCTTGAACGTGATCCTCGGGCCCAATGAAGCCGGCAAATCGACTCTTTTCAACGCGGTGAAGAGCTCATTTCTGCGGACAAAGCTTACAAAGCCGAAGTTCGCGCAGTTCATCGAAAAGTTTCTGCCGGCCGGAGGCGGAGACATCGTCCGATTGGAGATCGAGTTCACCGCGGCAGACGCCACATGGGTTCTCAGGCGCAGATGGGGTCAGGCGCCCGCCTCCGAATTGACGGGACAGGGAAGCGGCACGATGGGGGACGACGACGCCATCGCGCAGAAACTCGAAGCGCTGCTTCCCGCAAAACAGGGAACCTTCTGGAAGGTCCTTATGACAGGGCAGACCGAGCTTGCCGCGACCCTGGATTCTCTGCGGAAAGAGGGCAGGGAGGCGCTCGCGGATCTGACCGACATGCTCAGGCGCGCGGTACTGGCGACGGGAGGCGTGCCCGTGGACAGGTTCCTCGACCTCCTGGGAGTGCGGCGAGACGAAGCCTTTTCACGGTGGGACCGGGCGCGCGCCGGTCCCGAGGGCAACCACGGCATCGAGAACCCCTGGAAGAACAAGATCGGAACAATCCTTCAGGCCTGGTACGAGAAAGAGACGATCACGAGGAGCGGGAAGAGCGCCGAGGCATACGAGTCCGGACTGGACGAGATCAACGGCAGGCTCCGGGGAACGGCTGCCGAGCTTGCCGCGCGCGAGTCCTTTGTTTCAGGAAATGAGACCGCTGCGCGGGATGCGCGCGAGCGGCGGATCCTCGAGGCGGAGTTGAAGGCGGTCCGGCAGGAGATGGATGCTCTGCGCAAGGCATCCCTTGAATGGCCCGTTGCCGCGCACAAGGCCCGGGAGCTGGAGAAGTCACTGGCCGAGGCGGAAGCCGCGCGCGGTCCCCTCGGGGAGGAGCTTCTGGCCGCGCAAAGGGCAGAGGACACGAGAGGCCTGAGGGACAAGCTCGCGCGCGTGCTGAAGAAGGAGACGCAGGTCGAACAGGCGCGCGCGAAACTCGCTGCGCTGCCCCGTCTGGATAAGACCGCGCTGGAGGAAATCCGCGGAGCCTCGACACTGCTTGAAAGGCTGCAGACCGGCATGGAGGCGGGTCGGCTTGCCGTGACCGTGGTCGGCAGGACGGGTGTGGAGCTTGTCGTGCAGGAAGATTTCGATCCCGAAAGCCGGAAAAAGCTCGGCCCCGGAGAGACAGCCAGATTACGTGCCGCCGGAAGGGTGCGCATCGTGCATCCCGACATGGAGATCGAAGTGAGGTCCGGGGACGTGGACTCCCTTGTGAGGGCCGAGAAGGCAGGCGTCGCCCGGCGCGCACTGGAGGCGCTGTTCGCGCGTCATGGGGTATCCGGCACCGCCGAGGCTGAAACGCGCAGCCGCGCATATGAGGCATGCGCCGCCGAAGCCGAATCCTCCGAGAAGAACCTTGCGGAGGAGCTCGCCGGGGATTCGCTTGCGGAGATCAAGAGGCGCGTCGCCGCGCTCGGTCCGGCGGCCGTGACGCGTCCGCTCGCAACCATCGCTTCCGCGCTTGCCACGCTCAAGGCGCAAAGTGGAGCGCGGTCCGGCGAGCTCGCCGAGATACGCAGGCGGATGGAGGATTGGGCATCCGATTACGGGACACCGGAAAAGCTCCTGGACAGGCTGGCCGGTGCGAAAAACCGAGAATCGGGTCTCGTCGACAAGCTTTCCCGCTCATCGCCGCTGCCGGAAGGCTTTTCAGACGCCGAGTCTTTCCTGCGGGCTTTCGAATCGGCGCAAAAAAAGCTCGCCGACCTCAGGGTGGAGCTGAAAGGACTCGAGGGGGACAAGAATGCCCTCGCGGCCAGGGCCCCGGATCAATCCGCGGAAGAGCTTGCCGGCCAGGTGAAAGAGGCGGAAGAGACGTTTCGGCGGGAGCTCCGACGCGGTGAAGCCCTGGAGCGCATTGACGCGGTTGCCCGCGGCCTGATCGGAGAAGGCGCATCCTCGATCTACGACGGCATGCGCTCCGAGCTCGAGAAGCTGATCGCCGCCATGACGGGAGGCCGGCACCTGTGGGTGGAAATGGACGGCTCTCTTCCGCGGGCGCTTGCGGACGGCAAGGGCGCCCGGATCGGCTGGGACCTGCTTTCCGCGGGCACAAAGGACACGCTGGCCCTCGCCCTTCGAATGGCCATGGCCGCATATTTCCTGCGAGGTTCTGACGGATTCATGATGATGGACGATCCCCTGGTCGACATGGACCCCACCCGGCGGAAGGCCGCTGCCCAGAGCCTGGTTTCTTTCGGGTCGGCCAGGCAGCTCATCCTTTTCACCTGTCACCCGTCTACTGCGGAGCTTTTGGGAGGAAACCTCATCCGGTTGTGAGCTGACTGTCCTCTGTGCGGGCCGCGCTCAATCCGTCCCTGCCTTCGCTCGCCCTCGTCATACGGGAATACCCGTTCGGCGCTAACGCCGTCCCTGACTACGCGGGCCGCGCTCAATGCGTGCCTCCCCGTCTTCCGCGTCCACGGCCTTCTCTGCCGCTTCCAGGTCCAGCGCGAAGTCCATCGGATCCACCCGGTTTTTCTTTCTGTTCTCGTTGAGAAACTTTGAAATGCCGGACGCGTCATGCGCGCCCCGGTCCACCAGCGCCCGCAACTCCTGCCGAGACGCTACGTTTCCGGGAGGAATATCGTGCTGACGACCGTAATACTCGCGGGCGTACCAGAGGACCTTCGCAAAACGGCGCGGGGGCCCGCGCAGCGCGTTGTATCCGGGAATGCGCGTGAAGTTCGCCAACGGGTCCCACGAGCGCTCGGCGGTCTGCTGTTCGAGGTTGCGCGCCTGGAATTCGGCCATAAGCCCCCTCGCCGCGACTTCCGCCATCAGCTCGTCGGCGAGATCCAGCAGCTGCAGCACGTCGGATATCGCATAGTCGAGCATTGCGCGGGAGAGCGGCCGGCGGAGCCAGTTGGATTTCTGGAACCTGTCCTTGGCTGAGGCCGAGCCTCCCTGCCGCGTGAGCGCGTGAAGCCCCCCGGGCTTCTGCAGGAGCCGCGCGGCGATTGCCACGTCCAGCAAGGGGCCCGGACGGATGTCCAGCGCGTGCTGGAACGACAGAAGATCATTGGCAGCGTCGAACCATACCTTCAGCCAGGTCGACTCTTCCAGAAGGGCCTTCAGCAGACTCCTGTTCCTGATTGCCCGCGCATCCACCACCCAGCCTTGGCTGCCGTCAAAGAGCTGGATCAGCGCGACATGTATGCCGTAGCTGTGGAGGTTGTTCTCCCCCTCGACGTCGACCGCGAGCCGTTGACTTCCCCCGCGCGCCAGGTGGACAACGAGTCTCTCCAGCTCATCTTCGGATTGCAGGAAATCGTACGGGATCAATCTGTGTGTACCGCCTGCTCAATCATAGCATCCCGAGACCCGCACGCACAGCGCGCGCAAAATCCTCCGAATACGGCGGCGCAGAATCCGCCGTGCACGCGCGCGCGGTTGATTTTCAAATTTCGTTGCCCTGTACAATGACCTCACACCACATCATCTCAAGGGGAATCAATGAAGAAGGCCGGTTATGACGGAGTGGAGATCCCCATCCTGGAGGGCACCCCGTCGCACTATGCAAAGGTCCTGAAGGCCGTCCGCGACAACGGTCTGGCGTGCGCCGGCGCAGGCCATCCTGAAACGATTCATGGATCTCGCGGTCGAGAAGAAATAGTCGGGAGCAATACGCCAGTTATGACGGCGGGTTCTCCACGACGAGGGGAGATAGGGCGGCTCTCTTCGACTCGCTCACTTGATAAAGTGACTGATTTCTTTCGCAAATGTGCGCGTATTTATTGGCTTGCTCATAAAGACGGCGTTCGGTATTGCCTTTATCTCTTCTATGCCTTCTGCCAATACGGAAGCCGTAACGAATACGATAGGAATATTCCGTGTCTCTTCGTATTGAAGCAATATCTTGGCCGCTTCGGAGCCGCGCATGTCGGGAAGCCGCATATCCATGATGATGATATCCGGCTTTTCCTTCCTGGCAAGGGCAATTCCGCTTGTAGCATTTTCGGCTGTAAATACCTCGAAGCCAGCGGTCTCAAGAAGGTCTTTTTCCAGCAAAAGATTGTTTGCGTTGTCGTCGACAACTAATGCTTTCATCCGCATATCAGAGCTCCCTCCGGGCGACAATAGGCAGAGTAAACCGGACCGAGGTGCCGCAATTCAGCCCCTTCGATTCCACCAGAAGTTTTCCGCCATGCAGCTCGACCATCTTTCTCGCGAGCGGCAAACCGAGTCCGGTCCCCTCGGTCAACCGGGAATATGGGCTATCGACACGGAAAAAACCTTCAAATATCCTCTCAAGGTTTTCAGGTGCAATACCGATGCCCGTATCCCAGACCACGACTTCAATCTCGGAATCGGCTCCCCTCGCCCGCATGCCAATTTTGCCACCCTCCGTGGTAAACTTGACTGCGTTTGAAAGCAGGTTGTAGATTATCTCTTTTACTTTGAGCTCATCGGCCTCAATATCCGGTAGATCTTTGGCTATTTCAATCGACATTTCAATCTTCTTTTTGATGGCCATATCCGCAACAAGCATCGAGATTTCGTCCAGAGTGTTTTTCATGGGTAAGGTGGATAATGCCAGCTTCATCTTTCCGGCTTCAACTTTGGCCATATCAAGTATCTGATTGATCAGGAGGAGAAGATGTTTTCCGTTGGATAAGACATTCTGAAGGTATTGCCTCTGCTTTTCATTAAGCGGGCCGAATGTCTCGTCGTATAATACCTCAGAGAAACCGTTGATTGAGTTAAGCGGTGTCCTGAGCTCATGCGACATGTTGGCCAGAAATTCAGATTTTGCGCGAGCGGAACGTTCCAGCTCGGTGGCCAGCTTCTCCAACTCTTCATGTGCCTTTTCCAGCCCATTTTCAATCTCCCTGCGCTCGGTGATGTCCTCGATGGCCAGGAGAATGATCCGTTCTTTGCCCAGCACTCTTTGAATTTGCCGTGCATTCAGGAGCATGATGCGCCTGCCAATGGTGGCAAAATCGTGTTCAACCTCATAATTGTCAAATGTTGCCTGTTGAGGGAGGATGGTTTCCAGGAGCTCGCGCAGCTTGGGGATATTCCACTGTTTGTTGCCCAGGTCAAAGATAAGCTGTCCCACGGTCTCTTCGGGTTTCACCTTGAAGACTTCATAGAAGGAGCGGCTGACCGTCACCACCCTGAGATCCTGATCCAGGGCTATCAAAGGTTCCCGTACGGTGTTGATGATGCTCTCAGCGAATTCACTGACTTCATCCGCGATTTTTTTGATAATCTCCAGTTCTTTTCTGGTCTTTTCCAGACCAGCTTCTATCTCTCTCCGCTCGGTGATGTCCTCGATGGCCAGAAGGATGATCCGCTCTTTCCCCGACGCTCTTTGAATCTGGCGGGCATTCAAAAGCATGATGCGCCTGCCAATGGTGGTAAAATCGTGTTCAACCTCATAGTTATCAAAGGTTGTCTGCTGAGGAAGGATAGTTTCCAGGAGCTCCCGCAGCTTGGGGATATCCCACTGCTTGTTGCCCAGGTCATAAATCAGCTGTCCCACGGTCTCTTCAGGTTTTGCCTTGAAAACCTCATAGAAGGAACGGCTGACGGAAACCACCCTTAAGTCTTGATCCAGGGCTATTAAAGGTTCACGTACCGTGTTGATGATGCTCTCTGAGTATTCAGGGGATCTTGTGACAGTTTTATTTCGGGACGTTTTTTGTCTCCTTGCTTCGTCAATGCCTGCTTACAAGATAATCTATCGCCTGCCTCAGATGCAACAAAGGTTCGAAGAACCGGACAGCAGCCGCGACCCGAATCAGGTCGAACTCACACAAGCAACAACTCGGCCTTGGCCTGGTGAAGGGCGTCTTCCACGAATATGTGCTCTCCCCTTTGCATTCTCGTCTCCAGAACAAGATAGATGCGAATGGCCTTCCTGATAACCGCTGTTTTGCTCATGTCGTTCCTGAGAGCCAACTGGTCCAGGGAGCTCATCTCCTCCTCAGAGAGGTTCAGTGTCATCGTTCTTTTCTCACCCATGATTGTCCCTCCATAAGTAGCGTAATGCAATAGGGCCACAATATCAACAGAAGTGACATTTTTGTTGGCTTTTTTATACATAAAAAATATATAAATAGTACTTGACATATGGCCATATAACGTATACTATCTGTACCAAGAGGTACAAGACGATGAAAACATATACAAAGAAAGTTCTGGGCGGGTTCGGGGTTCTTACTTTGGCGGCC
>Ga0187854_10003745_pt1 | contig 11858 bp, 11 predicted proteins | sample June2016WEW_6_15_FD_132445 | JGI IMG/M metagenome (GOLD analysis project Ga0187854, IMG submission 132445) | Peatland microbial communities from SPRUCE experiment site at the Marcell Experimental Forest, Minnesota, USA - June2016WEW_6_150 | ecosystem: Environmental > Terrestrial > Soil >...
CGTCTAAAGCGATATTCAAAATCTTTTATTCCCCAGATAATCTGGGTGTTCTTGTCCCGGCTGTTGGCCAGCGGTAGGATCATGTGATTGTGGGCCTGGGCCAAAGCATTTCCATGACCGGAGAATTTCTCCAGGCTCTGCCGGTCAGCCTCTAGAATTGCCTCATAGGTGTCGGTGGCATACTTCTGCATCCAGAGCAGGACTGTCGGACCGAAGTTGAAGCTTATGCTGGCATAATTGTTCACCAGTTGGGCAATTCGTCCTTGTGTGTCCCAGATTCTCGACACTGCGTTGGCAGCGTAGCATTCGGCTGTAATCCGCTCGTTCCAGTCGTGGTACGGGAACGCAGAATCCTGGATCTCGATTGCCTCCAGCCAGGGGCTTTCCCTTGGAGGTTGATAAAAATGCCCATGAATACAAACAAATCGGTTCATCCGTTAGTCCTCCGGTTGCAGACTTACAATGAGAGAGGTATTTTGACTTAAATTCACCGAGACTTCTCCGTCTGAATGCAGCACTGTGGGCAGGTCGCTGCCTGGACCATTCCATCGTTCATCTCCCGACGACAGGCGTTTCAGCCAGCAACCGTGAGGCAAGGGGACGTTGACAGACACAGCAGTGTCACCAAAATGGAAGATGGCGGCAACCTGCTCCTTGCGACCCCACCGCCGAACGACAAGAGTACTCTTTTTCTCCAGGCACACAACTTCCATGCCATCCTTGCTTAATCCCGCGAAAGCCCGAATTTCGCTTCGGAGCTTTGTCAGTTCCTTGTACCATTCATACAGGATGCGATGGTTCCCCTGATGCCGGAGGCTGGGATCCAAGTTTGCGCTTTGCCGGGTCGCTTCATCCTGAGGGTCCGAAGGCTCAGCCGACCCCTGCAAATATGCAAACTCTTGTCGACGCCCGCGGCGTACCGCCTCTCTCAGATCTGGATCCGAATGGCTGACGAAATAGGGAAACGGCGCTGTTTCCCCGTATTCTTCTCCCATGAAGAGTAGGGGTATGAAAGGCGAAAGGAGCACCACGGCAGCCGCCAGCTTCAGACCTTCAAAAGAGACCAATGCACTGAGCCGATCGCCCTTTAGACGGTTTCCCACCTGATCGTGGTTCTGGGCAAAGACCACGAACTTGCGCGCGGATATAGTTTTGGAGGTGTTCCCGTGTCGACGCCGTCGCGCTGGGGAATACGCTCCGGAATAGACAAAGCCCTCGACAAAGGCCTTGGCAAGATCTTGAATACGTCCGAAATCTTCATAGTACCCGGTTCGCTCCTTGGTAAGAAGCGTGTGGAGCGCATGATGGAAATCGTCGTTCCATTGGGCATCCAGCCCATAGCCACCCAGCTCTTGAGAGCGAACCAGCCGTGCGTCGTTCAAATCACTCTCGGCAATGACATAGATCCGGCGATTAAGCCGCTCGGCCTGCGCATGCACCGCACAAGCCAATTCCTGCAGAAAATGGAGTGCGGAAAAGTCGAAAATCCCGTGAACCGCATCGAGGCGCAAACCATCTACGCGAAATTCCGTCACCCAATAAAGCGCATTTTGGATAAAGAACCGCCTGACTTCGTCGCTGTCAGGCCCATCAAAATTGATGGCTGAGCCCCAGGGTGTTCGGTATCGGTCGGTAAAGTAGGGAGCAAAATCTTGCAAGTAATTCCCTTCCGGCCCGAGATGGTTGTAGACAACATCCAGAATCACCGCCAAGCCACGCTGATGGCATGCATCAATCAGCCTTTTGAGCCCATCAGGACCTCCATAAGAATTTTGCACCGCGAAAGGGTAAACGCCATCATAGCCCCAGTTGCGATCCCCCGGAAATTGAGCAACAGGCATGATCTCAATTGATGTTATGCCCAAATCCTTCAGTTCATTCAGGTGTGGGACGATGGCGTCAAAGGTACCTTGAGAAGTAAAAGTCCCCACATGGAGTTCGTAAAGCACATAATGGGAGAAAGGTATTCCGGACCAGTGAAGCTCTTCCCAAACAAAATGGGGGTCATTGACCTGAGATGGCCCATGGACGCCTTCGGGCTGGAACTTGGAGGCGGGATCAGGACGTTCTGTGTTCCCATCGAGACGATAAAAATATCGGGTTCCCGGCTTAACCCTCTGCACCACACCATAGTGGTAGCCCTGCGGGACTTTTTCCAGGGGCACAATTCGCTCTTCTGGAGAAAGAATATGGACCTCCACCTGGTTAATCAAGGGGGCCCAGACGAGGAATCCGCATGTGCCTCCTCCCAGGTAGGTAGCTCCCAAACCACATTTAGAATTCACTGCGATTCCCTCCCTCGTAGGAGCGAGGCAACGCGACCAATTGAAGATATCGTGCCATGATCAACGCTGCGAAATCTTCGCAAATTATTGCATGAATGATTTGGATAACGATAATTTATGAGTTCTTGGAAATTCCATGAACATATCAGATAACCTTACTTGTTTTTTTGCTCCTTGTCGTCTTCCAATAGCTCATCGATCGAGATTTCTATTGATTTTCTTTTTGAATCCAAGGGATACCATTTTATTCTTGGATCAAAACAATTCACTTCTGAAATTTCCTGCCACTTCGTTGGAGCAAACTAAAGCCGCTAGATAACGGCGCCGAATAGACGCCCGACTCCGGCCGTACATCCCATGGCCACCGCACCCCAGAACGCGACGCGCAGCGCCCCTCGTGTGAGCGACGCGCCGCCGAGGCGAGCAGCTACACCCCCGAGGATAAGCAGGAGCCCCAACGTCACTCCCACGACGCCCAGCGCCACGCCCCCGGCAGGCAACAGCGCCGCAAGGAGCGCGGGGGGTGCCGCGCCCCTACAGCAAAAGAGGCCGCGGACGCCACCGCGGCCTGAATCGGCCGAGCCCGTGTCGTCTCCTGGATGCCGAGCTCGTCCCGGGCATGGGTCCCCATGGCGTCGTGGGCCATCAGTTGATCCACGACTTGGATCGCGAGGTCGCGGCTTAGGCCCCGGGCCATATAGATCCCCGCCAACTCGGCTCGCTCGGCCTCCGGTGAGGTAGCGAGTTCGCCGCGCTCCCGGGAGAGATCAGCGCGTTCGGTATCCGCTTGGGAGCTGACCGAGACGTACTCGCCCGCTGCCATGGAGAGGGCGCCGGCTACGAGCCCCGCCACCGCGGCGAGCAAGACGGCCGCTTGGGTGGTCTCGGCCGAAGCCACGCCCACAACCAAGCTGCTCGTGGAAATGAGGCCGTCGTTGGCGCCGAGTGTGGCGGCGCGCAACCAGCCGATCCGCCCGCTATGATGCAACTCACCGTGCATGGCCGACCTTTCTATTGGCACCAATCGGATGCCACCTGACACTCTCGCCTAACCATAAAACTTACCGATTACTGGTGCAAATATGCACAAACAAGGCAGGACCATTTCTGATCCTGTCTTGTTTGATTGAATATATAAACCTATCAGATGTGATCCCAATCAAAAGTGGTTTTTTCAGATGGCAACGGTATAATGAAAACCGGCTTTCGGGTTCTTTCCAATACATCTTCAGCCACACTTCCAAGAAAAGTGTGTCTCAAGAATCCTTTTCCATGGGTTCCAAGGACGATCGCATCGCAACCTTCTTCATCCGCTGCCTTCAAAATCTCTTCTACGGGGTGGCCCAGAGGGAGAAGAATTTTGGATACCAGCTCAACGCATGGAGGGCCAATTTGATTCTCTATTTTATTACAGAATTCCTGAAGGTATTTCTTGATTTCCTCAAGGTCCGTCTCCCGTTCCTCTTTTTTGGCTTTTCGCAACATCTCTTCAACACGAACAGACATTCCTTCAGAGTACATAGGGCGATAAGGTTCAACAGAATGTAAAATAACAATTCTTGCGTTATGTCTTTTTGCCATATCGGCAGCATACAGAAAGGCATAAGATGAGTTTTTACTGAGATCCGTAGCATAAAGAATCTTCTTGACTTCGGGAATCATTTCTCTCCTCCTTTCCTCAGAGAAAAGCTAGGCCTCGCAATGGTTAAAAGCCTAGCTTTTCTGAGGATTATCGATGAACCGTCTATTTCTTCGCGTAGTTAGTTGCCCCGTACCAGTCGACAAGGACAACAGGCGTGCTGCCTACAACCCAAGCGTCGTGTCCGGCCGGCAGGAATGTAACATCACCAGGACCGCTATCATATTCCTTACCATCAGACATGACTATATGTAACTGACCGGAGACTTGGTATTGAAAATGTGGAGCCTCACACCACTCCGTCTTGGCAATCGGTTTCACATGTTTCGACCAACGCCAACCGGCTTCCAGGATTAACCTCCCGACGACGCCACCCCCGATATTCAGAAGTTCAGCCTTACCCTTTTCGAAAGTCCTAACCTCATCTGGAGATTGGAATTTCTTATGCTCTGATTTAATCATGGCACGCCTCCTTGATCCCCAGTTTCATACCGGGGTCCGAATTCGACAAAGAGCAAATGCGTATCCACCTGCCTCCATTCAATTTGAGAAAGCTAACAACTTATCAATTCCACTAACCTTGAAATGAGCCCAACCCGAAGTCGGCACACGTCGCAGGAGGAATCCTTCCATCAAGCCGTAAACTTCCCTATCTCCTCTAAGAAGTAGAGCTCTGGTTTCCCTACGACGCCGGCGCGCTCCATGGTTTGACGTAAATCTTCTGATTCGGCAAATGCATGCGCTTTGCCGAGATCTTTCCACTCAAAAAGGATCACCACTTCGTTAGGATCTTTTTCGCTCCGAAAAAGGCGACCTCCTTTGCACCCTGCAGCTTTCCGTTTGACTCCGTGTTCGTCGAATTGGGGCTTCCATTTTGCGTAATCCTTGACTTTGTGTCGAATGAAAAGTTGTGCCATGATGAATCCTCCTCTCTTTTCTCCAAAGTGAATTTGGAGGGAATAAAATTAATCCTATCAGAAGCCTCCTTTCTTCTTTTCCCCTCCTTTTCCCTTTATATGGGTAAAAATAAAAGGCCGAGCTTGCCAAAATTCGCCCCTCGGCAGCTCGGCAATCTCTTGAGAGACCAGCCGCTTTCCGTCCCCTTCTCACGGAGGGTTTAGCTTGGCCATTGGAAAATTAGCTTGATGTTTTAGATATGCTCGCAGTGATTTGTAAATGGAATAAGGTCAACTTGGTATTTCTTGAAGAAAAAGGCTGTATTTTGAAGCCAAATTATGTCCGAGGTTGGCTTTCCTTGGTGTCTTCCTCTCCTGGTTTTCAGCGTCCCAAATAGCTCATCAGAGCCAGATAATCTCCCAGGTGGCGGGTGATCAAAAAATTCTGCCGAACGTATTCCCTGGCGTCTTGCCCCATCTTGGCCATCACCTCAGGATTGTCCAGCAAGTAATGAATTCGGAAGGCGGCCCCTTCCACCGAGTTGACGTGGAATCCGGTTAGGCCATAGACCAGCTGGATCGTGATTCCCCCGGTGAAGCCCCCGATGACGGGTTTGCCTTTCCACATGGCTTCGGCCACGGTTAAACCGAATCCCTCGCGCAGAGATTTCTGCAGAACAATCGTAGCCGCTCTTTGTAAGGCGTTGATCTCCAAATGGGCATCGGGAGGAAGAAGGAGAATATGGATGTCTGGGTCATCTTTAGCAGCCTGCCGCACTTCGGCGAGAACGACCTCCCCTTCGGGATCATCGGTGGCTCCCCCTCCAGCCAAGACCAGTCGCAGGTCGTGGTGTTTCTTGACGAGTCGATAAGCCTGGATAACTCCTAAGGGGTCTTTGAAGCGATCGAAGCGGGATACCTGGAGAAGGATGGGTTTGTCCAAGGGGATATTCAGCCGCCGGAGGATTCGGTCCTGTTCCTGGCTGGTGAGTTCCCGGTTCTTATCACTGAGTGGGTCGATGGAGGGGTAGATCAGGAATTGAGGAATGGGAAGCCGCTGGGCAAATCGCGGTAAGGAGAAAATAGCCGCATCATATTTCACCACGAATTGACGAAGATAATCCCAAACTCTCCTCTGGGGGGTGGAGATGTCAATATGGCATCTCCAGATCCATTTTCCTTTGGGGGAACGGCTTTCAATCAGGGCCGCCGGCTGAGGGTCATGGATGACCACATAATCTACCTCGAAGGAAAGACGTCGGGCATTTTCCCGGTTGTTTTCCAGATAATTCTGAAGCATTTGGGGAGAAATCTGTTGCTCCAGCCCCTGAAGGGCATTGTGGAACGCCTTGGTAGTGCTAAAAAATTCTTCGCTTCCGGAGATGACTTCCCATTGAGCTTCCAATCCCACGTTCTGAAGCAAGGGGACAAGGCTATGGAGGATTTCGGCCACCCCCCCACCCAATTTGGTGGAATTGATATGGAGAATCTTTTTCCCCTGGATCTTTTCCGCCAGGCGTTTGAGGAATTCGACGGTCCCCTGGGAGGCGATATCCCGATAATCGTCAAGCTGTTTCATCCCTCTCCCCCTTCTGCAGATATTCATCGCAGAGCTTAATGAGACGATACCGAACCGTCTCCAGGCTTATTAGGTAAGGATCAAGTTTGGCCATCTTATCGGCGAGCTCAGGCAGACCGAGCTGTTCTTCGATCCACAAGGCAAAATCCGTTTTCTGTTTTCTCTGGCGGAAGATGGCCTCGAAAGTATGATAATAAATCACGCTGAGATCAACGGTCGCCAGAATCTCCCGGAATTCAGCTAGGGTGTGCGTCTTGAGTCCGGTGGGCACCTCAATGATCCGCGATTGCATGAAATGAAAAGGTTCTCCATAGCTGGCGCGAGGAATAATTTGCAGGGTGGATAGGTGTTCCGCAATGATGGTTATAATTGCGGCCCGCAGGGATTCCAGATTTTCATAATCAAAAGGGTAGAGGATACCCAGTTTCTCTCCCAGGACGCGATCCCGCACCTGGATCGCCGCCCAGGTGGCGAAATCGTTTGAATAGGGACCAGCAATGTATTTGTGGCGCAGAAAGAAGCTGTGGGTATGGTAATAGATGGAATCGAGGGGAACCACTTCGATCGCTTCCAAGAGTTGCTGTTCATCGCGGACGTTACGGCCGAGCATCTCTCGTAGCTCCCAACAGCCAACGAACAAGAATGGGTGGGTAGCAATTTTAGGCATAACGGAAGGAATCCTTTCTGCGGTGAGTTCTATTTCCCTTCTGAGTCGACTCGAGGGTTGGAAATTTGCTTCCTTTCTCAACTCCTTAAAGTCTCTACGCAGCGCTCAAGGAATTCACCAACCTCTGATGGGTCGCGCAAAAAATAATTAGCGGCAGAGGGGGTTGAGCCAAGACCCACAAAGATCGAGATCCCTTTGCCTTGCAGGGTCTGAAAAGCATCCTCGTCAGACCAATCGTCTCCTAGATAAATGGGCAAAAGTCCAGGAGAAGGCATCCGGCCTATGAGCTCTTGGACAGCTTTCCCTTTGTTGAAATCCATCCGGGGCCAAATCTCCAATATTTTTCCCCCCAAGCAATCTGCCAGCCATCCTTCCATCTCTCCAACACCTCTTTAACGACCTTTTGAACTTGCACGGAATATTCTGGGGGAGAATTCCGATGATGAACAGTCAGGATAGGACCTTTATCCTCAAAAAGGATCCCCGGAATGGATTGCAGGGTCTTCTCTAAAGTTTTCCTGATTTTCCTTAGTTCCTTTACTCGCACCAATTTTTTTTGTGGGTTCCAGCAGGGTTTTCGATCTCCAACCCATAATTCCCAACGTAAGTAATACCCGAGACTCCCACTTTAGCATGAATATCTTCCAGGGAGCGACCGCTGATGATCGCCACCCAGACATTCGGGCGCTCTCGTAATTTCTCTAAAAGGACTTTTACCTCGGGGGGGACAAAGGGCCAGTTCCGGCCTGGCCACGATGGGCGTGAGGGTTCCATCATAATCCAGGAACAGATAGAGGGGCTGCGCTCTGTAGATTCGATTTTGGACGATTTCCCAGTCCCCGAAAAGGTATTTCATTTTCTTTCGCCCCCTTAGACTATTCTATCAATTCTTCCTATTTCTTTCACCTTTCTTCTTATCCCATCTGCAGGAGGCTCAGGTTTGTGCCGGAGGGTTTTGGGGTGTCCCCATTCAATGGGTCAAATTCTTCAAAATTGCCCTTGCCTTTGGAAATTGCCTCGTTTTAAAGCCCAAAGTGATGACTTGCGTTTGAAATGATGCATTCTTGGGGAAAATGCCAAAAACAAGAGGAAGAAATAGTTAAGAGGGGAAGCCTTAATTTTCATGCTTGAAATTATGATGCCAAGAAAAATTTTAATTTGAGGGCTATGAGGCGTTCAGTCCGAAAACGCGCATTTGGGGCTATTCAAGGTGGATTTTCAGGTAAAGATCACCGGCCCGGCCACCCTGGGTCTTTCCCATTCCTCGAAGCCGGAGCTTGGTTCCATCCTGGGATCCCGCCGGGATCTTGACCCGCAGCCTCTCTACCTTTCCATTCCGTTGGAATGAAACTTCTTTCGTCGTTGCGGAGGAAGCCTCCTCGTGGGACAGAGGAAAGGTGTAAGTCACGTCCAGGTTGTCAGGTTGGGTGGGGCTAGATGGGAGGGTACCGGGGAAGAGTCTTCGGAGGAAGAAACCGATCCCTTTTCGAAAAAGCCAGGACGCAACTCTTCCCTTCACGGTAGCCCCGCGGGGGACGATAATATTTTCCAGAAGAGGGGAAAAGATCTCCGCTGCATTCTTGGAGGAATCGTGCATGCGTCCGGAAGAACGGTATTGGAATCCTCCCGGCCCTCCAAAAATAAAGAAAAAACCTTGCCCGCCAAAGAAGAGGTGGTCAAAGAAGCGCTCATCGAAGCGCAACCCCATGCGGGAAAATTCGCGGCCGAGTTCAGAGAAGACCTCGCTCGACATTGGGTTATTAAAGATATCCCGGAAGATTTCTTCCTGGGTGTAGGAAAAATCGGGCCGCCTTCCAGCTTCGAAGGGGGTCTGGAAAGCTAAGTCGTAGGGCTTCCGTTTTTCCGGATCGATGAGCACCCCGTAAGCTTCGCTGATTTCCTTAAAGCGCTCCTCAGATTCCTTATCCCCCGGGTTGCGGTCTGGATGAAATTGCAGGGCCAGCTGTCGGTAGGCCTTCTTAATCTCCTCGGCAGGCGCACTCTGGGAGACTCCCAGGATTTTATAATAATTTTTTTCGTAGGTTATTCGAGCCATAGTATATATTTACCAGAAAGATCGCATTTTAGGAACCCTTCTAATCGGCCAAATGCGGAATCCGGAATAAAAACATTAACCACAGAGAGCGCAGAGGACGCAGAGATCACACAGGCGCAAAAATCCACCAAAGATCTTCATATTTTCCTAAGCAATAAAAGACTAAAGTTTAAATGATCATTCCGGATTCCGCAATCGAAAACATTGATTTATGGCCTTATTGGCAATATAATAGGGAAAATTTGTCCATGTTACCAGCCACTTAAAAAGAAAGAAAAATGAAGCGAGTTTTGCTACTCTTCCTTGGAACGGTCTTTTTTTTGCTGGTGGGGCAAGAAGTCAGCTTTTCAACTGATTTTCCCTGGCAGAAAATCGATGAAGGGTTTGAGTTCAAGTCCCTTCAAGTCGAAGGGGACCCCTACCAATCCTTGATCAAGCTCAAAATATTTAGAATCAGCCTGGATAAATTTCAGGTGAGGGTATTGGATGCCCGGGCCTTCGGGGAAGTCAAGCTGGAGATCAAGGAATTAGCCAGGAAAGCGCAGGCCTTAGCCGCCATCAACGGGGGATTTTTTCTTCCGGGTTTTAAGCCTCTCGGCCTGCTGATTGTTGATGGAAGGGAAGTCAACCCCCTGCGGAGAGCGGATTGGGGAATTTTTTTGATCCAAGACAACATTCCCCGAATTATTCACACCCAAGAGTATCTGACGGATAGGAATATTTCCCAGGCCCTTCAGGTCGGCCCCCGGCTGGTCGTGAATGGAAGGGAATTCCAGATGAAAAAGCAGGTGGCCAGGCGTTCGGCTGTGGGCATTACGATAAAGAAAAAGGTGATCCTGCTGAATAGCGAAGATACAGATGTTTATGCCCAGGATCTCGCCAGGATTTTTCACCTTCCCGAATCCCAGGGCGGGCTGGAATGTTCGGATGCTCTCACCCTCGACGGAGGCCCTTCAGCCCAGATGTATGCTGACTACAAATCCCTGAAAATCGATATCCCCGGAGGGTGGGGAGTGCCCAACGGGATCGGGGTTTTCAAGAAATAACCTTGATCCTGGATTTATTACAAAGATCATGTCCTCATTTGATTTTTCGGGGAAGAGATCTTGGAATTATGAAAATGGTATAATCAGCTTACAGGAATTCAGCGAATCCAGAGAGAGATGAGATTTGAAGGGTAGTTCAATTCCGTATGACCGAAACTCGCACGAAAAATAATAAAAAAAAGAAAAAAGGGGGCTGGACAACTCTCGTTTTGGTTTTGCTCTTAGTCGTCTTCCTCCTTGTCGGGGCCGGAGCGGCCTTTTACTTTACCATCGTCTTCGACCTTCCCCGGCTGACCACGTTGAAAGATTATAACCCTTACATCGTCTCCGGGGTTTATTCCGAAGATGACGCGTTGATCGGGGAGTTTTTTGTGGAGCGAAGGACCGTCGTTCCACTGGCCCAGATGCCCCGGATGCTTCCCAAAGCCTTCATTGCCGCGGAGGATGCCCGTTTCTTCGAGCACCGGGGGATCGATTACCGGAGGGTTTTAGGGGCGGCGTTCCGCAACATCGAGGCCCTGGATGTGGTCCAGGGGGGGTCCACGATCACCCAGCAGATTGCCAAATCCTTCTTCCTGACCCCGGAGCGGAGCTTCGTCCGTAAGGTGAAAGAAGCCATTTTGGCCCAGCGCATCGAGCATTACCTGACCAAGAATGAGATCCTATTTCTTTACCTGAATCAGATTTATCTGGGGGAAGGGGCCTACGGGGTGGCTGCGGCAGCTACCACCTACTTTGGCAAATCGATACAAAACCTGACTCTGGCGGAGTGCGCCCTTCTGGCAGGCCTTCCCCCGTCTCCCAATAATTTGTCTCCCCTGAGAAACCCTAAAAAAGCCCGTGAACGCCAGCTTTACGTTCTCAACCGCATGGTTGAACGGAAGATGATCACCAAGGAGCAGGCCCAGAAAGCTCAGCGTGAGGAAGTCAAACTGAGACCCCGGGGCCCCAAAAGCTACTATGACGCCCCATTCGTAGTTGATCAGGTACGGCAATATGTGGAACAGAAGTATGGAAAGGACCTGTTGTACAAAGGGGGCCTCAAGATTTACACGACGATCAACTCCAAAATGCAGAAGATCGCCGAGAAAGCGGTGCAGAAAGGACTGGAGGAGTTTGAAGAGCGGGGAGGTAAAGGAAAAGGTCGGGAACAGGTGCAAGGGGCATTGATTTCCCTCGACCCCACCACGGGATATATTATAGCAATGGTGGGAGGACGGGATTTCTCGTCAAGCCAATTCAACCGGGCCACTCAGGCCAAGAGACAGGCGGGTTCAGCATTCAAGCCGATCGTTTATGCAGCCGCTCTGGATAAGGGGTTCACCCCGGCCACGATCATCGTGGATGAACCCTTCTCTTACATTGACGTTCCCGGGAAAGAACCCTGGCAGCCCCAGAATTTTGACCGGGAATTCTGGGGGCCGATCACCTTCCGCAAGGCCCTGACCTTTTCCCGGAACGTTCCCACAGTCAAGATTGCCCAATCCATCGGTGTAGATTATCTGATTGATTACGCCACGAACCTGGGAATCAAAACGAAACTTGAGCCTAACCTTTCGCTGGCCCTGGGGTCGGCGAACATTACCCTTCTGGACCTGACCAAGGTCTTTGGGGTTTTCGCCTCTCAGGGATACCGCGCGGAACCGATTCTCGTCACCCAGATCCAGGATAAGGACGGGAATGTGCTGGA
>Ga0187854_10003746_pt1 | contig 11855 bp, 14 predicted proteins | sample June2016WEW_6_15_FD_132445 | JGI IMG/M metagenome (GOLD analysis project Ga0187854, IMG submission 132445) | Peatland microbial communities from SPRUCE experiment site at the Marcell Experimental Forest, Minnesota, USA - June2016WEW_6_150 | ecosystem: Environmental > Terrestrial > Soil >...
ACAATTCCGCTTGGCATGGTATCGTCTCCTTTCCACTGGATCGTGGTCGGAGAAAAGATACCATGCCTTTACGTTTCAGACCATATCAATCACTTCCCGTCAACCTTGCGTAGTAATACTAGGCAAACAGACAAATGGGAGCCGCAAGCCCACAGCGCTTGCAGTTCCCATTTTTCGCGATAATCTATACTAAGCCTTTGGCGAAGGTGGGAGATTTTTCCTGCGCCGGCTGGCCAGCACGATCAGCCCGATCCCGACCAGGTCCACCACAATCCCGGCATAGGCCCACTTTACCTGGTAGGCCATTCCGCCAACGGGGTAAACTCCAATGCCTTGCAGGACCCAGACGCTGCCCATCAGGAACAGCAGCACCCCGATGATATACAGTACCCATTTCATTGTAAGCCTCCTTACTATAGAGACCTGTCCGAAAATTCATGGGAAGTCAGCATTTTAAGAATGCGATTCTTCCATAATCTTCGGGTAGATACTAATTACGACCAACATTATCTATATATACCGCGCAATAGAATGTATTGCAAGGGCTGCGGATGAAAGCTCAGAATTTTTTAATGTCAAGTGTTTGTCATGACAATCCGACCAGGAACAACCCGCGCAAGCCTTGACCATATAATCCAATGGTATTATACTAATGGTATAATATCTTTTTGGAAGGAGTATTATGGATCAAACCAACTTGGACGCCCTGCTGGCCCAATGGGAAGAGACCTACAAAAAGGGCCTGCTCAGTTTCTGGCTGCTGCTGTTGCTGTCCCAGCGCAAGGCCTATCCGTACGAGATCAAGGCCGCCATCAACGCCATGAGCCACAACACGATTAACGCCGACGAGAACAGCATCTACCGGTCGCTCAACCGCCTGGCGGATTCGGGCATCGTTGCCAGCGAATTGCAGCCTTCTGGGACCGGTCCAAGCCGTAGGTATTTCTTCCTGACCAATCTTGGGCAGGCGCTGCTGGCCCGCTTCATCACCCGTAACATCCTGGTCTACGAACAACCAGACGTGGCCGAAATGATCCAAAAAACACTCGCTTCCAATGGCAACCAGAAAGGATAACCTCATGACCTCCCAGTCCATTTCCCCAAAAGAAAAGAAGCTGCGCAATCTGCGCCAGATCCTCTGGATCGTTTTCTCTGCCATTACGATTACGATCCTGCTGGTAAGCAGCCTGAGCCTGCCGGCAGCGTTGTTGATTAATAAGACCAGTAGTATCGCCAGCCTGTTCGCCAACGAAACCGGCATGATTCTGCTATCTCTGCTAGCCTTGATCCTGGTCAAGATCGGCGTGACAGGCATTATTTGCCTGGTGATCTATTTCATATTCAAATACCGTCTGGAAAAAGACGACGATCTGTTTCTATAAAATGGGTTATTGCCTGCGCCAGCCTGTCCTGCCTGCACCTTGACGCAGGCACAGGTGGACGGACAGTCCAGGGTACCGCAGGTACAGGTGCGTGGAAATCCCCATTATTAGGAAAAGGAACTCCAACATGACTTGGATTATTGAGACAGAGAATTTGGGCAAACGCTATCGAGACGTCACTGCGGTGGAGGGCCTGTCCCTGCGGGTGGCCGAGGGCGAGATCTATGCCTTCCTGGGATTGAATGGCGCCGGAAAGACCACTACCATCCGGATGCTGCTGGGGATGATCAAACCCACCGCTGGGAGCGCCACCGTTCTGGGAAAACTCGTCCGGTTGGGCAGCCGGGAACCCTGGGCCGGGGTCGGGTACCTGGTGGAAACACCCCGCGCCTACCCCGAACTGACCGTGCGGGAGAACCTGGAAGCCGCCCGGCGGCTCCACCCGGGCACTCCTGCGCAAGCCGTCAGTCAGGCCATCGAGCGGCTGGGATTGGGGGCCTGTGCGGAGCGGCGGGTTGGTGTGCTCTCGCTGGGCAATCTCCAGCGGCTGGGGCTGGCCAAAGCCCTGCTGCACCACCCCAGGCTGATCCTGTTGGACGAACCGGCCAATGGCCTGGACCCGGCCGGGATTGTTGATATCCGGAAACTGCTGCTGGAACTGACCCGCCAGGAGGGGCTGACGGTCTTTATGTCCAGCCATATCCTGGCCGAGGTGGCGCGGCTGGCAAACCGGATCGGGATCATCCATGCCGGCCGGATGCTGCGGGAAATGGACGAGGCCGGGCTGGAACACGACCGCCGCAGACGTCTGCTGCTGCGGGCGCGCGATATCGAGCGGGCCCGGCAGGCCCTTTCTGTTGCGGGATACCCGGGCAAAAGTATGGCAGACGGCCGGCTGGCGCTCGACCAACCCTCCGTACTCGAACGCCCGGATGATATTGCCAGCCTGCTTGTACAGGCCGGGGCCCCGCCAACGGAGTTGCTGGTGGAGGAAGAAGAGCTGGAAGATTATTTCCTGCGGCTGGTCGGAGCAAACGGAGATAGGAAATGAAAACTCTTTCTGATATGCTCTGGATCGAAATGCGCAAGGCATTGCGCTCGAAGTTGCCGCTGTACACGGCCCTTGGTTCACTGTTGATTCCGCTGGCGATGGCCTTCCTGCTTTTCGTCTCCCGCAACCCGGATATTTCCCGCCAAATGGGCCTGATCAGTACCAAGGCAACCCTGATGTCGGATACGGCTTCCACCTGGCCGGCCTACCTGGCCTTGTTTTCCCAGATCCTGGCGATGGGCGGTATGATTCTGTTTGTGCTGGCGATCAGCTGGGTGTTCGGGCGGGAATTCACGGATGGCACATTGAAGGATCTGTTGGCAGTGCCGGTGCCGCGCTCCAGCATCCTGCTGGCGAAGTTTATCGTGGTGGCGCTTTGGTCGGCTGCGTTGGCGGCGCTGCTGTTCGGGCTGGGGCTGGGCTTGGGAACGCTGTTCCATCTGCCGGGCGGTTCGACAGTTATCCTCCTGCAAGGCTGTGCACGCGCGGTCATCACGGCCGGGCTGGTGATCGCCGCTATGCTGCCGTTCGCCTTCTTCGCCAGCCTGGGACGCGGCTATCTGCTGCCGATCGGGGTATGCTTCATGGTGCTGATCCTGGCAAACCTGGTGATGGCAGCCGGCTGGGGCGAGTATTTCCCCTGGGCAATCCTGGCTTTGTATGCGCAAGGCAAACAGGCCCTGCCCCTGGCCAGCTTCGTGATTGTGCTTTTAACCGGTCTGGTTGGGCTTGCCTCGACGTATGCGTGGTGGATGTACGCCAACCAGAATAAATAGCTAGGCCAAAAAAATATCCCCGGCGCTTTGGAAGCGCCGGGGAATTGGCCAGCTCATAAAATCTGGAAATGGTGCAAATTTCCTGCGGTGGGATTCATTTGAGTACAACCGTGGGCGTGGGTGTAGGCAGGAAGAGGATGGGGGGGATGATGATGTGTATGAGCGTAGGTTTCAGAGTTGGTTTGGGGGTATGGGTGGCAGCATGAGTGGGGGTGAATGTTGGCAGGAAGATGTATTTGATCTTGGGCGTAGCAGTGGGGTTCAGGGAAATAATCAGGTCCTGCATGATTGGATAGCCTCCCACACCGGTGGGGAACTGCACCGCGGTCACAATCGTATAGTCGACCCCACAGTTTAACATGAAAGGCACATCCTGGTTGATGGTCTGGGTGCCGGCAGCATTGAAAGAAATGGCCATCTGATTGCCTTGCCCGGCAGCCGTCTGGCTCACCACTGCGGTATGGGCAGCGTTCCAAGTGATGATAAATGCCACCCACATCATGGAAAAGTTGGTTGATTTATTGGCAGTTATGACGGCTGAAAAAGAATCAACACTGAGCGGCTGGCTGCAATCCGGAGTGTACAGCACCAAAGTGGATGGAACCGGGTTGCCGTTCCACAATAATTGCCAGCTGGATATATCATTCCAACTTGCGGGGGAAGGATTATTTAAAGGCAATCCAGGCTGAATGCCTATGTAATGTATCAATGGGACAAAGGAAACCGGCGTGGGCGTGGCCTTCGGATTAAGCGACAGCAGGAAGTTGGATAACAAAGCCAGGTCCAGAGTGGCCACGCTGCTGGGCGTTGGAGATGGTGCTTCAGTGGCAATTTGTGTCGCAGTGGGAACAGGAGTGATGGGCGTGCTTGTTTCAATCGCAGGTACGGTTGCGGCTGCGGAATTCAAGCCTCCTGAGGGGACCTGAGCGGCCAAGGTTCCCATGGGCAGATTACAGGCCGCCAGCACAAGAATCAGAATGATAAAAAAGACGATTAAAGGTATAAATTTCCTATGTGTACGCATCGTAAATCTCCTTCCATTGGATGCTAAAAAAGGTCGCTTTTAGAAAACCGATGGCATGCTATGACAGGGTCAATATTGGAAAAATCACCAGGCTGCGTGGCGTGATATAAAACAATTTCCAGCCACTTATTAAAGGATCGCCTGTTTTTTTACGCATTGTTTTGCGGAGACATACAAGGAATGGAAACCTGTTCACGTGGATATCAGTCGAATTCCCTGAAGTTGTAACCCTTGATTCTCCGCGATGATTTCTCCTCTCCAGCCGAATGAAATTAAACAAACTGTATCATTATAGTCCAATCATCAATACAAGGCTATCCATCTTAAATACTATGCCAGGCCGTTCAAAATCAATGTATGATGTATAAGGTGTACTGATCCAATCATAGTTGGGCGGCTATAACCTGCCGAAAAACCCGTCCGCCAAACCCGGTAATCAAAAACTCATTATAGACGTTAGGCCAATCAATCGACTTTCGAAAGGAGATTAATATGTCTTCAGGTATTACTGACTTGGTGGTTCTGGTTCTTATTATTTTGGTTGTGGGTATTGTGGGTTTTGCCATCTGGTATTTCACCCGTTCAATGAAGAATACGGGAGAGAAGATGCAAAAGGCGGTTCTTGATACCGCAATACCTGGCGATGCCAAAATAATAAGAATTGACGCATCGGCGGAAGGTGCAGCTGGGATGGATGTTGTTCTTCGATTGGAAGTTACCCCTCAGTTCGGCGAATCATTTAATGCCTCAACCGTTTGGTCGGTAGAACCAGCTCATTTTGCAGAAATTCAAGTTGGAAAATCGATATCGGTAAAAATCGCTGAAATTCAAGCGGCTAAATCAAAAACAAAAAAATTCAAAAGTATTTTTCCGGATGTGGCATGGGCAGAATTGTATTATTGGCAGGATGAATTAACAGAGGAAACTGTAAAAAAATTCGTATGAAAACCATAGTCTGTAGCCCGCCCAACAAAGCGTGCACCCGACTGGTGGGAGTCGTACTGCCAAAATGAGTTGCTTCTGCACACAAGCTTTTTTCTAAAAAATAAGCATTATCCACTCCCGCCCACCAACGGGTAACGGTCACCGATAGGCGCTTTTGTCCAATCGTTTTTGCAGTGAAGGCTTTCAATCGTCCGAGGAGAATTACCATGAACATTAAAGACAATATTTTTATTACGCTCGTCGTGCTTGGGATTAGCATATTTTTCGGATTCGTCGTAATTGCTGGATTGGGGAGCTTTTTCCCTCCACTAAATCAGGTCACAAAGCCCATCGTTTGCGGCAGCAATGGCATGCAAGTGGACCAGCATGTCTATTCCTATAAACCCGGCTCAACCTCCTACACGGTCACGGTATATTGTATTGATGGTTCGACCGGCGCCAAAAAGGATGTGACCAATCTGGCGCAATCCATGCTAGGGTTGATCTCCAGCACAATCCTCTTTGTGCCATTTTTATTTTTAGTCTATGGTGGTATCAATAAGATCAGGAAACAGCAGGCAGCCGGCGGCTACTGATTCCACACCACAGGATGCTGCGCGGACACAACCCGTTAGGGTTGTGCCGAAAACCAATTAACAGAAGGAGCGAGCTATGAAAAATGGTATATGTACCATGTGTCAATCAAGTGAAGTGTACATGACGGACGACGATGATAATACGAGTCCCGATGGGATGATGACGTTTTCGGGATTTATAGGTCGAGAGATGGGGACTTATCACTCTGATCTATACGTCTGCTTGTCCTGCGGCTATATGGCCCTGTTCGCCCGTCCTACAGTTTACAAGGGCAAACATCAGGAACTCACGTTTTTGCAAAATGCCAAGGGCTGGAAAAAAGCAGCCTAACCCATAACCTGGGACGCGGCTATCTGCTGCCGATCGGGGTATGCTTCATGGTGCTGATCCTGGCGAACCTGGTGATGGCAGCCGGCTGGGGCGAGTATTTCCCCTGGGCAATCCTGGCTCTCTATGCGCAGGGCAAACAGGCCCTGCCCCAGGCCAGCTTCGTGATTGTGCTTCTCACCGGGTTGGTGGGATTGGTTGGGACGTATTTATGGTGGATGTCCGCTGACCAGGATAAATAGCGACGTGCAAAAAATTCCCGGTTCTTTGGAAGCGCCGTGGATTTTTCTTCTAAAAAAAGGTTACCTGGGTTCTTCGTCGCCTGACCGGTCAAAGAAAGAGTTTCTTAATAATTCCCCACTTTTGATGTTAAAATAGGGCATTTGAGCGGGTTTTCTATTTATTCTCACCAAATTTGCTACTTTTAACCCTCTGAGGAAAAATGTTATGGCAACTCTACCCAATTCGAGCTACGTTGATATTATTGAATCGCGCGTTTCTCCTTTCATCGAACAGGTAATGCGAAAAAAACAAATTACTGGTTTGAGCATTGCATTGGTTGATGAGAATGGGGCCTTGTTTGCGGAAGGTTATGGCCGGGCAGATATACGGGGGCAGCAATCTGCGACGCCGCACACCGTTTACAAAATCGGTTCCATTACCAAATTATTCACTGGCACAGCGGCCATGCAGCTTGCTGAAAAAGGCTTGCTGGATATTGATAAACCAATCACGGAATACCTGCCGGAGTTTTCGATCAAATGTCGTCCAGGTGATCTCTCACTGATCACCGCGCGCATGCTGATGACCCATCACTCAGGTCTGCCTGCCGACTGTTACCACGATTATTTGAGTGATGACCCGCATGCCTTCCGAAAAGTGATTGAATACTTGAAGGACTTCCATTTGACCTTTCCTCCGAATACCATTTTTTCTTATTCCAACCTCGCCACATCGCTGGTGGGCATAATTATTGAGCGAGTCAGTCATCTCTCGTATCAGGAATACATCGAGCAGAATATACTGACCCCGCTCGGCATGAATGATACCGCCACAACCGCCGGGGGAGCATCCGTTGCATTGCTTTCCAAAGCCTATTCGGGTGGCAGGGAGGTTGAAGATCCCATGCCGCGCGACGCCCCTGCAGGCGCCATCTTCTCGAATGTATTGGATATGGCTCAGTTCACTTCGATGGTACTGGCGAATGGCCTCCATCAGGGTGCCTCCATTCTGCAAAGCCGGACTCTGGCTGAAATGCTCAGGCCTCAGAATGAGGACATCAAACTTGACCTGGGATTCCGCATCGGATTGAATTGGATGCTGAGCCGCCCGACCCTTTCCTATGCAGGACGGGTGTGCTGGCATGATGGTGGTACGCCGCATTTCTTCAGCGTTCTGGTGGCTTTGCCGGAGGTAAAACTCGGGGCGGTGGTACTTTCCAATTCGGATGGCGGGATGGTAAATGTTCACCTCATCGCCGATGAAATTCTGAAATATGCCATCACAGTCAAAACCGGTAAAAGCGCTCCTGTTTGCGATGTATGGGTCGCCCCCTCCCGGATCGCGGAAAAAAGGCAGAGTGAATCGCCCGCTGGCACGTTTGCCTCGGCCAGCGGGATCGTGCGCATATTTCAATATAAAGGCTCGCTCAGGGTCTTTCTGCAGGGAATGCAGTTTTCTTTGATTCCTACGGGTGACGGATGGTACTCGTTACGGTTTTTGCTTTTCGGTTTGATCCCCTTGAAGATCGCCGCTGTCGCCGGATTACGCCTGACGGTTCGTTCGATGGACGGCCGGAAGATCCTTGGCATGGAACAGAATGGACTTCAGGCTGCTTTTGGCGTGGAATATTCTCCCACCCCCATTCCGGCGGGTTGGTCCGGATCATTGGGGCATTACCATCTCGTAACAGAGAGTAAGCTGCCGCCTTTCACCGCAATACTCCTTACCATGCGGGATGGTGCCCTTTTCATTCAAGTAAAGGCGCGCAAAATTGGAAAAATGTCGCTGGTCCTTGGGCCCATATCCGACACGGAAGGTGTAATACTCGGCTTTGGTCGTTCGGGCGGCGAAACTGTTGAACTGATTCCTCGGAATGGCGTGAAAATCCTGCGAATGACCGGTTTGGAATTCGTAAAATCGTGATCTTTCATCTGGTGTGGAAATTCGTTTCAATATATTCCCGTTGAAATGGAATTATATGAAAGACCAGCCAGGGTTTATCCCCTTCACTCCCCCACCACCAGCGTATACTGCTTTTCGCCGGTCTGTCCGCCGGTGTTGGTGCCCAGGCACCACACGCTCACCGTGAACTTATATGTCCCGGCCTGGCTGGGAGTGCCGCTGATCCGCCCGATCTGCAGGTCCCGGTCCGAGACCAGCTTCAGGCCGGGCGGGAGCTTCCCGTCCGTTATCGAGTAAATGCCGGCCGGCGTAACGTTCCGGGCGATCTGGATGTCCACCTGGTAAGGTTGCCCCACCTTGGCCGCCGGCATCTGGTCTGGCAGGAATTCGAGCGCAGGGCGCGGCGTCAGGATGCAGAAGCTGCTGCTGAGTAGCACTGCCAAACCGGCCAGCATGATACGAAAGCTGTTTTTATGCATTATCACCACTCCCCGGCGTAAGTCACCTGGAACGGGTGGGCCGACTTTAATATATAGGCCCAGTGCAGTTCGACCAATTGGCGCAGGTGCAGCAGGTCATGCGCCGCCCACGCGGCAAACATGTCGCCAGCGCTGAGCTTCCCAAAGGGAGCCGTGACGGAGGCCTGCCAATCCGGCGCATCCAATCCCCGCAGCCAGGCCAGCGATTTCCGGCGCTCTTTTAGGAAATCTTCCACCGATTGCGCCAGGTCACGCTGATTGTAGTTGTGCTCGGTCACCCAGCCGGTGGGGTTAATGGGCGGCCAGGTCTGGGCCGGGTGGTGCAGGATGATGTCAAGACGAACGCGGAAATCGGCGCATTCCTCGTCATACAGGTGGTTGATGACTTCCAGGATGGACCAGGTCTGCGGGTCCGGTTTCCAGCGTGCCTGTTCATCTGAAACGCCAAGCGTCAGGCTGTGGAGGGTCCCGGCGTGGTTTGCCATCTGGTTGGCGAAAAATTCCAGATCCATTAATACTCCTTTCTTTAATTTTATACGAAATCCAAAGTTAAAGTCGGTACAGTCAATATGTGGTGGCGAATTGACAGCCGTTATATTGATGTCTCTAGTACCCTGGATGGATTGATAATCTGTACGATTTTAATAAAGGAATATGGAACTGGTTAATGGATAGGTAGAGCATCTGAGACTTTCCAACAGTCAAATTACTACCAGCGTATGGCAGCTGGTGCCTTTCTTGAAACTATTGACCATCGGATATTTCCCTTATCTTATTCTCCAACGCCCCTCTAAATGACTTGAGTCTCTCCTCTCGTTCGCCTTCATCAAGACTCATTGCGTCGTTCACCACGCCAATTGCCAGCCTGTTGGTCATGACAGACCAAAGGCGCGCGGCATCTGCATCGAAACTGCTGCGCAATCCGTGTTTCTCCTCGAGGTCAATCGAGCGCTCTACGGAGTCGATGATGAGTTTTGTGATTGAATCTCGATCCAGAGACGTGGTCTCGTATGATATCCATTGGTGCCAGGATGGAAGCGACATGCCCGTGATATAGTCCTCAAGGGTCTTAAAGAGTAAGTGATAACCATGACGCCCTGGAAAATCAAAACCATGAGACCCCGGATCAAGCAGAATCATCGGTCCAAAGGCGAAATGAACCGGCGTTTTGCCTCTACTTGCTTCACTTGTCAAACATATTTGTTCCCATATTTCCCAGGTCTCTCTGATCGTCTTCCGGGTGTCGTTTGGCAATGGGATCATTGAGAAGATGCCTATCGGGATTTCATACTTCTGACACGTTCTTATGGTTCGAAACAACTCCTCGTTGGTGTAGTTTCGCCCATAAGCCTTTCTGACTCTCTCGACACAAGATTCTGGCGATATTGTCAGAACGATGGGCGCGTCGATCTTTGACAGCTCCCTGATATATTCTTCGTTGGCCGGACCGAAAAGCTCCATCGTGAGCTGGGTTAGCTTGATTTTCTCGTTTTGCAGGGTCGCGAGCAGTCTGCTCCAATATCCCTTTCCTCCCATGCGCGGGTCTTGAAAGAGGAATATCCGTTCGACTCCTTGTTCGCGAAGCTTCCGGATATCTTGAACAATCTTCTCGGGGCTTCGGAAAGCCGGTTTTTCCCTTCCAAAGTAGGTTCTGTAACTGTATGCCGAACCCCCGCACCCAACACAATTATGCAAACATCCACGACAAACGGGTATGGACCAACGAGGCGGCAAACCCGGGCCGAAGATTGCACCTTTCGGTTCCAGCAGATCCAAACGAGTAAACTCGAATTCATCCAGATCGGCGCTGGGCTCCATTAACGGCATACGCTCAATTTCCCCTCTGTCATTTCGGAAAGTTAGGTTCGGCACTCCTTCCAGTTCCTGATGTGCTTCGAGCGCCCTTAAGAGCAACAAGAACGGCTTCTCGGCCTCGCCTCGGATGACAGCATCTACGAATTCGTATTTGCAAACGATCTCCTCATCAAAAATAGTGGAAGTAAGTCCTCCAAGGACTATGAAGGCTTCCGGATGCAGCTTTTTGCACAACCTGGCGATTTCGATTGCTCCCTGAGAGTGAACGCACCAATGCAACCCGATCGCATATATTCTGGCTGAGAGATTGGCGATATGCGTCTCAACGTTAAAACTTTCGCTGGTGATCATGCGCTCATCGATGTTATCCACGAGCACCTTGTATCCGTTTCGATCAAGGTAATCGGCGATGCTGAGCATTCCGATGGGTGGTGTCATGAACTGGCTGGTGCTCTCACTCACCGTCAATGCGATCGGCCCGTAGAATATGGCTTTCTCCCGGAAGTCATAAATCGCTGGTGGATGTATCAATAGGACATCGTAGTCCATCAACTCTCCTGTCTGGCCTATTCGTCATACCCGGCAGTAGCCAGCGAATTTAGACCCTCTACACCAATGGGATGTCCCCCAGGCTCACATCCTTCGCTGTGTTGATATCGGCTATTATCTTGGTCTTGCCAGCTGCCTCTATCTTCAGCGAGAAAGTGCCTACCTTCAGGCCATCTAACCAAAAGTCGCCCCAGTCGTTTGTGATCGCGCTGGCGGTGTCATCACCGCTCAGGGTGCAGTTGGCGCCGATGACCACTTCCTTGGTAACCGGATCATAGACCGTTCCGGCAATAAACCTCTTGGGCAGGTTGAGATAGTATACCCTCGGTTTGAGGCCATACTCGGGATGGAGTATCTCAGCCTTGGCGATCAGGTCTTTAAAGTCCTCTTCCTCGCCGAACATCATGGCTCCCAGAATACAAGCGTCCACGCACCTGGGTTCCTTGATCGGCCAACCTCGGTCCAGCAGGTGAGCGCAGCCAGTGCACTTTTGGGCTATGTTGAGCGTTTCGTTAAAGTAGATCGCACCGTAAGGGCAGGCATCCATACACAGCCGGTGTCCACCGCATTTCGCCGGGTCAATGAGGACCAATCCATCCTCCCTCTGACGAATGGCATGGGTGGGGCAGACCTTGATGCAGGGGGCATCCGCGCAGTGCATGCACAGCTCAGGGACGAATGAGCACCTGACCTGGGGAATGGTGCCCCGGGTATATTCTGTTACCTTGCTCCAGAACTGTCCCGTGTCCGGCTGCGGTCTGGCATAAGGCATCCAGTCGTTACCGCAATGCTCATCCTTGCAGGCAA
>Ga0187854_10003748_pt1 | contig 11852 bp, 9 predicted proteins | sample June2016WEW_6_15_FD_132445 | JGI IMG/M metagenome (GOLD analysis project Ga0187854, IMG submission 132445) | Peatland microbial communities from SPRUCE experiment site at the Marcell Experimental Forest, Minnesota, USA - June2016WEW_6_150 | ecosystem: Environmental > Terrestrial > Soil >...
GTCAGGATGCCGTCGTCGCCGCCGCGCGTCGCACGAGGCATGCAGCCCGCAATGGCCGACATGGACGCCAGTTCATACAGGTTGACGTGGCTGCGCTCCTCGCAAATCACTTCGCTGCCGTGATGCGTCCAAATTTTGATGCAGATCAGGTTGCCCATGCAGCCCGTGGGCACAAACAGTGCCGCTTCCTTGCCGAACATTTCCGCGGCGCGCTTCTGCAGGAGGTTGACCGTGGGGTCCTCGCCGTAAACGTCGTCACCCACCGCTGCCGCGGCCATGGCGCGGCGCATTTCCTCGCTCGGGCGCGTCACCGTATCGCTGCGCAGGTCCACCACGCCATCCGCCGGCGCAACGTCATCCGGGTCCACCATCTGATTCCCTTTTGCCACTGTATAACTCATGTGTGCTTCTCCGTGTTCTCTGTGTCGCCGTGCCAACCTCTGTTGCCCTTACTTACCGCAGCAATTCCACGATCACCTCGTTCGAGACGCTCAATTTTCCCGCCGCCAGCTTCACCAGTTCGCCATCGCGTTCGATCATTCCTGCCGCAGCCAGCCGCCCCACCTTCTCTTCGAGATTGACGCTGTATTCTCTCTGGATGCGCGGCAGATCGATGCCGCCAAGCTGCCGCAAGCCCAGGAAAAGCTCTTCTTCGAGTGCCTGCTCGCGTGTCACCTGCTCCACGCTTTCCACGGCGCTGCGCCCCGCGCTGATCGCGCCGACATAATCCGCTGCGTCATGCGTATTCGCCCAGCGCTGCGTTCCGGAAAACGAGTGCGCGCCCGCGCCAAATCCCAGGTACGCCTCGCGGCGCCAGTATTTCAGGTTGTGCCGCGAAGCATATCCCGGCTTGGCCCAATTGGAAATTTCGTACTGCTCATAACCGGCACATTTCAAGATGGCCTGCGCGGTCTCGTAAAATTCCGCCATCTCATCTTCGCTGGGCAAATCTCGCGCGCTATAGCGCGTGCCGCCTTGCAGGACTTCCAGCCCCAACCGGCTTCCTTCATCGATTTCCATCATGTAAACGGAAACATGCTCGGGTGACAACGCGGCCAGTTCATCGAGGGACGTGCGCCAGCTTTCCCGCGATTGCTTCGGCAACCCGGCAATCAGATCGAAACTGATATTGCAAATCCCGGCGTCGCGCAGGATGGGCACCGCCCGGTAAATATCTTCGCGCCGGTGCAGGCGTCCCGCAGCCTTGAGCTCCTGATCCACGAATGATTGCGTGCCCAAGCTGATGCGATTAATTCCCGCGGCCACCCATTGCGCGGCCTTTTCGGCTTCGATGGTTTCCGGGTCGGCCTCGAGCGTCACCTCTTCCCACGCGCAGGCGAACGTCTCGCACAAAGCGCGCAGCATGTCCGTCAAAAGCAATGGCTCCAGCAAGCTCGGCGTGCCCCCGCCGATGTACACCGTGTCCACCACAACTCTCTCCGCGGCCGTTCGTTCTAGTGCTTTGCTCCACTCTACGCCCGCGGCGCGCAACAACGCTGCATGCCCGCGAATCTCCCGGCACACCGCTTCCGCATACGGAGCAAACCGCCCCGCCGACACCACGCCCGTGTGGAAGTTGCAGTAAGTGCACTTCGTCTGGCAAAAAGGCACCTGAATGTAGACGCCGGCTTTCCCCATCGCCCCAAACTTTAGCACACCCATTTCGTCCAGGCATGGCTACTCAACTTGCGGAAAGAGCGCCCTTCCGTCATTCCGAACGGAGTCTGCGGAGTGAGGTACGCTTTTCCATCGCACGTTTTTTGTGCGATGAATCCCTCTCTTCTTGGGTTTCCGCCAAAGAGAGATTCCTCGCTTCGCTCGGAATGACGAACCAAGCCCCTTTTTCCGCTACCTGTTCAGCCATCCCGTAACTCTCGCATTATCAATTCGGCTTCAGCCGCTGAGGGCCGCTTTTTCCAGTTCCCGCAGAAACTCTTTATTGGTCCCTGCACATGCCTAGCTTGTCATTCCGAGCGAAGCGAGGAATCTGCTTTCGTCTTGCGCGAATAGGACAATGCTTCTCCACCATTGAATAGCCCCTGAGGAAATGTCATCAAGCATTTCCCCCTAGTCTCGCTACACGCGATCGGGCAGCACCTTCAGGTACACGTGCCGTTCCCGCGGCCCGTCAAACTCCGCGAAGAAAATTCCCTGCCAGCGTCCCAGCGCCAGCTTCCCTTCTTCCACGAAAACGAACTGGCTCACGCCGACGAGCATGGTCTTTACATGCGAATCGGAATTGCCCTCGCTGTGGCGATACGGCCCGGCCAGAGGCACCATCCTGTCCAGCGCGCCCTCGGCGTCGCTTGCCACGTCCGGGTCGGCGTGCTCATTGATCAGAATCGCAGCGGTCGTGTGCGGCACATAGAGGAAGCACGTGCCCACGCGCACGCCCAGCGCCGTCACCACGCGCTGCACCTCCACGGTGATGTCCACCATCTGCGTGCGCCGGTCGGTTCTTACGCGTATGCTCTGCATTTTCATTCTCCCTGGACGTGAAACCCTAAACCTGAAATCCAAAGCTCACCAATCATGGGTCTCTGCTTATGTAATGTCCAAGCGTGTCATTCCCAGCGGAGCGAGGAATCTGCTTTTCCTGTGCACATCATTCACCACCCAAAATTTGTCATTCCGACCGGAGGGACGGCGCTTTTGGCCGTCCCGAAGCGGAGGAATCCCTCTTCCGCTTCAAATTTCAATCCAAAAGTAATGTATAGGAGCGCAGCACGGCAAAGTACAGGGAAATCTACCTACAGCTAGCGGTGTGTCCCACGGGTTCGTTGTACTTCTCTTTAGGGTGTCAGGGCTTCAGCCCTGACATTAGGCCTGCAAGATGAGTTGGGCTTTAGCCCCTGAAGGTTCTGCACATCTTCACATTATTCTCAAGACAAAATACAAGCATGTCACGCCTTACGGGATAGGCACGATGCAGTGTTGCCCGGGCTTCTTGGCGCTGGCCAGCTTCTGCAATTCCTTCAACCCCTCGCTGCCCCAGCGCGCCAGAAACGGCAGGAAACACAAATCACGCGATTGCAGCCCCTTCTGCGGATATAGCAGGTTCTCCAGGAACTCCTCATGCTGGACGAGGATCTTCTCGTGCCGGTCCAGCGAAGCGCCGGTTTTTTCGCGCAAGCGTTGCAACTGGTAGCGCATGCGCTTTTCCACGCGCGTGATTGTCCCCTGAACCGTGGGATCCACTTTGGCGATGGCCCGGTGCAGCTTCTTCAGGTTCTTTTCCGTCTGCCGCAAATTCGTGTCGAACTCCCGCGCCAGTTTCTTCGGCACATTGGCCCCGTACATCTTCTTCCGCAATTCCTGCTTGCCTTTCCAGGCATCTTCCACGTCCAGGCCATACTTCTTCAGCAGCCGGCCGGCCTTCGGATCAACCAGAGTGAAGTCCGCGCGTGGCAGAATCACCGGCATGCGGCCCAGCAGCTTTTCGTACAGCACCTGCGATTGCGCGAAATAAGAAATCTCCGCCGGGCCTCCGAAGTACGCCACCGTGGGCAGCAGATAATCCTGCACCACCGGCCGGAAGAGCGCGTTCGGGCTGAAGTTTTCCGGGCCCAGCTCCATGCAGCGCAACGCTTCTTCCCGCGGACAGCTTTTCCCTCCGCAATTGAAATTCCCGTTGGCCGCGGTAATCACCTGGCGCTTGCCGCCCTTCAGGGAGAATAGCAGCGTGCTGCGCGACGTCACTTTGACCTGCTCGTCATACCCGCCGTTCTCCAGCTTCTTGCCCCGGCGCAACAGCAACTCATTCAGCGTGTCGCGCTCCGCCAGCGCTGCCCGCAAAATGGGCGCTGCTACGCCGTGCAAGCGGTGATCCAGCGGATCGAGCAGGATGAGCCCATGATCCCCGAAGAGCCGGGCAAAGAGTTTGCCAAACGCGCTGGTGTAGGTATCCTCGCGCGTGTAGCTGCTGTGGAGAATCTCCGCAATCTGCGCGGCGGCTGGTCCGGTCAATTGCGCGATGGCCTGTTCCACCAGCTCGACGACGCCGTCACCGAGCGGAATCGTGCCCACGGGTACCGCATCCTCCGCAGGCCTCGGAAGCTCCAGCCGGTACAACTTGCCGTTGGCAAACCACGTGGTGTGGCGCACTTCGTCCACGTCATGATCTTCGGCGGCCATCCAGAAAACCGGCACGGCGGAAATGCCCTCGTCGGTCAGGTGGCGCGCCGTTTCGATAACGCTCAACGCTTTGTAAAACGCGTACGCCGGACCCCCGAAAAGCCCCACCTGCTGGCCGCTGACCACGGCAACGGCGCCCTCTTCCAGGCGCTTCAGATTCGCCTCGGTTTCCGCCCCGTGGCCATAGCGGAGGTTCTGGTCGCGCAGAATGCCCGCCACGGTCAGCCGGCGGTCGCGCGGAAAATCAAGCCCCTTCGCACAGGAAGCAACACCCTTCAGGTCCGGCCTGTGCGCAAAGAACTCCTTCACGGCGGAAAAGTTTTCATTGAAATCGCGAAAGAGCTTCGTCGTGTGCGGCAACTGCTGCGGCGGAATGGCGCGGCAATCCATGAACGTTTAGATGATAATCGCAGTTAAAGGTGACGGCAATCCCGCTCCGGTTAGACGCGCGCGGCGGACGTTTCGTGCAGCGTCAGAAGCGCGGCGATCTGCTGCTTCTTCTCTTCCGTCAGGGGCAAAAGCGGCAATCGCGGCACTCCACCATTGTAGCCGCGCAGGTCCATCGCATATTTCACGCCGGCAATTCCGTTTTCAGAGACGATGCACTTGGAGGTGTTCGCCAGGGAGAGTTGCAGCCCCTTCGCCTGCTCATGCTTCCCCTGCTGCACCAATTCGTACAGCTCCACGAATTTTTCTGGCAGCGCCGACGCCAGCGCCAGGATCGCTCCGCTGGCGCCCACGGCCAATGCCGGGTACACCACCGCCGCGCCGCCCGTGAGCACTTGAAAACTCGCGGGCGCGCCGGAAACAACCTCGCCAACTCGCTGCACGCTGCCGGAGCTGTCCTTGATCCCGGCAATGTTGGGATGCTCGGCGAGCTTAAGAATCTCCGGAGATTCCAGCGTCACGCCCGTGAACGCCGGAACGGAATAGAGCAGCACGGGAATCGGCGAGGCATCCGCAACGGCGCGGTAATGCCGGATGTAGGTTTCCGCACGATATACGGGTTTGTAATAATATGGCGTCTTCACCAGCGCGGCTTGATAGCCGAGCACCGCCGCGCGCTTGGTGCGCGCGATCGTTTCCGCCGTGGATTCCGCGCCAGTCCCCGCGATCAGCAACTTTCCCGGCGCAGCCACTTCTTTCACCGCCGCGAGCACGGCGTCCTCCTCCGCGCGCAGAAGCATCACCGCCTCGCCGGTTGAGCCAAGCACCAGGTAGCCCGCCAGGCCGGTCTTGTTGTAACGGCGGATATTTTCTTTCAACCTGCCAAGGGAAACCCAGCCATCCGCCTCAAAGGGCGTCGTCAGCGCCGGAAATATACCGCGAAACTCCACGTCTCAATCGCCTCCGCTGGAGTTGCCGGTCGCCGTCACGCTGTTCCGGTGCAGATCCTGCAGGCAGGATACTTCGCGCTGCAATTCGAGAAGCGCGTGAATCCCGCGCACCGCCGCTTGTGCCGCGGACATCGTCGTGATGCAGGTAATGTTGTAGCGAATCGCCGCGCGCCGGATGGATTTCTCGTCGTAGAACGATTCGCGGCCCAGCGGCGTGTTGATGACCAGATGGATTTTCCCGGTTTTGATCAGGTCGACGATATTCGGCCGCCCTTCGTTCACTTTGTAGACTTCATCGCAGGGCACGCCCGTCGCGTGCAGCGCCGAGGCCGTGCCGCGCGTGGCCACCAGCTTGAACCCGAGCGCCACAAGCTCCTTGCCCACGGTGCCGACTTGCCGTTTGTCGCGATCGTTCACGCTGACGAACACCGTGCCCGTGCGCGGCAATTTCTGCCCCGCGGCGAGTTGCGCTTTCGCAAATGCCTGGCCATAGGATGTCGATATCCCCATCACTTCACCGGTCGAGCGCATTTCCGGGCCGAGGATCGTATCCACGCCGCGGAATTTGTTGAACGGAAAAACCGGCGACTTCACGGAGTAATATTCGTGCACGGATATTTCCGCCACGCCGTTGTGGTGCACCAGCGGCAATTGCATGTCCGCCAGGCGCCGCCCGACCACCAGCCGCGCCGCAACTTTCGCCAGCGGCACTCCGGTGGCTTTGCTGACGAACGGCACGGTCCGCGAAGCGCGCGGATTCACTTCCAGCACGTACACCGTTTCGCGCTGGATGGCGTACTGCACATTCATCAAGCCAACCACTTTCAGCGCCAGCGCCAGCCGCTTCGTGTAGTCCCGGATCGTCTCCAGCACCTTCGGCGAGAGGCTCACCGGCGGCAGCACGCACGAGGAGTCGCCGGAGTGCACTCCGGCCTCTTCGATGTGCTCCATGATTCCGCCGATCACCACGTCCGTGCCGTCGGCGAGCGCGTCCACGTCCACTTCCGTGGCTTCTTCCAGGAACTGGTCGATCAGCACCGGCCGCGCCGGCCCCATCATCGCCGCTTGCGCCACATATTCCTGCACGGTGTTCACGTCGTAGGCGATCACCATCGCCCGCCCGCCGAGCACGTAACTCGGCCGCACCAGCACCGGCAATCCGATTTCACCGGCAACGCGCGCGGCTTCTTCCGGCACCAGCGCCGTGCCGTTGCGCGGTTGCGGAATGCGCAATTCGTCCAGCAAGCGCCCGAAGCGCCGGCGGTCTTCGGCCAGGTCAATGGACTCCGGCGCCGTGCCCACGATGGGCACGCCATTCCGCTTCAATTCCAGCGCCAGGTTCAGCGGCGTCTGCCCTCCGAACTGCACGATTACGCCCTGCGGCTTTTCGCGTTCGACGATCGAGAGCACGTCTTCAAGAGTCAGCGGCTCGAAGTACAAGCGGTCCGAAGTGTCGTAGTCGGTCTAGACCGTCTCCGGATTGCAATTGACCATCAGCGTCTCGAACCCGTCGGCGTGCAGCGCAAACGAAGCGTGGCAGCAGCAGTAGTCAAATTCGATGCCCTGCCCGATGCGGTTGGGCCCGCTGCCCAGTATCATGATTTTCGGTTTGTGCGTGGCGTCGGTTTCGTCTTCGTCCTCGTAGGTTGAATACATGTACGGCGTGAAGGACTCGAATTCCGCGGCGCAGGTGTCCACGCGCTTGAAGACCGGGGCAACGCCATAGCGCGCGCGTTGCAGGCGCACCACCGCCGGCGTGGTCTTCCAGATTTGCGCCAGTTGCTCGTCGCTCGTGCCGATGCGCTTCACTTCCCTCAGCAAATCCTTCGAGGCGGTTTCCACCGTCACCGTGGCGGCGCGGCGATTGACGGCGTTGATCTCTTCTATTTGGTGAATGAACCACGGGTCGATTTTCGTGAGTTCGCATATTTCCGCGGCCGGCAACCCGTGCTCCACCGCCGTCAGAATCCAGTGGATGCGGTCGGGCCGCGGCGTGGCCAGCTTTTCGCGCAGCAGCGAGTCCGGCGCTTCGGCGGGCGCGCGCCACGGCGTGCTCGGCTCCAGCGAACGTATGCCCTTCTGCAGCGCTTCCTTGAACGTTCGCCCGATGGCCATCACTTCGCCCACGGACTTCATCTGCGTGCCCAGCGTCGTATCGGCGCCCGCAAACTTCTCGAACTGCCACTTCGGAATTTTCACCACCACATAGTCGATGGTCGGTTCGAAGCACGCCGGCGTTTTTTTGGTGATGTCATTGGGAATTTCGTCCAGCGACATCCCCACCGCCAGGCGCGCGGCAATTTTCGCGATCGGGAAACCGGTCGCTTTGCTGGCCAGCGCGGAGCTGCGGGAAACCCGCGGATTCATCTCGATCACCACCATGCGCCCGTTTTCCGGGTTCACCGCAAACTGCACGTTGGACCCGCCGGTTTCCACGCCCACTTCGCGGATAATCGCCGCCGCGGCATCCCGCATGCGCTGGTATTCCTTATCGGTGAGCGTCTGGGCAGGCGCCACCGTAATCGAATCGCCGGTGTGCACGCCCATGGGATCGAAGTTCTCGATCGAGCAGATCACCACGAAGTTGTCGCGGAAGTCGCGCATCACTTCCAGTTCATACTCTTTCCAGCCCAGCACCGATTCTTCCACCAGCGCTTCGTGCACCGGGCTCACGTCCAGCGCGTGCGCGATGGCTTCGGCAAACTCTTCCTTGTTGTAGGCGATCGACCCGCCGGTACCCCCAAGCGTGAACGATGGCCGGATCACCAGCGGAAATCCCAATTGATCGCAGAGCCGCAGCGCATCTTGCGCGTTATTGACCAGCGCCGAAGCGGGCACCTCCAGCCCAATCTTGCGGCAGGCATCCTTGAACCACAGGCGGTCTTCGGCAACCTTGATGGCCCGCAGCGACGCCCCGATCATTTCCACTTTGTATTTTTCGAGGATGCCGCTTTCGGCCAGCTCGACCGCAAGATTTAGCGCCGTCTGGCCGCCAACGGTCGGCAAAAGCGCGTCGGGCCTTTCCTTGATCAGGATTTCCTCGAGATATTCCTTCGTCAGCGGCTCGATGTACGTGCGGTGCGCCAGTTCCGGGTCGGTCATGATCGTGGCGGGATTGGAGTTCACCAGCACGATTTCGTAGCCCTCGGCCCGCAGCGCCTTGCACGCCTGCGCCCCGGAGTAGTCGAACTCACAAGCCTGCCCAATCACGATCGGCCCGGAGCCGATGATCAGTATCTTCTTGATGTCATTACGTTTTGGCATGAAGTGTCGTCAGCTCATGAAATTTCGCCAGGCACAAAATTTCGTCACGGCACGGCTTCAGCCGTGCCGCACGATTGCCTGTTCCCCTCTCTCCTGGGGCTTCAGCCCCTGAGGTGGTCCATCCAAGGCACAACTTCCGGACGCAGACGACCAAAGGTACTCTTTCGCCGTTTCAACCAATTTTTTGCGCACTGGATTCTCCCCGATATAGTGCACATGGTTCTCATAATCGGCGCCATCTCTCACTCGGTGATCGCTGAAACCTCGTTGCCAAACGGGAAAATGCATGTTCCTCTCAAGACTTAGTCTTCGAGCAGATCCACCCTTCACATACTGGATGGCGCGCTCGATCGTCTTGTTAGTTGCGGGCGTAATTAACAGGTGAAAATGATCGGGCATCAACACAAAAGCGTGCAACAAATATGCTCCCTGCTGGCGATAGTGCAGGAGTGATTCGACGAAGATCCGGCAGGATTCTGCGTGAATGAAGAGAGCGCGGCTCTCCCAGGTACGCGAAGTCACGAAGTACGTGCCCGGCATGCTCTCATGTCGCTTTGGTGTGGACATTCCCTCAGCGGCTAAAGCCACTCCTCCAGCGGTCGCTCGTCGGCACGGCTGAAGCCGTGCCCTGACGTGCTCTTCCGGTAACCCCACCGCGCAATGACCATACTCCCATGCCCTACACCTTCATCCCCGCGAACTCCCCGGATGCGCAAATTCCTTCATCAAATCCGTGAACTGCGTGAATAGATAATGCGAGTCGTGCGGCCCCGGCGAAGCCTCCGGGTGATACTGCACGCTGAAGAGCGGCAGCGTCTTGCTCCTCATGCCCTCATTGGTGCCGTCGTTCAGGTTGACGTGGGTGATCTCCACCTCGCTGGACGGCAGCGATTCCGGAGCTACACAAAATCCGTGATTCTGCGCGGTAATCTCCACCTGGCTCGTCAACAGATTCTTCACCGGATGGTTCGAGCCATGGTGCCCGAATTTCAGCTTGAACGTCTTCCCGCCCAGCGCCAGCCCGCACAACTGGTGTCCCAGGCAAATCCCGAAAATCGGCACGCGGCCCGCCAGCCTGCGGATGTTTTCGATGGCGTAGGTGACGGGTTCGGGATCGCCCGGTCCGTTTGACAGAAACACGCCGTCTGGCCGCATCGCCAGCACGTCCTCCGCGGAAGTGCTCGCGGGCACGACGCTGACCTCACAGTGATGATCCACCAGCAGCCGCAGAATGTTCTGCTTGATGCCGTAATCGTAAGCCACCACGCGCAACCGGTGGCCATCGGGACTCGCTCCCGATTCGCCCATCTGCTCCGCCCACGGCGAAGTGGCCAGTTCAATCGAGCCCTGCTGCCAGTCGTAGCCTTTCTCGCAGCTCACGCGGCCCGCAAGCTCCTGCCCGGCCATCAACGGAAGCTGCTTGGCTTCATGGATCAATTGGTCGGCAGCCGTGCCATCGGTGGCCACGAAGCCACGAAGTGCGCCGACCTTGCGGATGTGCCGCACCAGCGCGCGCGTATCAATATCCCAAATCACCGGAATTTTGTGCCGGTTCAAGTACAACTGCGCCGTTTCCCCCGAGCGCCAGTTCGACGATATCTGCGAAAATTCCCGCACAATCAGCGACTCGATGTACGGCCGCGAGGATTCCTCGTCATCCAGATTGGCGCCCACGTTGCCAATGTGCGGATACGTCAAGCAAACGATCTGCCCTGCATAGCTGGGATCGGTGAAAACTTCCTGGTAACCGGTGAGACTCGTATTGAAAACGACTTCCCCGCCCCGGCGCGTGATGGCGCCGGCAGCGCGGCCGTTAAAGACGCGCCCGTCTTCGAGCGCGAGGATTGCGGGTCGATGCACTACTTCCGTCGTCAGTGTCCCCTCCGTCGAACTTCATTTGTCGTTCGCCTCAGTCGTCGACAACGAACCGAAATGTTCCACGGGCCAGTAGGCAAATACGGCGCGGCCGTAAATGTACTGGCTGGCGACCGCCCCGAACACCCGCGAATCGTTCGAGCTGATGCGGTGGTCCCCCATCACGAAATAGCTGCCCTGGGGCACGCGAACAGGTCCGAAATCGGTGACATCAGCGTACTGCGGCGGCACATAGGGCTCGGGGACCATCTGCCCGTTCACGTAAACCGCGCCGCGGCGAATTTCGATCGTCTCTCCCGGCAGCGCCAGCACGCGCTTGATAAAGGACTTCGAGCGGTCCAGCGGGTACCAGAACACTACCACGTCCCCGCGCTCGATGGGCGCAAACCGGTAAACAAATTTGTTGATGAAGATGCGCTCCTGGTCGGAGAGCAGCGGCGCCATGCTCGTGCCTTCCACCTTCACCGGCTGGTATAGGAAGACGATGATGACCAGCGCCAGTCCGATGGCGATGAGCAAATCGCGGGTCCACACGCGGATTTCGTGCCGCAACGCGTGATGCGCAGGCTCAGGCGTGGCTGCGGGAGGATTCGCGGAAGGATCGGCCGGGGACAAGGAAGAACTGGGGGCTGAGGCGTGCTCACCCGTGGGCGCAGGGGTCTGATTTTCGTCAGGTTTCAGCATTTCGTGCTGCCTCTCCTTTATAGCATGCACATCCGCCTTGGGCCAATTGCCATTTGCCATGCCCCAGCCTCGCGCAGCCGCCTAGTTGGAAGCCTAGTCACCGCCCCCTGTTGCCTACATGCCACTCCTTTGGAGTGCGGCGGCTCGCCGCCGCTTTTACGGCTGCACGCCCCGCCAACAAACCCTACTTCCTCCACCCGCCGCGCCCCAGCCACACTCACTCCTGACTGTGCTCTGTGGTTCCTCTTCTCTGCATACCTGTGGCACAGTCACTCCTGTTTACCCTGAGCCGCGAAGGGCTTGTGCTCTTGGGTTCGTTTTGGGGGCGATCCCTGTAAGGGTCGAGCACGCTCGACCCCTTCTCGGCAAGGCGTTTACCGTCATTCCGTCTATAGTGGAACGCTTTTGGTTCCACCCGCCATCTATTCGATCACTTCCGCGACCCTGATTACTTCTTCAAACTCCCCCACTCTTTGGGGAGGCAGGAGGCCCACTCAAACGGACGGCCCTAACTGCGGCCACGGGATGACCCCGGCTCTCCTGCACACGAACCCTGGA
>Ga0187854_10003763_pt1 | contig 11820 bp, 11 predicted proteins | sample June2016WEW_6_15_FD_132445 | JGI IMG/M metagenome (GOLD analysis project Ga0187854, IMG submission 132445) | Peatland microbial communities from SPRUCE experiment site at the Marcell Experimental Forest, Minnesota, USA - June2016WEW_6_150 | ecosystem: Environmental > Terrestrial > Soil >...
AAGGAACACAAGCTATTTTAGAGGCTTTCGCCACTCTCAGCCAAAGGTCCCAGTCCTGGTGGGCTACAAGCGTTTCATCGAACCCTGCGACTCTCTCCAGAGCTTGCTTCTCTACCGTTACCCGTGAGCAAGAGCCGATAAAGTTCGAATCCAGCAGCGCATCATATACCCATCCGGACTTCGTGGCCATACGTATCTCCAGAACTCTGCCTGTCTCGTCCAGCATCATCTTGCCCGTGTAAACAAGCCCCACCGCGGGGTCAGAGTTCCGAAAGACTTCCAGCTCTTTTTGGAGCTTTTCCGGCAGCCATTCATCATCCGAATCCAGAAATGCGACATATTCTCCTTGAGCATAGCGAATGCCGGTGTTACGTGCCGCACCCCCGCCATGGTTTTGGTCGTGGCGGATGTACTTGATCCGGTTATCTGAAAAGCCCTTGACCGCTTGCTCAGTCCCATCAGTAGAGCCGTCATCGACCACGATGAGTTCCCAATCCTGACAGGTCTGGCCCAGGACGCTCCGAATTGCCCGGACAACTATCGCGGCGCGGTTGAAGGTGGGAATGACCACCGTCACCGCTGGCCTTGCTGGTCCGGACGCAAGGTGTTCATTCATGCGCTCACCTGCCCAAATGCTGTTCCTTCATAAGCATTGGAGGAATTGATCGGCTTCAAGCTTCAGCTTGCTGATAAGTCATCACAGGACGGTAGAGGCATCCGCAGCGGCGGCCCTGGGGACAGTCTGGCAAGGGCAGCAGTGGAGCCTGGTCAGGATGGTAAACCCTGCCGGCGGGCAGCTTCCGTGCCGCAGCGCAACAATTTGGCGCCGGCTGAACCACCACGCCCACGATGGAACCCTTGGCCTTCATGCCCAGGCGGTAGGCCGCCAAGGTTTTCGCGGCGTAGTCCGGTTCCTTCTCCATGTCGTGCTGGAACTTGTTCAACCAATCGAACGCCATGGGTCTTGTCTTGGAACCCTCCGTTATCTTACTCCCCGGTGCTCTGGCGAGCCGTCGCCGCCGTGGGTACCGGTTGGCCCGGGTCACCGATGGCAGTCTGCTGGCGCTTGTTCCCTGGACGCAAGACCTTAGCGCCTACCCGCACCAGCGTCGCAACGTCGTGCAACATGTTGGTGTAAGATGCGTTGGCCAGGGGGCAATGACATTCCTTTGCCGCGATACTCCGGCGAACTTCTTGGATCTTTTCCCCAAACCAGATTTCCTTGAAATCATAGTTGTGATCGCGCAGATTGCCCAGGTTATCGGCGCGCACACAACAGGGCCAGACCGTGCCGTCGGCATAGATGTGGGCGCTGACCCAGCCGGCGTAACAGGCGATCACCTGGTCTTCCTCGTCCAAGATGCGCTTGACGAGCTTGTAGTACTCAACCCGGAGAGCTTCCGTGATTCTGGCCACGCCCGTGAAACGTTTGCTCTCCAGGTAGGCGATCAGGCGATCTATGGCCTTCGCGTAATCTTCAGGGCTGGGCGTTATCGGCAACCCCACGGTGTCCAACTCCACCCGAGGTTCCGCAATCTCGGTGATGAACTGGTCGGGCCCCGCTTGGTCGGCGTAAGCGATGATTTCGTCCAGGTGGCCGACATTGAAGACTGACACCACCGAGTGGATTCCTACCGTCAGGTTGCTCAGCCGGCTGCGCAAGGACAGCAGTTGCTCCAGGCGCTGCTCGAATTTCTTGAAGTTGCCCGGGACGCCACGAATGAAGTCATGCTTCTCCCCCACTCCGTCCACTGACAGATTGATGATTACCTGACTCTGGGGACACGACCGGGCAATGCGCTCCACTCGGTCAGGAATGGTGGGCAAAATTCCATTGGTAGGGATGTTGATGACGCCCGGCCGGCAATGTTCATAGGCCAACTGGGCGAGCTCCACCACGTGCGGGTACATCAACGGTTCCCCGCCGCTGATCGTGAACCAATACGGGGCTTGGCCCAGGGAAGCCAGCACCTTATCCCATTCATCCAGGGTCAGTTCGTCCTCGCGTTTCATCCAGATATTGCAGGTGAGGCAACGCGAATTGCACTTGGGGGAAGGGGAAAGGGTCAGGTTGAGCGGCAGCATCCGCGGCCAGCCAAGCCGGCGGTAGAGCTTGAACGGCGGAACCCGCAGCAAAACGCCAGCCATTGAATTCATGTCGCCACTATGTCCTTGCTTTGAGATCTTTCGTTGTCTCTGCGATTTCCCAGACAGGGTGGTTACGTCGTTTCTTGTAGTCGCGCCTGCCGAGGAACCGCCCGTACGCTTCGAGTGCCGCCACTCCCCACGTCCAGAGAAAGGGCCGGGGTCGCCACTCAAGCTCAGGCAGTAAGATCCACAGTATCTTCCAGCCGCTCATGGTGCTTACGCTGTAGCCAAGCGTATGGCGCACTGCCAGATGTCCGGCAAAAATGCGCCGGCGCTGGCGCAGAAAATCGGCGACCGTGAGTGGACCCTTGTTGTAGACGACCGCCCTCGGTACGTAGCGTACCTCATATCCCTGACCGCGAATGACCGGCTCAATGCTCGCCTCGTCCACCGACGTGTAGAAAGGAATTTGCTCGAAGATCTTGCGGAATGCGATCAACTCCCCCGCCTTGAAGCTGCGCAGGTTGACCTGGTGATGCAGGTCCCAGAGCAGATGTGCGGCAAATCCCATAAAGGTCCCGGGGTCGTTGACGGGCACCGGCCGGCCCGTAGTCATTCCCACTGCCGGGTCGGCGAAAGGAGCCACGAGTCCTTCAAGAGCGTCCGCTTCCGGCAGCAGATCGGCGCCGCAAAGCACTACTATCTTCTCCCGCGCTTGCGTCAGAAAGCTATTGGTTGCTGAGGCCTTACCTTCGCGCCGCGGCTGCACCACCAGATGAATTCGCGGGTCCCGCCTTGCCCAATCTTGCACGATAGATTCGGTGCGGTCAGTACAGCCACTGGCTACCACTACAATCTCCGTAAGGCTTACCCTTGCGGTTCGCTGCGAAACCACGGCGTCGAGCGTGCGGCCGATATTGGCTTCCTCGTTGTAAGCCATAATCCCTATCGAGCATGCGATGGACATGGGATGATCCTGCTTCATTATAGCAATCTCGAATCATGGCGTGCCGAGCCATCACGGAATGCCGCCCAGCACACCCTTTCGGCGCGACGCGGAGCTGTGCCCGGTCGAAACCAGCCTGCGATTGCCGGAGTCGTCCCACACCGGAGCGCGGCTGTGCGGAGTGGGCGAATCCCAACTCCGCCAGATGGCTGGCACGTTGAAGAAGAGGTTCCAGGCGCCCCCCAGCGTCACCCCGGCAGCGCAGGCCAAGGGAAGCGGCACTCCCCACCAATTCAGCAAGAGCGTCAGCGAGGCATTGAGCGCCACTCCAGTGGTGCAGACCTTCCCGTAATGGACCAAGCGGCTGAGGATTCCGGCCCGAGGTTCCACGCTGGGGGCTTGCGAAGTACGAAAAGTGAGAAGCCAGTTCCAGAAGAAGTTGTTCACCAGGGCGAGCAGGATGGCGACCGCCAATGCCCACCCGACCGGCCAGGCGCGCCGCTCGGCCAGAAACGCCAATACGCCGACGTTCACGACCGCGCCGGTGAAGCCCACCGCCGCGTAACGGATCCAGCTCCGCAGTTGACCGGTGGAGCGGGCCAACCGCGCCAGATGCGCCAGGTATTGCGCGGACTCTCGCATGCCAAGCTTGGAGCTTCCCAAGGTTCGGGCTTGGAACACGAAAGGGACTTCCACCAGTTCGCGGTAATGAGCCTTGCCCAGGACCTCGAGCAGGATCTTATAACCCGTGGGTTCAAGCCGGACTCCCTGGAGCGCCCGAGCGCGGACCAGAAACATTCCGGACATGGGGTCGCTGAGGTCGGCCAACGTCCGGGGAAGCACGCACGCCGCCAAGTGCCTCGCCATCCATGAGGTTAGCCGCCGCGTCCGGCGCCAGTCTGCGGCTGAGCCTCCGCCCGGACCGGAACGGGTGGCAATCGCCACATCCACGTTCGGGTCCCGAAGGGCCCTCGCGAGCCGGGTCAGAACTTCGGGCGGATGTTGGAGGTCAGCATCCATCGCGCCCAGCACGTCTCCCCTGGCGATGCTCCAGCCGTCTACAACCGCGGTCGCCAGACCTTGTCGTCCCGGCCGCCGTAAAACTCGCACGGGAATCTCGTTTGCCAGGGCTTCCGCTAAGTCTGCGGTGCCGTCCGGACTCGAGTCGTCCACCACAATTAATTCGTGCTCTTCCCCGGCCTTCCGCAAGGCTTCGGAGGCCCGGCGCAGGACTTCCTGAATGCTCCGGGCTTCGTTGTAAGTGGGAAGCACGATAGAGATCATGGTCGGGAAAGTTTAACACACTGACTGCCAAAGTCCATTCAGAAGCTTGGGCCGGGGCAACGATTTCGGATGGGTATCCCAAATCGTATGACGCTATACGGATTGGTGGGGAGCCGATGGCAGGCCCCGTGCTCCAAGGGCTGTGGCAGCCGGGAAATCGATCTGGAGTCACCAGGGACGGAGGGGTGTCTGACAAAAGCGGATGGGAAGGCCGCAGTCAGCAGTTTCGGGACTCGCGATGGGGTAGACAGGGCCCTGTCCCGAGCCCCTGGACCCAGCCAAAGAAAAACAGTGCGCTGGAACCCCTCGAGGGGTGTATAGTGTGGGGCTGTTGGGAGCTAAAAGGGAGATTCCCGGTTATGCAGTAATCGTCCAAAGCATTTCGTTGGAAATTCCTCCTGAAAAGGAAGGAGGACTGGTGCGCTAGCAGGTCACCGAAAAACCCTTCGCCAGTCTTCGCAGCGGCCCCGGCCAAGCGGGGCCTGGGCGCTGAATCTAAAGTGCCGGGCTGAAGCCTGCCGCTACGAGCTGCCCCGATGTTCTTGGTTGGGAACAGCCGCCAAATTCGGGTTTTTCAGCAACCTGCGAGCGCACTGCGCAAGATCCGCCTGAACGCTGATGAGCATGCCTGCGTCCCCCACGGTTTCGGTAGTTATTCCGGTTTTCAACGAGCGCGCTACGATTGAGGAGATCATTCTTCGCGTTCAGGCAGTTGACATCGAGAAGGAGATCCTCATTGTTGACGATGGCTCGACCGATGGAACCCGTGAGTTCTTGGCGGCTCTCGTTGCGCAGCCCACACCTGTTCCCGGAGCCTCGGCGCTTTCGCGGACTCAGGGCGCGCTGCGTGCGGATAACATTCGGGTCTTTCTCCAAAAGACAAACTGCGGCAAAGGAGCGGCACTGCGCCGGGGATTTGAAGAGGCCCGCGGCCAGATTGTGATCATTCAGGACGCAGACCTCGAATACGACCCCCAAGATTACCACAAGCTCATCGAACCTATCGTCCGCGGAGCAGCGGACGTGGTCTATGGGTCAAGATTCCTCGGAGGTCCTCATCGAGTCCTGTTCTTTTGGCATTATGTGCGCAACAAGTTCCTCACCACGGTGTCCGACATGTTTACCAACCTGAATCTTTCGGATGTCTGGACATGCTACAAAGCGTTCAGACGCGAAGTGCTTGGGCAGATCAATCTCCAGGAGAATCGATTTGGGTTCGAGCAGGAGATCACCGCCAAGATTGCCAGGAATGGCTGGCGCGTGTACGAGGTCCCGATTGCCTATTACGGACGCACTTACGCAGCAGGAAAGAAAATCACCTGGAAAGATGGAGCTCGAGGCCTGTGGTGCATCCTGCGTTACAGCTCGTGGGCCAAACGGCCCTCTCACGGCAGAGACGCAGGGGCGCAAAGGCAGCCGCAGATTACACAGAAAGAAGAGCGTTCTTGAATCTGTGAAATCTGCGTTATCTGTGGGTACATCCGTGTCCCCGTACCTCTGCGGTGAAGGCTTTCCAAAGTCGAAAATCCGGAATCTAAAATGCCTCACTTGGTTTGAGATACCCTACGGAGTTTGAGTTAGAATTATGACGTAACCCAAAAACTAGACCACCGGTTAAGTTAGAATTCCGGGGCCATTTTGGAGGAGGGGAGATGGCAACGACCCGGCGGTACAGTGGGGAATTCAAGGCGAAGGTAGCGTTGGCGGCGGTGCGAGGGGACCGAACGATCAACCGAGTTGGAGACCGGCGCCGGCTAAAGCTATGTCTATCCCCGAAGGCAATTGTGAAAGGCTATCGCTATGACCAGGTCCCGGAAACATAAGCGTCCCCCTAAACCGTTGCCAGACACGCTGGCGCGTGTGGGAAGTGTAAGAAGTGGTCAGGAGGCCGCGGCAGAGTTGCGTCCCGCCCTCGATAAACAAGTCTTGCTAGGCTATCTTTTCCTCGCCGCGGGGCTTATCTTCCTGATTGTTGGCTATCTCACGTATCGTCTGGTGGAAATGGGATACTTCTTCAACTCGGATGAGTTGTTTCCGGCCGCCTTGTACAAGGACCTGATTCACCGCGGTGGAAGTCTGAATGATTGGAATCTGCCCCCGCATCCCGATTTTTTCCCCGAGTGGCCCCTTTACTTCGTGACCAACGCGCTTGCACCGAATCCCTTTTGGGCCGTACTGGCTTTCTTCGTCGCGCAAATCGTTCTAACCTTTTTTGCGCTGGGCTGGTTGAACAGACTGTTTCTGGACAGAGGCAAGGCGTTCTTGTTCGCAGGAATGTCGTTGTCATCTCTTTGTTACCTGTGCATGGAGAGCACAACGTCGTGGAGCCCCTTCAAGTGCTTGGCTGTCCCCGTACAACATCTCGGGGCCTTCGTCGCCGGCCTTGTCGTTTTGCGCCTCGCCGTCATGGCGATCCTTTGGCCGGAAAGGCGTGTGAAAAAGGCATATCTATTCCTTATTTTTATTCTCTCCTCCCTCGTGAGCCTGTCCGACGCGATCTTTGTAGTACAGTTTTGCGCGCCTCTGGTAATAGCCTCGATCTACCTATGGGCTAAATGCGTCGTTCCATGGCGGAAGGCCTTAAGTGTCGCCACCTCCACAGTGGCGGGTATGGCGTGCGGCTTGGTTTTGCACGGGCACCTCGGATTAAACATGCGCTGGTATCCCAATCATATAGATATCCGCGTACTTTCAAGAAACGCATTAGACATCGAGAGCCTATTTCTTAACCTTTGGCATACCCACCCGAGCTGGCTCGCGCTTTGCGCCTTGGTGTGGGCGACGCTCTTCTGCATGTGGGCATTCGTGGACAAGTAGGAGGAATTCCAGCGACCGCTCTCGGGCTCGGCCAAATTTCTCACTGCCTTCTGTCTGGCATCATGCGGAATGGTCTTGGCATCAAACCTGATGGTCGATGTGAGCGTCGCGGTAAGATATTTCATACCGGTTTTCTTTTTCCCTGTCTTCTTTGCCCCCTATGTCACTTTGGCGATCAGGCATAGCCGGCTCAGGACGACGGTGATCTTGGTTTGCATGGCAGGCGTTTGCGCCGCAGCGATTCATTTCCTCGCTTCCAACCCTCAACCGCTTGCTTTCCACGGCGATTACTACCCGGAGGAGATCCAATGCATGGACGCAGCATTCCAGAAATATGGGCTGGATAACGGAGTCGCGGGGTACTGGGACGCGAAAAGGATCGCCGTTCTAGCAAAGACAAAGGTTAATATTGCCCAGGTTACCTACGATCTTGACAATTATGGATGGTTCAACACGAAAAGAACTTTCAGGCACTCCTACGATTTTGCCGTTATCGATCTCGCCGCCCCGCCCGTCGACACGCTGAACGAAGCGCGAATAAAGGCAATCAATGGCCAGCCAAGGGATACAGTTCTCTGTGCCCAGAAAAAAATCCTCCTCTATCCCAAGAATGGCCTTCGTTTGCACTAGAGCATCGCGCCGCACTTAGTACGTGGGGAGGGGTTCGACCGCTCATTGGGACGCCGGCGTACGCATGGCGGTCACTGTGCTCTCATCTGCTGCCAGAGCATCTGGTTAAGCTCGATGTCCCCCTGAGGAGGCGCGCAGGGACCCGGCCTACGATATAGGCATACGTGGTTCCAGCATCCTGCTAATTCGAAACCGCCCTTGGAGTCAGGGAGACTTCCGCCGGTGACAACAGCGTTAAAACTCCGCCACTCCTTATCCATTTCGGATGCTTCGTGAATTTCAACGATCGGAACATTTTGGTGCAAGTGCGTATAACCTCCGCTATAACCCCAACCAAGCCGGAAGAGTCCTACCCCGCAAAGAGTCGAGTCTCGACTGAGTTGATCGATGGCGGCAAAGCCGCCGGAGTTTCGAGACCAATTGAAATGCGGGGTGAGCAAGCAGGAACTGAGCACGCAGAAGGCCAAGCCGCTGACCACGATCATCCTTGACGACAGGGGCGATTTCCGCCCTGTGTTGAAGGCCGGGGCGACTTCCATAACGCCGAGCGCGGCGAGCGTGATTACAATGGGCAGCAAAGGATAAAGAAAGCGGACCTCCTTATGAGCGAGAACGGAATGCGTGAGAAGAATGATCAGCGCTACCCAACCCAGAAAGGCACTCCGGCGAATTCCCATAACAGCGAGAAAAGCTATTGGGCCCAGGTGCACCGACAAAAGCTCCAGATACAAATACCAAGGCAGCATTCCAAACTCCTTGGCCCGTCCCTCCACAACATTTACCCAGAAATAAAGGAAGAACGACTGGAAGGGGTATGACCAAGTAATTCCGTCCACCAAGCCGAAACCCACCACCGGCAAAAGAAGCCCCGCTGCGACAGGCAGAATCCTCTTTCGCCAGTTGGGGTAGCAAAACCAAAGAGCCGCGAAGCCCACCGCTGGAGCTAGCTGGATTCGCAGTGACATTGCGAGCCCACAGAAGATTCCCGCAAGGAACATTCGCTTTTTTTCCTGCAACCCCTCACCATACACACCCAGATATAAACCTGGTAGGAGGGCGTGGCCGGCCACGACTTCGGTCAGCGCTTTTGGGGCAAAAAAGACCATCTCGTACCAGGTCGCACAAGCTCCAGCAGCGACAATAGCTGCCTCCATCCCGCTGGCGCGCTTGGCCCAAGCGAAGGCGAACCAGACGGTGGTCAGGGAGATCAGCGAGAGCACAATGGCAATCCCCCACCGATATCCCTTTGATCCGCGCCCCATCCATTCCGTGGTTCGCATCACGCCTGCTAGGAAGGCGGGAAACACCCAGGAGCGAATTCCGCGTCTCCATTCCCAGGTAACCACGCCGTAACCGTAGGCCAAGCGATGTGCGGGTTCTTGGGTCTGAAAGATTTCGTCCTCGTGATGCAGGTTCGGGAATCTTATGGCCGCGCCCACCCGAAGGAATAGGCCAATGAGCAAAAAGACAAGCAGGAGAAGGCGGGCGGAGGAAGATGATTTCATTTCAGACCAATCATGGCCATTCCGGAAACGGCTTCGGTTTCCCCTCGAGATCCGAAGTAGTTTAATGCAGCTTTGCGCCGCTTTCAATATCCTCGCGCTGGAAACCGCGGCGATCTTCCACATTGAGGCAGTCCGGTGTATAGTCGCTAGGAATGGGGAATCAAAATGCAAATCTCGGTTTAATGCACAATGCCTTGAGAGGGCGCAATGGAGACTTTTGATTCGCCATTGTGATCCGAGCCTGGAGTGAGAGGGGGACTCCGGTATCATTCCGCGCAGAGATAAAGTTGGGATCTGAAACTCGGCGTTAAAGCATATGGGACCTAGCCGCGAGCATACAGAGTCAAGGGTAATTCCCAAAACGGATCGCCCGCCTGACAGGACAGAGGTCCTGTCCAGGACGGAGGTCCAGTCCTTCAAGGGAACTTTCTCGATAGCCGAAGCATTGGTGTGGATTACATTAGCAGTTTTTTGTGCTTTTTCTCTCGCCACCCTCTACTATCCGATGGTCCGAGCTTTTTATCGGTTTGAAATCAACTACAACGAAGGGTGGAACGTTTACAATACGCAGGCCGCGATGCAGCATCTGTCCTTGTACTATCCGAAGTATGGCTGGACCACGGTCAATTATCCATTTCTTTCATTTTACATCGTTGGATATGTGTCGCGTTTTATCGGGGATTACTTATTGACCGGTCGTTTGCTTTCCCTTGTCGCGCTTCTCGTCTCGTGCGTTCTGGTGGGGCTCATTGTAAAGAAGCTCACAGGCGGTTGGGGACCGGCGGTGTTTGGAGGCGTGTTTTGTCTCGGCCTCATTTGCGCACGAATGCCAAACTACGTGGGGGTGGACGATCCGCAAATGTTCGCCCATCCGTTTTTCCTTTTCGGCTTGTGGGTCTATTTGCAGGCGGTTCCGAGCACGCTGCGGATTGCGGGGATCACCTCTCTTTTTGTTCTGGGAGGCAACATTAAGCACAATCTTCTCCCAGTTCCCATTTCGGTACTCTTAGACCTTTTCATAACCTCATCGAGCAGAGCACTTCGATTCATAGTATTTGGAGTCTTATTCTTGGCCTTGTCAATCGTAGTCAACATATGGCTGGGCGGTCCATTCTTCATTTCTCATCTGTTGACTTCAAGAGCTTATTCACTCGTAAAACTTCGTCAAGATTTCTTTTCGTTTTATTCCCCACTAGGACAGCCCCTGGCAATTTCTGCCTTTTGGTCAATCTGGCAGTTTCAAAACCGGCAGGCGCCTGTGATCTCCTTCTATTTTTTCTCCTCCCTACTGATTGGCGCAGCCTTTGCAGGAGGCTCAGGGGTCAACGCCAATACGTTTCTCGACAACCTCTTTGCTATCTCGATCATTATGGGTGCTTGCCTGGATTTATTGTGGAAAGCTCCAATCCCCAGTTTCGGGAAAGGCGGTCGGTGGAGATTCCTGGTGCCCGTCTTGCTTTATTCGACTGTGGTCACGACGTTTGTCCCGCGGGGCGTCAATGTACGAAGATACCTTTCTCAGTTGCCGGAGTGGCAGCGGCTGTATGACGCTGAGGTATCATTCCTGGTCGCGCAACCAGGACCCGCTATATGTGAGAGTTTAGTTTTGTGTTACGACGCAGGCAAGCCGTTCATTTTCGATCCGTTCAACAGCATGAGACTCGTGCAACTTGGGAAACTGGATAGCAACGAGATTGTGAAACAGATGGCTGAGAAAAAGTACGGGGCTATCCAAACTTACGGTCCGGTGACTGACAGGCCGAACGGTCGCTTCCCGAAAGATGTTCTTGAGGCTATCGATCGGTACTACGTCGAGGCACTCAAGGGTCCCGATTGTCATATCTACGTCCCCCGCGTCGAACCACGGAGTACCGCAAACGTCCATTAACGGTCGGGTACTCCATTTTAAGGGTACATTTCCGTTTGGAGCAGAGAGCTTTGGAGATTAGCCCCGCAGCGCTTTCCCGAAGGAGTTGGCCATGAAGGTTCCGGATCGCCTTGGCGCAAGCAAACGTTGCACAAGCCGACAAGCTCGAAGGTGCCATGGAAAGCGCGGTTTGACGGCCAAATCTTTGAGGGGGCCCAATGGAGACTTCGGATTCGCCCTTGTCGATCTTGAAGCGAGAGGGGGGCTCTTGGATCATTCCGCGGAGAGATAGTTGGGATCAGAAGCTCGGGGTTAAGGCACATGGCACGTAGCCGTAAGCACAGAAACTCAGGCGCAATTCCCAAAACGGGTGGCACGCCTGCCACGACAGAGGTGCTGTCCTCGAAAGGAACTTTTTCGATAGCCGAAGCATTGGTGTGGATTACATTAGCAGTTCTTTGTGCTTTTTCTCTCGCCACCCTCGTCTTTCCGATGGTCCGAGCTTTTTATCGTTTTGAGTTCAACTACAACGAAGGGTGGAACGTTTACAATACCCAGGCGGCGATGCAGCATCTGCCCTTGTACTATCCGAAGTATGGCTGGACCACGGTCAATTATCCATTTCTTTCATTTTACATCGTTGGATATGTGTCGCGTTTTATCGGGGATTACCTATTAACGGG
>Ga0187854_10003764_pt1 | contig 11818 bp, 9 predicted proteins | sample June2016WEW_6_15_FD_132445 | JGI IMG/M metagenome (GOLD analysis project Ga0187854, IMG submission 132445) | Peatland microbial communities from SPRUCE experiment site at the Marcell Experimental Forest, Minnesota, USA - June2016WEW_6_150 | ecosystem: Environmental > Terrestrial > Soil >...
AAATCTCGGCGTGGGTCGTCAAGGTGACGGAGTCGGGGCCAGCGTATTATTTCACGGTTCCGTTCAAGATCCTTGTGCGCCCGGCATTTGCCGCCGACCCGGCAGCCTTCGCGCTGCGCTTCGCGCCGGCGCTGGTCATCGTGGCGCTGGTTTATCTCTGGGTCATATATACGGATGCGAGCTTCGAGGAAGCCTCGCTGGAACGCGCCCGGAAGCTGGCGGCGCGGATTGAAGCGGCGCGCAGCGGCAACTGGCGCAGTGCCAGGCGGAGCGCGCCCAAGGTGCGGCGACCGCTGTTTCAGCTGGCTGCGAGCGGATTCGGGCACACGCCGATATTCTGGAAGAACCTGATCTCTGTGGGGAGGTTGGGGTCCATGCGCATCCTGCCGGCGCTGATCGGTGTGGGGGTTGCGCTCGCCGCCATCACGGCAAAGCACCAGGGGGCGGGGGAAGCACTCCTCATGATTATCGGATCGAGCGCGGCGGCGATGGCGGGATTCCTGACCCTGGTCGGGCCGATGCTGATCCGCGATGACCTGCGCAGCGACCTGCTGCAGATGGATCTCCTCAAGACCTACCCGCTGCCCGGCTGGACGATTTTACTGGGCGAGGTAATGGCGCCGTCTGCGGTCCTGGCGGCCGCGCAATGGTTCCTGCTGCTGATCGCGGCCGCGTTGATCCCGAGCCTCGGGCGGATGCATCCGTCGTTTTCGCAGCGCGTGCTCGTGGGGTTGAGCGCGGCGCTCGTGCTGCCATGCTTCAGCATGATCGGCGTGCTCATTCAGAATGCGGTCGCGCTGATCTGGCCCGGCTGGGTCGAGCTTGGCAAGGGGAATCGTCAGGGGATCGAGGCGATGGGCCAGAGACTCATCACCATCGTGGCGACCCTGCTGACGCTCGTGGTCGCGGTCATTCCCGCGGCCATAATCTTCGGCATTATCTATTTCCTGGGGTCGTTTGTGATCGGCACCGCCGTGATGCCGATCGCCGCGCTGGCCTCGGCATTGTGCCTGCTCGCCGAAGCCGGCTTCGCCATCATGTGGCTCGGCCGCATCTTCGATACATTCGACGTCTCCCGTTCCTAACGCGGTATGTATGGCAAATTATGCGATGCAATCGTATAATGTCGGCAGTTTGCGCGACTTCGAGTGGTTTCTCCGCGCCCATGACTTAGGTTCCGCCAATCTGCTGAACGAAGCCGATCTCGCGCGCTACGTGGGGATCTCGCCTTCCACGGCCAATCACTGGATTTCCACGCTGGAGGCTTCCGGCCAGGCTGTGTTGCTGGAGCCGTCGTCTCCCAATCGTACCAAATCCCTGGTCAAGAGTCCCAAGCTCTACCTGTCAGATACCGGTCTGCTCTGCGCTTTGCTGTGAATATCCGCTCGGAGAAAGCCCCGATTTATCCGTGTAAATCCGCGGCCAAAAAATGTTTTGGTTTAGGTATTGCGGTACTAAGGTTCATGAACAATCGGAGTTAGACTTCCCTCCCCACAGCGGAGTTGTTGGTGATATGCTTCGCCCGCGATTTTCGCAACCGCAGAGGGAGCTTGCCATGACGACGAAGTCCAAATGGGTTCCGGCCATTGCTTGCGCGTGCTGCTTGGTTTTCAGTGTCTCTATACAGCGGCCATTGGCTGCCCAAAAGCAGCATGCCACGGTGCGGGTGACTACTCGCCTCGTGGAAGTGAACGTGGTTGCGCAGGACAAAAAGGGCGCGGCAATCACCGATTTGACACGCGATGACTTCGAAGTGAGCGAGCAAGGAAAACCGCAGGCACTGTCGGTATTCCTGCTCGAATTACGGGCTCGCTTCGTCGTTGCAGGTCATCCACGACTTTACCGGCAATTCTGAGGCGCTGGTTCGAGCGATCGATCATTACCGCATCCGATCGTCTATGGAACAAACGGCTTCGACGCCCGCAATTGAAGACAACACCTGGCTCGCGGAGAATGGGCAGGAAGCAAATATCATCGCCGCGATGGATGCGTTCCTGAATAGCGCCAACGACCTCTCCGCCCGTTACTACATCGAGCAACGCACGACCATTACCCTGCGCGCGCTTGAGGCCATCGCGAACCATCTCGCGTCCCTCCCCGGACGCAAGAGCCTGGTATGGGTTTCCGCCGGCTTCCCGTTCACTTACGGCAGCAATACCATGCGGCTCAACCAGTTGTCCGAAGGGGTAAAGAACTTCTCGGAGGTCCTGTCGCATACCGCACAATCTATCGCGAATGCCAACGTGGCCATATATCCGGTCGATGCGCGCGCCCTCATTGGGTCGGCCACCATCAATCCCAGCATGGGTGCGGCGCTGGTCACGAACACAGCCCGGCAGGCAGCGACCATCGATACTCAGGCGACAGACGAGGTATTCGCCTCCCACAGTACCATGCAGGAATTGGCCGACCAGACCGGCGGGCGTGCGAGTTACGATACGGGTGACGTGCAGGGAGCGATCCGGCGTGCGCTCGATGACTCACAAACGACTTACACCCTGGGATATTACCCATCCGACACCAGGTTTGACGGCAACTTCCGATCCATTAAAGTATCCGTAAAACGCCCTGGGGTTCAACTCAAGTACCGGCGCGGATATTATGCATTTCCGGATGAGCCCTCGGACGATGCTCATCGGCAGAAGGCGCTCAGTGCCGCCGCAACCAGCATGCTTGACTCAACCGGGGTCGGCTTTTCCGTCGAGGTGACCAAATCGACCTCAGGAAACGCTGCCATGCAACTCGTCATGGACATAGATACCAACTCAATAAAGCTGGAGCCGGTTCAAGACAACTGGGCTGGTGGTTTGGATGTCATGCTTGCCCAATTTGACGGCAAAGCCAATCTCTTAAAAAGCAGCGGGCGCCAGGTGACCCTCAATCTGACGGCTGCGGACCGGGAGCAGTTGTTGCGGCATGGCTTTGTGCTGAATGCGCCTATTCAGGTGAAAGAAAACTGCGACCACATCCGGATCATCCTGCGCGATGTCAAAACCGGCGCCATCGGCAGCGTCACGATTCCGCTTTCCTCTGTTCGCTGACTTGACGCAGTTTTGCTGACATGCGACGGCAGGCTGGCCCGTGCTCCCGGCGTTGGAAGGAGGGTCGAGCTCATCTGCTAGGGAACTGATGACGACAATTAATTTAATTCATCTGTCTCAGAAACTGACCTGCGGTTTCGGTCAAGCTCCGATTCGAAACTCATCCAATCCCGACTATCCGTGTCGGTGCAATCGCTCAAAAAACTGGCTTGGTCAGTCCCCGTTCGATGCCAGGCGGTATTCGGTGCGTGAGCGCACGTTGACGCCGGGCCGATCGACGGTCACACGGATATGGCGAAGCGAGGCGGCGCGCGAATGGGTCGTAGGATAATAGCAGATCGTGTACTGATGGTTGAGATCATCCGAAATGCGGGAAAAAGCCGACTCGGCATCCTTGCTATTTGCGGTTTGGTCAAAATGCCCACCGCTGCCGGAGCTCAGGCTCTGCAGATATTGCGTGGCATGGACGTAGACCTTGTCTCGGTCGAGGTATCCCTTGGGTGCCTTGTCCACAGCGTACGTGGACGACAGCCTGGCGCGATTCCTCGTGTCGTACTGAATCACATAGACAGGCGCGTCGGATTGTTCGATTTCCACGAGCGTGCCCGGTTCATCCGTCAGACCGCTCGATGTATCTAATCCGTCCGTAAACAGAACAATTGCCTTGCGCCCCAAAACATAACGCAGCCGCTCCTCCACGGCCAACTTGAGGGCATCGTAGAGCCTGGTGTTCTCACCCATGCGGACCTGAGAAATTGCACTGAGGATCGTTTCGCGGCCGCTAGTCAACTCAGAGTCGAGGTAAACCCGGGAGTCGAAAGAAATCACCAAGATGCGGTCGTCAGGGCGGAGCGCGGGAGCAAGGCCCGCTGCGGCCTGTTGAATCTCAGGTTCCTTGAAACGCATACTCAGAGAAGTATCAATGAGGAGCGCTACGTTGAGCGGCTGGTCTTCAGGGATGAAGCTGTCGATTTTCTGCTCGACATAATCTTCGAATATGTGAAGCTCTGACTGCTTCAGGTCAGTAACATATCCCCCGTTTGCATAAGTGGCAATGACCGGCACCGTAACGAGTGTGCCATCGGCTTTGACTGCAGTATTGGCAGAGGAGACATTTGGTTTTCCACCGGCTGCAGGCAATCCTCCTCCGCCCGGTACAGTGCTGACTGTATTAATCACCGAACCGGCCAGGGCACGAGGCGGCTGGGGGTTGGTGAAGATTGCGCTCACGGCCGGAAGCTCTCCTCCTTCGAGAAACTTTTTCACCAGATCTTCAAGCGAGACAGACTTATGATTGCTGCTGGACACAACTCCTTCCCAGACGCGCGCCCCGTAAAGAGCGGCGCCATTATCCGGGGAACGCCGATAGGCTTCCACAGGTACGGCAATAGCCATCGCGAGCGACGCAAGATTCGGTTTTTCATCATGCAATCCGCTAAAGGAGACGCCAGGAGGTCCGGCAGTGGTGGACAGAATGTCAGGGTCACTCCAGGTAGGGTGCGACGAGCCATCCCATGTGAGCACCGGCGGCTGCGGACCCGCCGTCCCACTCGTCAGCATCCTGGCTATAGACCTGGTTCTGGTCTCGGCAAGAAAGATAAGATCCGCATCGGCGTCGGAGCCAACGATCTGGTATTTTTTATCATTCCGAAACTCCTTTTCGATCTTTGCTTTTCCGTCCGAATCCGGGACGCCTCCGGGAATCGTTTCGCCACCGCTGAGAAACAGCTCAGGCGCGCGAAACGGCGCCGGCTCTGGAATCGGCGCCCTGCTGCGAGGAGGGGAACCGGGCACATAGGTTATATTAAAGAGGGACGCATCCCATGGTGTTTTAATCGCAACCACGTAGACTGACTGGCCATGCTTGGTTTTAGACGCCTGAGCGCCAAGCACCGGCACCAGCAGCAACGGAATCAAATAAAACCACAGGACACATTTAGCTGCGCGCCCTTTGCACATGAGAGATCACTCCTCAATTTGCTCAAAGACTGGGCTTCCTCAGTCCCCCCTGGATGCCGGGCGGTACTCGGTGCGTGAGCGCACGTTGACGCCTGGCAAATCGACTGTGACGCGAATGCGGCGAGCGGCGCTGCCGCCTGTCTGATTAGCAGGTCGGTAGAAGAGGGTATACTGATGGCAGAGATCTTCCGAAATGGCGGCAAATGCTGCGATGACTCCGTTGTTGTCCTGAACCCGCACGAGTCGCCCTCCACTGGCGCTGCTGAATTCCTGCAGATCCCGGGTAACGCGGGCGGACACCCGATCGCTGCTCGAGTTTGCCGCCGCAGCTTTTGACGAATTATTCGCGGTTGCTGAGCCGGCATAGTATGGGCTTGGGCTATATTGAATTACATAGACCGGGGCACCGGACTCTTCAATCGCCGCGAGCGCGCCTGCGGCGTCAACCAACCCGCTGGCTGTATCCACCCCGCTCGCCAAGAGCACCATGGCCTTGCGTCCGGGAAACTGCTGAACACGCTCCCTCACCGCCAGCTCCACGGCGTCATAAAGTCTGGCGCTGCGACTCAAGTGCATTTGTGATATCGCACGCACGAGTTCCTCGCGGTCGTTCGTCAGCTCGGAATCCAGATAAACCCGGCCGTTAAAAGACATGGCCAGGATCCGATCCTCGGGACGCAGCCGCGGCAACAAGGCCAGAGCTTGCTGTCGAATATTATCAACATTTGCGATCATGCTTACGGAAGTATCCACGAGGAGAGCTGCATTGAAAGGCGCATCTCCGGAGATCAGTTTTTCGGTTTGTTGCTCGACGCCATCCTCAAATACGTGAAAATCCGATTGCTTCAAATCGGAAATATATTTCCCGTTCTCATCGGTGACGATTACGGGTACTGGGGTGAGCGCATCGTCAATGGTTGTCACGGCGTGGTCCGAAGATGTTTTCTGATTCTGAGGTTCCGGCGCAGGAGCTGCGTGCGGTGGTTGGATGCCAGGACAGACCGCGCTGGTGCGCGCGAATGTTGTTTCCTTTCCGAACTGCTTTACCAGATCGTCGGGCGCCACCGGCTTTCCATTGAAGCTTTGCACGGCACCGTCCCAGAGTTTTGACTTCAAAAGCGCGGCGCCGTCATGCGCGTTGCGCGGGTATTCCGCTGCGGGAACGACGAGGGCCATGGCTGTTCCCAGAAAATACGGCTCCTTATCAAAATCCGGCCGCGCGTCAAGAATATGGACGACAGGAGGGCCTTTGATGTCCTTCGGCGCTGGAGGGGGCGCTGGAGGCATGGGAGGCAAGTAAACGGGATAATCCGTATCCGTTGTCGGTGGCCCATTTGCCCCCGGGATTCCCTGAGCCGGAGGCAACGGGCGGCTTCTGGGCTTAGGCAGCTGCCCTATCCCAGTGACAAAAGACGAAAATCTTGCCTCGAGTAAAAAGACGTAATCCGCTTCTGCGACGGTGTCTACAATCTGGTACTTCTTTTCTCTGCGAAACTCCTTTTCGACCCGATCCGTCATCGCCCCATCCAGGATGCCCCCTGGGACTTCCTCCCGCGAGGAGAGAAACAGTTCCGGTGTGCGAATCTGTGGTTGAGGAAGAAGGGAGTTCGAGAGGACCTTTACTTCGTAAGGCCCGGCGTGCATGCCTTGCAGGCAGGCGTTGAAGAGTGGTGCATCAATCAGCGTTCTCACCGCGACCACATACACTTTCTGGCCGCGGATAAATTCCCCGGTCTGTGAGGCGAGCGGTTGGACCGAAACCAGGGCGAAAATGCCTGACAGGGAGATGATTGCTGCAAGAAGCACCTTGCGCATCGGCGTTTCCCTTGGTCCGCGACCCGCTTAATACATGTTAGTCGTGTGACTGCTGAGGGGACAAATGAAACTGTATCCCTATTATGAGATGCTGGTTTGGTTATGGAGGTTCAGTCTTTGATCCTTTTTGAGATCCCTGCAATCTAGATCAGAGTGTGGCCGGCAAAACCCCATGCACGCTGACAATAACTTGAATGTCTGTGTTCGGCGGTGTTTTTCCGCGTCCCGAAGCAAACTTGTGCTATGGGTCCGTGAACAGTCCGCGCTAGGATGTTGACATGCTGCCTCATCAATTCCGAATCCAATACATCCTGGTCCCCGCGATCCTTTGCTGTGCGCTCTCAGCCGTCGCTCAGGCGCCTGCAGACGGCGTGCGATTTGAGTTCAAGCCTGATCAATCGGTCTATATCCTGGCCGCGAAGACCTCTACAAGGATAGAGCTCGAACTCGGGGACAAATTTTTTCTAAACGCAGTCGATTTGTCATGCGGATCGGTTGTCAAAAACGTCTACGTCCCCAGGTCGCTGCTGACTGCCCGCCCATCGGACGGAGGAACGCTGGAAGGTTCTGACCTCACGGGCAGTCCCATGATTAGCACCGATTCTCTGGTCAAGACCTCAATCGAGGATGCATTCAGAACGGAGAAAAAATTCAAGATCGCCGACACAGCCGATAGCTCCGATTTTGTGTTTTTCGCATTCAGCGATTACCCGTTCTCCAGCGGCTTGAAGAGTTCGACTCGTTACGAAGAGGGCACTCTGATTCATGACAAGGTAGGGGGAACTGTTCAGGACATTATCCTCAGCGATTACGGCGCAGACTCACCGTATGCGACCGATGTTGTGGCTGTCTTTGGTTTCGTGCTGTCCACGCCTGTGTTTCGGCAAGTCAGGAAGGACGTCGTGGCTTTGAGCAATGCCGCCCTATGGCAGGGCTACGTTCAGAGCATCACCCCGGCAGCCAGATGCAACTATCCGGCGCAGCAGCCGGCCGCCAGCGAGCTCGTCAAGAAGTTTCACGAAGATGTGCTGAAGTCGAAGAAGCCCGTGCGAACGGCAGCTCCCCAACGGGCCCAAGCTGGCACAGACAAGAATGCTCCTGCGTTGAAGACTCCGGATCAGCCGCCCGTACCAACCGCGCTGCCTCCCGTCTCAAAGGACACGGCCGCCATCAAGGTCGAAACCTCGCTGGTGACGGTTCCTGTCATCGTGCTCGAACGCGGCGGGAGATTCGTAGCGAACCTGACTCAGCAAGATTTTCACGTCTTCGAGGACGACGTCGAACAAAAGATCGACCATTTCAGTACGACGGAAGCCCCCTTCAATGTCGTCGTGCTGCTGGACGCCTCGGCCAGCATGCGTCTTCAGGGCACGGACGTCCAGCGCGCGGCCACAGCGTTTGTCAAGGAGCTGCACCAGCAGGATCTCCTGAGTGTTGTGTCAGTGAACAGTGAGATCTATGTGAATACGGACTTCACCTCCGACCGCGCCCTGCTCGAAACCGGTATCCTCCAGGCGCGTAAAGGATCCGGGACGCGGCTTTACGATGCCGTGGATCTGGTGCTCACCAAGTGGCTGAGCCGCGTCGAGGAGCGCAAGGCCATCGTGCTCTTCAGTGACGGCGTGGACACCGAAAGCCGGCTGACCGATGCCGGACGCAGCCTCGAGTTGGCGGAAGAATCAGGGGCCCTGATTTATACCATTCGCTATGATACGGCGAACGATGTTCCTCGCCAGACTTCAACAACTTTACTTGGTAATGTGTTGGTTGCCCCTGGACGTTCCAATGTTTCCGTAGCCGGCGCGGAAGCATATCGCGAGGCTTCCCTGTATCTGAGCGCCTTGGCCGAGCACACAGGGGCGCGCGGTTTTCAGGCCAAAACCATCGGCGACCTGGATCAGGCGTTCTCTCAAGTTGCTGAGGATCTGCGCCAACAATACGAGCTTACCTACTATCCTGCCAACACGGCGCGCGACGGCGCCTACCGCCACATCCGCATCCAGGTAGACCGGCCCGATGTTGTCGTGCGCGCCCGCCCCGGATATCGCGCGGCTCAGACTCCCACAACCGTCAAATAGCCCATGCAAAATTGGTGTCAGGCAACTATTTCACCAAATTCCGGGCCTCAGCCGGACCTCTGGACCGTTCCTGAAAATGGTTAAATAGTTGCCTGACACCAATTTTATGCGAGGAGGTCGAGAGTGTCATGGTCCAGTTGCCGCTCCACCGACAAGACGCGCAGATTGGTTTTTGCAGCCACCGTCGCCTGGTCCACTTCGTATAGCTTCGCGGCAAGATCCGGGGTCCCGGAATAAGAATCTTCCTCTTGCGATTTCACGCCGGATACGGACTGGGTTCCGGGTCGCGCCGCAGGATCGCGTCGCGCATTCACGCTGCCGGCGGCGATGTCTTGAGCAGCCTGGTCGAGAGTGCGGTAAGCCGCGCGCACACCCTCGGCCGAAATGGCATCTAGATTAGGCATGATTCTCCTCGATATCGAGCATATCGGCCGCATCCTCGGATGACATGAGCGCTTTCGCGTGCACTGGGTGCGAGGCCAATCCATTGATAGGTGAAATTTGCAGGTCCTGCGCGGCCCCGGGACGCATCTTGAAAAAGCCGTGGTCCACGGCGAGTTGACGCAGATGGGCCGGCGCTGAAGATGATGGACGTGGCGCTTCTGGGAACGGCCCTTCGAACCGGGCGGATCCGAAGGGCCGGATGCTCATGCGGAGGGATAACTACTTTTTCAGGGTCATCATATAGGCAACCAGGTCAGCCAGGTCGCCGTCAGAGATCTTGCTGGCGGGATAAGCCATCATCAATGTCTTGGGGTTCATATCCTTGGGACTTCTGATCCACTTTTTCACCTGGTCTTCCGTCAGCTTGGTGCCGACGCCGTCCAGTGGATTCTTTCCCCCCACTTTTGCGATCGAATGGCACACCTTGCAATTCTGCTTCGCGTATACGTCCTCACCCTTTTTGGCACTCGCTTGAGGCGCGGAAAATGCCGCGATGCCGCACGCCAGAACCAGCCCAACTACAACTGCCAAACAAAATACTTTTTTCATACCTCGCTCCTAGGAAGGATTTTTGTTGAAAGATCCGGCAAACTGCGAAATCTTACTCAATGTCCACCCAATGCGTCAACCAAGGTGTTGGGGCTCGGATCTCAGCTCCCGCGCCCTGGCTGGGAATAACCACCGCAGCCTGACCGGACGGCTACAATACTCCGGTCGGCTCTGAAAATGCAAGAACAAGGAGTCTCCGATGCCTGTAACGAAAATCCGTTGTGCGGCGTTCTCATTGCTCGTTTGTCTCGGCATTGCTCTTGAACCAGTCAGCTTCCAGGCTGGTGCGCAGTCTGGTTCTACGATCCGCGGCTTCTCCGCGGACCAGGCGAAAGAAGAAGCAGCGTGGGAGCAAAAAATGCGCGTGATCCCACAGCCGGAACTGATGCGTGCCTACCAGGCCAATCTTGCCTCTGCGCCGCACAATGTCGGTTCCCCAAAGGACAAGGACAACGCAGAGTGGCTTTTGCAGAAGTTCAAATCCTTCGGATTGCAGGCCTCGATCGAGGAGTTCCAGGTTCTCTACCCCACGCCGAAAGAACGCCAGGTCGAACTTTTGTCGCCGGAGCATTATGTGGCGCAGCTCAAAGAGCCCGCGGTCGCCGGAGATCCCGACTCTGCCCAGTCCGGCCAGCTGCCGACCTTCAATGCCTTCAGCGCCGACGGCGACGTTACTGCCCCCATCGTCTATGTCAATTACGGTGTTCCCAGCGATTATGAAACCCTGCAGAAGCTGGGAGTGGACGTAAAGGGGAAAATTGTCCTGGCACGTTACGGCGGCAGTTGGCGTGGAATCAAGCCGAAGGTGGCCTACGAACACGGCGCCGTGGGCTGCCTGATTTACTCCGATCCCAAGGATGACGGCTATTACCAAGGACTGGTATACCCTGAAGGTCCCTACCGCCCGGAACAAGGAGTTCAACGGGGAAGTGTGCTGGACATGCCGCTCTACCCGGGTGATCCGCTCACGCCCGGCATTGGCGCCACAGCGGATGCCAAGCGCCTTCCCATCGCCGAAGCGCCGACGCTTACGAAGATTCCCGTCATGCCTTTGAGCTACGGCGACGCGCTGCCGCTGCTGAAAAACCTGCGTGGGGCGGTGGCTCCCGAGTCGTGGCGCGGCGCCCTGCCGGTGACATACTGCATCGGACCCGGACCGGCTGTGGTGCATTTCAAAGTCACCAGCGATTGGCAGATCCGCACAATCTACGATGTGATCGCCCGCATCGACGGAAGCGTCTATTCCGACGAGTGGATCGTCCAGGGAAACCATCATGATGCCTGGGTCAACGGCGCTTCAGACCCGATCAGCGGCCTCGTTGCCGAACTGGAACAAGCGCGTGCTTTTGGCGAGCTTGTAAAGCAGGGTTGGCATCCCAAGAGGACAATCATAATTGCCGCTTGGGATGGTGAAGAACCCGGATTGTTCGGTTCCACCGAGTGGGTCGAGCAACATGCCGCCGAACTGGATCGAAAGGCGGTTGTCTATCTCAACACGGATTCAAACGGCAAGGGTTGGCTGGGCGCATCCGGATCGCATTCTCTCGAGCGATTCCTGCATGAGGTGGCGCGCGACGTTCCCGATCCAAACCATGGGAAATCCGTCTATGAAGCTCTCAAGGCTCATCGACTCGAGGGGGCCGCGACCGACGTGGCACGGCAGGAGATTACCAAACGCGCCGATTTGCGCATCTCTGCGCTGGGCTCCGGTTCGGACTACACCGCTTTTGTTGACCATATAGGCATTGCTTCGCTTGACCTGGGGTTTGGCGGAGATGGGGGCGGCGGCGTTTATCACTCGATTTACGACAATTTGGCTTGGTTCTCGCGTTTCTCGGATTCCCAATTCGCCTATGGGAAGATCCTGGCCCAACTGGATGGAACGGCAATCATGCGCCTTGCGGATGCAGCCGTTTTGCCCTTCGATTTCAC